>Ga0193753_10003655_pt1 | contig 11285 bp, 11 predicted proteins | sample H1c2metaG_FD_144925 | JGI IMG/M metagenome (GOLD analysis project Ga0193753, IMG submission 144925) | Soil microbial communities from a riparian zone of the East river system, Colorado, United States - H1c2 | ecosystem: Environmental > Terrestrial > Soil > Riparian zone | place: USA: East... | reverse complement strand
GGAAGCGTTGGTGGATCTCGCCCGTTTCGCAAACGAGGCGAAACGTATCGGATGCGCCATCGTACGATGTGGCAACTGCGCGCTCTTCACGAACCATGTGCCAATGCTACGATGAGGCCCCGAATGTCGAAAGCGCGGCTTACACGTCAGGAGCTCGGCTGGTTGCTCACCCAAGAAGCCGCCGGAGCGGCCGAGCGGTTGCGGGTGGGGGTGCAGGTCCTCAAAACCAACGTTCCGGTGTCGATTACCGAGGGAGGTGAGGGCGGCGCCAGCGCGGCCTCCGCCCACGAGCCCGCCACGTTGGATGCGACCTTGAACGCGCTCGACGATGCCATGAAGATGCTCCACTCGCTCCATTCGCGCCCGGTGACGGTGCGCGGCCGGCGCGGGCGCATCGATTTGGCGGCCCTCATTTGGGAGGTCGCGCCCGATGCGCGCGTCTCGATCGAGCCGGGAAGCGGGACCGAGGTGTTTGCCGACGAGAGCGAAATCCGCCGCATGCTCCACGTGCTCGTGGGGCAGGGGACGGGCGCCGGTACGGCCATCACCATCAAGCGGAGCGAGGACGAGGTGCGCGTCGCCGTCGTTCTCGGCCCGGATAGTTCGGTGACCGCCGCGACGGAGCGCGCCTGGATGAGTCGAATGGCGATCCGCTACGGCGGCCGGTACGACCTCGAAGGCGGAGCGGAGGTGCTCAGTCTACCGGCCGACGGCGTTTCGGAGCGCAACGAGCGCGAAGCGCTTCGAAAGGAGCTCGACGAGGCCCGCAAACAGGGCGAGGCGTACGCGCGCGAGCTTGCGCAGGTCTACACGCACGAAGCCGTGGGGTCGGGCGTTCCGTCGACCGTGCCGCCGCCGCACCCTTCGCATCCGGCCGCCGAGCGGCTCGCCGCGCTGAGCAAATTCTCCGCGGGCGTGGCCGCGGAGCTCCGGTCCATTCTCTCACCGGCGGCGCGCCAGCTGCCGCTCCGGGCCCCGCGCCCCTCACAGACGCAGGTGGGGCAATCGAGCGCGCCGCCCATCTCCGTTGGAGAAAATGCGGAAGAGCGCTGGGAGATGGTGCGCCGGGCGCTGGCGCGCGCGCAAGACTTCGTGGGCGGGCTGGCGCACCTCGGGGAGCTCGATCCCGAGGAAGTGCAGACCGAGGTGGACCTGGTGGAGACCGCGCGCAGCGTGGTCTCCGCGCTTTCGGGCCGCGCCGACCGGTACGGCGTTCTTCTTCAGGTGATCACGCAGATCGATGGCGTTTCCCCGCCGGTTTCTTACCAGCGAGGGCGCGACGACCTCGATCGCCAAGGCGGCGAGCGCGCGCCTATTTCGGAACGCCGCGCCGAGGAGCTGGCCGTACGCACCGCGCCCCGCGGCGCGTCGGTCTTGCTGCGCGAGCTCATTGGGCAGGCGATCGCCGCATCGCCCCGGGGCGCCGCCGTCACCATCGCCGTCGCGCACGATGAAATCGAAGGCGCGCGCGTGACGGTCGACGATGCGGGCGCGCCGCTTCCGGCCAATGCCCGCCGCGCCCTCGTGGGCCTCGAGATCGAGCCGGGGACCCACGGTCGAGGAACGAGTGTTCCACTGTATGTCGCGAACGAAATTGCGGGCTGGTTGGGGCTCGCACTGGAGCTAAGCGACGCCGAGGCGGGCGGCCTTCGCGTGATCGTCACTTTTCCGCGACCGCACCTGGCGCGCTAACGCAATCGTCGGCGATACTCTCCAAAATTTCGATGCACATTCTCATCGTCGAAGACTCGGATTCCGTGAGCAAAATGATCGAAGCGCTCGTGAAAGGGCGCGGTCACGACGTCCACACCGCGGCATCGGGCCCGCGCGCGCTCGAGTCCGCGTTCACGTCGGCGCCCGATCTCGTTTTGCTCGATCTGCACCTCTCCGGCTCCTACGACGGCTTCGAAGTGTGCCGCCGCCTTCGCGCCGATTCCCGCACGCTCACCGTCCCCATCGTCATCATCAGCGCGCTCGACGACAGCGAATCGAAGCAGCGCGCGCTCGAAGCCGGCGCCAGCGCGTATTACACGAAACCCTTCAGCCCCATGGCGCTTCTCAAGGAGATCGAAGGCTTTCAGTCGCGCATCACGTGACCCACGTGAACGGCGTTACAGCTCGCCGAGCAGCTTCTTTGCGCGCTCGGTGGCGAAATCCACCAGGCCCTTGGCTTCGTCGGCTGGGATCTTGAGTTTGACGACCAGACTGTCCAGAAATGCGCGCTCCGCTTCGCCCTGTTCGCCATCGACGAACGAGAGCAGGACGGCGTGTTGGAGGAGAATGCGTCGATCGTCGGCCGACAGATCTTGCAGTTCGATGTCCTCCAGCGTCTTTTTTTCCTTCGCGTAATCCCGAACCAGCGCTCGTTCCTCGTCCGTCGCATTGAAGGCGACCAGCAGAGCTTCGAGCGTCGCCACTTCTTTTTCTGCAAATACGTCGTCAGCCCACGCCACGGGAACCAGTGCTTTGATGATGGCCAGATCTTCCTCGTGCATCCCCTTACTCCTTCGAGAGCTACACCTGCCTATAGCACTTACTTCGCGCTGACCCGGGCCTTTCGTGCAAGTTCTCCGCCGGGCGGTGAGACTTCCACGAACTCGCCTTGCCCGATGTGCAAACGCTTGCGAAAGGTCGAGGGGCCCGCCACGAGAATGTCGACGTCGGCGTCGCAGGAAAGCTGGTCGATCGTCGCCTCGGGACCGAGCCCCGTGAGCAGCCAGATTTCGGCGCTGCGCGGCGTCGCCACGACGTGCACCGTCCCCGGCGGACCGTGTCCCCCCACTTCGCTCCCGGGCTCTCCCCGAGGCCACGGATCGACGGCGCCGCCTTTTGCGCGCGAGCGCTCCAGCTCGACGGTTACTTCGTGGCGGGGCTTGCCACTCCCGGCATCCCACGCGGCCTGCGCGGGAACGACCGCGCGTTTGGGCGCGTAGCCGTCGGCTGTGGCCACGAATTCGAGCCGGGCCCCCACCGGCATGCGCGGCACGTCGAGCGGAGCCTGACCGGCGCGCACCAACAATTCGGCATTGGGCGGCGCATCCGTGACGACCACCGCCGCCTTGCACGCACGCGTCGCATTGGCTCGGCGCCCGGACGCGCTCGGGGCCGCGGAGACCGACCCCTCTTCCGCGGGGCGCGAGGTCGGCGCAGTCGGCGAACCCGAGCGCAGAATCCACGCGAGAACGAGGCCACCCACGACCAGTACGAGAATCAATCCGAGCGCGAGCCACGCGTTGGCGCCGGCTCCCCGTTTGCGCGGTTGAGCCACGAGCCCCTGCCTGCGCATGGTGGGCGGCGCGCTCGACGTGACGGAAATCGGGCCAGAGCGCTCCTGCGGGTGGCCGGCCGAAGGGAGCTTGGGCGGCGGCTCCCTCACGCTCGCAGGAGCCGGAAATGCGTGCGCCGGCGTGCGCGTGGATGCGGGCGCGGTCATCGGCTGTAGAGGCGGAGGCGTTGGGGTGAGCCCCGCCATTGCCTTCAAGTCGCGCGAGACGACGGCATCCGAACGGGGCGTTTCGATCTCGAACGCGGAAAGGAGACTATCGACTTCATCGCGCGGGCGGGCCTTGCGCCGCGCCCCGCCACTCGGCCGCTCGTCGCCCGCGCGCGCGAAGCCCGGATACGAGGGCTGCGATCCTCGCATCCCGCGCTCGACCGGGGGCACGGACGCATTGCGGCCGACTCCCAAGGTGACTCGTTTCACCTCGCGCGCCAGCCGCGCGAGGGCACGGCGGGCGGCGGGTCGATTGACCGGAATCAGCGCCGACTCGAGCTCTTGCGACAGTGACGGCACACCGTGGCCCGCCGCCCGCTTGGCCGCCGCGTCGAGCGCCGGCGTCTGGGATCCGCTGGCGTCGAGCAGCCGCTGCAGGATCCCGCGGATCGATTCTTCGGCTCGGTCCGGTTTCTCCGCTTTGTCACCGGCGGGCTCGGCGCGTTTTTGGCGCACGAGGGCCACGGTTCCTTCGTCGCCGATATAGACCTGTCGTGGGTCGACTTCCCCCGGCGCGCCGCCGGCGCCTTCGGCGATCTCGAGCGCGAGGTAGCCCGCGAGCTCGGGAGCCAGAGGTACACGCTTCGCGCTCACGACCGCGAACACCTCCTCTAGGGTGATCGAGGATTCGAGCGGACCGCTCATGTGGACATCCTTACTGCGATGCTACGAAGGTGGCCAATTGACCAGCGAGAGGTCGGTCAACCCGTGGGACGAACGTTCCGACTCTCGTAACCCTCGAGGCGTTTTTCAACCGACGCGAGGTTGTTCTCGATGGCCTCTTGAACAATGGAGGTCATCACCGTGCTCGAGCCTTTGAGCGCTTCGTAATAGCGTTGACGCTCGGTCGAGTGGACGATGGAAGGGGGATATCCGCTCCGTAGAAGAAGCAGATTCATGAACAGGCGCGCCACCTTGCCGCTGTCGAGCTGAAAGGGGAACACGCGCAAAAGATCGTAATGCGCGCGAGCTGCCACGCGCACACCGGTTCGCGTGCGACGCGCTTCTGGGTCGTTGACCCAGTCGATGATCTGCCGCACTTTGTAGGTGATTTTGTCGGGTGGGGCGTACTCGTGGAAGTAGAGACGGTGCTGCGGAATATCCTTCCGATAACGCACCGTCTTCACGTCCCCTTCCTCAGGATGCAGGGTGACGTAGATTTTCTTCACGACGTCTACCGTAATGGGTAGACGGCGGCGAACCGCGTAATCGCGAATGAAGTTGAGCGCCTCCCGATGACGGCGGATCTCCTCGCAGACCGGTTGCATCCCCGAGTCGGCCGTGACGGACGCATTGGGGTCGATGGCGGTCTTGAGCTCCTGGAAGGTGTAGACCACCCCCTCCAGCGCACTGTCGTGGTAGATCCACGACATGTCGAGGTTTTCGCGATAGGCCAGTTGGAAGTCCGCGTCGGCCTTCTGCAGTCGTTCTTCTAGCAGTTGGGTGCGTTCTTCCACCGACACCGCTTTGGGCGGTTCGGGGGCCGGCGCGACAGGTTTTTTCTTGGCTGTATTTTTGGTGGACATGGCCGGCCGGCGCCCGCGGCTGCGGCAGGTTTGTAAGCCGATACAGGCTAGTCGGACGGTACAAGAGAGGTCAAGGATTGCCCCAATGTTGGTTCAACTCCAGATTCGAAACCTCGTTCTTATCGAAAATCTCGTGCTAGAGCTTCGGGCCGGATTCAATGTTCTGACCGGCGAAACGGGGGCGGGTAAGTCGATGATTGTCGACGCCCTTTCGCTGGTCTTGGGAGGCCGCGCCCGCGCCGACTTGGTGCGGGCGGGTGCGCGCGAGGCCGAAGTGGAGGCGCTCTTCGAGATCCCGGCAGGATCGCGCGTACTGGCCAAGCTCGAGGCGGCCGGCATTCCGTTCGACGACGTCGCCGCGGCGGACCTTCGACGCAGCGCGTCAGGTGGCGCAGGTCTTGCCGGCGCGGGTGTTGGTGTGGTGGTGCGCCGCGTGCTGCAAGGAGATGGGGGCGGCGATGCATCGTTGGGCGGCGGCGCGTCCGCTCCGCCCGCGGCGAGCCTCCGGAGCCGCGCGTACGTGAACGGGCGCCTCTGCACGGCGGCGCAACTCGCGGACCTTGCACCGGATCTGTGCGATATCGCCTCACAACATGAGAGCGTGAGCCTGGCCGATCCGGCCACGCACGTGGAGTACCTCGATGCGTTCGGCAAGCTCGACAATACCCGCGATTCCCTCGCGGAAGACGTCGATGCTCTCGCCTCGGTGGTCAAGGAGCTGGAGACGGTGCGCGCGTCCGAACGCGGGCGCGCGGAGCGAGAAGACTTCGTGGCCTTTCAGCTTCATGAGCTCGACGAGCTGGCGCCGGAGCCGGGCGAGGAGACGTTGCTCGATCAAGAGCGTTCGCGCCTCCGCCACGCCGAGCGCCTCACGCAAGCGACGAGCGCCGCCGCCGAACGACTCTACGAAGGCGAGGGTGCGATCTGCGACGAGCTCGGACGTCTGGCGGCGGACGTCGACGGAGCCGCCTCGCTCGACGGTTCACTGACCCCACTGGCGCGGCAGATCGAATCGGCGCGCTCGGAGCTTTCCGACGCGGCGCGCGCGCTGGCTCGCTACGCGGAGGGCGTCGATCTCAATCCGCAGCGATTGATCGAGGTCGAAGAGCGCCTTTTCCGCTTGCAGAAGCTCTTACGGAAACACGGCCCCACGACCGCCGAGCTTTTGGTGCATCGCGAGGCCCTGCGCGGCGAGCTCGAAGGGCTCGCGGGGTCGACGGCTCGTGCCGCCACACTCGAAAAAGACCGCGACGCGCGCCTCGCCAAGGTCGGCTCCCGGGCCCGCACGCTCTCGCAGCGCCGCCGGCAAGCGGCCGAAAAGCTCGCCGATGCGGTGGGGCGCGAGCTCGCGCAACTCGGTATGGGGCGCGCGCGGGTGGTCGTGGAGGTGGCCCCGATCTCCATGGGCGCGGCGGATGCGAGCCTTCAGATCGACGGCGCGCGGCTCACGCGCAGTGGCATCGATCGCGTCGAGTTTCTCATCGCGCCCAACAAGGGCGAAGAACCCCGTCCGATGCGCCGCATCGCCAGCGGCGGAGAGCTGTCGCGGGCGCTTTTGGCGCTGAAGCGTGTCTTGGCGGAAAAGGGCCCTGCGGGACTCTACGTCTTCGACGAAGTGGACGCGGGGGTCGGCGGCGCGATCGCCGAGGTTATCGGCCGATCCATTGCCGATGTGGCGCGCCATCGTCAGGTGCTTTGCATCACGCATCTTCCCCAGATCGCGGCCCTCGCAGATGGCCATCACGTGGTCGGCAAGAGCGAAGTGAAGGGGCGAACTCTGACGACGGTGCGCGCTCTCACGGAGAAAGAGCGAGTCGAAGAGGTCGCCCGCATGATCGGCGGCGTCAAAGTCGGCGATGCCGCCCGCCGCGCCGCCGAAGAAATGCTCAATGGACGAAAATAGCGCCGAAAATAGGAAAATAGCGGACTAAATCGCCAAGACGGCCGAGAGATTCTCCGACAAGCGAAGCGGCTTTTGGCGCCGGGTCAGCACCTCGCAACCCTCGCGGGTGACGAGCAAGGTGTGTTCGAATTGCGCGGAGAGTTCGCCGTCCACGGTGCGCACCGTCCACTTGTCGTCGGCGTCGATGTCGACTTCGTAGCGACCGAGGTTCACCATCGGTTCGACGGTGAAGATCATGCCGGCCTTGAGCCTTTGACCGTCGCCGCGCTTTCCGAAGTGTTTCACTTGCGGTGGCTCATGAAACCGCCGTCCAATGCCGTGGCCGACGAAGTCGCGAACCACGCTGCATCCTTGGGCCTCCACGAAGGTCTGAATCGCGGCGCCGATGTCACCGAGGCGTGCGCCGTCTTTCACTTCCGCGATGCCGAGTTCCAAGCCGCGCCGGGCGGTCTCGACGACGAGTCGCGCTTCGGGGCTCGGGGTGCCGATGTAGAAGGTGGCCGACGTGTCGCCGTGAAAGCCGTTGTAGAGCGTGGTGACGTCGACATTGATGATGTCTCCGTTCTTGAGAACCTCGCTCCCGGGGATACCGTGGCACACGACGTCGTTGATCGAGGTGCAAACGCTCTTGGGAAAGCCCTTGTAATTGAGCGGCGCGGGGTAGGCTCCGCGGCGGATCGTGTCTTGATGCACGATCGTGTTGATCTCGTCCGTCGTCATCCCGGCCCGAAGCTTCTCACCGACGAGCACCAGCGTTTCGGCGGCCATTTGAGCGGCCACGCGGACGCCTTCGATCTCTTTTGCGCTTTTGATTTCTACACCCACGACATACTCCAGTCTTTTCCCTTAAGGATCGCCGGCGCTCTCAGGTCAAGATTTTGACCTCGAGTTTTATTTGGCGGCCCCGTTTTCACCGAGCCCGGCCGCTTCGCGGACGGCGCCAGCGACGTCCTTGTCGTCGGGTGAGGCGTGAAAGTGCAGCTCGGTATCGCCGTCTGGGCGCACGAACTCACGCACGAACACCACGAAGATCCTGCCCCCGAGTCGATTCTGGAAGTTCTTCAGGATGTTCGCCGCGGGGCTCGTGTGGTCGATGCGAACGGTGAAGCTTCCACCCGGCGGCGGGTGATCGCCGGCGAGGCGCTCGAGCGTGCGAAGTCCGAGATCGTAGCGGGAGTTGACCCCATCGTTCTTCGCGGTGACGGTATCTACCCGCGCACGTAGGACGGCGTCCCCCACCTGCGTACGTTCACGCAGCGTTGCATCGGCACGAGGAATCGGCGGCAATTGGCTGAGGCTGAGATCGATGCCGACCGCGCGCGGTTCGATATCGTCGTCGAACAGTTGCGTCGCGCGCCCTGCGTAAGAGGGAAGCGGGCGTGGGGCATTTTTTCCCCCGGCGGACGCACCGCCACACCCGAGAATTCCGGCGGAGGTGATGCTCAAGGCAAGAAATGCGAAAGCGGCACGCCAAAGGGCGCTCGCTTGCGGAGGCACGGCCCATCCGATCGGCGCAAAAAGGGATGTCGGCAAGAAGCGCATGGGAGGGCTTTTACATCATTTTTCGCCGATGGCCGTCGAAGTCTTCGGACCCGCGAAATGAGCGGCGCGTTGTTTGGTCCCGCCCGTGCACAATGCTAGTCTTATCGACGCCGGCCGCAGACTGCGCAGCGCGTGTGGGTGGGAGCGCGGCCAATGCGCAAAACGAGGCGGGTTCGGGGACCCGCCACCAATGAAGAGGAAGAAGAGTTCATGAAGCATCGCATCCTTTTCGCTTCGGTCATTCTTGGAGGCGTAGCCCTCTCCGTGAGCGGCTTCGCGGCCGATACGAAGGCGAGCGCCAATGCGGCAGCCGCTGTGGAAGCGCCGACGGTGTCCTCGCTCGCGGCCCAGCAAGAAGGGTTCAAGTGGGGCATGAGCCGCGCGGAAGTCATCAAGATTCACACGCAACTGAACGGCGTCTTCGATCGCGAGTACAATCCGCTGCTCGTGAAGATGCAGCCGGGCGTGAAGATGCAAGCGCTCGAGTCCGAGCGCGACACGCGCAAGCTGCAGTTCGCGAACAGCCTGCACGAGTTCAAGGACGTTCCGAGCGGGTTCGACTCGACGGGCCTCAAGGGCGAATTCAGCTACAAGAACCACGAGTCGGCCTTGGTCCTCGAGGGGGCGCAGAAACGCCGGTTCTTCTTTTTCGTAGGCACGTCTCCCGGCGAACGACTCTGGAAGATCTACGACGAGGTGAAGCTGCTCGACGGCGGGACGCTCGGCAAGACGTACCAAGATGCCGTTTCGCGAATGAGCGGCCAGCTTTCGGTGCAGGGCAAGGCGCGCAACGCCGACCCGGCGCGGTGGCTGAATCTGCCGTACACGGAATGGCAAGATGGTTCGAGTCACCTGCGTGTGATTGATCGCTCGGGCGAGCGGCTCGTCGGCGTGGCGGTGGAGGAGAGGAACACGTTCCGCAACATCGCGCAGCTTCGCCCGAACAAGCTCGACGACCCGCTTGCACTCGATCCGAGTATCCAGCTCGTTACCAAGGGCGGCGTCAGCGATCCGAACGCAAAGCCGGCGCCCGTGGCCGGCGAGGCCTCCGGCAAGGCCGGCGCGGGCAAGGCGGCGGCAAAAAAGAAGTAGAGATCTCTTTGTGAAGGGGGCCGTGGTATGCGTGGTATGCTCCCCCGCAAACAGCGTGCGCGCATCTGTGACTGCCAAGACTCCCTCCGCACCCGCCCCCGCGGCGGCGAACAAGTCCGCTCTTCGCGAGCCGGTCGAAAAGTTGTGTCGCGATGTACTTGCGCCACTCGTGCACGCCGACGGAGGAGTCCTTTTCCTCGTCAGTGTGAGCACCGAGGACGTACACGTGCACTTGGGCGGCGCATGCGCGGGCTGCCCGGGAGCGGCCATCACGCGCGAGCGTATGCTCGAACCGGCGCTCAAGAGCATTCTCCCGAAAGCGCGACTTACGGTTACCACCGGCTTTCGTGTGCCCGAGGGGGCGCAAAAGATCGACGTGGAGTGATCGCGCGCGATCGCGGCGAGAGCCTTCGGCGGAGATTTCGTCGAACCCGCTCGCAAAGTAAGTACAGGACGCGGTATCTTGGCGCCGCACCGACCGCTTCGGCGGCTCGTGCGAGGTAGGCGTGGCGACCCGGTATCGGCTGCGATTTCTTCTACAGGAGTTCGACCTGGCTCGAGGCGCGACCCTCATCGGGCGCAGTGCGGAGTGCCACGTCACGATCGAAGATCCGCTCGTTTCTCGGCAACACGCAAAGATCGTCATCTCGGGCGATGTGGCCATCTTCGAGGACCTCGGCAGTCGCAACGGGGTGCGCGTCAATGGCAAGCCGCTCAAGCGCTCCACGCGTCTCAAGGACGGCGACCGTCTGCGAATCGGAACCCAGGAGCTGGTGTTCTGCGAAGTGGCGACGGGAATCGCCCCACCCGCAAAGACGACGGGATTTCTCCGCTACTGCGCCGCGTGCCGGCTGCCCTACCCGCAGGAGCTCGCGGCGTGTCCCTCGTGCGGCGCCACCGAACAAACCGATGAAGACACACTGATCGGGCAATTCGGCGCGGCGTCCGAGCAGATGGCGTGGAGCGTCCAGTTGCTCGTGGAGGTGACGGAAAAGGCGCTGACGTTGGGGCGGACGTCGGATGCGGTTCGCATGCTCCAGCGGGCGAAAGGACAACTCGAGGAGCGCGTTGCGTCGGGAGGCGCGGCCCCGGCCGACCAGATCGAAGCGCTGGTGCGCTCCGCGATGCGCGTTTCTCTTGCGGCCGAGGACCCCGCGTGGGCGCGCTGGGCCATGCATTTGTACGATGAACTGCGCCTGTTCCCTTCCAGTGCGGTGGTAGAAGCGCTTGGCGAAGTAGGGAAGAAATATCCAGCGGACCTGGCGCAGCCTGCCCAGGATCTTTTGAACGAGCTTCGCGGACGGCCGTTAGAGGAGCCGGAGCAGCAACTTCTGGCGGAGTTCGAGCGGTTGGTGACTTCGCTGGCGGTGCGTGAAGGTGACACTCCGAATCCTGTCAATCCTGACGTATCTTGAGGACATCCATTGGCGTTCGCTCGCGGTGGAGGGTAAGAGTGGGCAGGATGGGCGGCGGTGAGGCCTGAGCGCTATGCGTTTTCGTTTGCGCTATTTGCAGCACGACCTCGAGCTTACGGAAGGAGAGTTCGTTGTAGGCCGCAATGCGAGCTGCCAGCTCTCGCTCGATGATCCGCTCGTTTCGCGGCGCCACGCTTTGCTGCGGGTGGCGCCCGCGGGGGTGACGGTCGAGGATCTTCAGAGCCGAAACGGCGTGCTGGTCAACGGTCAACGAATCGACGGGAGCGCTTCACTGGCCCCGGGCGATCGTCTCC
>Ga0193753_10003654_pt1 | contig 11287 bp, 12 predicted proteins | sample H1c2metaG_FD_144925 | JGI IMG/M metagenome (GOLD analysis project Ga0193753, IMG submission 144925) | Soil microbial communities from a riparian zone of the East river system, Colorado, United States - H1c2 | ecosystem: Environmental > Terrestrial > Soil > Riparian zone | place: USA: East... | reverse complement strand
CGCGTTCCATCTCCTCGCGGACCTTGTCGATCTGCGAGCGGACGGCCTTGAGTTCCGCTTCGGCCCGGGCCGGATTCGGGTCGTCGGCCGCCGCCGCGACGCCCAGGACGCCGACGAGGATGCAGAGGGGGAGCAGCCCGCGGGGCCACCGGTGAAACGTCATGGTCATATTCTAGGCACCGGCGGCCCACCTGAACCCGCGAAAAATGCCAAGGCCGCTATAATGCGCTCCCTTTTTCGCCTGCCCGGATCGCCCGACGCCCATGGAACGCCTCATCGAATACGTGACTCATCATCCGCTGACGACGGCGGCCGCGGTGCTGGCGCTGGTCGTGGTGGTCACCTTCGAGTCGCGCCTGCGCGGCGTCGCCGCGGCGGCGATCTCTGCCCAGGACCTCATCCGGCTCATGAACCAGGGCGCGCTGGTGCTCGACATCCGCAAACCCGAATTGTTCGCCGCCGGACACGTGAACGGCGCCAAGCAGCTCGACTCCGACAAGATCCTCACGGCCAGCGACACCTTCAAGCGCTTCAAGGAAAAACCCGTGATCGTGTATTGCGATTCCGGTTCGCTGGCGGCAGCGGCGGTGCGCCAGCTCAATCAGCAGGGCTTCACCAAGGCGTTCACCCTGCGCGGCGGCTTCGCCGCGTGGCGCGCGGAGAATCTGCCGGTCGCCAAGGCGGCCTGATGAGCATCCCCGCGGTCGTCATGTACACCACGGGCTGGTGCCCTTACTGCGCCCGCGCCCGCGCGCTCCTCGAGTCGAAGGGCGTGGTTTTCGAAGAATTCAACGTCGAGTCTCAGCCGGAAAAGCGCGCCGAGATGCAGACCCGCAGCGGCCGGCGCACCGTGCCGCAGATTTTCATCGGCGACCAGCACATCGGAGGCTGCGATGACCTGCATGCCCTCGACGACGCCGGCAAGCTGGACGGCTTGTTAGGTCGCTGAACCCTTTCAACGCAGACAAATTTCAGTCAAGGAAACAATCATGGAAAACCCGACCGCACCCGCGGCTACCGAAAACCAGAACGGTCCGATGCTCACGGTGCAATCCGTGTACCTCAAGGACTGCTCGTACGAAGCGCCCAAGGGGCCGCGCATCGACGGCAACTGGAGCCCGCAGATCTCCCTCGACATCAACACCACCGCCAACGTGATCTCGCCCGAGATCAACGAAGTCGTGCTGACCGTGACGGTCGGCGCCAAGCAGGGCGAAGCCACCGCGTTCCTCGTCGAGGTGAAGCAGGCCGGCCTGTTCGTGATGCGCGGGCTCACGCCCGACGACACGCGCCGCGCCATCGGCACGATCTGCCCGAACGTGTTGTTTCCTTATGCGCGCGTGGCCGTGTCGCAGCTCGTGACGCAGGGCGGCTTCCCGAATTTCGTGCTGCCGCCGGTCGATTTCGACCAGTTGTTCGCGCGCGGCATGCAGCAGGCGGCGGCCCAGGCCGGCGCCGGCGGCGCCGGCCAGGCTAACTAGTTGCGCGGCGCGGCGGCGTGATCGCATCGGCCGTGCATCGAAAGTGACCGGCACCGCCAACGACGTCGAGCTCGAGCCGGTCGCGGTGCTGGGTGCCGGTTCGTGGGGCACCGCGCTCGCGATCCAGTTCGCGCGCGCCGGCCATCCGACCCGCTTGTGGAGCCGCAACGCCGCCGACGCGGCGGCCATGAGCGCCGGGCGCCACAATCGCCGCTATCTACCCGAAGCGAAGTTTCCCGAGCGCATCGAAATCCATACCGACCTCGCGGCGGCGGTCCGGGATTCGGTCGCGATCATCATTGCCGTTCCCAGTCATTCGTTGCGCGCGCTGCTCACGCAGTTGCAGCCCTTGCTGGCGCCCGATGCGCGGCTCGCCTGGGCGACCAAGGGCTTCGAGCTCGAGACCGGCAAACTACCGCACCAGGTCGCGCACGAAGTGCTCGGCGACCGTTACCCGGTGGCGGTGTTGTCGGGGCCGACCTTCGCGAAGGAGGTCGGCATGGGCCTGCCCACGGCCATGACCATCGCCTCGCGCGATGCCGCCTACGCCAACCAGCTCGCCAAGAGCCTGCACGCCTCCAACTTCCGCGCCTATACGTCCACCGACATCGTCGGCGTCGAAGTCGGCGGCGCGGTGAAGAACGTGCTGGCGGTGGGCGCCGGGCTCTCCGATGGCCTGGGGTTCGGCGCCAACACGCGCATCGCGCTGATCACGCGCGGCCTGTCGGAGATCACGCGGCTCGGCGTGGCGCTCGGGGCGCAGCCCGAGACCTTCATGGGCCTGGCGGGACTCGGCGACCTGGTGCTGACCAGCACCGACAACCAGTCGCGCAATCGGCGCTTCGGCCTGGCGCTCGCGGCGGGCAAGGGTGTGGAAGAAGCGCTGCGCGACATCGGCCAGGTGGTCGAGGGTTACAGCGCCGCGCGCGCGGTGCATGCCGTCGCAGTGCGCGAGAAAGTCGACATGCCTATCGTCCACGGCATCTACCGCGTGTTGTACGAACACGAACCCGCGCGGGACGTGGTCAAGGACCTCATGACGCGGCCGATCCGGCCGGAAGTCGAGTAGCGCCGGCCGCGCATCAGGAGCCGGCGTAGTTCAACTGGCGCCACGCTTCGTAGGCCGCGACCGCGGCGGCATTGGACAGATTGAGACTGCGGTTGCCGGGCACCATGGGCAGCGACAGGACGTTCGCAGCGTCGATCTGCGCCAGCACTTCGGGGGGCAGCCCGCGCCGTTCCGAACCGAACAACAATACGTCACCCGCCTCGAACCGCGCGTCGACGTGCCGCCGCGCGCTGCCGGTCTCGATCGCGAACCAGCGGCCGCGCAGCGCCGCGCGCGCCACCGCGAAATTCTCGTGCACGTGCACGGTGGCGAGCTCGTCGTAGTCGAGCCCGGCACGGCGCACCGATTTGCGATCGAGACTGAATCCCAGCGGCTTGACGAGGTGCAGCTGGCAGCCGGTGTTGGCCGCGAGGCGGATCAGATTGCCGGTGTTGGGCGGAATCTCGGGCTCGAACACCACGATGTGAAACATGGCGGCGCGCGTCAGTTCGCCAGTTTGAAAGCGATTCGAATCGTGCTCAGTCCGTACGCGCACTCGTTGGTGAACTTGCCGCTGCGGATCGTCGCCAGCGCCGCGTCGTCGAGCGCCGCGTTGCCGCTCGAGGTGGCGATCTCCGCGTCGCTCGCCGCTTCGCTGCCCGGCGGAACGAAATAGCGGACCACCGCGCTGCCTTCGATGCCGCTGTTGCGCGCCGAGGGCGGATAGAAGTTTTCCACGTCGATGCTGCCCTTGAGCTTCGAGCGGCACTTGCCGGCGCTGGCGTTGGCGCACGTCTTTGGCAACGGCGCGCAGGTCACCGCGAACGCTTTCTTGTCGGGTTGATCGTTGACGTCGCCGAGTGCGAGCGTGCGCTTCGCCTTCGGCCCGATCAGGAACTCGCGCGCGAGATTCGCGGCGGCCGTGCCGCCAAAGACGTGCGCTTTCAGGTCGATCTTGCAGGACAGGAACTCGGCGCTCTTGCTGGTGAACTCGACGAACACCAGGCGCTGCGCGCCCGCGCAGTTGCCACGCAGGTTCCACTGGCATTCATGACGATAGTCGAGCGTCGACGCCACGAACTCGTGACCCGCCTTGCCGCCCGCGTTACCGCGCATGAATTCGACCGGCTGCACGTGCATGAAGCGCTGGTGGCGCTTGATCATCTGCTCGAGGATTTTCGTGGCTTCGGCGGTGGCGCGGGCGCGCTCCGGGGCGGACAGGTCCTTTTCCATCGCCTGCAATGCCGCCGCGTCGTAGCCGGGCCGAGCCGGTGTGGCATTCGCCTCGGAGATCGCTTCCGCGTAGCCGCCGGCCACGCGTGCGTAGGTATACCGCTGTACGGGGTCGCCGGTGCCGTCCCCCGGCGCGTACATCTCGATGAGCCGCAGCGCCGCGGCAAAGTAATCGAGCGTCACCGCTTTTTTGAGCCAGCGCTCGATCTGTACGCGGTCCGGCGTCCCGCAGCTGGTGTTTTGCGCCAGCTCGGCGAGCAGCCAGGAAGCCTGGTCGCTGCCCAGTTCATCGGCGCGCGTGAGCTGGTCGCGCGCGGTGGCGCAGTCGGTGGGGGTCAGCGCGCGATACGAGAGATAGCTGCCGACCAGGGCGCCGGCGCGGGCCCGCCCGGCCTTGAGCTCGTCTTCCCAGCGGATGACCTGCTGTTCCTCCGGGATCGGCTCGCCGCCGATCCGCACCTCGTACAGGGCGAAGGCGTCGTTGTAGCCCATCGAGTCCGGCAGCGTATCCGAGGCCGTGAAATCGGGCCCGGTGCTGGCTGGCGCGGGAGCGGGCGCCGCGGCTGGATTGGATTGGGCGGCGGCGGTCGAGGCGACCACGGCGGCGAGGAGCATCAGAGTGAGGTTTTGCATGGGGGGCGCATCGTACAATGCGGCCCGCCATGAATGCCGCGCCCAAGACACTGGTCAATCCGCTGCAGGTCGATTTTTGCGGTCTGTCGCTCGCCTCGCCCATCGTCCTGCTGTCGGGATGCGTTGGTTTTGGCGAGGAATACACCCGGATCGAGGGATTCTCGAATCGCGATGTCGGCGCGATCGTGCTCAAGGGCACCACCGGCCAGCCCCGTCTCGGCAACCGTCCGCACCGCGTCTACGAGACGCCCTCGGGAATGCTGAACGCGATCGGGCTGCAGAATCCCGGCGCCGAACACGTGGTGAAGAAGATCCTGCCGACGCTCGATTTCAGCGAGACGCGCTTTTTCGCGAATGTGTCCGGTTCGACCATCGAGGAATACGCGGAAGTCACGCGGCGCTTCGACGATTCACCCATCGACGCCATCGAGATCAACATCTCGTGTCCCAACGTGAAGGAAGGCGGCGTCGCTTTCGGGAACTACCCGGACATGTCGGCGAAGGTGGTCGAGGCCTGCCGCAAGGTGACTAACAAGCCGATCATCACCAAGTTGTCGCCGAATCAGACGGACATCAAGGAAAACGCGCGGCGTTGCATCGAAGCCGGTTCGAACGGGCTCGCGGTGATCAACACCATCATGGGCATGGCCATCGACGTGAAGTCGCGGCGGCCGGTGATCGGCAACATTCAGGGTGGCTTGTCGGGACCGGCGATCAAACCGATCGCGCTGCTGAAGGTGCACCAGGTGTACGAAGTGGCCAGGAAGCACAACGTGCCCATCATCGGCCAGGGCGGAATCGCCACGGCAATGGATGCACTGGAATTCATGATTGCGGGCGCCACGACGGTGGGCCTGGGAACCGCGCTGTTCTACGATCCGCTTCTGTGCCGCAAGATCAATGCCGGCGTGGCGGACTACCTGAAGCTCAACAACCTGCGAGGCGTTTCCGACCTCGTAGGCTCGCTGCGCACGGACTGCTGATCGGTCAGTCCGCGCGCAACGAGCAGGAACGAATCAATCTTTGCTCCGACGTGAAGCCGTGTAGCGCCAGATGATGGCGGCTGCGGCGAGAACTCCCACGATGATCAGTACGACGTCCGACGTGTAATCCACGCGCGAACCCTGGACGACGATCTCGGGGTACTTGGTGCTGGTGACGACGATCTCTTGCATGTTTCCTCTCTTTGCCGGACGGAGAAATGTCCGGATCCCTGTTGGGGCGAAAGAATGGAACAAGCTCGGGACACTGGAAACAAAGGCGTTTGCGATTCGCGACGGCAATCACGCGATGCTTCGGTTATGTAACCCTTGAGAGCAAATCCTCAGGAAAAAGCGTGAAAACCGCCGTAAAAGATAGCGCTAACAATCTCGCTACCACGAGCACACAAAGTGTGATGTCCCTCGCACTCGCGAGTGTTGTCCTGCCGCGCGCGCGGTACAAGCAGGCGAAGGATTAGGGCTGGTGGTGTCAGGCAGGGAATGTCGGGATAACTCGATTCGCGCAGCAGTTAGCAGCAGCGTACCGAGGCCGAGTTATCCCGACATTCCCTGCCTGACACCACCAAGGCAGCGCCAACTTTCTACGGCAGCGACTCGTCATCCGACATGCCCAGCTCTTTGAGCTTGCGTGTCAGGGTGTTGCGTCCCCAGCCCAGCACGCGCGCCGCTTCCTGCCGGTGCCCGTGGGTGCGATTGAGCGCCACGCGGATCAGGACTCGTTCGAATTCCGGCAGCGCCTGGTCGAGCCAGGCCACCGTGCCGTCATACGGCTGCGCCTTCGCCCACAGGGTCAGCGCCGCGGCCCAGTCGGTTTGCGCCGCGGGGGTGACGATGTGCATCTCCGCCGGCAGGTCCTGGAGTTGTATTTCGCTGCCGGGCGCGAGCGCGGTGAGCCGACGGCAGAGGTTCACCAGCTCGCGCACGTTGCCGGGCCAGCGATAGGCCTGCAGGCGCTCGAGCGTGATCGGCGCCAGCGTCTTGGTTTCGGTGCCGAGCTCGATCGCGGCCTGGCGCAGGTAGTGCATCAGCAGATCGGGAACGTCTTCGGTGCGCGAACGCAGCGGCGGCAGCTCGATGCGGATCACGTTGAGGCGGTGATACAGATCCTCGCGGAAGATGCCGCGTTCGACGCGTTCCTCGAGGTTCTGGTGAGTCGCGGCGATGACGCGTACGTCCACCTTGATGGGTGTCTGGCCGCCGACGCGATAGAACTCGCCCTCGGCCAGCACGCGCAACAGGCGGGTCTGCAGCGGAGTCGACATGTCGCCGATTTCGTCGAGGAACAACGTGCCGCCGTTCGATTGCTCGAAACGCCCGCGCCGCTGGTTGTCGGCGCCGGTGAAAGATCCTTTTTCGTGGCCGAACAATTCGGATTCGAGCAGTTCGGCCGGGATCGCGGACGTGTTCAGCGCGACGAAGGGCTTCTGCTGGCGCGGGCTGTGTTCGTGCAACGCGCGCGCGACCAGTTCCTTGCCGGTGCCGGATTCGCCGGTGATGAGGACCGCGACGCTCGAGCGCGACAGGCGGCCGATGGCCCGGAACACCTGCTGCATCGCCGGCGCCCTGCCTAACAACTCCGGGATCTCCGGCGTCTGCGCGGGTACGTCGTCGCCCTTGCGCGCGGTCTGGCCGGCGCGGCGCACCAGCTCGACCGCCTGGTCGATATCGAACGGTTTCGGCAGGTATTCGAACGCGCCGCCTTCGTAGGCCGAGACCGCGCTCGGCAGATCCGAGTGCGCCGTCATGACGATCACCGGCATGGCCGGATGCGTTTCGCGCACCGCGCGCAACAGGTCGATGCCGCTGCTGCCGGGCATGCGGATGTCGGTCAGCAACACGTCCGGCGCGTCGCTGCGCAGCGCGGCCAGCGCGGGCTCGGCGGAGTCGAACGCCCGCGGCACCATCCCGCTGGCGCGTAATGCGCGTTCGAGGACCCAGCGAATAGAGGCGTCGTCCTCCACGAGCCATACGCGCAGGGCGGGTAGATTGGCGGCGGGCGGTGGGGTTGTATGCATATAGGTTGGATCGACGCTCATGCGTTCTCCGGTAGGGGCAGCAGGATGGTGAAGACCGTGCGCCCTGGCTTGCTCTCAAATTCAATGAGGCCGCCGTGACGGGTCACGAGGTCCTGCGAGACCGCGAGCCCCAGGCCCGTGCCGTTCGCACGCCCGGTGACCAGCGGGAAGAAGATCGTGTCGGCAATGTCGGGCGGTACGCCAGGACCGTTGTCCTCGACTTGCAGGCTGGCCGCGAGTTTGTGGCGCGTCGAGCCGATGTTGACGTTGGCCGCGATACGCGTGCGGATCACGATGCGGCCGCGCTCGCCGATGGCCAGCAAGGCGTTGCGGCCGACGTTGAGCAGCGCCTGGATGATCTGGTTGGCATCGACTTCCGCGTTCGGCAGCGACGGATCGTAGTCGCGCTCCACCAGCACGCCGCCGCGCGCCTCGCTGCGCAGCAGCCGGTAAACGTGCTCGCACAGTTCGTGCACGTTGATCAGCGCCTTCTGCGGCGCGCGCGCCGGGCCGATCATCGAATCGACCAGCGCCGTCAGGCGATCCGCCTCGCTGATGATGACGCCGGTGTACTCGCGCAGGTGTTCGTGCAATTCGCGCTCCAGCAACTGCGCGGCGCCGCGCAATCCACCGAGCGGATTCTTGATCTCGTGCGCGAGCTGCCGGACCATCTGGCGGCTGCTGTCGAGCCGCGAGATCAATTCGTTCTCGCGCGTGATGCGCTGGCGCTGCGTGGCGTCGGAGATTTCCAGCAGCAGATATTTGCGCTCGAATTCGCTGTCGAGCGGCGTCATCGTGATGTCGATGACGCGCCGTTCGCGCCCGAGCGGACCGGCCTGCACGGCCATCTCGCGTTCCGACAACGTTTCGCCGGTCTCGAGCGCGCGGCGCATCGGCACGCCGAGAGAATCGGCTTCGAGTACCAGCGAGAGGAATGGTTTGCCGCGCGCCTGGTTGACGCTGACGGCGAGCAGATCCTGCGCCGCGACGTTCGCGTACACCACGCACAGATCGGAATCGAGCACGACGATGCCGGTGGTGAGCGCGCCGATGAGATCGGCGGGCTCGAAGTGGGCTATCGCGGATGGAAGAAAACGCTCAACCGCCATGCAGGCCTCCGGCCGTGCACGCGGTAGCTAGACCGGTCAGCGCCGCGCGGGCGAATTCAGCGAGGCGCGGAAGACGTGAAAGGTCGTGCTCGCGGTGCACATCGTCTTGCCGTATCGATCCTTGATGAGCACCGAAGCCGTGTGGGCGCCGCGGTTCGGCTGCGGAATCGCGAACGACAGCGCATTCGGACCGGGCACCGTTGCCCCGTCGACCCGCAGATCGACCACGTCGCCCGGGCGCAGCGCGGGTTGCAGGGCCACGGCGACATTCACGCTGGTCGGATTCTGGAAGTTCTCTTCGCGTTGCGGCGTGAGCACGCAGGTCGAGTAGCGGAAATCGTTCATTTCCTTCAGCAGCCGCTGCTCGCGCGGCAGATTCGAATTCGAATTGCCGCCGATCGGCGGCGGTGGCGGCGCGGAGTACGTTTGCGCCGGCTGCAGCTCGACGGGCTGGCCGCCCGGCAGGGGCCGGTCCGAATAGGTCTTCGAGCCGTCCTTCTCGACGCGCACGTACGTCTCGGCCAGTGCCTGGGTGGCGCACAGCGTGATCAGGAACACGGCGAATACGCGTTTCATGGGGCCAGAGCATAGCGCCTGCACCTGAATCCAGACAAAACGCAGCCCACATAATGGAACGGCGGCGTCCGAAAGACGCCGCCGCCCGCATTTCGAGTGAAAGCGAGGCCGGGAGGCTGGCGGGCGCGGTCGACGGGTCCGCACCCGTTTCCCGCGATTCCGAGGCTTCCCACCGCCTCACGCAGCCTCAGCAGCTGTAATACATGTCGAACTCGACCGGATGAGTGGACATGCGGAAGCGCGTGACTTCCTGTGTCTTCAATCCGATGTAAGCATCGATCACGTCGTTGGTGAACACTCCACCGCGCGTCAGGAACTCGCGATCCTTGTCGAGGTGTTCGAGGGCCATGTCGAGCGAATGGCACACCTGCGGAATGTGCTTCTCTTCCTCGGGCTCGAGATCGTAGAGATCCTTGTCGGCCGGCTCACCCGGGTGGATCTTGTTCTGGATGCCGTCGAGGCCGGCCATCATCATCGCGGCGAACGCGAAGTACGGATTCGCGGCCGAATCGGGGAAGCGCACTTCGATGCGGCGCGCCTTCGGGTTCGCGACCCACGGAATGCGGATCGACGCCGAACGGTTGCGCGCGGAATACGCGAGCATCACGGGCGCTTCGAATCCAGGGACCAGACGCTTGTAGGAGTTCGTGCCCGGGTTCGTGAACGCGTTGATCGCCTTCGCGTGTTTGATGATGCCGCCGATGTAGAACAGCGCCGTCTCGGACAGACCGCCGTACTTGTCGCCGGCGAACAGCGCGACACCCGCTTTTTGCAGCGACTGGTGCACGTGCATGCCCGAGCCGTTGTCGCCCACGAGCGGCTTCGGCATGAACGTGGCCGTCTTGCCGTAGCTGTGCGCGACGTTGTGGATGGCGTACTTGAGGATCTGCACTTCGTCGGCCTTTTTCACGAGACCGCCAGGTCCCACGCCGATTTCGCACTGACCGCCGGTCGCCACTTCGTGGTGATGCACTTCGACCTTGAGACCCATTTCCTCGAGCGCATCGCACATCGCGCCGCGGATGTCCTGGAATGCGTCGACCGGGGGCACCGGGAAATAACCGCCCTTCAGGCCGGGACGATGTCCCTTGTTGCCTTCGGGGAAGGCGGTGTTGCTGTTCCACGCGCCCTGCACGGAGTCGATGTGATACGACGACTCGTTGAGGCCGCTGTTCCAGCGCACGCTGTCGAAGATGAAGAATTCGTTCTCGGGGCCGAACAGCGCGCCATCGGCGATGCCGGTCGACTTGAGATACGCCTCGGCGCGTTTGCCGAGCGAGCGCGGATCGCGCTCATAACCCTGCATCGTGGCCGGTTCGATGATGTCGCAGCGGATGTTGACCGTGGTCTGCTCGAAGAACGGATCGAGCACGGCCGTGGTCGGGTCGAGCGCGAGGATCATGTCCGACTCGTTGATGCCCTTCCAACCCGAGATCGACGAGCCGTCGAACATCTTGCCGTCGCGAAAGAGGTCTTCATCGACGAGGCCCGCGGGGATCGTTACGTGTTGTTCTTTTCCGCGCGTGTCGGTGAAACGAAGATCGGCGTACTTGACCTCTTTGTCCTTGATCAACTTGATTACATCTGCCGGTTTCATTGTTAGAGATCCTCTGGAAGGGGTTTGAGCCTCGGTCTCAATGCATTCGCTGTGCCAGTCGGTGATTTGTTCTGAATCAAAGACTTAGGTGGATTTGGGTCCATCGGTCGCACGTTTTTGGTGCGGGCGCGGCGAATCTTGCTTCATTTGGAGTCGGAAAGGTGCCCTTGCAACGGGCAGCGCACTCGCATGAAGCGGGGAAATGTATCTATATGGATTTTTCTGGTGTATCGTTCATTTATGTACTCCAGGAGAACGCCATGAGTCTTACGATCGCGAATTCCTCGCGAGGCACGGACGCCGGACGATCTGGCTCCACTTCCCTCGGCGGCCCCGGACTGCGCGCTTTCGCCAACATCGCGGAGGCGTGGGGCCTCACGGTTGCCGATCAGCTCAAGTTGTTAGGCATCGCTTCGCGCTCCACCTTCTTCAAGTGGCGCCGTGAACGCGAACCGCGGCTGCCGCGCGACACGCTCGAACGCCTTTCCTATCTGCTCGGCATCTACAAGTCCCTGCAGATCCTGTTGCCCGAGGCGCGCGCCGCCGACGAGTGGATCCGCAAGCCCAATAACGCGCCGCTGTTCGGCGGGCGGT
>Ga0193753_10003653_pt1 | contig 11287 bp, 10 predicted proteins | sample H1c2metaG_FD_144925 | JGI IMG/M metagenome (GOLD analysis project Ga0193753, IMG submission 144925) | Soil microbial communities from a riparian zone of the East river system, Colorado, United States - H1c2 | ecosystem: Environmental > Terrestrial > Soil > Riparian zone | place: USA: East... | reverse complement strand
AGCTGCAAATTGAACGGGATCCGGATCATCGCGTTTCACTGGCTTCGCCCAGCCTCAATTTTGTCAGCAATGATGGCTCCGCTCTGACCCTCAAACCCAGTTTTGGCGGCGGTTCTCTGGGCGCAGCCACCACCTTCCTGCCCCTTGACGCGCCCGCCCTCACGGCGGGCGGTCTGGACATTCTCAAAGCCAATGCGGGAAAGTATGACACCGCGCTGTCACCCGACGGCCAGGGCGCGGGCCAGTCTCTCATCAATTCCAGGCGCGCGACATCGGTTTTGGCCACGGTCCGGCAGGAAATCGCGCCTTGGCTCGAAGCCTATCTCGATCTTCTGTGGCTGGAGGATGACGGCAGCGCCGCCGTTGCCGCCGCAAATACTGCGCTCAACCACCTCCAGGGTGGTTCTCCCAGCAATCCTTTCGTCCAACTGGTCAACTTTTCCTTTCCCACGCCGGGCCTGGTCGGCCGCGCCCAGACTTTGACGGTGACGGACCGCGCCTCGGTGGGCCTCATCGTCCGGCTTGGCGGCGACTGGAGCGCCAACTTCGATGCGGCGCTGGGGGAAGCGCGGACCAGCAGCAGCATGACTGCAATCAGCGACAATCCGGGCGTCATCAATCCGTTCCTGGGCGCGGCTGCACTTGCCGCGCAACTTGCCAGCCTGAAAGTCGTGCCGGACTCGGCGTCCAGCGACAATAGCCGGTTGAACGATTTCAACCTGAGACTGGGTGGGTCGTTGCTCGACCTGCCGGGCGGGCCGCTGACCCTGGCGGCGGCCGGGGAATTCTTTCGCGAGATCAATACGGGAAGTGAGGGTCAATCGCTTTCGCCACCGACTGCTGCTTCACAACTCCCACATACCAGGCGCGATGTGAGTTCGCTGTTTTTCGAGGTGCGGGCGCCGCTAGTGTCAGACGACAGCACGCTTTTGCCCTTGCGCGGCCTGGAATTGCAGCTGGCATTGCGCGGCGACCGCTATGTCCTGGCAGCACCCGGACTACCCGCGGCCGGATCGCTGACGCCCTCTGCTCTAACGACGGTAAGCAATCGCGGCGAGATATTCGCCCAGACCTTCGGCGCAAAAGTCACGCCCCTGCCCGCTTTGACCCTGCGCGGCAGTGTTTCGACCGGCTTCACGCCACCGACCTCGCTGCAGATCATCGATCTGCAACTGACCGGAATTCTGGGGCCGGATATCATAGATCCCAAAAGAGGGGGGCCGCAGCCGTTTGTGACTCGCGACGACCAATATACCGTGTCCCTGTTAGGCTCGCCGTCGCTAGGTCCTCAGAAAACCACCACCTGGTCCGGCGGCGTCATTCTGCGGCCCAATTCTGTTCCCGGACTGCGGCTGTCGCTGGATTATACCCGGCTGAGCACTGACCGCGAGATCACCGATTTCGCGCAGGGCGATCTGGAATATTTCATCGACAATGAGGCGCTCTATCCTGGCCGGATCATGCGCGCGCCGCTGACGGCGGCGGACGCAGCCCTGGGCCATACCGGGGGAAAGATCACCCATATCGATGCAAGCTCGCTCCAGATCGGCCGCTCGATGGTGCAGGCCGTCGACCTCGCGCTCGACTATGTCAATAGCTCGGATCTGGGAACCTTCCATGTCACCTCCCAGATCACCTGGGAGCCGTCGTTCGAGCGGTGGGGCGATCCCACCCGGCCCGGCTACAACCTGGTCGACCATGCCGACGGTGTCTTGAGCTGGCGCGGCAATGGCGGCGTCGCCTGGTCGCGCGGCAATTGGATGACCGGCTTCAACCTGCAATTCTACAGCGCCTATAGCGCCTACCTCGCCAAGCCCCAAACCGAATTCATCCGCATTTTTCTGGCCAGCGTCGGAGACACGGCCCCTCCCGACGGGACCAACGCCTCCTACATTCCGCCGCAATTTTATCTCGACTGGATCGTCGGCTTTCGCTCCATGGTGAATTTGATTGGAAGCGAACCGACGATCATCGAATACCGTTTCGGAATTAAAAACATTCTCGATTTTCAGCCGCCGGTGGTCGCTGGAACATACGCGGTCGAATCCAAAAACAACGGTGTCAACCCGTACGATTACAATCCCCTGGGCGGCTATGGCGGTTATGGCGATCCGCGCGGCCGCCGCTTCGCGCTGACGATTTCGGCGGCCCTTTAACCCTATCGCTTGGTGATATCCACGCCGCCGTCAGGCCGCGATACGATGCGAAGCGGATAGATCTCGGCGAGCGCCTCGGCAAATCGGGCGGGATCTCCGGTCCGAAAACGGCCGCTGACCCTTATGGCACGAACCGACGGATCAATAATCCGCGCCGGCGCACCGCCATACTGATTGATTTGCGCGATTGCTTTGTTCAATGGCTCATCGTGAAATTCGATATAGGCGGTCCGCCAAGCGGAAACCTCTTCCAGATCCGCGGCCACGATCCGGTCCGGCCGCCCCGGTGCAACCTCGAGCCTTTGACCGGGCTGCAATGTGTTCTGTCCGCCGCCAGTCTGCGTCGCCACGGCAATGCTTCCCTTGACCAGTGTCACCGACAAGGCCGGCCCCTGCATAAACACATCGAAATCCGTGCCGAGATCGGAAATGACGCTGCCGCCCGCATCGGTGGTGAAGGGACGGGCGGAATCGTGGATGACGTGGAAAAACGCCTGCCCCCGCAGCAGTCGAACCGCCCGGCGTTGCGCGCTGTAACGAACCGCGACGGCGGCCTTGGCGTTCAAGGTAATCTGGCTGCCATCCGGCAAAGCAAAGGTCGCGGGACTGGCGCCATCGGCAACAAAGGTAGGCTTGGCATCCGCTGAAATGACCGGGCTGACCGGACCCGGTTCCGCACCGGTCCGGTAGATGCGCCAGTTGACGGCGCCGCCAACCAGCAGGATCGCCACACTGGCGGCGATGGCCACCAACTTCAGTCCCTGACCCGACCACCGCCGCGCCGTCAATGCGTCTTGCCGCATCGCATCCAGAAGCGGATCGGTGCTGTTGTCGAAGCCTTCCCAAAGCAACACGGCTTCGTTCCAGGCCTGGAGATGGCGGGAGGACGCAGAGAGCCACGCCACAAACCGGGCATCGTCCTTCAGCACCACGCCTTGATCGCGCTGAACCAGCCAGAAGGCCACGGCGTCATCGGCGAACACGGGTACGGGGCCGGAAAGGTTCTCGGAAGAGTTCATTTTTCGGTTCCCATCCGCGATACGAGATGACGTACGGCGCGCAGCATATGTTTCTCCACGGCGCTGACGGAAAGACCCAGTCGCAAACCGATCTCCTGGTAGGAGATTTCTTCCAGTCTTCGCAGCACGAAAATTCTTCTTGTTTGTTCCGGCAGCTCGAGCAGAATCAGGCTGACGGCCATCAATCCTTCCCGCGCCATCAAAGACCGGTCGGGCGCCAGTTCCGTTCCGGCATGAAGTTCCGGTTCGAAAGGAACATGCTGCTCGGCCAACCGCGTTTTGCGGCGGCGTCCCCGGTCGTGCAGCACGCTCGCCGCGGTCTGGAAAATATAGCCATCCAGATGTTCGAGTTGATCGCAGTGGCCGCGGCGCACCACGCGCAAGAACACTTCCTGAACGAGGTCGTCGATTTCGCTCGCATCCCGAACGTGGCGCTGAAAAAAGCGGGCCAACGCACCACGCAGAGCCTGGGAGCGCTGCGCAAGCACGGCGTTCGACTCCGCTACCGTCCCACACCCTTCGCTTGCAAAAGGCCCGTCCATCCACCGCGCAGCGTCCGGGCGCTGCACCCCCTCGGAGACCTCGGTGTAATTTGCTACAGTGTCCACTGTTATGCAAACCCGAGGCACGGGGCGGCGCCTCGCTCTGGCGCACCGGCCATCCGCGCAGCAAGATTGCCGCGGCTTTCCATGCCATTGCCGATCAGGTGAGACATAGACCGCCGGAACCCCATATTTTCCCCCATATCTGGGCTACAGCGCTTTGTTACCGGCAGCTTGCACGGAACGACCACCAATTGGACAGAAGGCGCACGCCACACCGCGACAAGCATCTGCCAACAATTTCTCGCCGCTTGAACACGAGACTGTCACGATGTGCCGCGCGCCCAGCTGCGATAGTTGGCAATGATGTTTCCATACAAGAAAACCCGCCAACTTTCGCCGAAAGTCTAATGCAGAGGGCGGAAGGCGTTGCAAGGCGCGGCTTCATCCCCGGACAGACGGTGGCAGAAATGCTTAATCACGATCCATCCGCCGCTCTTGTGATGCGCGAGTTTCACCACCGCGTGGCCAACACGCTCACCGTGTTTTCCGCCTCGCTTCGCCGCGACCTGTCATCCTTTGACGACCCCCGGTTGCGGGACATTCTGGCGCGCCACGAACAGCAGATCGTTAATTTCGGATCGCTGTTTCATTTTCTGGCGGTAGGCGCGCGTCAGGAAGCCTTGTCCTCCGAGGCGCACTTTCGCCCCTTTATCGAGGTATTAGCCAAGTCGATACTCGCGCCCGTTGGAGCGCGGTGTGAAGCCCTCATTACCGACGATGTCCTGCCCGCAGCGCACTGCGAGCGGATGGCCCTTATCATCACCGAGCTTGTCACGAACGCGGCAAAGTATGCCTTTCAAAACCGTCCCGGTGGCATGGTGCGAATTGCCATTCGAGAGGACAGAGGTGTCTGGCTATGCTCCGTGTCGGACGATGGCGCCGGCATGATGTACCGGCCAAAAGGCCTTGGCTCCCAAATCCTCGACGCCCTTGTCAGCACCCTGGGCGGCCGTGTGACTGTCCGCTCGGGACGGTGGGGAACGCAGGTACTGGTTTCATTTCCCGCGGATGCGGTACTGCAATGGCCAGGCTCGCTGGAGCGTTGGTGAAACCAAACCGCTCAGAAAACTCTGAATAAATCCGAGGATCGTTACACCGAGCGCTCGAGAGCGACCGTTCTTCAAAGGGAATGGCCCGACGATGCCTTGTCGTGCAAGCCTCTCACCGCTTGCAGCGCATTGATTGCGATGGCGCATGATCCAAAGCTCGATGATGCCGCGTTGGCAATTGCCCTGCGCCCTTCGGCCTTCTATGTCGGCGCCCTGGGGTCGGCGCGGACCCACACGCGGCGGATTGCGCGGCTCAAAACTTTGGTTTCTCATCCGGAGAACTTGCGAGAATCCATGGGCCTGTAGGCCTGAAGATTGGCGCACGCTCTCCCGCCGAAATAGCCATCGCCATTCTGGCGGAGCTCGTGGGACTTCGTCGCGCTTCCCCTGCGCCTTCGCATCATTCTGACTGACATGTTGGGAGCGGCAAAAAAAGACGGCGGGCCTTCACTCGCCGTCTCTGACTTATCCGTGCAGCTTAATAGCAGTTTCAGCAACTTTTCGGCCCTGATAACGAGCGCCCTTCAACTCATTCTCCGTTGGCTGGCGTGATCCATCGCCGCCGGCAATGGTGGACGCGCCATAGGGGGACCCGCCGGTGATTTCATCTAAGGTCATCTGTCCGGCATGACCGTAATCCAGGCCAACAATCACCATGCCAAAATGTAAGAGGTTGGTGATCACCGAGAACAGGGTGGTTTCTTGACCGCCATGTTGAGTCGCCGTTGATGTGAAAGCACCACCAACCTTGCCATGCAGTGCCCCCTTGGCCCAAAGCCCGCCGGCCTGGTCGAGAAAGCTCGCCATCTGGGACGCCATCCGGCCAAAGCGGGTGCCCACGCCGATCACGATAGCGTCGTAATTGACGAGATCTTCGACTTTTGCAACAGGCGCCTTTTGATCGAGCTTGAAATGTGCCGCCTTGGCGACGTCTTCCGGCACCAGTTCGGGAACGCGCTTGATATCTACTTCCACGCCAGCCTCCCGCGCGCCTTCCGCGACAGCCTCGGCCATCTTTTCAATATGGCCATAGGCCGAATGGTATAGAACAAGTACCTTTGTCATGATCTTTCTCCTTAAGGCGGCCTATGCCGCGTCTACCAACACAATTTCGGAATCTTCCAGCGCGGTGATGGTCACCGTTCCAACGTCACGGATCGCCGCTCCATCCCGGGCATTGACCCGAACCCCATTGATTTCGACCGCGCCCGCTGCCGGCACCAAATAACCGTGGCGTTTGCCGTCGAAAGTGTAGTCCACGCTTTCGCCAGACTTCAGGGTCGCGCCGAGTACCCGGGCGTCAGCACGAATTGGCAGCGCGTCGTTGTCGTTGGCGATGCCACTGGCCAGGATCACGAAACGCCCTGAACGGTCTCCCTTCGGGAACGGCTTGGCGCCCCAGGCTGGCTGGCCGCCCTGCTTGCCCGGCTGAATCCAGATCTGAAAGATCTTGGTGGTTTCCGGCTCCAGATTGTATTCGGAATGGCGGATGCCGCTGCCCGCACTCATCACTTGCACGTCGCCCGCTTCGGTACGGCCGTGATTGCCCATGCTGTCGCGGTGGGTGATCGCACCCTCGCGGACATAGGTAATGATCTCCATATTGGCATGGGGATGCGGAGGAAAGCCGGTTTCGGGCTGGATCTCATCGTCGTTCCAGACACGCAGGGCGCCCCAGCTCAACCGATCGGGATCGTGATAGCCGGCGAAGGAAAAGTGGTGACGGGCCTTGAGCCAGCCATGGTCCGCGCCGCCAAGGGTATTGAAAGGCCTGAGTTCGATCATTGGGTCCTCATTTCCGGCGGCTGATGACCGCCACCGTGTGATCCCTAGATATTGGGTGGGCCATAGGTTATAAATAGAAACAATAGAAACTCATTGTTTCCAAAAATAGCCATGTCCACTCTCCCCGACTTGGAAGGCCTCGCCATTTTCGCCCGTGTCGCGGAACTGCGTTCTTTCGCGCGAGCCGCCGAAGAACTGAAAGTGTCGAAAGCGACCGTGTCCAAGGCCGTTAGCCGCGTGGAAGCGCGGTTGGGCGCGCGATTGTTCAATCGCACATCCCGGCGGCTGGCCCTAACCGACGCTGGACAGAAACTGGCTGGCCGAGCGGCGGCCATGCTGGCGGAAGGCGAAGCAGCGGAAAGCGATGCACTATTGGGGGCCAGCGCGCCCCGTGGCCTTGTTCGCCTGGCGGTACCGATGTCGTTCGGCGTTCTGTATGTGGCTCCGCTACTGCCGGCGTTTTTCCGCACATATCCCGATATTGCTGTGGACCTGCATCTCAGTGATGCTCAGGTCGACCTGATCGGCGAAGGCTTCGATGCGGCTGTCCGGATCGGCGCGCTACCGGATTCGTCGTTTTTGGCGCGGCAGCTGTGTGACATGCCACTCTATCTGCTGGCCTCGCCGGACTATCTGAAAACGCATGGGCGTCCAAAACACCCACTCGAACTTTCGGCTCACGTAGGTCTTGGGTATTCCTATCAGCTCACTCAGGATACTTGGCGTTTCCGCAAAAAGTCCGGCGAGGTGGCCAGCGTGCGCCCGGCGGGCCCATTACGTGTCAACAACGGGGATGCCATGCTTCCCAGCCTGGTAGCCGGTATCGGGGTTGGGGTGCTTCCTGAATTCATTGTCCGCAGTGCCCTGTCTCGTAAGAAGTTAGAAATCCTGCTGCCCGACTGGCTGCTGCCGGCCGGCGCGGTTCACTGGGTGACACCCCCGGGTGGACCCAAGCCAAAGCGCGTGAGTGTGCTTGCGGATTATTTCGCCAGGCACCTCTCGCACCGAACGAGGGGCCTGACGCCTGATCACCGCGATGGTTGCATTGATATTTCAAATTGAATTTGAGACTGAACGTGAGCGGCGATTGCCGCTTCAACTTTGCGGCCAGCGACTTTCACAGGTCATTTCAGGGCGGCGATTGGCCTCATAGCAGATCTATGGTCGCTGTTACGCGCCTGTTCGATCCCTGATCTTCTCGATTAATTGCCCTGTTATGCGCAATTAAATTCCCTGTTCCGATTCGCCGTGGTTCGGGCCCAAAACCGCAGTAATCCGGCTGTTTCGGGCGAATTTTCGGCTCGGAAAGGAGCGAAAAATCAAAATTTCCCTGTTATTTCCCTGTTTAACAGGGATTTCTGGGGCAGCCCGGTTCGCCAGAGACTGCGTCCACAGCCACCCACACCGTGCTCACCTGCAAATTTCCAAATCGAAATGAAACGGGCGTAATTCCCGAGGCTTAGCTGGGCTATCTCTCCAAAGGAGCATCAATCGGTCTTGTTTCAGGGCGATTTTCGCCGCCGATGACCCGCCAGTCTCCGGCCTAGTATATTTGATTTCCCAATTTCTCGAGAGACTTAGCTCGAGACCGGTTTGATGCCAGCGGAGACTGGTTAGTGGCACTAACGCCGAGCAATACCACGTCGGACCCTACCATCTAAACTGATTGCTGCGGCCAAAGCCAAATCACAATCAGAAAAATAATTTAGCATTGGGAGAAAGGTATCAATTGGCACGCGAACATGCCCCGTGACCTTGCCCCCGAAAGTGCCCTCGATTTTGAGGTAGAGTCCGTTCCTTGAAGGAGACGGACGATGAAGCGCAGCCGATACACCGAAGAACAGATCATCGGGATATTGAAGCAGCACCAGGCGGGGCTGGGGGCGAAGGAGCTATGCCGCAAGCACGGGATCAGCGACGCCACGTTTTACAAATGGCGCTCGAAATATGGCGGCATGGAGGTCTCCGACGCGCGCAAGCTGAAAGCGCTGGAAGAGGAGAACCGCAAGCTGAAGAAGCTGCTGGCGGAGACGGCGCTGGATGCGGCGACGTTGAAGGAGATGCTGGGAAAAAACTTCTGACGCCCAGGGTTCGGAGATTGGCCGTGAGCTGGGCGATCCAGGAGAAGAGCTATACGCAGCGGCGGGCCTGCCGGTTGGTAGGGCTGGAGCCGAAGACTTATCGCTATGCCTCGAAGCGCCCGGACGACGATGCCCTGCGGCAGCGTCTGAAGGAACTGGCTTCGGCACGCAGGCGGTTTGGCTATCGGCGCCTGCATATCCTGCTCCGGCGGGAGGGCGTCATGTTGAACCACAAGAAGCTCTATCGTCTCTATCGCGAGGAAAGGCTGATGGTCAGGAAGCGGGGCGGTCGCAAGCGGGCGCTGGGAACACGGGCGCCGATGGCGATCCCGCAAGGACCGAACCAGCGCTGGTCGCTGGACTTCGTATCCGACGCGCTGGCTTCCAGCCGCAAGTTCCGGTGCTGACCGTGGTGGACGACTTCAGCCGGGAATGTGTGGCGCTGGTCGTGGACAACTCGCTCTCGGGCATCCGGGTGGCCCGCGAACTGGACCGTGCCATCGAGATGCGGGGTACGCCCTGCATGGTGGTCAGTGACAATGGCACCGAGCTGACCTCACGCGCCATCCTGGCCTGGCAAGAAGAGCGGGGCGTGGAATGGCACTACATCGCGCCGGGCAAGCCGACCCAGAACGGCTTCATCGAAAGCTTCAATGGCCGGCTGCGTGACGAATGCCTCAACGAGCATCTCTTCGCCAGCCTGCCCGAGGCCCGCAGGATCATCGAAGCATGGCGGACCGACTACAACACACTCAGACCGCACACAAGCCTCGACGGGCTCACACCGACGGAGTTTGCAGCACGCCCCAGCCAGGGGCATAACCAGAACAGACTCTCCCCATAAACGGGGGCATTACGGGGGCAAGGTCAGGCGCAGACTACCGTGATCTCAATTGCCATCCTCCTCAGCGCCACAAATTGGAACGAGCGAGGGTGATCATCTGGTCGTCGGCCATTCATCGTCGCCTGCCGCATATTCAGCTGATTTTATCCATTCGGTGTTCGCGGCGGCTCGGGGATCAGGCGCGAGCTGCGCTGGCCGGTAAAATACGACCAGAGCCACTGGCGCTGCACGCGCAGGCGGTTCTGTAGCTGCGGCAGGGAGAGAATGTGAACGAAGACCCACACCAGCCACGTCAGGAAGCCACTTGTGCGCAGCCAGCCCCGCTCCAGCACCGCATAATTCTTGCCGACGACGGCCATATTGCCCTTGTCGAAATAGCGGAACGGACGTTTGACCTGCCGCCCCTTAAGCTCTTTCGCGATGAACCGCCCGACATACCGCCCTTCCTGAATCGCCGCCTGCGCTACGCCGGGCACCGGATGGTCGTTTTGGATGACCGACGCGGCATCACCGACGACGAACACCGCGGGCGCGCCCACGATGTTCAGGAATGGATCAACGAGCGCCCGTCCCGCGCGGTCCGTTTCGGTGCCGAGCATCTTAGGAAGCGGCGATGCTGCGACCCCCGCAGTCCACAGCACCGTGGCACTTGGAATCCTGCTTCCACCGGCTATGACGCCTTGCTCGTCGATGCTTTCGACCTTAACATCGGTTAGGACCTTCACGCCGAGCTTCAAGAGCCGTCGGGTCACCCTACGAGACAGCGGCTCGGCAAAAGTCGGTAGGACTCGTTTGGCCCCGTCGAGCAGAATGATGTTGGCCTTTGCCGGATCGATGAGTCGGAAGTTGCCCCGCAGGGTAACCTTCACCATCTGCGCCAAGGATGCAGCGAGCTCCACACCGGTGGGGCCCGCGCCGACCAGCACGAACGTCATCAGTCGCCCGCGCTCGCCCGCGTCCTCTGTCGTTGCGGCCAGCTCGAACGCACCCAGGATTTTGGCCCGGATCGTCTCGGCATCGGTTAGGTTCTTGAGCCCCGGAGCATATCGCGCGAACTCGTCGTGACCGAAGTAGCTCGGGCGCATGCCGGTCGCGACCACCAGATAGTCGAACACAATCTTGCGGACGCCCATACCTGGAGAGGACGCCTCGATCGTGCGCGAAGCAACGTCGACGCCCGTGACCTCCGCCAAGAGTACGCTGAGGTTTCGCTGTTTCACCTCAAATTGACGGATCGGCGCGGCGATCTCAGCGGGAGAAAGGATTGCCGTCGCCACCTGGTAAAGCAGAGGCTGAAATATGTGGTGGTTGCGGCGGTCAATCAGGACGACCTCGGCGTCTGCGTGCCGCAGCGCGTGCGCCGCCGCGATCCCAGCAAAACCGCCGCCGATAATGACAACGCGCTTGCGCTCTGGTCGCGGTACGTCGACCACAGCGGTTGTCTCGTCAAGCCGGGGCTCGGCCAGCACTGCACTCATCTATCACCTCGTTCGGGCTGTCAGGCGCTCCCGGCTTCAACAACGCCTTTCCAGGATAAGCGCCATCAACGCGCCAGCCATTCGGGTTTGCTCGAGCCTCGCGGCATAAGCACGGTCCTGTACGAACCGGGGGTCCGAGACATGACGATCTGGTCCGTCATTCCCTGATAGGTTCCAAGCGGCGTTTCCGCCGTAAACAGATCTGGTGCGATATACGCGTGCTCATCGGACGATCCGGCAGTCGCTCGCGCATAATCCTTATCGAAAATG
>Ga0193753_10003652_pt1 | contig 11289 bp, 8 predicted proteins | sample H1c2metaG_FD_144925 | JGI IMG/M metagenome (GOLD analysis project Ga0193753, IMG submission 144925) | Soil microbial communities from a riparian zone of the East river system, Colorado, United States - H1c2 | ecosystem: Environmental > Terrestrial > Soil > Riparian zone | place: USA: East River... | reverse complement strand
TAGCCATCCGCCTGTCGCCATTTGCTTTCGCAAATGTATAATACAATTCATGGTTTAGCAATTGAATACTGCATTTGCAGGTGATAGTTTTGTACAAGATAACCGGGAAAAAAGTTCTTGTAACTGGATGATGTAAGATTTCAAACGCAAAACATACAATCAATAATTATTATTTCATAAAAACATCGGTAACGGTGCAGGACAAGCGCCGGACCTGAAAGAGCTACTATCCAGGAAAACCGTCTTCAGTTGGACGGGCCAAAAATAGGCGCTTGAACTCGTCAGCACTGGCTATACCAATGGTATACCACGGACTAATGTACCCGTAATTGGAAGAAAGGGCATCCGCGCATTTCAATTCAATCCAGAATTAACCAGGTGCGCGATACAAATGCATTCAGGGATCATGATGCCATTGTAGCCTTGCATGTGGTAACGGTATTGTGTGTTGGAGATCAGCCTGCCGGAACCGCCAGTGAACAACATTTCCCGGACCTGGAACGGGAGGCATTTCTATCCTTGCCGGGAAAGGAAAAGACCCTGGCACGAATTGAATTTTTACTTAAGAACAACCAACCGTTTCGCAACTAATCAACAATAAAAAAAACAATATGATACAGGAGTCTACAATTTTTGCAGGAATAAAAGTTATTGACTGCGCCAGCTTTATCGCCGGCCCCGCCGCAGCGACAATTCTGTCGGACTTTGGTGCAGATGTGATAAAAGTAGAACCACCGGGAATAGGAGATCCCTACCGGTACCTCTACAAATTGACACCCAATCCATCGTCTGAAAAAAATTATTTTTGGAGACTCACCAATCGCAACAAACGGAGCCTGGCATTGAATTTAAAAAATCCCGCAGGCGCGGAAGTGCTGCAGCGACTTATCAGGAATGCAGATGTTTTTGTCGTCAACTTTCCGCCACACATCAGAAAGGCACTTGGTCTGACATACGAAGATCTTTCGAAAACAAATCCAGCAATCATTTACGCGGATGTAACCGGATACGGTGAAAGCGGGCCTGAAGCCGATAAGCCAGGTTTTGATGTTACAGCCTATTGGGCACGCACGGGCCTCATGGATGCAGCCCGGAATGCAGGCAGCCCGCCCCCCACACCAATCGCGGGCATCGGAGATCATGCAACTGCCACCACATTGTTCGGTGCGATTGTAACCGGCCTTTACCGCCGGGAGAAAACAGGCACCGGATGCTATGTATCCGCTTCTTTAATAGCGCAGGGCGCCTGGGCGGCTGCGGGTTGGCTACAGGCTGCACTGGACGGTGCGAAATTTACGGGACCGATCGATCGGGAAAATCCCCCCAATGCACTTACCAACACATATCAAACACAGGATAACCGGTGGTTGTTACTGTTGCTTGTTCAGGAAGATAAGGATTGGCCAGGTTTAATAAAAGCGCTTTGCCAAACGGAACTCCTGGCAGACAATCGCTTTACAGATTCGAAGGCCCGCAAAAAAAACGCCACCGCACTTACGCAGATTCTAAACGAAGTATTTCTGAAGAACTCGCTGGACCATTGGCGGACGGTACTTGATCAGGAGCATGTCACATTCGGTGTGGTTCAAACCGTGGAAGAGCTGGCCCACGACCCGCAGTTAATCGCAAACGATATTTTGCGGCCGATCCAGGATGGTGCAGATACAAGCTCATTGACGGTGGACAGCCCATTTAACATTCAGGGTGAAGTGAAAGTCCTTCCCCGCCTGGCCCCGGATCTTGGACAACACACTGTTGAAATACTTGGGGAACTGGGATATAACACTTCGGAAATAAATGCCCTGAGCGCCAGCGGTGTAGTTCCCCAGCTCTCACAAGTTGCCTCCAGTGTGTGATACATGATACAGGTGGCTTGGTTTGAGAAAATTTTGAAAAGTTTAAAATTAAGTTGAAAATGAAAGCAATCATATTAAAGGGCATTGGAGGTCCGGAAAACCTGGAGTTGGCTGAAATAGACCTGCCAATGATAAAAAATGATGAAGTTTTAGTAAAAGTAAAAGCAATCAGCATTAACCCGGTTGATGCTTTCGCCCGGCGTAATCAGGACTCGCTGAATTATGTACTGCAGCTTAAAGGTGATGAAAAATATATTATTCTTGGATGGGATATTGCAGGAATTGTAACTGACACTGGTCCGGCAGTTACCAGGTTCAAAGCCGGTAATGAAGTGTTTGGCATGATAAAATTTGTGGGCCAGGCCAATGCTTACGCGGAATATGTTGCCGCACCTCAAAAGGATCTGGCACTAAAACCAGCAAACATTTCATTCGGGGAGGCCGCAGGCGCCGGATTGGCTGCGCTCACCGCATGGCAGTCAATTGTAACGGGCGGCAAAGTCAAAAAAGGAGACAAAGTTGTTATCACCGGAGCCTCGGGTGGCGTAGGTCACTATGCCATACAGATCGCCAGGCATTTCGGTGCGTATGTAATTGCTGTTGCTTCAGCACCGAATAAGGATTTTGTGCTGGCACTTGGTGCAAACGAATTTATAGATTATCAAACCCAGGCATTCGAGGACCTGGTTACGGATGCCGACATCGTTCACGACGCAGTTTGGAGCGACGATGTGCGCCATATTGAACGTTCGCTTAAGGCAATTAAGCCTGGAGGTATCCTGCTCAGCCTGATCGTGAATTTCGATGAGGAAATTTTAAAACAACTGAACTTAAAAAATGTAACCGGCTACCGGGTCCTTGCACATCAGAGCGAAAAGGATTTGGCCGCTATAGCAGCCTTGCTGGCCTCCGGGGAACTCAAAACCTATATACCGCAGACCTTTCCTCTGGAAGAAATGGCCAGGGCCCATTCGCTTATCCAGACAAAAAATGCAGTGGGTAAGATAATTGTTACCGTATAAGGAGCTAAAAGAATTAAGCAAATATGGTCCGGTAATTTCTTCAATATCATGCAAACAAACAAGATTTTAAGACTAACAGCGATGGTGAAGATCGACCCTTCTGATTGTCAAAAATTTAAACAAATGATCAGAGAACTCAAAGCAATTGTGGCTAAAGAAGGGCCGGCGCAAATTGTAAACTACGACTGCTATTTCAAAGATGCTCATGCGGGGGAATACCTGATTTCAGAAGCTTATGTGGATGAAACAGCCCTGCTATCACATTTGAAACTGATCGCGCCGGTTTCTGTTAAATATCAAATTCCCATAGAGGTAACGAGGTTTGAGCTCTGCGGTGAATTAGCCGAAGCAACCCTGGCCTTGTTTAGGGATGCATATGGTGACAGACTTGCGCATTATGGTTTCCGGATGTAAGCATAAGACCGGTGATAGACCAAAAGCCAGCTTTGAGATTTTTTTGTTGGTGCATCTGGCCAATAAACCACAGGCAATTTAATAAAGGCCATTCAATGCAATTCTTATAAAAGGAATATTTATTTCCTGGAAGGTCTTACTATTAATTTCAGGAGCTGGTCTTTTGTAAGGGCACGAACCCATCCAGTTATACCATGTTTTGATGCGGTTGCGGTAATTTGTAAGAGAGAGAGAAGATGGACAAATAACCGCAATATGTAAGGTAAATTAATCTCAAAAAAATGAAAAAACAGAAAGGCCATAATAAAAAGGATCTTAAGAAAAGACTTGTTTCACTACTGCTGATTTACTTAAACGGTTTGACTAACAGGAAGAGAGAAAGGGTAAGCGATTATATGGAAGATAAACTGGGTGAGGTACTGGACTATTATTTAAGCCTGCTGAATAAAAAGGAAAGGAAAAATTTTGTGCTGCACGGGTTATCAGATGAAATATTATTTCATCATCTGACGATTCAGGAAAAAAAAGCCGGGGATACCAAAACGGATGATCTGAAAAAATAAGTTCAATGAGCGGGATATCATAAAAAATTCCAGTCAAAACCAACAGGCCAATTGCTGAATACTTATTACGAAAATAATTCTGCCGCTAATGTTTTACCGGCGGTTGGAAAAATAATGCCGGATATTAGCCGGTAAGCGGATTCGATACACTGATACACTATATATATAAACACTGCCACGATTTGGATATTCTTTTTTTGTCTTCTTATTGACAGTTTTGCGTATTCGTTTTCCAGTCAATACAAGTGCCATCATCAGTGGGTTGCCGGCTGGTAAAATTTCTGGCTGATATAAACAACTTAAAACAAGTAATAAAATAAATATGATTATGAGAACAAAGCTCAGACGTAATTCTCCTTTCTTTTTAATTATAGTATTACTTGCGGCCTGCGGCGATAAGGAAGAACAAAAAAAGCCTGCATTACCGGTCAGGGTAGTTATAAAGGAAATACTGCAGGAGCAACAGGCAGAACTATTAATCTATAGCGGCACCATTGAAGCAGATAATACGGTATCACTCGGGTTTTCTGTTCCGGGAAGGATTATCTCAGTGCTTGTACAGGAAGGTGAACCTGTACACAGCGGACAGTTATTGGCGACGATTGAAACTACTGAATATGAAAACGCAGAACTTATTGCAGGTGCTTTGCTGGAACAAACTGCCGACAATTATAAAAGACTTAATGAATTATATTCTAAAGGCAGTTTGCCTGAAAGAGATTATATAGCTGTCAAATCAGCACTTTCACAGGCAACTGCCAATAAAAATTTAACGGCAAAGTATTTGGCAGATACAAAACTCTATGCACCGTTTTCAGGAATCATATCTGCAAAGCTTACTGAAAAAGGTGCTACGGCTTCCCCTGGTGTACCAGCTTTTACATTGTTAAAAACAGACCGGGTATATGCTAAGGCTTCCATTGCTGAAAGCGAGATCAATAAACTTTCAATTGGTAAAGATGCGCTGATAACTATTCCTGCTTTAAACGATAGCATGGAAGGCAAAATATCCCTTATCAATCCACAGGCAGATAATGTATCTAAAACTTACATCGTAAAAATCAGGTTGAAGAATGACAAGGGGAAACTGTTGCCAGGTATGCTAGCAGCAATACAAATAAACGCTGGTAAAACAAAGGACGTTATTGTTATTCCTGCAAAGGCGGTGATACGCGATGCTGATGGTATCACTTATGTATTTGTTGCAGGTGAGAATGGAAAGGCAATCCGGAAACGCGTTGTTGCATCCGGTGTTTCAGGTGACAATGATGTCATTATCGGGTCGGGCCTGAAAGCCGGCGACAAACTTGTCATTGCAGGCCAGACAAAGCTGGAAGATGGTATCGGCGTACAATTTTAACAAGCGATAAAAATTGAAATTACTCTCAACATTAAGATATAATGAATAAAATACATTACCTGGAAGCCGCTATGAAACATAGGCAAGTCGTTTTTGTGGTAACGGTGTTGTTACTTATTATGGGCGGCTACTCGTTGATGAACATGCCCCGCAGTGAAAATCCGCGAATAGACATACCTATTGCAATGGTGTACGCTTTTTATCCCGGCGCTGATGAAAAACAGGTGGAACAGGAGGTAACTAAAAAGATTGAACAATACCTTTTTTCATTTGAAGAAATAAAAAAACGGAAAACAAAATCTGAAACTAAAGAAGGGCAAACTTTTATTACCGTAGAAATGAACACGGAAGTAAAAGACCGTAAGAAGTTCTGGCACACCGTGCAATTAGATATGGATGCCAATCTGCGTTCCAAACTGCCGGCAGGGGTGATAGGGCCTTTTGTAAACAGTAACTTTAGCGATGTTACTGCAATGATCATTGCTGTTTCTTCTCCTAACCGCAGCTACGCAGAAATAGAAAAATATTTAGACAAACTGGAAGATGGATTAAAAACAATTCCGGTAGTGTCCAAAATAAACCGTTCAGGTACGCAAAAACAACAATTGTACATCAATGTGAATGATCAGAAGATGCAGCAGTATGGTTTTGATATTGCTACCCTTGCCGCGGTATTGCAAAGACAAAATATAACTGGGTATTCGGGTGAGTTAAACATGTCTTCTGATAATATTATCCCTATTAATACTGCCAGCCGCTATAGATCGGAAACTGATATAGCAAATCAGATTGTTTACACACAGCCTGATGGAATTGTGGTAAGATTAAAAGATGTTGCCTCCATTGAACGTCGTTTTGAAGAAAGAACTTCCTATGTACGCATAGACGATGATAAAGCAATGGTTTTGTCCATTGATATGCAGCCTGGTCATAACATAGTACAGTTTGGGAATGAAGTAGAAAAAAAAATCAAAGAGATTCAGGGCACATTTCCTCCTGACATAAAAATTAATATACCGGTAAACCAGCCGGAAGTGGTAGCAAAAAGCATCAGCCAGTTTATGAAAGAATTTGGCACGGCGATCGGAGCAGTAATTATTGTGATTATGCTTTTACTTCCTTTTCGGGTAGCGGCCGTAGCTTCTATTGCGGCCCCTGTTTCGATCCTCATCACTTTTGGTGTGATGAATCTCCTGGGGCTGGAATTGCACCAGGTAACACTTGCCGCACTTATTATTGTTCTTGGAATGGTAGTAGATAATGCAATTGTGGTCGTAGATAATTATATAGAGAAATTAGATGAAGGCATTACGCCGTGGACAGCAGCATGGCAGGCGGCGAAGCAATTGGCATTGCCCATTTTTACAGCAACGCTGGCTATCATATTTGCGTTTGCGCCGCTTGCCTTTTTTATGGAGGGCATTCCCAAAGATTTTATGCAATCACTGCCGGTCACGGTCGCAATTGCACTTATAGCATCCATGCTGGTAGCGTTGTTTTTTACTCCATACACCTGTTATGTTTTCATCAAAAAAGGACTTAAGGATAAAATAAGCAACCGGCCTGCCAGAAAAAGTATGCTTGACAGGTTACAAAGCGGGTTTGATAAAGCGGTGGAATTTTGTTTCCGTTGGCCGAAATCCACTATGTTGGGAGCTGTTGCCGCCGTTTTTCTTGCTGTTGTAATTGCGGGTAAAGTAGACACCGAGTTTTTCCCCATCAATGAACGCAACCAATTCAATATGGAAGTATGGTTGCCTTCCGGCTCATCATTACCTCAAACGGAAAGCACAGTAAAACGTTTGGAAGAAATACTCAAAAAGGATAAGCGGGTAGTAAGTGTAACCAGCTTTATGGGTATGAGTTCTCCCCGTTTCAATGTTGCCTATGCGCCGGAAGCGCCACGCAGAAATTATGCACAAATATTTATCGCAACAACAACTATCAAAGCTGCTGACGACATGGTGCATGAATACCTTGAAAAGTTAGACGGGTTTGTACCAGATGGAAATATAAAATTAAAACAGTTAAGTTTCCAGGAAGGCTCCCCTATAGCTATTCGGGTGATCGGCGACGATGAAACGGCACAAAAAAAAGTTGCTCTACAGGTAAAAACCATTTTACAGAATGCGAAAGGCACCAACTGGGTAAGGCTGGATAATGAGGAAGATTACTTTGGCATTAAATTGAAGATAAATGAAGACAAAGCCAACCGCCTGGGCATATCCAACCAGTCCATTACTCAAACCCTGGGCGCAGGACTTAAAGGATATTCCATATCAACATTATGGGAAGGAGATAAACCGGTAGACATATTTCTGCGTTATGATTCCGCCAGTCGTAAAAATAGTAATGCACTGGAAAATGTACATCTGAGTTCGGCATATGGTGGTAAAATTCCTTTGAAAGAAGTAGCCGGTATAACTGCTGCCTGGCACACAGGAATGATTGGGCACAGAAATGGGCTCAGAACGCTAACGGTTTTTTCTGAGGCTCAAATGGGAATAAAATCTTCCCGTATCTTAAAAGAAATCCAACCGCAAATTGACAAGCTGCAACTGCCGGCTGGCATCAGGATTGCCTACGGAGGAGATGCGGAAACAAATGAAGACAATCAGCCTCCGATGAATGTGTCATTAGGTGTAAGCCTTGTTCTGATCTTTCTTACGTTGCTTTTCCAGTTCAAAAATTTCGGTAAAATACTTGTCATACTTGCAACTTTCCCCCTCAGTTTATTAGGTGCTTTCTCTGGTTTGTATATAACGGGTAACCCCCTGGGCATGACAGCATTTATGGGCATTGTCAGCCTGATAGGTATTGTAGTGCGGAACGGGATTATACTGGTGGATTACGCCGACGAACTGGTAACGGATCATGGACATGATATCAGGGCCGCTGCCCTGGCTGCTGCAAAACGCAGGATGCGTCCAATATTTCTTACGTCTGCGGCAGCAGCAGTAGGTGTGATACCAATGATCATCAGTAAGTCGCCCCTATGGGCACCACTGGGCAGTGTGCTGGCTTTCGGGCTAACCGTATCTATGGTACTCACCCTCTTTGTTGTTCCGGTACTCTATTACAAGTTCATAAAACCTGAACCAGCGGCAAAAGAAATATCGCAACCGGATGCGGATGTGCATACCCAGTATAAACCATCGCATAGTTAATTATTAAACAAAGGAAAATGAATAGTAAACAAATACTATTGTTTGTTTTGATGGTCAAGGCAACATTGTTCACTTATAAGATATCAGCACAACAGGTGCTGACACTGGAACAGTGTCGCGGGCTGGCATTGGCAACAAATAACAACCTTAAAATATCCCAGCAGCATATTGAAGTGGCAAAAGCACAAAAAGCATGGGCGGATGCCGTAGGGAAACCTGCATTAGATGGTTCTGTATTGGGATTTTATTTCGGTGAGCCACTGAGCGGGATACTTCCTCAATACGGGATAAGTCCGGGTGTTGGGATAAAGCAACCTGTTTATGCAGGAGGTAAAATAAAGCTTGGAAAAGAAGCTGCATCTAAAGAGATAGAAATAGGTGAGATACAGAAAATACAAACTACTACAGAAGTGCTGCTCAGAACAGAAACCACCTATTGGCAGATCGTGTCCGTAAATGAAAGAATAAAACTTGCAGCGCAGTTTAAAAAGCAACTGGATACACTCTACACTGACCTGAATAACCAGTTTGCCGCAGGTTTAATATATAAGAATGATGTGCTGCGGGTAAAAGTGCGACAGGATGATAACGAATTAAATTCTATCCGGGCAAAAGATGCGCTGCTGTTATCCAAGCTTAACCTGGCCCAGCTTATTGGGCGTGCAAACAATACAGATTTTATTATAGCTGATTCTGCCATTGGCTCATTTAACCATGTACAGATGGATGATTCATTGCAGCATGTTATTACAAAACGGCCGGAAATAATGCTGTTGCAAAAGTTTATTGAAGGTGAAAAAATACAGGAGAAAATGCTAAGAGCAGATCTAAAACCCACTATTGGCTTAAGCGCAAATGCTGTCAGCGCTTTTGGTAAACAGGGTATTGATCCCACAAAGCCAGGCGCTAATGCATTGGTTTCCTACTATGGTTTCCTAAATGTCAGTATTCCTGTTTTTGATTGGGGGATCAAAAAACAAAAAATAAAACAACAGCAATTCAGGATCGCCACACAGCAATTGCGGTTAAAGGAAACAGAAGAACTCATTTCACTGGAAGTGCAGCAGGCATACATAGAACTGAATGAATCAGCAAAACGCGTTGAGCTTTCCGGCACATCCCTGCAGCAGGCGGAAGAGAATGTAAGATTAAGCAATGACCGTTTTAAGGCAGGAACTATTATTGGTAAGGATGTGCTGGAAGCTCAAACAATATGGCAGCAGGCTTATAGTAATATAATAGAAGCCAAAGTAGCGTATAAAGTAAGTGAGGCCAATTTAAAAAAAGCATTGGGTGAAATGAAGTAATACTGATTATAATGGAGTTGATGCTTATCTGTTATATTGAACAGCATGATTTGTGTGGTTGTACTATGAAGGAACTAAAATCAGAAATTATGAATACTTCAATTAAAACGATTGTAACCGCAATGGTTCTTGGTGCATTCTTCCAACTGATACAGTCATTGACTTTGGCAAAATAGAATTGGGCCTTGGCGCAGATAATTTTTAAAATCATATAAACAACAATTTTATGCAAAATGAAACTACAGTTAGTCCGGCAATCACGCAGCCCGGGACAGGCAAATCAACAATTCTTCTCAATCCCCATCACCACAACAGAAAGTACGCGGATGAGAAATCGAGGGACATCATGCTGAAGACGATCCAATTCTTCGAAACCAAGGGACTAAAGCAGATCAAAAAGGACTGGCACGAAAGAACCTGGAATTATGATTTTGTTGAATTCCTAAAACAAAACCAAGTCTTTGCTACGCTGATGACTCCTTCGGGGTATGGTGCTGCCGATTCACGGTGGGATACCTACCGAAACTGTGAGTTTTCAGAGATTGCCGGGTTTTACGGGATCACATACTGGTACACTTTCCAGGTGTCGATGCTGGGGCTTTGCCCGATCTGGAATGGCTCAAATGAGGCGGTAAAGCATAAAACTGCGAAGCTTCTACAGGAAGGAGGCGTTTTTGCATTCGGGTTGTCAGAAAAGGAACATGGGGCGGATGTTTACTCAACGGATATGATGCTCTGTCCGCAAGGGAATGGCAGCTATAAAGCAAACGGCGATAAATATTATATCGGCAACGGCAATGAAGCGGCGCTGGTATCTGTTTTTGCCAAAATAGAAAACAGCGCGGACTACGTCTTCTTCGTGGTGGAATCCAAACATCCGAACTACAAGTTGATCAGGAACGTCGTAAACCAACAGAGTTATGTGGCTTCATTCGAACTTCACGACTACCCAATTATTGAGGAAGATGTGCTGGAGCGCGGCTCCAAGGCGTGGGACGATGCGCTGAACACTATAAATGTGTGCAAGTTTAACCTGTCATTTGGGGCGGTTGGGCTCTGCACCCATGCACTGTATGAATCCATCGAACATGCCGCGAACAGGAATCTCTACGGTAAGTTCGTCACCGATTTTCCGCATGTGAAAAAACTTTTAACCGACGCCTATTGCAAGCTTGTCGCGATGAAGCTCTTCTCCGAGCGCGCAAGCGACTATATGAGGACCGCCAATGAAGACGACCGGCGTTACCTCCTCTACAACCCAATAGCGAAGATGAAAGTCACCCGCGAAGGTGAAGAAATAATAAACCTCCTCCACGATGTAATTGCTGCCAAAGGCTTCGAGAACGAACCCTTTTTCGAAATCGCCAGGCAAGAGATGCCAATGTTGCCAAAGCTTGAAGGAACAGTTCACGTGAACATGGCGCTCGTCGTGAAGTTCATGACTAACTATTTATTCAATCCGAAGCAGTACCCCGAAACAGCACGCCGTGACGATCCCTCGAACGATTCCTTCCTGTTCCGCCAGGGACCGGCCCGTGGACTCGGGCAAATACAGTTCCACGATTATAATATCACTTACGACTCAGTGGACCTGCCAAAT
>Ga0193753_10003651_pt1 | contig 11293 bp, 10 predicted proteins | sample H1c2metaG_FD_144925 | JGI IMG/M metagenome (GOLD analysis project Ga0193753, IMG submission 144925) | Soil microbial communities from a riparian zone of the East river system, Colorado, United States - H1c2 | ecosystem: Environmental > Terrestrial > Soil > Riparian zone | place: USA: East... | reverse complement strand
AGCTTCGGCTTCTCCAGATCGCCTACCTCAGGCAGCTTCTCAAACAGCTCACTCATCAGCCAAAGCAGAAACGTCGCATACAACTGCGGCGACTGCAGCAGTTGATCCGCTGCAAGAATATTCACCACACCCTTGCCGCTCGCATCCACTTGCAGCAGGTCCTCGATATTCAGCGCCGGCTCTCCAAAGAACAGGTCCCCACCCTGCTGTCCCAGTGCCACCAACCCCCGCTGAATCGCGCCAATGCTCGCCGCGGAGATATTCCCATACTGCACCTGGTAGTCCTTAGCCGCCTCCCCCACATGCTGCAGCATCGCCTGCAGATCCTTCATGTCGAGCAGCAGCAAACCACCGTCATCCGCGATCTTGAACACCAGCGTCAACACACCGGTCTGGGTATCGTTTAGATTCAGTATCCGGCTGAACAGCAGCGGCCCCATCTCGCTCACCGTAGCTCTTACGGGATGCCCCTGCTTCCCAAACACATCCCAGAACACCACCGGACACCCGGCAAACTGCACCTCTCCCAGCCCCAACGACTTCACTCTCGCATCGAACTTCGGCGAACTCTTCCCTGGCTGACTGATCCCTGAGAGATCCCCTTTCACATCCGCCGCAAAGACCGGCACACCAATCGAGCTCAGAGCCTCCGCCATCAGCTGAAGCGTCACCGTCTTGCCCGTCCCGGTAGCCCCTGCCACCAGCCCATGACGATTCGACATTCCCGGCAACAGATACAGATCCTCTGCGCCCTTTGCAATCATCGGCATCTCAACCATCAGCAATCCTCCAAATCTGAAGACTAACTCATCTCTTTCGCCATCCTCACCACTTCAATCTCAGCCTCGCCGCCTACTGGGACCTTCATGCGCTCCACCTCGCAATATCCCTTCAGCGTATAGAGCGCCACCCCCGTCAACGTGCTCCCCATCTCAAACCGCGCAAAACCGGCGGCCACCGCAGCTGCTTCCGAAGCTTCTAGGATCGAACTCCCCAGCCCCATCCGAGCGAATCTGGGATGCACAAAGATCGCCCGTATCTTCGCCGCATCCACTGCCGGGTCGAGCAACTCCGGCGCAACCTTCTCTACCTGGTGATCCCCACCGTACAGCGTCTTCCGCCTACTCCACCCACCGCAGCCGGCCAGTTCTCCGCCTCCGGTCATCGCAACAAAGTACGTCCCATCCGCAATCAATTGAGTATCGATCGTGAACACGGTAGCCAGTGCTCCCTCAATCTGCCCGGCCGAATAATCACTAGTCTGCAGCCCGCGCACCGAGTCCTCAATCAATTTACGAATCCCCTCAACATCGTCAAACGTGGCCGTCCGTAGATGAAAGCTCTCCATCCGCGCAGTATAGAAGACCCGATGCTTGCCCTCTTAGCGTGGAGAGCTCTTATCAGCCTTCTTGTCCTCTCTCAAGTGTAGAAATTGACCGACTGCCTCAGTCGATTTTTTCAATGCCCCGCCCGTAGCATTGGCGCTCTTCGTCAGCGCGCTCTCCGTCTTGTCATCGGCAGTGCTCAACGCCGCTCCGGTGTTCGTCCCGCTCGATCCAAGACCATTCGCAACTGAGTTTGCCACATAAATCGTCCCTTTCACCGACCCATGCGCTCCATTCATCTCTATCGGCGGCCCTTCGCCCTTCTCCAACCGTGCCAGCCCTTCTTCGGAGAAGTCTTGCTGCATCTTTCCCGCCAGCGGCCATCCCGGCCAACTTGCCCATACCGCACCATGCATCGCAGCTCTCGGCTCCCCTATGTTCACCACCCGAGCCACCTTCAGCGGAACCATCCCTATGCACCGATCCCCACCACACCCCTGAGTGCATATCGTCTCACTTAAAAATGCGCCATGCTTCCCTGTCGAAAGCCACACCCGAGCTCCTTTGTCTTCCGCGCCGAGAGCCTTCCCTGTAGCAACCTGACTCGCATCACATACTGTTCCTTCATGTGCCGCTGCAAACCAGTATGCTGCTCTCCACTCAGCAACAGGGCTGTCCAACGTCTTCGCACGCAAAAGCACCGATACGTGCTCCGCATCCAGAGGATGTCCCATCCGCCCACAATCCACACTCCATAAATCGTAGAAGTGCACCTCCACCGCAGCATCCACACCCTTCATCTTTCCCCGAGGTGTCACTTGTCCATAGATGGTTCCATCTCGATCCACAACAGTAGGTTTCACGGCGTCTTCGGCAAGTAACGCCGGCTTCACTGCACAATCCGCCTTGCTCACCTGGAACTGCGGCACAAACCGCTCTAACAACGCCTGCTCTCGCGCATCGCTCAAGCCATCATGATCGGTATCGTTCTCAGGCACACTCTGTGCTCGGCCCAAAGTCACCCCAACCACCATCACCACTGACGAAAGCCACCCAACCCATCTCATCCATCAATCGTAACTCGATGATTAATTCATTTGCTCTTGTCCCGAAATCCTCTTCGGGACTACACTCCTCCCATGTGCCGACCTGCCCTGAAACTCCTCGCCCTCTTCCTGCTCCTCCCTCTCGTCTCCAACGCACAGGACTGGGCAAAGATCCGCCTCGAAGCCTCTCCCCGCCACCACGAATACGCCGCGATCAAACACGGCGACCGCACCGTCCAGACCTTCGTCGTCTACCCCGAGGTCAAGCAGAAGGCACCCGTCGTCATTCTTATCCATGAGATCTTCGGCCTCAGCGACTGGGCCAAGGAGATGGCAGACGAGCTCGCCGCCCAGGGCTTCATCGTCGTCGCTCCCGATCTTCTCTCCGGCTTCGGCCCCAACGGCGGCGGCTCCAGCGAATTTCCCAGCATGGACGCCACCACCAAAGCTGTATCCGGTCTCGATCCCGAGGGCGTCAATGCCGATCTCGACGCCGTAGCCGACTACGCAAAGAAGATTCCCGCAGGCAACGGCAAGATCGCCACCGTCGGCTTCTGCTGGGGTGGCGGGAAATCCTTCGCCTTCGCAGCCCACCGCAAAGATCTCTCCGCCGCCTTCGTCTTCTATGGCCCCGGCCCGGCTGACGTCTCCACCATCACAGCGCCCGTCTACGGCTTCTACGCCGGCAATGACGCTCGCATCGGCGCAACCATCCCCGCGACCACCGAAGCCATGAAGACCGCTCACAAGAAATATGAGCCAGTCACCTACGACGGCGCCGGCCACGGCTTCATGCGCGCGGGCGAAGACCCCACCAACACCGTTCCTGGCAACAAGAAGGCCCGCGAAGAAGCTTTTACCCGTCTTGTCTCCCTGATAAAGGAGCTGAAGAGCGCTCCCACAGCCGCCATCGCCGCTCCCGGTAAAACCCTTGCAAAAAAATCCTCCGGCTCGCCAGCAACAGTCTGCCACGGGACGCCCGCCAGCGAATTGGCTGCAATAATGTAAGTGTGGCCGTCTCACTGCAAGACCAACTCGATCGCATTACCCAGAACACCCGGGCCCTGGTCCAGCCGGAACGCCTCGCCGTCTCCGAACAAGCTGTCTCCGATCTCTTCAACACGGGCATCGAAGATCGCCTGCTCCCCGTCGGTGCGCAAGCTCCTGCCTTTAGCCTCGAGGACGCGCGAACCGGCAAGCCTATCCGCTCCGACGACCTTCTCGCCCTCGGTCCGCTGGTCGTCAATTTCTTCCGCGGTCGCTGGTGTCCGTACTGTGTCACCGAGCTGGAAACCTGGAAGAGCCTGCAGCCTCAACTTCGCGAGCGCGGAGCCTTGCTCGTCGCCATCTCCCCGCAGACCACCCGCCAGAATAGTTTCACCCTCCAGCAGCACGAGTTAACCTTTCCCCTGCTCTCCGACCCCGGCGCCGCACTGGCCGAGCAGTTCGGCATCGCCTACACCGTCCCTCAGGCCCACCGGCGCTACTTCCAGTCCATCCTCGTCAATATCCCATTCAACAACGCCGGCCTTAGCTATCACAACGCGACCGAAGCCAGCTGGTGTCTCCCTCTACCGGCTGTCTTCGTTATCGGGCAGGACAACGCCATTCTCTTCGCCGAAGCCCACGCCGACTTCCGCGTCCGCCCGGAGCCAGCCGAAGTCCTGGCCATCCTGGATCGATAGCGCGGGCCTCCGCCCTGCAGCCTCGGCAAGCCAATAAGAGTTGACGCACGCCCTGCGGACAGAGGCACACCTGCGCCAGCCAGTCCTGAAGACAGCACTGAATCCCCGCCCCGCAATCCATCCTTGCTCCCGTCATCTTGCAACAACGCCCGCTGTGCGTTTATCGTAAAGATAGTCCGGCTATCGCCCCTTTATGCGACAGCAGCCACGGAAAGGGAAACAAATGAGCACTACCCCCCGCCAGCCCCTCCCCCCACCCCCTCCACCTGCTGCGGCTCTCCCCGTCACCCCCAAGCCCACGCCTGCTTCAGCGCTCGACGTCTACACGGGCGATCCTAACTTTATGACCTCCCTCGCCCGGGGTCTCATCGTCATCCAGGCCTTCACCCAGCAAGCTCCCCAGATGACCATCTCGCAGCTCAGCGTCAAGACCGGCCTCTCCCGCGCCGCCGTCCGCCGCTGCCTCTACACCCTCACCAAGCTCGGCTTCGCTGGCGCGGAAGACGGCTCCCGCTATTCCCTCCGCCCACGCATGCTCTCGCTCTCCAATACTTTCACCGCGTCCAATCCCCTCTCCACCGCCGCCCAGCCTATCCTGGAGCGCATGTCGGCGGCCCTTCGCGAATCCTTCTCCGTGGCTACGCTCGATGGCGAGGACATCGTCTACATCGCCCGCACCACCATCACCCGCGTCATGTCCGTCGATCTCCACATCGGAAGCCGTCTGCCCGCCTACTGCACCAGCATGGGCCGCGTCCTGCTCGCCTACCTCCCCACCGAGCAACTCGAGCAGTACCTCGCCCGCGTCGTCCTTACACCCCACACCACCCGCACCGTCAACTCCATCGAAAAGCTCCGCCTCGCCCTGCGCAACGTCCGCCGCAACGGCTACGCCCTGGTCGATCAGGAGTATGAGGTTGGCCTTCGCTCCCTCGCCGTCCCGGTTTACTCCCCCTCGGGCCGAGTCGTCGCTACCGTCAACCTCAGCGGCAACGCTCCGCGCATGTCCGTCCTCGACATGCAGAATCGCTATCTGGCCCACCTTCGCAACGCAGCCACCGAGCTGAGCGTCTTCCTGCGCTAACCGAGCCAGTCAGGCATCGCTCACCTCGCCTCGACGTCATTCGACAATCGGTATGCCAGTACCGTGATCAAAAGAAAGAGCACAGCCACGATCAGATTCGGATAAATAATCATCCCGTCGATACGAGGCTCAGCTCCCGGCCTTCCCGCCCACCACGTCGAAGACGGCAGCAGGAACGGAACGTAAAACAACGGCGTCCAATAGGCGAAAGAGATGCATGCTGCAACCTTGAACGCCACCTCGGGCTCTTTTGACCGGCGCCAAAGCAGCCACGTCCCGGCAATCGAAACTCCCGCGAGCAGGAACAACAGAAGCGCCCCATGAAACCGCGCGTGCGGGTGCCACAGGGGATTCAGCAGGTGGTTCGAACTCCAATCGAGCACAAACGATAGAAGGCTCCCACCCAGCAGTACAAACGTCATAAGAACTTTTGCAATCCTGGTTCGGTTCATAATCGATTCCTCTATTATAATTAGTGAGCGATCACTAATTAAATACTCCACGTCACCCAAAACCGTCAAGTAGCTGAAGTGCCGCCACGTCGCGGTCATACTGTGGATCAAGGGAATGAAAGAGAAAATAGAATCCAAGCCGCCCAGAGGCAGGCCCAGCCGAAGGCCTCAGATTATAGCCGCCGCTGAAGTCCTCATCCGCACCCGCGGCCTTGCCAGCGTCACCACCCGAGCCATCGCGGAGCAGGCCGGTTGCTCCGAAGCAGCCCTGTACGTTCACTTCGAGAGCCGTCTCAAACTGCTTCTAGCGGTCCTCGAAGAGAGCCTCCCCGATATGCTCATTCCCATGCATGGCCTCGACCAGGCCATCGGCCAATCCACCCCGCAGCAAAATCTAAGCAAGGCTCTCCGAGCGACCTTCACCTTCCACGAGCGAGTCATCCCCATGCTTTGCGGCCTGTTCGCTGAACCCGAACTCCTGATGGCCTATCGCGAATCACTTGTCAGCCGCAACAAAGGCCCCCATGGCGCCATCACGAGATTGCAGAGATACATCGCCGCGGAACAAACGCTCGGCCGCATAGAGAAAAGCCTCGATTCAGAGCTGGCGGCCGCAACACTTATGGCCGGCTCCTTCTTCAAAGCCTTCATGGCACAGTTCCTGGGCACACCCGGCCCCTCGGATGCAACGTTGAAAAAGCTCGTCAACGCTGCCATCAACAAAAGTTAATAGAATAGTTTTCCTAGACCGGAGCCTCACACCGCACGAACAAAATCCCCGAACGCGTCTTAACGATAACGCTCCCCGATCCAGCCGGAACCACCACAGCATGCCCCGCATTCAACTCCACGCCACCATCAGCAGTGATCACAACTCCACTCCCCGCCACCCCAACCAGGCATCCCGGCCCATCGAAAGAGACGGCAACCTCATTCGCTTCTCCAACCTCAAACCGGTCCACCACAAAATATTTCTGTTCGATCAACCGAGTAAACCCATCCATCGTCCGAGGCGCGATCTTTCCCGCAGCCGTCTCGGTCTTCATCACCTGTAATCCCTTCTCCAGATGCAGTTCGCGCGGCCTCCCATAGTCATACAGTCGATACGTGACATCGCTCGTCTGCTGCGTCTCCAGCAATACCACGCCGGGCCCAATCGCATGAACCGTACCGGCATCCACAAACAACATCTCTCCCACCGACACCGGCACCCACTCCAACAACGATTCCATCGAGCCGTCCGTCACGGAGGCCGCAACATCCGCAGCCGCAACCCCCTTCTTCAGTCCCAGCGCAACCGCTGCCCCTGGCTCCGCCTCCAACACATACCAGCACTCCGTCTTGCCGCGGGCCTCACCAACCGCCTGAGCCTGTGCATCATCCGGATGCACCTGCACCGAAAGCTTCTCATTCGGGAACAGCAGCTTCACCAGCAGAGGAAACTCCCCGCCCAGCTTCTCCGCAACAGAAGCAAAGGTCTTCCCCGTAAACTCCCCCGTCTCAACGAGACACTGGGGCCCGGTCAGCCAGGCCTCCCCTACCAACTCGCTCGTCCCTGTGTCCGAGTACCAGGGGCGAAGATCCTGCTTGCCCCAGACTCGCTCACTAAACCATGGCTTCAGGCGGAACGGCGTAATTTTAGTCGTCATCATCATCCTTTTTCTGTTTTCTCTTCTCCAACAGCAATCCAGGGACTGGTCGGTCACCCATAGCGTCCTTCCATAGGATAACGTTCAACTTCTGCGCGTCAGCACGATCGGCATGGCGAAAGTCCATCTTCATCGACTCCTTCGCCCCTACCGCCGCCTTTTTATTCGCCGTATAGATCAGCCCATTATCCCGGTTCACATAGTCCGTCGTAAACGCCGCCTGGTCTCCAAGCCCCGTAAACAGCGGACTCATCATCGAACTGAACGCATCATTATTATTCATCGGAGGCAGCCCCAGCAGCGTCTCCATCGTTCGAATCACGCTGACCGTCGAGTAGAACCGGCTATCCACAAACGCTCCGCCATCGGCGACCTTCGGCGAATACTTGCTGATCACCAACGCCAGGCTTCGATGCGCATCCACATGATCCGCTCCATTCTGCGCATCGTCCTCCAGGATGAAGAACGCCGTATCGTCCCAGAATGCCGAATGCGAGACCGCATCTACAGCTCGCCCTATCGCCAGATCATTATCTGCAACGGAAGACTTCGGCGTAGGTCCACCCGGAGTTGTCCCCGCAGTATGGTCGTTCCCAAACCGCAGCATGATGAAGTTTGGCATCGTATCCTTGCCCGCCTCGCGATCCGCCACCCACCCCTTGAAGTGCCGCAGAAAGACCTCCGCTCGAATCTGCTCCGGAACCCGCAGATTGAAGTCTGCCTGCTCCTCCGCGAAGTGCCCCACCAGCTCTGGTTTGGTCGCGATATTCTTCGCCAGCAGCGGAATCGGCCACGGCCACTTGCTCACCCCGCCTCCCCACTCGGCAGGAAGCTCCTCGCCCTGCTTGATCGATGACCGTGGACATTTCAACCCCTCCAGCAGCGGTCCCTCCTGCGAGCTCCCGCTCTTCTTCACATCGCAAAAAGTAGAAGAGATGTACTCGCCAAAGTGATAGTAGGTCTTCCCATGCCGCGCCAGATTGCCCCACAGGTATCCGCTCGTCGGCTCATTCACGTCTGGAATATTCTGCAGAATCGGATATCCCTCCGCCACGACGCCTTCAAAGTCATACGTTCGCTGCGAGCCCCGATAGCTCTGCTGCCACGTCTTCTCCAGATAGTCCGTGCCGATCCCCGCCGTCGACCATACATGCCCATCTCCCGACACCTCTCCCGAGTCGTAGAAGTTATCCAACACCCCAAACTGCAGCGCTAGCGCATGCTGGTTCGGCGTAACGTCTTTCCCGTACATGGTCAGGCTCGCATCCCCATTCCCCACCGGCTTCCCATTCTGCTGCAGGTCGCCAAACACCTGATCGTAGGTCCGGTTCTCCTTGATGATGTAGACCACATGCTTGATGCGGTCCTGTCGCCCGCCAGCAAACTGAATCTTCTCCTCCTCCGCCTTCATCCGGTTCGACTCCACCACCTCCGCCGTCCACGTCGGCAACTCTTTCTCCATCGCCTTCATGTCCAGCACCGCGAGCGACCCATAGATTAGCGTTCCAATGTAGGTTGTGCTCTTCTTCGCCCAGGCGAGCCCTCTGGTCCCCTCCGTTGACCGCTGCGGAAAATTATTCGGCCCTGTCCCCTTACCCTTCGCCGTCGCCACGTACAGCTTCCCACCGGTGAAGCTCATCGACATCGGCATCCACTCTGTCGGCACAAATCCGATCGGCTCCACCATCCCCCGCTTTGCCATCTTCGCCGTCAGCTTCCCCGTGTCCATTACTGCAATCGCGTCGGAGATCGCATTCGCCACATAGAGCCGTGACCCATCCGGCGACAAAGCCAGCGCCTCCGGCTCCGCTCCAAAGTAGCTCTGCCTCGGGAGCCGAGTATCGAAGTAGCCCTTCACCGCGAACTGCCCCGTCGCAACATTCACCGACGCCACCGCATCCCGGTTCGCCAACGCAACATACATCGTCCTTCCATCGGGCGACATCTCCAGCGCACAAGGATGCGTTCCCGCTGCCGTCGCGCCCTTCGGCTTCAGCAACGCCAGCTTCCGTCCCACGCTGCCTTTCTTCAAGTCCAGTTCCACGACCTCGCTCGCATTCCAAAGCGCCACAAACGCCCGCGCTCCATCCTTCGAGACGCTCAGCGCCACCGGATACGTCGAAGGCACCGCATCCGTCTCCGAAAGATCGAACCGCGTCATCACCGCACCCGTGGCCGCGTCCATCAGCAACACATCATCCGAAAGATTATCCGCAACCAGCAGCGTCTCGCGCCCTCCATCCTTGCCCACCGGAACCACGGCAATCGCCGCCGGAAACGACACCCCTTTATCTCCCTCCACCCCGCCAACCAGCATCGTCTTCCGCCCCGCCGCCAACTGCTGCAGCGGAATCTTCATCATCCGTTCCCGCGTAATCTTTCCTTCGCTGAACCCATACACCACCACCCCATTGCCAACGTCGCCCTCCTTCGTCCCCAGCGGATCTGTCTCCGATCCCATACTCGCGTAGATATGCCGCCCATCTTTACTGAACGCCAACCCTGAGTACAGCGTCTGTTTCGCCTGCACCAGCGTGTGATCATCGGAAAAATCCGCCACAGCTCCCGTCTGCGTATCCATCACAGCCAGCGACTGCATGTACCCCGACTCAAACGTCCCATACCCCGCGTTCACCGTCACAACATAGCGCGCATCCGGCGAAACCGCCATCGAGATCGGCAGGCTGTTCAGCCGCTGCGGATTTCCCGGCACCGGCCGCACTATCTGCTTGCTCGTTGGGAGATCAATCGCCTGCCCCAAACCCGCGACCGGCACCACCAAAACAACCACTATCGCTAACTGGCTCATTCGAATCATCTCTACACCCTATCAACTCCCTCTTTCGGGAGCATTACAAAAGTCTTACATCCATCCGCTCAGCATCCTGATAGCGTTGTTATCAGTAGTTCAAGGAATCCTAAACACCATGAGCCCTTCGCTAATCGATACCAAAGAAGCTACGCCAGCACACTCCGCCCCCAGCTCCCGTCCCGCCCTCATCCCGGCTGCCGCTGAGGTTGCCATGAAGGTCAAACAGGACCTCCGTATGGGCCGCGAGCATCAGCAGGGCCGCATCAACTGGATCACCACCATCGCCATGGGTCTCTTTCACGTAGGCGCCATTGCTGCCCTCTTCTTCTTCAGCTGGACCAATCTGGCTGCCTTCGTCATCATGTATGTCCTGGCCATTAACGTCGGCATCGGCATGGCCTACCACCGCCTGCTTACCCACCGCGGCTACAGAACTCCCAAGTGGGTGGAATACTTCGTCACCATGTGCGGTTGCCTCGCCCTTGAGGGCGGCCCGATCTTCTGGGTAGCCACCCACCGTGTCCACCATCAGAACTCCGACCACGAAGGCGATCCCCACACCCCCCACGACGGCACCTGGTGGGCTCACGCCGGCTGGATCCTCTCCGGTCGTGCCCTCCACTCCGAGACTGCACTCCTCGGCCGCTACGCTCCCGACCTCACCCGCGACCCAGTCCACGTCTGGCTCAGCAAATATCACTATCTTCCGCTCGTCGTCACCGGCCTTCTTCAGATTGCCATTGGCGGCCTACTCGCCGGTCCTGGCCACCACATCGTCGGAGCCCTCGGCATGGTCCTCTGGGGAACCTTCCTCCGCGTCACCATCGGCCTTCATGCAACCTGGCTCGTCAACTCCGCCACCCACCTCTGGGGCAAGCGCCGCTTCGAGACCAAGGACGACTCTCGCAATAACTGGTGGGTCGCCCTCCTTACCGGCGGCGAAGGCTGGCACAACAATCACCATGCCCACCCCGTCAGCGCGCGCCATGGCCTCGCATGGTACGAGTTCGATCCCAACTACTACGGCATCTGGCTCCTCTCGAAACTTGGCTTGGCAGAAAAAGTTCAGATCGCCAAGTTCGATCCCCAAGATCCCAAACCCGCCGGAGTCTAATTCCTGCGGCACACAGGACCAAAGGCGCAGAGCACCCGCTCTGTGCCTTTTCTTTTCTTCCCTCAACGCACAGCGTCGAGGCGGCGGTACGCACTGCATAGGTGTTCCCCGGTCGACAGGTAGTCC
>Ga0193753_10003650_pt1 | contig 11296 bp, 12 predicted proteins | sample H1c2metaG_FD_144925 | JGI IMG/M metagenome (GOLD analysis project Ga0193753, IMG submission 144925) | Soil microbial communities from a riparian zone of the East river system, Colorado, United States - H1c2 | ecosystem: Environmental > Terrestrial > Soil > Riparian zone | place: USA: East... | reverse complement strand
ACAGCTTGGGATCCTTGAGAAACAGGCCGGCCGATCCTTCGCCCTTTTGCAGGCCCTGCGTGATGCTATCGAACCTGGTGATAATGCCTTGAAGCTGCTGATAAAAAGCGTCGTCGTTGACGAGATGGCCGATAGTGCCGGTTTTGGAATTGAGGGTGGTGGATAACAATTGCACCTGGTTGACGGTCGCCTGCAAGCTGTTATAGAGAGTCTCGTCGACGAGCAGCTTACCGATGGTGCCTTTACCGACTTCGATCTGGCCGACAATATCCTGCACCTTGCCTAAGATCGCCTGCAGCGAATCGAGCACGTTGTAACCCTGCTGCACGAGCGCATCGAATTGCCGGGTATCGGCAGATTTGATGGTGGCGCCGGACGTCATGAGATCGGGATGGATGCCCTTATTGATTTGTAAAAACTTGGTGCTGCCAAGAAGATTATCCGACGAGATCGAAGCGATGGAATCGTTGGGAATTTGCTTCAGCATGTCTTCATCTACAACAAAGTCGACTTTGATGATGCGGCGCGGATCCGTCTCGCCGGAAAGCGCGACGTGATCGACCTTGCCGGCCGTTATGCCGTTGATCCGCACCGGAGCCCCGGCGTTCAAGCCAGAAGCGTCGGAAGTGTAGAGGTGGAGAGGAATCTGCTTCTTGAACCATTGCATGTCGCCGGTAAGCAAAAAGATGATCAGGGTAACGCAACTCAGGGCCACGATGCCCAGAATTCCGACCTTTAATTGAGCAAGACTTACTTTCTGTTTACTGGGCATGGTTCTCCTCGTGTCTTACGAACCTCTTCACGTATTCGTCAGGCGAGCTCTCCAACTCCTGCCGGCTTCCGAAGAACACAATCTGGCCCTCTTTCATGACTATAAACTTGGTGCGTTCCTGCTTGCGGCGATCGGCGCCGCCTTTCACGGGCTTGAGGTCTTCTTCGTCCGCGTCGTAGCGAAAATCGGACATGATCTCGCCATCCTGATAACGATGGGTGACGATGAGCGACGCGCTGTTGCGCACGTCGCGTTCTTTCGCCACCAAGGCCATGATTGTGTTGGCAGTGATCGGATCGAGACCGGCGGTGGGCGAGTCGTACAGAACCAGCGGTGGCTCGGTGACGATGGCGCGCGCGATGCCGACACGGCGGCGCATGCCGCCCGATATCTCGGCCGGGAATTTATCGAAGGTCTGCTCGAGCTCGACGAAGCGCAACGTGTCGCGAACGCGCTTTTCGGCGTCTTCCGGCGAAATCTTGTCTTCACCGGCCTGACGATTGAGAAGCGGATACTCGACGTTTTCGCCGACCGAGAGCGAATCGAACAACCCGCCTTCCTGGAACAGCACGCCCGCGCCGCTGCGCACCGCGAAAAGCTGGCTCTCACGCAAAGAAGTCACATCCTTGCCAAATAGACGAATGTGGCCTTCGTCGACGTCGACTAAACCGATGACCGCTTTGAGTAACGTCGTCTTGCCGCTGCCGGCCGCGCCGAAAATGATGCGGGTCTCGCCGGGATTGAGGGTGAGTGAAATATCGCGCAGCGCCCAGCTATCTCCGTAGCGGAGGCTTACTTTGTCGAATTCCAGAATGGGCTCGTTCGGCATAGAAAGCTAGAGACCTACGAAGATCTTGTCGATGAGCAGGGCCACGACAAAAATCCAGATGGAAGCCGCGACTACGGCTTGGGTGGTGGAGCGGCCGACGCCCTGCGTGCCGCCGGTGGTGCGCAGGCCGTAATAACAACCGACGAGAGCAACGATCATTCCGAAGATGAACGGTTTGATCAATCCCTGAGTGAGATCGTTCATCACGAGAGCGCGCCAGGAGCTAGCCCAATATGTGCTGGTATCGATGACATGCAACAGGGGCACGGCAATGAGGTAGGCTCCGACCAAACCAATAGCGTCTGCCACAACCGTGAGACAGGGGAGCATCAGCGCGGTGGCGATAAGGCGGGGCGTGACCAGCTTTTTAATAGGATCCGTACCGAGCGCCCGCATGGCGTCGATTTGCTCGGTGACCTTCATGGAGCCAAGCTCGCTCGCAATACCGGAGGCGTTGCGTCCGGCTACCAGCAGAGCCGTGAGAACCGGTCCGAGTTCGCGAACGAGGGTGAGCGTGACAATCGCGCTGACCTGGCTGCTGGCGCCGTAGGTATTCAGGGCGCGGGCCATTTGCAGGGCAATGATGGCTCCGCTGAATCCGCCCGTCAGGGCAACAATGGGGAGGCTTCCGACTCCGATGATGTCCATCTGTAAGGCGACGTCATCGTAGTAATGCGGCCGGCGAACAAGATTTAGGAACGATCGGCCAGCAAGGAAAAGGAAATCCTGGAAGGACGCGATGGGCGTCTTCAGGAAGTCGAGCAAACAGATGCTCCCCGCGCCGGCCTCGGCTTCATTGCTCGATGCTAGCACAGGGTTTTAAGTGGTAAATCAGAACGTGGCTTCGGCGGGCGCGGACTTGTCGCTCTCGTTATTTTTCTTGTCGATAGCGCTGATCTGGTAGCGGTAGGTCTTGCCGTGCTCGAGCTTTCGATCGCTATAGGCGGGCAACGCCACAAGCGGCCCCTGCCGCTCGAAGCCGGCGCCATCCACCGAGCGGTAGACATAGTAGCCTTGCAGATCGGGCTCCGGGCTGCGCTGCCAGGAGACCTCGATGGAATCGGGCCCGGATAAGGCGGTCACTCCGGCGGGTACCGACGGCGGGAACTTATCAATCGGCGTGATGGGAACGACGTCCGAAGAAAGGCTCTCGGCCAGACCCTGGGACGCGACGACGGTGTAGCGATACTCGATATCGGATTGAGCGGAAGGATCGACGAAACGGGGTTGGTCCGACGTGCCGATCACGGCCGGCTGCTTGTCGGCGAGAGATTGGCGGGAGACGCGATAGGTCAAGCCCTCACGCTGAGCCGGCCAACTGAGGGCAACGCCTTGGGCGGTGGCCTCGGCTTTTACGGCGGGGGGCTCAAGCGGCGCGACTATGTCCAGCAGAACGCGATTCGACCAAGACGAATAACGCTCGTGCTTCACGGCCGTGCGCACGGCGACTACGAGGTGTTGGCCAACGACCGCGGAAGCGGGGATCTGGGTCGAAATCGAAACCGGCTGCGGGTCGTTGGGATCGTTAGGCGGCGGAAGACTGACCGGATATTGTTTGGCGGTGGGCGCCCAGGCCAGGAAATCGAACGGAACGGGAGCAGGGCCGATTCGTAAATCGATTTCGGAAAAATTCTTGATCGCCACCTGATCGGTAGTGCGAGCGGGAATTTTGAAAGTGATCCAAAGCCGATCGCCGCGCTCGACCACGGCCAGATCGGTCACGGCATTCGGGATCAAGGGAGACGGCGGAAGAACCGGGCCTACATAGCCGCAGCCGGCCAGAAGCATGAACAGGCAAGAAGCCGCGGGGAGGGCCGAGCGCACTACAGGATATACCTGCTGAGGTCCTGGTCCTTGACGATTTCGGAGAGCTGTTTGCGGACATAGACGGCGTCGATGCGAACATTCTTCTTCTTTAGATCGGGTCCTTCGAAGGAGATATCTTCGAGTAGCTTCTCCATGATGGTGTGCAGGCGGCGCGCGCCGATATTTTCCGTCGACTGATTCACCTCGGCGGCGATTTTCGCGATCTCGATCAGAGCATCTTCCGTGAAAGTCAGCTTGATGCCTTCGGTCTCGAGCAAAGCAATGTACTGCTTGACGAGGGCCGACTTCGGCTCCTTCAAAATGCGAATGAAATCGCCTTCGGTGAGAGATTTTAGCTCTACGCGGATCGGGAAGCGGCCCTGCAGCTCGGGGATGAGATCGGAAGGTTTCGAAACGTGAAAGGCGCCGGCAGCGATGAATAGAATATGGTCGGTGCGCACGAAACCGTGGCGTGTGTTGACAGTGGTGCCTTCGACGATGGGAAGAATGTCGCGCTGCACTCCCTCGCGGCTTACATCGGGACCGTGGCCGCCCTCGCGGCCGGCGATTTTATCGATTTCGTCGAGGAAGACAATGCCGTTGCGCTCGACACGCTCGAGCGCAATGCGGGTGACCTGATCCATATCGATCAGCTTCTGTTCTTCTTCCTGAACCAGATATTCGAGCGCCTCGGAAACACGCATGTTGCGCTTTCTGGTGCGCGGGCCGAACAAGCCGGGGATGACATCTTTGAGGTTGATGTCCATCTCCTCCATATTGCCGTTGGTGGAGACTTCGAAGGTAGGCCCGCGCTCCTTGACGTCGACCTCGACGCTGCGGTCGTCCAACTTGCCAGCGCGCAGCTTTTCGCGCAGCTTCTCGCGCGTGCGCTCCACACTTTCGGGCGATTCGGGCTGCGGCGGCATGAGCAGATCGAGCAGGCGATCCTCGGCGAGTTGTTCGGCGCGGTCGGCCACTTGATCGAGGCGCTCTTCGCGCACCATGTCGATCGAGACGTCGACCAGATCGCGGATGATGGATTCCACGTCGCGGCCGACGTAGCCGACTTCGGTGAACTTGCTCGCCTCCACTTTGAGGAACGGCGAATTGGCGAGCTTGGCGAGGCGGCGGGCGATTTCCGTTTTGCCGACGCCGGTTGGCCCAATCATGAGGATGTTCTTGGGCATCACCTCTTCGGCCATTTCGGGCTCGAGTTTTTGGCGGCGGACGCGATTGCGCAGGGCGATGGCCACGGAGCGTTTGGCGGCGGCCTGGCCGACCACGTACTTGTCGAGTTCGGCGACGATCTCGCGCGGGGTGAGCTCGTCGAGTAGCGGAGCTTCGTCAGAAGATTGTTGGGGCAGATAGATCACCACTAGCCGAGTTCCTCATAGGTGATGTTTTCGTTCGTGTAAATGCAAACGTCGGCGGCGATCTTCATGGATTTTTCGACCACTTCGCGCGCGCTGAGACCGGTGTTTTCGAGCAGGGCCAGAGCGGCGCTCTTGGCGAAGGCGCCGCCCGAGCCGATGGCGGCGACCGCGCTGTCGGGCTCGATCACGTCGCCGGTTCCGCTCACAATATAGATGTTTTCGAGGTCGGCCACTAAGAGCAGAGCTTCCAAATGGCGCAGCATACGATCGGTGCGCCACTCCTTCGCCAGTTCGACGACGCTGCGCGGCAGATTGCCACTATATTGTTCGAGTTTTGCTTCGAAGCGGCCGAACAGGGCGAAAGCGTCGGCGGTAGAGCCGGCAAAACCGGAAATGATTTTGTCGTTGTAGAGACGGCGGAGCTTGCGCGCGCCGCTCTTGAGAACTTCACTGCCGGCGGTGACTTGGCCGTCGCCGGCGAGTACTACTTTTCCGTTGCGGCGTACGCACAGGACCGTTGTCGAACGGATTTTTCGAGTCATGAATGCTTGAGCGGGGCTCTGAAATGGAACTTTCATTTGATCATATGAGGGAAGGCGGAGCTAGAACGCAGAAGACAGAAGTCAGGAGTGAGAAGTCAGAATCAGGCGGCTTGTTTCGCCTTTTCTATGGCGATGGACTGCATGGTTTGGGTGTGTTGCTCATTTAGCGTGAGGACTTGCTGATGATCGACCTTGGCTTCGGCGAGCAGGATCTCCCATTTGTGGTGTTCCTTCGCCATTTCTTGCTGCTCTTGTTTGCGGGTGTGTTCGTCTTTCGCACGCTTTTGCGATTCGAAGCCAATTTGTGTCTTGCGCTTTTCGGCTCTTAGCTTTAGCAGCTCGGCTAGGCATTTGTGGAAGGCGCGTTCGTGGCTGGTGCGGTAGCGCATGAACAGAGCCAGGCGCTTGTCGTCGAGCGTGCCGTCTTCTTTGAAGCAGCCGCTTTCGAACGCTTGGGCGCGACTGCGCAGCCAATGATGTTGGGCCATGCGGTCGACCAGCAGGCGCTCGGTTTCGTTTTCGGGGCGATGTTCGTCGAGGAGGGTGATGCGCAGGAGGCTGTAGGCTTCGGTGCTTTCGTGCGGGAGCATGAAGAAAATTTCGTTGTAGGTGCAGAGGCCGTGGCTCAAGCGGTTGTGGGACGAGGCGGCTTTGCCCTCTTCTGTAGTGGGACCGGTGGAATGCTCGGCATTGGCGCGATTCGCCGTGATTTGCGCTTCGGTAGACATATTTTGGAATGCTCCTTCGTACGCGAGTTTGGATCAGGAGTGTGCGGGAGGGCGGTTCGAATCAGCGTAAACGGCTGAAGCCATGGGAAATCTAGTTTTCTTGAAAGCTGCTATTGGGCATCGAGGGGCAGGTGGCGAACGCGAGTCAGTAGGTCCGAGCGGGGATGTCCGGCGGAAGCCGCCGTCCAGCCGGTGGCGTCCAAACCGGAGCCGAACAGCGCAAGGACAAGTCCATCGCGGGCGGGTCCTGGTTGGAGGCCTCCTTTGACCTTCCAGCCACGCGCTTCGCCGGGAAGCAGCGCGGCAGAGATCACACGCAGGACCTTTGCGCCGTTGCCGCGCAGACGGCGGGCCTCTTTTTGGCATCTCTTGTAGGTGTCGCGGCCCCCGGTCAGAAAGCGGGTTGGGAGGATCGGTGTTGGGAACGCCAGATCGTCCGGCAGCTCGATCGCCCACAGCGAGCGGCGCACGTTGACTAGTTCCGCCTCCTGGGTGATGCCTTCATGGCGCACGAACTCCGCCCAAGCGCCATCCGGTGTGTCTGCAAAGTATTGAACTGGGCCTTCTCCTATGCCATGCCATCGGGCGGCCGGCTGATTGGCACCCTCCCAGAGAAACGGAAAACGCGGGTCGGCGTTGCGGTAGACGATCATGTCGCGGGCGAGGTGAGCAGCGCTCGAGCAAGGTCCTGCAGCTTGCGGACAGCGGGCTGGTCCTGTTTCCAGCGGCCCTTCAACAACTCGATGGGCGCACGTCCGGCGAGCTGCGACCGCTTGCGTAGGAACCACTGCCGGATGCCGAATTCGTTGTAGGCGCCGCTCAGATCGCCCACGATCAAGCTCAAGAGGTGCAACCGGTCCGCAACATCGCCGGGAGTGGTTCGCGCAGATGCTTTGTATCTCCGAACGCTTGTAGCCGACACGCCGAGCAAGCGGGAAAGCAGTTCCAGACCGAGTACGTCTACCAAGCGACTCCATTCAAACTCGGGCACGGGCGAATCCGCGAGTGCGGTGTTGAGATGCTCAAGTGCCCGCTCGAGTTCAGGAGAAGAGTCCATGAAGCCGTCCGCCGAATCGAACCGGATGGTCCTGGCAATGCCGGCGCGGTGTGCCACAATTGTAGCCAATTTCTGACCGAGGTGAATGGGCTTCCTCTTGCTTACCGAGAGAAGTCCGGCTATACTCATCTAGGAAACCGATATGAGTAAGCCGAACGATCTTGTCCAGGGCACTCTCGACCTGCTTCTACTGAAAATCCTTGCGCTGGAGCCGTTGCATGGCTGGGCCATCAGTCTGCGTTTGAAATCCGCATCGGGAGATGTTCTTCAAGTCAGCGAAGGCTCTCTCTATCCGGCGTTGCACAAGTTGGAGCAGGAAGGCTGGGTGGCAGCCGAGTGGAAGCAGACCGAGAACAACCGGCGCGCCAAGTTTTATTCGCTGACGCGGCTGGGTAGAAAGCAGCTCGAATCGGAAGCGGCGAATTGGCAGCGGCTCTCGTCGGCCATCTCGCACGTCATCCAGCTCTCGGAGGCTTAGAAATTTATGCGAATGGAGCATTGGTGGTTTACGGCGCCGCTGCGGCTGAGGTCGATCCTGCGCGGCAGCCGGATGGAGCGAGAGCTCGATGAGGAGTTGCAGTTCCACCTGGAGCACAAGATCGCGGACGGCATCGCCCGTGGACTCTCCGCCAAAGAGGCGCGCTACGCGGCGCTACGCGCGATGGAGGGACTGGAACAGCGTAAAGAAGAGATCCGAGACAGGTGGGGCATTCATTGGTTGACGGATTTCGTCGACGACGCGCACTACGCGATCCGGAGCCTACGCCGGGCGCCCGGACTTACGGCGTTCGTGACGATCACGCTCGCGCTGGGGATCGGAATGACGTCGGCGCCCTTCAGCATGGTCGATGCATTGATCTTCAGGCCTTACCCGGTGGCGCATCCGGGCCGTATAGTGACGCTCGTGACCACGTCGCACGACAATAGCCTGGACTCTTTCTCGTATCGCGAATACCTGGATATCCGCGGCAACGCGAAGAGCTACGACGGCGTGATCGCAAACGGAAATCTGGGGGCAGCGGGCTTCAGCGCCGAAGCCGGCGCCGCGCCGCGGGTGAAGGGCGGAATGATGGTTTCCGGTAACTACTTCCAAATGCTGGGGGTGGAGCCGCAGTTGGGCCGCGGTTTTCGGGAGGAGGAAGACAAGGCGCCCGGGCGCGATGCCGTGGTGGTGCTGGGCCCGGACTTCTGGAAGACAGAATTCGCGAGCGATCCTTCCGTTATCGGCAGGCACATTCGGTTGAACGGCAGGGACTTCACGGTGATTGGCGTCGCTCCGGATAGTTTTCCGGGGATGCAAGTGTTCGCGCGTCCCGATTTCTATATACCGCTCGCGATGGCGCGCCTGTTTTCAACCAATCCGCAGAAGAATTTTTTCGAGGATCGAGAGGATCGCGAGTTGTATGTGAAGGCGCGCTTGAAACGGGGCACGACGGTCGACGAGGCGCGGAACGAACTCGCCGTGCTTGCGAAGAACTTTGAGCGCGAGTATCCAAAGGTGAATCACAATCGCGGCGCGGCGGTACACACCCAGTTCGAAATGCGGACGCGAGGCGATGACGTGAATTGGAAATTCAGCGTGATTTTTGCGATTCTTGCGCTGGCAGTGCTGCTGGTGGCGTGCACTAATGTGGCGGGCCTTCTACTGAGCCGCGCGCGCACACGAACGCGCGAAATCGCGATACGGTTGGCGATGGGCGCGGGACGTTTCCGGCTGATCCGGCTACTGTTGGCGGAAAGCCTGATTCTCGCGTGCTTAGGTGGATTGGGCGGGATCATCGTCGGGTACGGCGGCATTCAGTTCCTCGGCACTTTCCGAATTCCAACCGAGCTGCCGGTCACGATCCCGTTCCGGATGGACACGCGCGTGCTATTGGCAAGCTTCGCTTTGTCGGTCTTGAGCGCGCTCCTTTGCGGGCTGGCTCCGGCGCTGCAGTCGACGCGCGCGGACCTGGTGAGCGGACTCAAGGCGGCCGACGCCAACGTGCCTGGACGCAAACGCCTGTGGGGCCGGAATGTGCTGGTGGTGGCGCAGGTTGCGACGTCGCTGATGCTGCTGGCGGCGTCTTTCCTGATGGTCCGGGGTTTCCGGCGCGGGGTGGATGAGGGAACCGGATTCGCGAAAGATCATCTGCTGATGGCGAGGTTCGATCCGCGCCTGGTGCAGTACAACGCAGCGCAGACGCAGCAATTCTATAAGCTTCTGACCGCAGGCGTGCGAGCGGGGCCGGGAGTCCGCAGCGCGGGCCTCACGCAGAACCCGCCGCTCGGACTGGACGACTTTGGCCGCGTGGCCTTCGTGCCGGACGGTTTTCAGATGCCGCGCGATCGTGAGAACTTCACGTCGACAATGGACACGGTGGATGAAGGGTATTTCGCGACGATGGGAATATCGATTTTGCGCGGCCGCGGTTTTCTAGAGTCCGATAGCGGGGATGCGCCGCGTGTGGCGGTGGTGAATGAGCAGTTCGCGAAACACTATTGGCCGGGCGCCGATGTGGTGGGCAAACGCATCCGGCTCGACAGCCGCGCGGGCGCGCCGGTTGAGATCGTAGGCATCGCGCAGACCATCAAGTATCGAGATACCGGCGAAAAGCCGGTGGATTTCGTGTATCTGCCGCTGGCCCAGCATCCAATCGCGCGAATGGTGCTGCTGTTGCGGTCGAGCGGCGATCCGTTGCAATTGATCAATTCCGTGAAGGACTCTGTCCGGAAGCTCAATCCGAACCTGCCGATGTTGGAGACAAGGACCTATGAGGATTTGTATCGATACAGCGCGGTGGAAGGGCCGCGAGTTGCGATAGAGCTGGTAGGTACGATGGGCGCGGTGGGCCTGCTGCTGGCCATCGCCGGTTTGTACGGATTGGTAGCGTACAACGTGAGCCGCAGAACGCGCGAGATCGGCATACGAATGGCCATTGGCGCGGGACGGCGGGACGTGCTGCGGCTGGTGATGCGCCAGGGGCTGGCGCTAGTGGGGATTGGAACAGCGATCGGGTTGGCGATGGGTTTCGCGGTCGAGCGACTCATGAATTCCATGTTGTTCAATGCCGGTGGAGTAGACGTTGCGGCTTATGTCACCGTCGTGCCGTTGATGGCGCTGGTGACGATGCTCGCGGCCTACCTACCGGCGCGAAGAGCGGCCCGGATTGCGCCGACGCAGGCGTTGCGGTATGAGTAATACGAGTGATCGAGCGACGACTCAAAGCCGCTATTCTCGTTTACTTGTGGGCCGCCCTGGTGGAGGATACAGTCCTGTTCCTGATGGCTTGGCTCGCGCCCAACGTATGGTTCCACGTCTTTCACGGTGTGACGCCCACGGACCTCGAGACAGCGTTCCTGCGCCGGTCCGGCGGTCAGTGGGCTGCCTTTGCCCTCGCCCAAGCCATTGCGCTCTGGCGCTGGCGAAAAAATCCTAGCTGGCTTGCCGTCGAAGCCGGGATACGGTTTTCCGACTTATTCACGGACATATCGTACGTCGTGTCCGTGCCGTCGCTCAGCATACTCGGTTGGGTCCTTCTGTTACCGCCGGCAGCCCTCAATCTTATTGGGGTTGTGATCATGCTGCGCGGCTACGAACAGGTCCGAAGCGGCAAGTACTGAGAGCTTTCCAAATTCCCGATCTACGAGGGAAAACAGGTATATACTAACGTGACTCGGGCCAATCCAACACCCGTGAAAGGAGAAACTATGGCATCCAAGAACGTGGAGACTTTCCGGGCTGCGCATCAAGCCTTTAACAAACGTGATTTCGAGGCGGTCGTGAACGCGATAGACGAGGATGTCATCTACCGGGATCGAGCGCGGGACGTTACCTTTCGGGGAAGGGCGGGGTTTCAGGAGTTCATGCGGGGCTGGGTCGCAGCCTTTTCCAATGCCGAGATTTCCGAGGCTACGTACATCGATGGAGGCGATACTGTCGTCGCCCAGTTCACTGGGCGAGGGGTTAGCGATGGTCCACTCGGGCCGCTACCTGCGACCGGCAAGCCAGTGACGTTCCATTTCTGCGAGATCGTTCGCTTTAACGACGACGGGCAGGTTGTATCGGGTGACGCTTACTATGATCAGCTCTCGATCCTCGTTCAGTTGGGTCATGCTCAGGCGCCGCAAAAGGCCGCGGTGGCTTGACCTAAGAGGTTTGCGCCCGGCTTCTTTCGATGTAGCGCTGGATGCGCTGGAATTCCTCTCC
>Ga0193753_10003649_pt1 | contig 11297 bp, 7 predicted proteins | sample H1c2metaG_FD_144925 | JGI IMG/M metagenome (GOLD analysis project Ga0193753, IMG submission 144925) | Soil microbial communities from a riparian zone of the East river system, Colorado, United States - H1c2 | ecosystem: Environmental > Terrestrial > Soil > Riparian zone | place: USA: East River... | reverse complement strand
CTCGATCCGGCACGTAGTTGTCGTCCCATTTCAGATCGGGACACATCCAGTCGTTCATGCCGATGTCGAGGTCCGACATCACCATGATGGGCGTCTGCAGGCGCTCGGCGAGATCGAAGGCATCGCGCGCGAAGTAGAAGCATTCTTCCGGATCGCGCGGGAACAGGCAGACGTGCTTGGTGTCGCCGTGCGACGCGTAGGCCGCTTCCAGAATGTCACACTGCTGCGTGCGCGTCGGCATGCCCGTGGACGGACCCACGCGCTGGATGTCGAACAGCACCGCGGGTACTTCGGCGTAGTACGCCAGCCCCAGGAATTCGTTCATGAGCGACACGCCGGGACCGGAAGTCGCCGTGAACGCGCGCGCGCCGTTCCAGTTCGCGCCCAGCACCATGCCGATGGCGGCGAGCTCGTCTTCCGCCTGGATGAAGGCGAAGTTCTTCTTGCCCGTCACCGGGTCGACGCGCAGCTTGTCGGCGAACATCTTGAACGCGTCCATGAGCGAGGTAGACGGCGTGATCGGATACCACGCGCCCACCGTCGCTCCGGCGAACACACACCCGAGGCCCGCCGCGGTGTTGCCGTCGATGAGGACGTGTCCGGCGGTCTTCGAACCGCCCGTGAGCAGACCGGGCGCCACGTGCATGGGCAGCGGACACTCGAAGTTCTCGCGTGTGTATTTGTATCCGAGCTCGATGGCCTTCATGTTCGAGTCCACGAGCGCCGGCTTTTTCGCGTAGGTTTCCGCGAGCAGCTCGCGGATCTTCGCTATATCGAGGTCGAGCAGCGCCGCGAGCGCGCCCGCATAACAGATGTTCTTCATCAGGATGCGCGTGCGCACGCCATTGAAGTTTTCGTTGCAGAGCTTCGCGAGCGGCACGCCGATTACCGTGATGTCGTCCCGCGCCAACAAGGCGGGGCGCGGCCAGGTGGAGTCGTACAGCAGGTAGCCTCCGGAGACCACCTCGCGCACGTCCTTGGTGTAGGTCTCGGCGTTCATGGCGACCATGATGTCGATCTTTCCGGAACGCGCGACGTAGGCATCTTTCGTGACGCGGATTTCGTACCAGGTGGGCAGCCCCTGGATGTTGGACGGGAAGTAATTCTTGCCCATCACCGGTACGCCGCTGCGGAAGATGGCCTTCATGAGCAGCGAGTTCGCGCTGGCCGAACCGGTACCGTTCACCGTCGCGATCTTGATCGCGAAGTTATTCACTCTTTCTGGCATCTCAGGCGCTCTTCGGGAGTTTGGCGGCGTTCGCGGCGGCTTCGTCCGTGGCGTGCGGCCACTGGATCGTGGATTTCTGCATGTCCCAGGCCGCGGTGGGGCAGCGCTCCGCGCACAAGCCGCAGTGCACACATAGGTCTTCGTCTTTGACCATGACGCGGCCGGTATGTTTCAGCGCGGCAGATACGTACAAGGCCTGAGTGACGTTCTTCGCGGGCGCCTTGAGCCGTCCGCGCAAATCTGCCTCCTCGCCGTTGTGCGTGATCGTCAGGCAATCCACCGGGCAGATGTCGATGCAGGCATCGCACTCGATGCACAGCTTGGTTTCGAACACGGTCTGCACGTCGCAGTTGAGGCAGCGCTGCACCTCTTTCTCGATCTGCTCGACGGTGAAACCCAATTCCACCTCGATGTTGAGCTTCTTGAACCGTTCCTTGAGCGAGACGTGCGGCATCAGTCGCCGCTCGGCGGGGTTGTAATCGTTGGCGTAAGCCCATTCGTGCATGCCCATCTTGGTGGACTGCAGATTCACGCCCGGAGCGAGCCGTTCAGTGACGGGTTTGCTCTGGCAGTGGTTGTGCATCGAGATCGCCGCCTGGTGCCCGTGCTCCACGGCCCAGATGATGTTCTTGGGGCCGAACGCGGCGTCGCCGCCGAAGAACACGCCGGCGCGTGAGGACTCGAACGTCTTCACGTCGACCTTGGGCACATCCCACTTGTCGAATTCGATGCCGAGATCGCGCTCGATCCACGGGAAGGCGTTTTCCTGGCCGATGGCGAGGATTACGTCGTTCGCCTCGATGAATTCCTCACTAACTACCCGCTCGGCGGTGATGGCGCCTTTCGCGTCGAGGTCGTACTCGATCACGTCGAAGTTCATGCCACGAAGTTTGCCGTTTTCGATCACGAAGTTCTTGGGCGAGCGATTGATGATGATCTTGACGTGTTCTTCCTCGGCGTCTTCGAGCTCCCAGGCGGAAGCCTTGAAGAACTGGCGCGGCTTGCGCGCCATGACCTTCACGTCCTTCGCGCCGATTCGCAGGCTGGTGCGGCAGCAGTCCATGGCCGTATTTCCCACGCCGATGATCAGCACCTTCTCGCCGATCGACTTGATGTGCTCGAACGCCACCGACTCGAGCCAGGTGATGCCGATGTGCACGTTGGCCGCCGCTTCCGCGCGGCCTGGAAGCTTGAGCTCCTTGCCCTTCGGCGCGCCGGCGCCTATGAACACGGCATCGAAGTTCTGAGTTAACAGTTCCTTCATCGACTTGACCGGATGGTTGAGCTTGAGGTCGACGCCCATCTCCACGATCTGCGCGATCTCGTCGTTCAGCACTTCGGCGGGCAGGCGGAACGACGGAATGTTGGTTCGCATGAGGCCGCCGGGCACGGCGAACTGTTCGAAGATGGTGACCGAATAGCCGAGCGGCAGAAGATCGTTCGCGACCGTGAGCGAAGCGCAGCCGGCGCCTATCAGCGCCACCTTCTTGCCGTTTTTGAGCTTGGGAATCTTCGGCAGGCGGGCGCGAATGTCATCCGTGCTGTCGGCCGCGACACGCTTCAGGCGGCAGATGGCCACCGGTTTTTCTTCGACCCGGCCGCGACGGCACGCGGGTTCACAGGGCCGGTCGCAGACCCGGCCGAGGATGCCGGGGAATACGTTCGAATGCCGGTTCACCATGTACGCGTCGGTGAATCGGCCTTGAGCAATAAGTCGAATGTATTCGGGGACGTCGGTGTGTGCTGGGCAAGCCCATTGGCAATCCACGACCTTGTGAAAGTAGTCGGGTTGCGCGGTGTCCGTCGGTTGCATATCCCCCCGGTGCAAAAACGCCGGTTTTTCCCCTCCAGCGCGTTCGCAAGTATAGGCTTCGTGGCGTTCCATGACGATTCAAAACGAAAATCTGGCCACCGAAATCAAGCTCCGGACCCGCTCACGCGTGCTGGAGGTCTCGTTCGATGACGGTGCGCGCTACCTGCTGCCCTTCGAATACCTTCGGGTGCATTCGCCGTCCGCTGAAGTAAAGGGACACGGGCCGGGCCAGGAGGTTCTGGTTACGGCCAAGCAGAATGTCGAAATCAAGGCGGTCGAACCGGTAGGCCAGTACGCGGTGAAGCTGGTGTTCGACGATGGCCACGATTCGGGGCTGTACACGTGGAAGTACCTGCGCGAGCTCGGCGACACCTATACGCAGAAGTGGGCCGCCTATCAGAGCAGAGTGCAGAGCCAACAATAAATAAGGGCGGGCCAGTCGCAGACTGCCCGCCCTTCCCAAGACCCCCGCTCGAATAGTTGGGCTTTGTAACGAAAGCGGTCCCGAAAAGCCAGCGCTTTCGAGCCTCGTTGACGACACCGTCTATACTGGCCGCCCTGTGACTGAGTCCAAAAAGAACGCCGACACCGATTTCGGCTACGAACGCGTTCCATGGAACGAAAAGCAGCGCCGCGTGCGCGGCGTTTTCGATTCGGTCGCCGGCAACTACGACCTCATGAACGACCTGATGTCTGCGGGCGCGCATCGCCTGTGGAAGGAGTTCACGCTCTCGCTCACGAGTCTGCGTCCCGGTCAGCGGGCACTCGACGTCGCCGGAGGCACGGGCGACCTTACTACTGGTCTCGCCAAGCAGGTGGGCAAGTCGGGACTGGTGATCCTGTCGGATATCAACGGCGCCATGCTCGGCGAAGGCCGTGACCGGCTGCTCGACTCCGGGCAGGTGGGCAATGTGTCCTGCGTACTGGCGAACGCCGAGAAGCTGCCGTTTGCGAGCTCATCCTTCGACTGCGTGACCATCGGTTTCGGCCTGCGCAACGTCACCGACAAAGCGGCCGCGCTCGCCGACATGCATCGCGTGCTGCGGCCCGGTGGCCAGCTGCTCGTGCTCGAGTTCTCGCAGCCAGTGGTCCCGCTGCTCAAGCCGCTGTACGACCTGTATTCGTTCCGCGTGCTGCCGCTGCTCGGCAAGCTGGTCGCAAAGGACGAGGACAGCTACCGCTATCTCGCCGAATCCATCCGCATGCATCCCGACCAGGAGACCTTGTTAGGCATGCTGCGCGACGCGGGGCTCGAGGACTGCCGCTATCACAACCTCTCGGGCGGCATCGTCGCGGTTCATCGCGGCTATCGGTACTGAGGAGCACGCCATGATGCTCATGCTCTCCGCATTTTCGCTCTTCCTCGTCGCAGCCTGCGTATTCGTGCCGATGTTCATCATCGCCTTGATCATGGTGAAGTCGGCGCTGCGTGCAGTGAGTGTCGCGGCGCTGTTCGCAATGGGCTCGGTGCTCGGGTTCGTCGCTGCAGCCACGCTTGCGCGCTGGGCCGTCGGCCATGGAGTGGGAAACGACATCCGCGAGGTCATGACTGTTGCATTCGCCGTGGGCGGTGCGGTGGCGGGCGGAGTGATCGCCGTCTGGATCCTCGAGAGGAACAATCCCCATCGCCCGTCCCGTCGGCCATAGCCGCTTCCAGCTCCCATGCTGACCCAGGCGATCGAGAACCTGCTGAATCGCAATCTGCCTCGCAGCCCGCGCGCGGGCGAATTGTGTGCGGCGCTGGCTGGCAAGCGCGTGCGTATCGAGGCACGGGGCTTAGGCTGGGTGCTGATCGCCGAAGCGCTGAACACCTCGATCCGCCTCACCAAGGATGATGCGGGCGGGCAGCCGCCCGACGCGGAAATTTCCGGCAGCCTGCTCAATCTCGCGGCGCTGGCCGGATCGCATCCGGAAGAAGTCATCCAGCGCGGCGACGTGACCATTCGCGGCGACGCGGAAATCGCCCAGAAATTCCGCGAGCTCGCCATGTTGCTGCGGCCCGATGTCGAAGAGGAGCTTTCCCGGCTCATCGGCGACACACCCGCGCACCAGGCATTGCGGTTGGTACGCATGGCCACCGGGTTCGGGAAGCGCGCCGCGCAAACCGGGGTGCGCAATGTGGCCGAATATCTGGCGCACGAGACCGGCGACCTCGTGCCGCGCGCCGAGGCGGAAGATTTCTACCGGGGCGTTGAGCGGTTGCGCGAGGACCTCGACCGCCTCGAAGCGCGTGCGGGCCTGATCGAACAGGCCGGCGCCGAACCAGAGACACAACGATGAAATTGCGCGTGCTGTCCCGACTCATCGAGATACAGCGCGTGCTGGTGCGTCACGGGCTGGATGAGTTCGTACGCGCCACGCATCTTTATCGCCCGCTGCGCTTTCTCTTCCTGTTGTCGCCCTGGACCTGGGCGGTACGCCGCGGCGACGCGCCGCGCGCCGAGCGGCTGCGCCTCGCGCTCGAGGAGCTGGGCCCGATCTTCGTGAAGTTTGGCCAGGCACTATCTACCCGCCGCGACCTGCTGCCGCTCGATATCGCCGACGAGCTGGCAAAGCTCCAGGATCGCGTGCCGCCCTTCGATGGCAAGGTGGCACGCGCCATCATCGAAGAAGCCTACGGACGCACCGCCGAACAGGTCTTCTCGGTCTTCGATGAGGAGCCATTGGCGGCCGCGTCCATCGCACAAGTGCACGCCGCCGAGCTGCGCGCGGAAGTCACGCTCAATGGTGCCAAGACCCGCGAGGTCGTGGTCAAAGTGTTGCGTCCCGGCATGCACGCGATCATCGCGCGCGACCTCGAGGTGCTGCACGCGCTGGCGCGCTTCGCGGAAACGAACTGGGAAGGCAGCGAGCGGCTCAAGCCCGTGGAAGTCGTCGCCGAATACGAGAAGACCATCCTCGATGAGCTCGACCTCATGCGCGAAGCCGGCAACGCCTCGCAATTGCGCCGCAACTTCGAGAACTCGCCTCTTCTATATGTGCCGGCGGTGCACTGGGATTTCTGCCGGCCGGGCGTCATGGTCCTGGAGCGCATCCGCGGCGTGCAGATCAGCAATATGGCGCGCCTGCGCGAAGCCGGCACCGACATCCGCAAGCTCGCGGAAAACGGCGTTGAAATCTTCTTCACGCAGGTGTTCAAGCACAACTTCTTCCATGCCGACATGCACCCCGGCAACATCTTCGTGCTCATCGCTGACCCCGCACGCCCGCAGTACGCCGCGGTCGACTTTGGCATCGTGGGCACGCTCGACCCGCGCGACCAGTACTACCTCGCCGAGAATTTCCTGGCGGTGTTCGACCGCGACTATCGCAGGGTGGCGACGCTGCACCTGGAATCAGGCTGGGTGCCCGAAGGCTCGCGCGTCGATGAGATGGAATCGGCGATTCGCACCGTGTGCGAACCCATCTTCAACAAGCCGCTGAAGGAGATCTCCTTCGGCACCGTGCTGCTGCGGCTGTTCGAGATTTCACGGCGATTCAACGTGTCCATCCAGCCGCAGCTCATCCTGCTGCAGAAGACACTTCTGAACGTCGAAGGACTGGGCCGCGACCTCTATCCCGATCTCGACATCTTCAAGACCGCAGGTCCCATCATGCGCGACTGGGTGCGACAGAAGATGAGCGGCCGCGCCATCCTGGAGAACGCGCGCGCACAGCTGCCGGAGATTCTGACCAGCCTGCAGACGCTGGCGCCGCTGGTGCGATCGGCGGTGCAACGCGCACAGGACGGAAGACTGCGCCTCGCGGTGGAAGCACCGGAGATCAACGCACTGCGCAGCGAAATCAGGCGCACCAACCGGCGTCGCGACAAGGTCACCATCGCATCGGTCGTGTTGTTAGGCGGTATCGTGTGGCTCGCGCTCGGGCACGATCCGCTTTGGGCCGGATGGAGCATGGCGGGCGCCGGCGTCGCCTGGTTGATCGCCCTGCTCCGGTGATTAAGGGTGGTCGCGCGATCTTTGGTTAACACGTAGCGCGACCTAAGGCTAAGCCCGGCTCAAGACTTGGTCTAACTAATTGCGGCACTGCACGCATCGGAGTAGCGTGCCCCGCATGGGGAGCTCGGAAAGCGCCGAACCAAGCTGGTACTTCGCAAAATTCGCTGCATTTGTCGCACTGGCTGTCGGCCTGTTCGTACTCGCCGGCTGGGCCTTCGACATGGATCAGCTCACGAACATCGTGCCGGGCTGGCCGCAGATGGTGCGCCTGACGGCGCTCTCGTTCGTGATCACGGGCGTGGCACTGTGGCTCGCCACGATCAACTTGCGGACTCCGGCACTGATCGCCGCTGCTCTGCTCGTGGCGATCGGACTGCTGATCCTCTTGCGGAATGCGACCGGTTGGGACGCCTATCTCGAGCAACTCACGCTCGCGCAGATGCCTCCGCCCGTCGACGGGCACGCGGTGCCGCGCATGGCGCCCGCCACGGCACTGAATTTCGCATTGTTGGGCCTGTCGCTGCTGCTCGCGCAGCGCCCGCGCGCGGCGCTGCTGCACCAGGCGCTGGCCATATTCGTGCTGCTGGTAGGCTGGCTCGGCCTTTCGCGCTACGTGTTCGGCGGCGAGCCGCTGCTCTCCTTCGCCAACATGGCCGTGCACACCGCCATCCTCTTCATTCTGTTGTCGGCAGGCACACTCTCCATGCGTCCGGATGCCGGTGTCGCGCGCCTGCTGGCCAGCAGCGGTGTGGGCGGTGGCATGGCGCGGCGGCTATTTCCCGCGGCCATCGTCGTGCCGCTGCTGGCCGGCGCGCTTACGCTTCATTTCGAGCGCCGCGGAATCTTCGGATTCGAACCCGCCGTGTCGGTGTTCGCCTTGTCGAGCGTCATCGTTTTCGTGGCCTTCGTGTGGATCAACGCCGCGCGCGGCGAACGCGCCGACACATTGCGCCGCACTGCCGAACGGGCGTTGCGGATTTCGGAGGAACGCAATCAGCTCATCGTCGAGACCGCGCTCGATGGCGTCATCTCGATCAATGCGCAGGGGCTGGTTACCGGCTGGAATACACAGGCCGAGAAGCTGTTCGGATGGACGCGCCAGCAGGCCATCGGCCGTGAACTCGCTGAGCTCATCATTCCCGAAAAGCTGCGCGACGAGCATCGCAGCGGCATGCGCCGCTACCTGGAATCCGGTGTCGCGCGCGTGCTCAACAAGCGCGTGGAGATGACGGCGTTGCATCGCGAAGGACATGAGCTCGCGGTGGAACTGGCGATCACACCGATTGGTTTCGGCGAGGAGCTGGTCTTCAGCGCGTTCATCCGCGACATCACCGGACGCATGCGCGCCGAAGCCGCGCTGCGTGAGAGCGAGCAGCGTTTCCGCACCACTGCCAACGCCGCGCCGGTGCTCATCTGGATGAGCGGCCCGGACAAACGTTGCACCTGGTTCAACCAGCGCTGGCTGGACTTCGTCGGCCGCGACATGGAGCAGGAAATCGGCGATGGCTGGTGCGACAACGTGCACCCCGCGGATTTCGATCGTGCGCTCGACACCTATCACGCCGCGTTCGACGCCCGTCGCCCGTACGAGATGGAGTTCCGACTGCAGCGTGACGATGGCGCGTGGCGCTGGCTGCTGGAGCGGGCGACTCCGCACGTGGGGCCCAACGGCGAGTTCGTGGGTTACATCGGCACCTGCATCGACATCACCGAGCATCGCGAGACGGTCGAGCAGCTGCGCGAGAACCGCGCGCGCTTCAAGACGCTGGCCGAGTCGCTGCCGCAGATGATCTGGACCTGCCTGCGCGATGGGCACACCGACTACCTCAGCCGTCAATGGCTCGACTACACGGGGCGCAGCGAGTCGCAGCAGTTAGGCCACGGCTGGCTCGAGCAGGTGCATCCCGACGATCGCGTGAAGGTGCAGATGGAGTGGGCGCGCGTGATCGCGAGCGGCGACGCCTTCGATTTGAGCTTCCGCGTCCGTCGCTTCGATGGCGTGTATCGCTGGTTCAAGACCCGTGCCGTGCCGCTGCGCGACCCGGCCGGGCGCATTCTCAAGTGGTTCGGCTCGAACACCGACATCGAGGATTTCGTCCTCGCCGAGCGCAAGCTCCAGGTTCAGCTCGAACGCATGCAATTGCTGGATCGCACCACCCACGCCATCGGTGTTCACCAGGATTTGCGCAAAGTTTTCGAAGTGGTGCTGCATAGCCTCGAAGACAGCCTCGGCATCGATTTCGCCTGCGTATGCCTCTACCAAACCGAGCCGCAGCTGCTCACCGTGAATTGCGTCGGCGAGCGCAGCGCCACTCTGGGCCGGGAGATCGGCATCGTCGAACAGGCGCGCATCGAAGTGGACGAAAACGGACTCAGCCGTTGCCTGCTTGGCGAGCTCGTGTATGAGCCGAGCCTGGAGGCGTCACCGCATCCGTTTTCCGTGCGCCTCGCCGGCGGCCAGCTGCGTGCGATGGTCGCGGCGCCACTCATGATCGAAAGCGAAGTGCTGGGCGTCATGGTCGTCGCCAAGCGACGCGCCGAATCATTCAGCAGTGATGACTGCGAATTCATGCGCCAGCTCTCGAGCCACGTAGCGCTCGCCGCGGACCAGGCGAGACTCTACGAGGCGCTGCAGGGCGCATACCAGGACTTGCGCGAAACCCAGCAGACCGTGATGCAGCAGGAGCGCTTGCGCTCGCTCGGGCAAATCGCCAGTGGCATCGCCCACGACATCAACAACGCGCTGTCGCCGGCCGCGCTGTACACGCAGTCGATGCTCCAGCACGACACCGGTCTGAGCGAGCGTTCGCGCGATCAGCTCGGCGTGATCCAGCAAGCCATCGACGACGTGGCTCGCACCGTGCAGCGCATGCGCGCCTTCTATCTGCCGCGCGGACTCGAGCTCACGCTGGCGCCGGTCGACCTCAACCAGATTCTCATGCAGGTGATCGATCTCACGCGAGCGCGCTGGAGCAACATGCCGCAGGAGCGCGGCGTCGTCGTGCACGTGGAAAGCGCCCTCGCACCGGATCTGCCCAAGATCCTCGGCGCGGAGAACGAGGTGCGCGACGCGTTCACGAATCTTCTGCTCAATGCCGTGGATGCGTTACCCGATGGCGGCACCATCACGTTGCGCACGCGATTGGACTCGCGCGACAACGAAGTAATCGTCGAGGTGCAGGACACCGGTGTCGGCATGAGCGAGACCACGCGCGGCCGCTGTCTCGAGCCATTTTTCACCACCAAGGGAGAGCGTGGCACCGGCCTCGGGTTGCCCATGGTGTTTGGCATGGTGCAGCGGCACAGCGGCGAGCTGGAGATCGACAGCGAGCTCGGCCGCGGCACCACCATCCGGTTGATCTTCCCTAGCGCGCCCACCGGCATGACCGAGCGCGACCTTCAGCTGGCGACCCCGGCGCGATCGCTGCGCCTGCTGTTGATCGACGACGATCCTCTGCTCCTGCGGTCGTTGCGCGATGCGCTCGAGTTCGACGCGCACCAGGTGGTGACCGCCGAGGGAGGCCAGCTGGGCATCGACGCGTTCGACGCGGCGATCAAGGCCGGCAACACATTCGACGCGGTCATCACCGATCTCGGCATGCCCTACGTTGACGGGCGCAAGGTCGCATCGCGAATCCGCCAGCTCGCGGGCCAGGTTCCCATTCTCATGCTGACAGGCTGGGGTCATCGCCTCATCGCTTCCGACGAGAAACCGGAACATGTCGACCGGGTGCTCAGCAAGCCGCCAAAGATGGCGGACATTCGGCTGGCGTTGGCGGAACTGGTACGGCCGGAAGACGCGAAGTAGTCAGGCGCCCGCCGCCAGTTGCGCAACTATTCGGACTGCGGATGCTCGTGTACGTCGACCGGCGATGAGCCTCGCAGAGCATGCAATGCGAGAAGCCAGCAGAGAGAAGCCATCGCCGACAGCGCAAGCCCAGTCCATGCAATCCACTCGAGATGGCCCAGCACCTTGGGCGCGATGACGCCAAGGGTGAACGCGGTGACCAGCAGCGCCACGAACGACTGGGCGGAAGCCGCGGTGCCGCGAGCCGCCGGAAAGAGGTCGAGCATGCGCAGCGTAAGCACTGGAAACGCGAACTGCGCGCCGATCGCGGAGAAGAACAGCAGCGCCTGCTGCAGCGGAATCGGTATCGAGTCGAGGACGAGATGGAGCAACACGCGCACCAGTGCCGCGGTGAAGGTGATCGTCAGGCCCAGGTTCACCTGGCGCGTGAGGTCCATGAGTCCGGCGATACGCCGCGAGATGATCGCCCCCACCATGATGCCGGAGATCACCGGCAGGAACAGCGCGGCA
>Ga0193753_10003648_pt1 | contig 11298 bp, 9 predicted proteins | sample H1c2metaG_FD_144925 | JGI IMG/M metagenome (GOLD analysis project Ga0193753, IMG submission 144925) | Soil microbial communities from a riparian zone of the East river system, Colorado, United States - H1c2 | ecosystem: Environmental > Terrestrial > Soil > Riparian zone | place: USA: East River... | reverse complement strand
TGGCGGAACCGATCCAGACCGTCATGCGCCGGTTCGGCGTTGAGAACGCCTACGAGCAGCTCAAATCCCTGACCCGCGGCCAGCGCATCGATAGCGTTGCGCTGCGCCAGTTCATCGCGGGGCTGGCCATTCCCGAGGAGGCCCGGGAAGCCCTGCTGAAACTGTCACCGGCCACGTACACGGGGGTGGCGGCGGAACTGGCGAGCCGGATTTAAGTAGTGGCCGCTTCTTTGACAATTGTCACAATTCACTGCTAAGCCCCCGTATATACTCGCGAAATGTCAGTCAGACCCGACCTCACGGTAGCCGCGGTGGTGGAGCGCGATGGCCAGTTCCTCCTCGTCGAGGAGCGGGTTGGGAATTCCATGGTGTTCAACCAGCCCGCCGGTCACGTGGAGCGCGGCGAAGACCTGATCGCCGCCGTCATCCGCGAAACGCTCGAAGAGACGGCCTGGACGTTTTCCCCGCAGGCACTCACTGGCATCTATCTGTGGGAACAGCCCGAGAAGCAGCGCAGCTTCCTGCGCTTCGCGTTCTTCGGCCAGGTCACGGGCCACGATGCGCAGCGGCGCCTCGACCGGGGCATTGAGCGCGCGGTGTGGATGGACCGGGCACATATCGTTTCGCGTTCTTCGCGGCTGCGCAGCCCGATGGTATTGCGCTGTATCGACGACTATCTTGAAGGCCGGCGTTATCCGCTCGATATCGTCCAGCACATGCTGCGGGACCTGACGGCAGGCTCCGCTGCCGAGCTTCGCTCGCTGCCCAGAGAGGCTGCTGGCTCCAGGCTGTAGGCTGTCTCAATGTCTTCCCGTCCCCTGGTCATCGTCGGAATGTCCGGCGGCGTCGATTCGTCGGTCGCCGCGCATCTGCTGTTGCAGCAAGGATATGAGGTGCAGGGGCTCTTCATGAGCAACTGGGACGAAGACGAAAGCGGCTATTGCACAGCCGCGCAGGATTACCAGGACGCCCGCGCCGTATGCGCCAAGCTGGGAATCGCCCTGCACAAAGTGAGCTTCGCGGGCGAGTACCGCGAGCGCGTGTTCGGTTACTTTCTCGACGAATACCGCGCCGGCCGCACTCCCAATCCCGACGTGCTGTGCAATCGCGAGATCAAATTCGGCGTCTGCTTCGATTACGCACGCCGGCTGGGTGCGCAGTACGTCGCCACCGGCCACTACGCACAAGTCTCGCACACCCAAGTCTCGCAAATCCTGGGAACCCGGCTGCTCAAAGGCGGCGACCCGGCGAAGGACCAGAGTTACTTCCTGCACGCAATGCCGGCGGCAGCACTCGAGCACACCCTGTTTCCCATCGGGGACTTGCGGAAGGATCGCGTGCGTGCCATTGCAAGGGAGCTGACGTTGCCGGTATTCGACAAGAAGGACAGCACCGGCATCTGTTTCATCGGTGAGCGGCCGTTCGCGGAATTCCTGTCGCAGTACCTTCCGGCTCAGCCCGGTGACATCGAAACCGTCGCGGGCCACAAGCTCGGCCGGCATCAGGGACTGATGAACTACACCCTCGGCCAGCGGCAGGGAATCGGTATCGGCGGGCGAGCCGACGCGGCTGCTGCTGCCTGGTACGTCGCAGGCAAGGATCTCGCTCGCAATGTGCTGACCGTCGTGCAGGGACACGATCATCCGGCGTTGCAAAGCGATGCGTTGACCGCCGGCCAGTTGAGCTGGGTCGCGGGCCACGCACCGCGTTCCCGCATGCGATGCACAGCCAAGGTTCGTTACCGCCAGCGCGACCAAGCTTGTGAAGTCGACTTCCTGCCGGACGCCAGGTGTTCGGTCCGCTTCGATACTCCCCAGCGCGCCGTGACGCCGGGCCAGTACGTAGTTTTCTATGTCGGCTCCGAATGCCTGGGCGGCGGCGTGATCGAATCCGTCGGCACCGTGGCGGTTGGCGATGGGGCAAGCGCCACGAGCGACGCTCTGAATGCGACTGGCTCGCGATAGTTGGCAAGAATCGGCGCTTTGAGCGCAAGCCGAGAGCTTCGGCAGAGCCTTTGCAAACTTTGCGGATATTGCTCGGCCACGCGAGCGTATCTGCCATCGCAATTGACGTCCCGCCGCGGCTCCATCGCCCCTGCGAGCCCGCTATAATTCGCCTTGTCAGTACCGGAACGCCCGCCCGTGACGATCCGGCCCCCTCAATCCTCCCGGAGGACGCATGAAAGACTCGTTCAAGGCTCGCACGACGCTGGCCAGCGGCAGCGGCAACTTCGAAATTTTCAGCCTGGCCGCGCTGAAGGAGCGCAACGTCGCCCGCCTGCCTTACTCCCTGAAGATCCTGCTGGAAAACCTGCTGCGGTTCGAGGACGGTGTGAACGTCACGCGCGCCGATATCGACGCACTGCTGAACTGGGATCCGAAGGCCGCGCCCTCCTACGAAATTTCGTTCACGCCGAGCCGCGTGATCATGCAGGACTTCACCGGCGTGCCGGTGGTGGTGGATCTCGCCGCGATGCGCGAAGCGATGATCAAGCTGGGCGGCAATCCCGATGAGATCAATCCGCTCTCGCCCGCCGAGCTGGTGATCGATCACTCAGTGCAGGTAGACGCTTACGGTGGCGCGGATTCGCTTGCCAGGAACACTGCGATCGAGTTCGGCCGCAATACCGAGCGCTATGCGTTCCTGCGCTGGGGCCAGACGGCGTTCCGCAACTTCAAGGTCGTGCCGCCCAACACCGGCATCGTCCACCAGGTGAACATCGAGCACCTGGCCCGCGTCGTCTTCGACAGTGAGAAGGACGGCGTGCGCTGGGCGTATCCGGACACGCTGGTCGGCACCGATTCGCACACGACGATGGTGAACGGCCTGGGCGTGCTGGGCTGGGGTGTAGGCGGCATCGAGGCGGAAGCCGCCATGCTTGGGCAACCGGTCACGATGCTGATTCCAAGCGTCATCGGTTTCAAACTGAGCGGCAGCCTGCCGGCTGGCACGACCGCAACCGACCTGGTACTCACAGTCACCGAGCAGCTGCGCAAGAAAGGCGTGGTCGACAAGTTCGTCGAGTTCTTCGGTGACGGCCTGGCCAACCTGCCGCTCGCCGATCGGGCGACCATCGCCAACATGTCGCCGGAGTTCGGCAGCACGTGCGGCATCTTCCCGGTCGACAACGAAACGTTGCGCTACCTGGAGCTGACCGGCCGTACCGCCGAGCACATCGCGATGGTAAAAGCCTACGCTCAACATCAGGGTATGTGGCGTGAGAACGGGCAGCCGCAGGCAGATTACACCGACGTACTCGAGCTCGACCTGGGAACCGTGGAGCCTTCGCTCGCAGCGATCCTGCGTCCGCAGGATCGAGTGCCGCTGCGCACCGCGAAGCAGACTTACCGATCGGCCGTTATCAAGATGGCTGAAGAACGCACGCTGAAGCATCCATCCGCTACCGGCGTTGGCACTGCTACCGTTGCGGGCAAATCCTTCGAAGTGAAGGACGGTGCCGTGCTGATCGCGGCGATCACGAGTTGTACCAACACTTCGAATCCGGCAGTGCTGATCGCCGCTGGCTTGCTGGCGCGCAATGCCCGCCGTCGCGGTCTGACTTCCCAACCGTGGGTGAAGACCAGCCTCGCGCCGGGATCGCGCGTCGTAACGGACTACCTGAATAAGGCGGGTCTGACCCCGGACCTCGAAGCAATGGGCTTCTATACGGTGGGTTACGGTTGCACCACCTGCATCGGCAACTCCGGTCCGTTGAAGCCGGAAATCTCTGAAGCCGTGAGGGCCGGTGATGTAGTTGCCTGCGCAGTGTTGTCCGGCAATCGTAACTTCGAGGGTCGCGTGCATCCCGAAGTGAAGATGAACTTCCTCGCCTCCCCGCCGCTGGTGGTGGCCTACGCACTGGCCGGTACGCTCAATCTGGATCTGACAACCGAGCCGCTCGGCACCGGCAGCGATGGCAAGCCGGTCTACCTCAAGGACCTGTGGCCCACATCGGCGGAGATCCAGGAGTTCATCGCGAAGTCGGTAGACTCGGCCATGTTTCGCAAAGGCTATGCGAGCGTGTTCACCGGCGATGAGAACTGGAATTCCATCCGCCTGCCGGCGGGCAAGATCTACGCGTGGGATGACAACTCCACCTACGTGAAGAATCCGCCCTACTTCGTCGGCATGACGATGAAGCCCGGCGCCGTAACCGATATCCGAGGCGCGCGCGTGCTGGCGCTGCTGGGCGATTCGGTGACGACGGATCACATTTCGCCGGCCGGTGACATTTCCAAGTCCAGTCCGGCCGCGAAGTACCTCATGTCGCTGGGCGTGCAGCCGGTGGATTTCAATTCGTACGGGGCACGGCGCGGCAATCACGAAATCATGATGCGCGGCACGTTCGCGAACATCCGCCTGCGCAATCAGCTAGCGCCGGGCACCGAAGGTGGCGTAACCGTGCACGTGCCCAGTGGCGACCCGCTGAGCATTTTCGACGCGGCCATGCGCTACAAGCAGGAAGGCACCCCGCTGCTGGTGATCGCCGGCAAGGAATACGGCACCGGCTCCTCGCGGGACTGGGCGGCAAAGGGCACCATGCTTCTGGGTGCCAAGGCTGTTATTGCCGAAAGCTTTGAGCGCATCCATCGCTCCAACCTGATCGGCATGGGCGTGCTGCCCCTGCAGTTCAAGGAAGGCCAGAATGCGCAATCCATCGGGCTCACCGGCAAGGAGAGCTACGAGATCATCGGCCTGAACGGCGGCGCGGCGAAGGTGGTGACGGTCGTGGCGACTCCAGCCAGCGGTGCGCCGATCAAGTTCGAAGTGCGCGTTCGCATCGATACGCCCAAGGAGCGCGAGTACTTCCAGCATGGCGGCATCCTGCACTACGTGCTGCGCCAGCTCGCCGGAGCCAGCAAGGCGGCGTAGGAATTGCCCAAGTCACGCGAGTGACGCGGCACGAACAGGGGAGCAATGGCTCCCCTGTTTCGTTTCCGCTGTGCGCAATCAACTCGATGTGGCTCGATGCGGATTGAACGCCAGCCAGCGACCAGCCAATATCGCCGCCCCACCCCGGAAGAAACTGCCATGACCGACCACGTCCGCATCAGCATCGAAGACAACGTCATGCGGTTACTCCTGGCGCGTCCGGAGAAAAAGAACGCGTTGACCAATGCAATGTACGCGGCGCTGGGCGCTGCGCTCGATCGCGCCGAGAGCGATCCGGCCATTCGCGCGGTCCTGTTCGAAGCTGAAGGCGATGCATTCACCGCAGGGAACGATCTCGGCGACTTTGCGGCGGTTGCGGCCGGAATGATGGCTCGCAGTGAAATGAAAGCGCACGTGTTGCTGAGCGCGCTGGCCCGCGCTGAAAAACCTTACGTGGCGGCCGTCCAGGGGCTCGCAGTAGGTGTCGGTGTCACAATGCTCCTGCATTGTGACCTGGTCTATGTCGCAGAGGACGCGAAATTGACGGTGCCGTTCGTCAATCTCGCCGTGGTCCCGGAAGCTGCTTCGAGCTGGCTGCTTCCGGCACGCATCGGTTATGCACGTGCATTCGCAATGTTTGCGCTCGGCGAGCCGGTCGACGGGCGCACCGCCGCCGCCATCGGCATTGCCAACAGCGCGTTGCCTGCGGCCGATGTTCGCGCGAAAGCGTTTGCTGCCGCGAAGGCGCTTGCGACCAGGCCGATCGGCGCGCTGCGGGCAACCAAGAAGCTCATGCGGGATGCCGCCGCCATTCAAGCACTCATGACGAAGGAAGGCGAAATCTTCGGCGAGCGCTTGCGTACCGCCGAAGCAGCCGAAGCATTCAGAGCGTTCGCCGAGCGGCGCCCAGCCGACTTCACGAAGATCTCCGGCTGAACCACATGCGCAATCCATTCACCACGCCCGTGCAGGACGCAGGCGAATTGCTGATCGGACCGCTGCGGGCGCCCCGGCAGATGCTGGCCACGCAGCAGTACGACAATCACACCTCGATTCACGACGATACGACGGCGCAGCAGCTGGGATTCAAAGGCGGCACCATCGAGGGTCCAACGCATTTCAGCCAGTTCGCACCGCTGGGGTTCGCGCTATGGGGCCAGCGCTGGTTTGAGACCGGCTGTCTGTCGGCGCATTACCGCAATCCCTGCTTCGAAGGCGAGCAGGTTCGCGCCTTCATGGCCAAGCCGAAAGACAACACCTCGCACACGGCGATCTGGATGCAGCGCGAGGATGGCACTGAAATCCTCCGCGGGACGGCCTCGGTGGGCAGCAGCAATCCGCCCTCAGCACTCGAGCAGCGAATCGCGCAACTCGACGCTCCCGAAAAGCTGGTGATTCTCCGTGACGTCAGGGTCGGCATGCGTACCGCGCGTGTGCGTGTCACCATGGGTGCGAGTCAGAACATGGGAGCGCTGTACCCTTTCTCGCTCACCGACAAATTGCGCGTCATTACGGATAACTCGCCCTGGTACAGCGATGCGGGCTCGCCATGGGGCCGGGCCATCATTCCCATGGAAATGATCAGCGTGCTGCTGAATCACTCCAGGGAAGGCACGCAGCTGCCGGTGCGCGGACCGGTCGTCGGGCTGTTCGCGGACCAGGAAATCCGGCTGCTCAAGGGTCCGTTGTTCGTCGCAGAGCCGTACGAGATATCCCGTGAAGTCGTTGCGCTGAGCGGCAGCCGCCGCACCGAAAGCATGTGGGTGCTGACAAGTGTATTCGCGCCCGGCAGTGAGACGCTGCTGGCAACGATGCTGCTGAATTCGGCAAGCCTGAAGGATTCGTACGCGAACTACGCGCAGGAGTTGGCTGCACTGGCTTAGGCACGGGGGCAATAGACGATGGCCGTTGACCGATGGCCTTATCTCGTCGGCCCCTTGCGCCGCAGTTGCAGCTGCTGCCTGCCGTGATGGCGGCCGGCATTCTGAATGCGTTTGAGCAGCAACGAGTGCTCCGGCATGTCGGGCTCGTCCTCGACGCTCCACCGCTCCTTGAAGGCCTGCATCGCTTCGCTCTGCACCACTGCGTGGCGGTTGGAAAGCAGCAATGAAGAAGGCGCGCAGACGCGGGCACGGATGAGCCCGAGATCCTGCGCCGCATCGAACAGGCTTGGATACCAGCTCTGCCAGGACGGCAGCATGCTCTCGACCTGCTCGCGCAGGCTGCGACGCTGCAATGCTTCCGGCGTGTCATTCATGACGGCTTTTTACCATGGACCCGATGATAGATTGAACCCGCCTGAGGCGGTTTGGCGGCACGCCGGCAAATGTTCTGCGGCATCTGTGTCGCCACATCCGTGTCTTTACATCTGTGACCGGCCACATCTGTTACTGTAAGAGTTCGCCATATGCTGGAGGCGGTCATGACTCAAGGTGCGTGCCTCTGCGGCGCCGTGCGCTACGAAGTCGCCGGGCCTTTTTCCATGGCGATCCATTGCCACTGTTCGATGTGCCGCAAACATCACGGCTCGGCCTTCGCAACCTTCGCCAGCGCTCCGCTGATGGGATTTCGCTGGCTGGGCGGCCACGACCACGTCGTGAAATATCAATCTTCGCTCCAGGGCGAACGTGCTTTCTGCAAGGGCTGCGGTTCGGTTGCGCCCACGCTCATCAAGGCGATGGACCTGGTGATCGTCCCTGCCGGCAATCTGCTGGGCGAGGTCGACCTGCCGCCAGCCCGCCATGTATTCGTCGGCTCTAAAGCGCCCTGGTACGAAATTGCAGATGCGCTGCCACAGCACGAAGAATACCCGCCGGAGTTCGGCGCCCTGGGCGTGGCCCGGCCCGAGGTCCACACACCTCCGGGCGTCGTTGCCGGGAGCTGTCTGTGTGGGCAAGTTGCCTACGAAATCACAGGTTCAGCGATGCGCATACGGCATTGCCATTGCACGCGCTGCCGCCGTGCACGCAGTGCCGCGCACGCAACCAACGCCCTGTACAAATTGGCGGACTTTCATTTCACCCGAGGTGAGGCACAAGTATCCGATTACAAGCTACCCGACGCGCAGTTTTTTGCCGTGGCGTTTTGCAGCCACTGCGGCGGCGAGATGCCGCGCATTTCACGCGAGCGCGGATTCGTCATCGTCCCGGCGGGATCTCTCGACACGGATCCCGCAGTACCGACGCCGCCCATGCACATCTTCACTGGCTCGAAGGCGAACTGGTTCGACATCACTGACCATTTCGAGCAATTCGTGGAGCAACAGGCCTGATTGCTAGGGAGTATTGCCAGGGAGCATTGCTAGGGAGCCGTCTGCCGATACCAGTCGATCTTCCGTGTCGAGATCATCACTCCAGCCAAAGCCGCGAACAGGGTGATCGCCCCAAGCAGCAGCGCGTGGTCTTCGGAGAGCACCAGCACGTAGAGCAGGCCATAGACGGTCGTCATGGCAGCGCCCGCGACAATGCCACGGCTCCGGCTTCTGAGAACGCTTGCCAGATACAGGCCGATGAGCAGCACTAGTGCGGAGGCGGCAATGAGATACGCGTACATGAACGCGATGTGCTCGGACAACGCGATCAGCAGCAGGTAGAACATGCTGAGGGCGAGGCCAACCAGCAGGTACTGCATGGGGTGCATCCGGATGCTGGAGCTCTGTTCCCATGCGAAGAACGTGAGGAACGTCAGCGCAATGAACAGCAGCCCGTATTTGATCGCGCGTTCTCCACATTGATACACGTCGATGGACTGGTAGAGTCCGACGCCCAACGCGGATTCAAGCAGCGTGGGCTCGTCGACTTCGGATTCCTGCCAGGCCTGGCGATAGGGACGGTTGAGCTCGAGTACCTGCCAGCGGGCATCGAAACCGCTAGCAGAGATGCTGTGGCTGACCGGCAGGAAAGCGCCCTGGAATGAGGGATGCGGCCAGTCGGAGCGCAGCGTGATGTTGGTCGTGCTGCCCGTGGGCAGCACGGAGAGATCGCGACTGCCTGCGACCACGGTCCTGAAATTGAATGTCGCGCCGGCACTGGCCGAAACGTCGCCGCTCTTCACGAGATCGGTCAGATCGATGTTCGATTCGACACCACGATACAGCCCGGGGCCCGCCGGTCCGAGCTTGATATCCTGATTGGCGAAGCGTGCCTGCTGAACTTCCCGCAAGCTGCGCACTTGCGCTAGCGGCAGCCGCAAACGGCTTTGATTCCATAGATAGGTAGTGCCCTGCTTGCCCAACAGCGGCCGCAGGGGCGCGAAATCGAAACTGCCGGTGAGATGGATGTTCGCCAGGTAGACCGGCACGGCGTAAATGCCGACGCGGCGAGGTTGCGGTTCGAGCTTCATCTCGACTTCCGCGTCGAGTCGCGCGGGCAGAAGGTAGATATCGCTGCGCACGATTCTGGTGACGTTGCCCTCCACGATGGTGCGCTCGGTTGGGATGGCCAGCATCGGACCGCCTGTGACGACATTGCCGCCCCACCCTTCCGCGACTCGCGTGTAGGCCTGTTCGCGCAAACCCGATCGCTCGCTGACGAGCCCCCGCAGCATGCTCAAAGGGATGAGCAGCAGCAGGACAATCACGCCGATGAGGCACGCTCTGATGGTGACGGAATTCGATTCGCCGAGCTTCAGGGCCACGATGCTTCTCCTTGCTTGAAGTCTGTCCACCGTGACGGATCAATCGGGCAACGCGCGGGGGAAAACCGGATGAACTGTGGCGAACCGCTGCTGGACGCCGCCTGGGGGTGCTGGATCCGTGCAGTACGTTCAGGCGTTACAGGGACTTAATGGCCAAAAGCTTCCGAATCCGCGCGGGCTATGAATAGCCGGGGCACAACGTGATAATCCGCTGACGCTGCCGGTCCCCCTGAATACAGGTCTTCTCGAGGTCACCCGATCATGTTCATACGACGCAACCAACCCGGGTATTCGGCCGGAATCGCGCCTTCGGAGATCACGCCGGAGCACGTGTACATGAACCGCCGCACCGTGTTGCAGGCTGCTTTGGCCGCCGGCGTTGCCGGGCTCGGTGCTTCAGCGTGGCCGGAGCAATCCGATGCCGCGGACCTTGCCTTCAAGCGCAATGAGACCTACAGCACCGACGAGAAGCCGAACACGTTCGAAGAGATCAGCACCTACAACAACTACTACGAATTCGGCACGGACAAGTCGGACCCCGCGGGGAATTCCAGCCGCTTCAAGCCGCAACCGTGGACCGTGGAAGTCTCCGGTGAAGCGGAGACTACCGGCAAGTTCGCGCTGGAAGATCTGCTCAAGCCGCACGCGCTCGAGGAGCGTGTCTATCGCCTGCGTTGCGTAGAGGCGTGGTCCATGGTGATTCCATGGGTCGGCGTCCCGCTGGCCGCGGTGCTCAAGCAGTTCAAGCCCACTTCAAAAGCCAAGTATGTCGCGTTCAAGACCGTCCTGCGGCCCGCCGAAATGCCCGGACAGCGTTACCCGGTGCTGCAATGGCCGTACGTGGAAGGACTGCGCATCGATGAAGCGATGAATCCACTGGCGCTGCTCGCCGTGGGCCTCTACGGCAAAACCCTGCCCAACCAGAATGGCGCGCCGCTGCGGCTGATCACGCCGTGGAAATACGGATTCAAGGGCATCAAGTCCATCGTCGAAATCCGCTTCGTGGAGAAAGAACCGCCGACGTCGTGGAACATCTCCGCGCCGCATGAATACGGTTTCTTCGCCAACGTGAATCCGAACGTCGATCACCCGCGCTGGAGCCAGGCCCGCGAACGCCACATTGGCGGCGGGCTGTTCAACGCCAAGGTTGCGACGCGCATGTTCAACGGCTACGAGAAGGAAGTCGCGAACCTGTATCGGGGCATGGACCTGGCGAAGTACTACTGAAGAAGTGGCTAGTGGCTGGGTTCAACGGCTACGAGAAGGAAGTCGCGAACCTGTATCGGGGCATGGACCTGGCGAAGTACTACTGACTCCCGGTCATGCCATCCGCCGTCATCGTTCGCCGCTGGATCAAACCGCCGCTTTTCGTCATCTGCCTGTTGCCGCTGCTGTCCCTGACGTTGCAGGCGTTCGAGATCGGCGGCATGAACCTGGGCACGAATCCGATCGAGCGCATCCAGGACACCATGGGCCAGTGGGGGCTGCGCTTCCTGCTGATCACGCTGGCGGTGACGCCCCTGCGGGACTGGTTCGACGCACCGTGGCTGGTGCTGCTGCGGCGCATGCTCGGGCTGTTCGCATTCTTCTACCTGTCGATGCATTTCCTGAACTGGCTGATCCTGGACCAGGGCCTGTACTGGCCGGGAATCCTGGCGGATATCGCCAAGCGCCCGTTCATCACGATCGGATTTCTCGCCCTGCTGATGCTGATCCCGCTCGCCGTCACTTCCACCAACGCGATGATGCGCCGGCTCGGCAAGCGCTGGAAACGCCTGCATCGGCTGATCT
>Ga0193753_10003647_pt1 | contig 11300 bp, 7 predicted proteins | sample H1c2metaG_FD_144925 | JGI IMG/M metagenome (GOLD analysis project Ga0193753, IMG submission 144925) | Soil microbial communities from a riparian zone of the East river system, Colorado, United States - H1c2 | ecosystem: Environmental > Terrestrial > Soil > Riparian zone | place: USA: East River... | reverse complement strand
TGCTCAATTCGTCGTTCCAGATCGGGAATGGTTTCGGCTGCGGTGAACACCAATTGCTCCGCCTGCCGGACGTCGAGCATGGACGTAGCTCCGCCGTTTGCCAACGTTTTCGTGAGCTGCAGAGAATCCCGGCGCGAAGCCAGAGTTCGTCGAGAGATTTCGAGTTCCAAGTCGAGCTCACGAAGCTGGAAGTAAGCTGCGGCAACGTCGCTGACGAGTGCGCTGATGACCGCCTGACGAGCCCATTGCGTCGCCAAGAGATTTGCCCGCGCCGATTCCGTGGCGCGGCGATATTTCCCCCAGAAATCAAGCTCCCACGCCAGCGAAAGATCGACTTGGTTCGAGCTCGTCTCGTACGCAGGAAAAAGCTTTGCGCGTGCCGAGCGCTGATTGACAGCCTCAACTCCGCCGCTGATCGCCGGCAACTGGTCGGCGCGAGTGATGCCGAGCTGGGCCCGAGCTTGCAAGATTCGCGTTGCCGCAATGCGAGCATCGTAATTTTGTTGGAGCGCAGTGTGGATCAGTTCTTGCAGCTGCGGGTCCTCGAAGACCTTCCACCATTTTTGATCTCCGATTGATTCCGCCGCAGGCTGCGCTGTCTCTTGCGGCGTGGCTCCGCGGTACGCGCCAGGAGCATCGACGCTCGGCCTCCTGTAGTTGGGCCCCACGGCGCAACCCGACGGAAGGAGAATGACAAGCGAAAGAGCGATCAGTTTTCGCACTTAGTCTGCCTCCGATGGGCTCGGCTGCCGAACAGAAGGACTGAGAGCAACACCGCGGCGTTTCGCCATGCGCTCGACCAAGACAAACAGCGCCGGAATGATGAAGATGGCAATGGCGGTTGCGGCCGCCATGCCGCCGATTACCGTGGTACCCATGATCTGGCGAGCCACCGACCCCGCGCCGGTCGCTATCCACAGCGGCACGCAGCCGAGAATGAAGGCAAAGGAGGTCATCAGAATCGGACGCAAGCGAAGCCTTGCCCCTTCGAGTGCCGCATCAACCAGAGGTTTTCCCTTCTCGTACTCCTCCTTAGCAAACTCCACGATAAGGATCGCGTTCTTTGCGGCTAGACCAATCAACATCACCAACCCGATTTGCGAGTACACATCGCTCTCGATCTGCACCATGTAAGCGGGATAGAAAGCGCTGAGCACAACCCGGCGGAGCCACAAGACGGCGAAGGCGCCGAACACCGCGACCGGCGTGCTGAGCAACACGCTGAATGGCAGCGACCAGCTTTCATACAACGCCGCCAGAATCAGAAAGACAAACAACAGCGACAATGCAAAGATCGCCCAGGCCGGAACCCCTTGCCGGGCCTTCTGCTCTTGATAGGACATGCCCATGTAATCGAAGCCCATTTCGCGGGGCATGGTCTGCGTGAAGACCTCTTCAAGAGCTGCTGTCGCCTGGTCGGAGCTATAGCCTGGTGCGGCACTGCCATTGATTTGCGCTGACCGATACTCGTTGTAGCGCATCGTGAATTCCGGGCCGGAACGCGACTCAAAATTCGTTAGCGCGGAAAGAGGAACCCTCTGGCCGGCGCTGTTGCGCACGTAGAACTGCCCGAGGTTCTCCATATTGGCCCGGTAAGGGGCTTCGGCTTGCACGTACACCTGCCATGTACGGCCGAAATCGTTGAAGTAGTTGATGAACAGCCCACCCATGAACGCCTGAATGGTTTGGTAAACGTCGCTGACGGCTACACCCTGCTTCAGCACTTTCTCCTGATTGACCTCCAAGAACTTTTGCGGCACGCTCGGCAGAAAGGTTGTGCTGATGGAGCCAATTTCGGGGCGCTTGCGGGCGGCCGCCATGAACTTGTCGAGGTTGGCTGTCAGAAAAGGGACGTCGCGACCGGCACGGTCTTCGAGCACGAACTGAAACCCGCCGGAAGTACCGACTCCGGGGATTGCTGGCGGCGCGAAGCTGAAAGCGGTTCCTTGCGGCAGTTTGCTGAGTTGCTGGTTCAAGCGCTGCTTAATTTCCTGGTACTGCTCCGCTCTTGTTTCGCGACTACTCCATGGCTTCAAAGTGACGAAAAAGAAAGCGTTGTAACTGGTCCTAACAAAACTGAGCAGGCTGAAGCCGACTACGCTCGTGGTGTATTGCACGCCGGGCGTATCAGCGAGAATCTGCTCAACCTGATTCGCCGCCGCACTCGTGCGCGCAAGCGATGCAGCATTCGGAAGTTGCATATTGACGTAGATATAGCCCTGATCTTCATCGGGTAAGAAACTCGAAGGCAACCGGCTGCCAAAAAAACCGGCCGCAACGCTCAGGACCACCAGCGCCACTATTGCAACGGCACTCTTGCGGATCAGCCCGCCACTTATGCGGACATACCCATCCGTGGCTCGTCCAAACACGCGGTTGAACCAATCGAAAAATCGGGCGAGCAATCCTCGGCTCTGCTTCTTGGGCCGAAGCAGGAGGGCCGCGAGTGCGGGGCTGAGTGTGAGCGCGTTGAAAGCCGAGAGAAGGACCGAAATCGCGATGGTTACGGCAAATTGCTGGTAGAGGCGTCCCGTGATTCCGGGAATAAAGGCTGTGGGCACGAATACCGCAGATAGAACGAGCGCGATACCAATGACTGGGCCGGAGAGCTCTTGCATTGCCTTTCCGGCTGCTTCCTTGGGAGCGAGACCCTCCTCGATGTGGCGTTGTACACCCTCGACGACGACGATGGCATCGTCCACCACCAGTCCGACGGCCAGGACCAGCCCGAACATGGAAAGAGTATTGATGGAGAATCCGAACAGGGGGAAGAGAGCAAACGTACCGACCAGCGAGACCGGCACGGCCAGAAGCGGGATCAGCGTGGCTCGCCAGTCCTGTAGAAAGAGATAGACGACTAGGATGACGAGCGCGATAGCAATCAAGAGAGTTTCAATGATCTCTTTTATGCCTTCGGTAACCGCTGTGGTCTCGTCAAGCGATATGGCGTAGTCCATATCTTGCGGGAAACTCCGTTTCATCTCGGCCATCAGTTTTCGAACGCCCGCAGCCGTTTGCACGGCGTTGGACCCGGGCAACTGATAAACGGGGATGACGATGGCGGGCTTGCCGTTTAAGCGGCTGACAATGCTGTAGTCCTGGGCGCCAAGCTCGACGCGAGCCACATCTTTTACCCGAACGGTTCCGCCATCCGGTGTCTCGCGGACGATCACGTTTTCGAATTGCTCCGGGGACGACAAGCGGCCTTGCGCAAGTACGGAATAGGTGAATTGTTGGTTAACGGCAGCCGGTTCACCGCCCACCTGACCGGCAGGATTGACCTTGTTCTGCGCCTGCACCGCATTGACGATGTCTGTAACCGTCATGCCCAGCTTCGCCAGTTTGTCAGGCTGGACCCAGAGCCTCATCGCATACTGCCCGGCCCCGAAAACCTGCGTTTGGCCTACACCGTACAAGCGCGCGATCGGGTCGTTGAGATTGATATACGCGTAGTTGCCAAGGAACTTTGTATCGAAGGTGCCCTTCGGGGAAAACAGGCCAACCAACATGAGCGGAGCGGTCACAGACTTTCTGATGGTGACCCCGTAGCTGGTAACGTCCGGTGGAAGCTGACCGGCCGCTAGTTGCTGGCGCGACTGCGTGAGAATGAGATCGGTGTTCGGGTCCGTCTTCAGGTCGAAGTTCACGACCATGGTGGTTTGCGAGTTGGCGGTCGCGTTCAGGGAATACATGTAATTCATGTTGTCCACGCCGTTGATTTGCTGTTCGATGGGCGTGGCGACAGATTGTTCCAGGGCCTGTGCGTCCGCCCCGACAAAGGAAGCTTGCAGCTGAATTTCCGGCGGAACGATGTTGGGAAATTGCGCCACTGGCAGAGTCGCGATGGTGACCGCGCCCACAATCACCATGAGAATGGCGATGACCATTGCCACGATCGGACGGTTGATGAAAAATTTCGACATCGTTCAGTTTCCTTCCCCGGACAGATGCACAGGCTTAGGCGTAACGGCAGTCCCTTCCCTGATTTGCTGCAGTCCTTCGACTACTACTTGCTCGCCCGGCTTGAGGCCCTCGTCGATTACCCACATCGTCCCGATCGTTGCGCCGGGTTTTACGGTGCGCATGCTCACTTTGTGATCGCTGCCGACAACGGCCACCTGATAGCTTCCCTGCAAATTTGCAACGGCGCTCTGCGGTAGCAGAAGAGCGTCTTTCTTCATGCTGGTTTCGACGCGCACCCGTCCATACTGGCCAGGGCGCAGGACGTTGCCGGGATTAGGAAAGGCAGCAATGATGCGAATGGTGCCCGTGCCAGGATCCACTTGCCGGTCGGCGAGCAGGATTCTGCCTTTTTGAGGGTAGATACTGCCGTCGGTCAGCATCAGTTGGAGCGAGTTTCCGAAAAAACTGATGGGGTGTTTGATGGAACCGGTATTGCGCTTACTTTGCGCGACGAGATACTCATGTTCGGTAATCGGGAAAAGAGCCTTGATGGGATCCACTTGCGAAACGGAAGTCAAAATGGAGCTGGGTCCGACCAGGTTGCCGATCTGGACTTGTGCGATCCCCGCGATGCCATCGACGAGCGAGATGACTTTGGTCCACTCCAAGTTGAGTTCCGCCTGCTCGACTGCTGCCTTAGCCGATTCAACCGCCGCCTGTGCGCCAAGTTTGGCTTGAACTTCGTTATCTAATTGACTCTTGGCGATGGCCCGGGCTTCGGCAAGTGGGGTGTCACGCTCCACGTCGAGGGTGCTCTTGCCAAGTTGCGCTTGCGCTTGCGCGCGGTCGCCTTTGGCGCGATCGAGTGCCGCCTGAAAGGGCCTCGGATCTATTTCAAAGAGCACCTGGCCTTTGTGGACGAGCGAACCTTCTGTGTAATTTTGCCTGACGATGTAGCCTGAGACTTGGGGTCGGATTTCAGCGTTGACGTAGCCGTCCAAGGTCGCAACCCATTCGCTGTACATGGGGACATCGCGCATTTCTACTGTGGCCACCGCGACCTCTGGCGTTGCCGTCGCAGTTGTTGCCTGACTCTTGTTGCACCCCGAGGCGGAAATGCCGAGGGCCAACATCAGGATGAGTGTTGGCAGAGTGCGGTGCCTGCGGGTAAGAGATGACGGGAAAGTTTGAAATATCACGGTCTGTGCTTTTCTCCTATCGTGGCTCGAATAAAGTGCGCCGCACTTTCCATTTCGCGCTCGGCCTGGAGCCAGTCCTCGCGCTCCTGGCCTGGGGCGCTGCCGCGCTCCAGGTAGATTTCGTAAGCGCGACGCCTGATCTCGTCGTGATTTGGTGTGTGGTTTTCAGAAAGGTCGTTTGTGTGCGACGCAGCCGCGTTTGCGTGACGCTCCAAAGTCTCACTTCTGTTGCCTTTCAATGTCATATCCGGCTCCATTGCTTCACAGGTTGAATTTCCTGGTCTCGCGAGAAAATGCTCTGCCTACGCACCGGATTCAGTGACGATGCCTTGGGCCAACAACACCGTCCGCACCGGTGAAACATAGGAACCCCAAAATCGCCAATACTGCGACAAACAAAAGCGCCATGATGAGGGCCCCCCTTCGCCGCCGCTCTACCCACACGCATTGCAGGCGACCTGATCTTGGGAGAGATGTCTGGCGTTGCTGATCGTTCGTGAAGCCTCCACCGGAGGTCGAAGCTGATCCGGCAAAGTGACTCAATCTCTCGCGCAATTTCCTTCGCCCATGAAACACTCGAGTCTTTACCGCGCTAACGGAAATTCCCATGATTCGAGCGGTCTCCTCGGTCGATCGCTCGTCAAGCTCACGCAGCTCGATTGCTTTCCGCATTCCTGGCGCTAGCTCATTCATGGCCTCGGAAAGAATTCTTTGCTGTTCCTCCTGGGCGTAGAGTTGTTCGGGATTCGGTCCTTGGTCTTCGACGTCGGTCCGGGCAGACGGCTCTTCCGTTTCAGCCGATTCATCAAGCGAGACTTCCCACAAGCGGCGCTTCTTGCGCAGTTTCATCAGGGCGGCGTTGATGGCAATGCGGGTCAGCCACGTGGAAAATCGGGAATCTCCGTTGAAGCTCTTGAGATGAATAAAAGCCTGTTGAAATGAGTCCTGGACCACATCTTCCGCATCCTCGTTGTTCCGCATCATTCGCCGGGCCACGTGAAAGACCGCGGGTGCGGACTGTGCGCAGAGTGTTTCGAACGCGGCCGAATCTCCTCGTTTTGCAGCGGCTAGGAGCGCATATTCCTCACTTGCGATCGTGAGTCGTCGGCCCGCCCAGCCCGTTCCTCTCTTGCCGTTATTTTTCAAGTCTTGCGTGTGCATACGGCCTCTCCTAGCAGGCAATTGCAACTGGTAATTCCTTACCGCTGACGATTCGACTTTTTCCTCTCGATGTTGTGAAGGACGTGCCGGGTGTAAATACCGGTTGCAATAAGTTCCGCGCCTTGCTTGAACAACTCGGCGAGCACCTTTTCCCCGCTCTTGTCGATGAAGGTCACGCCGGTGAGATCCACCACACACTTGCGTTCCCGGCGAGCAGTCTCGGTTCTTGCCCAGTTGGACTTGAGCTCCGCGATCCACGGCTGAACGAGCCGGCCTTCGAGCGTCCACCTTTGCTCGGAAAGTGTTTCGGCGATCGTAATTCGTAGCATTCCCATGACTCGTGTTTCGTCCACTGGAGGTATTCTTTCGACCATGAACCGGTTGCCCCGCAATTTCGAAAGGTTCCACATACTCTGACCTTCACGAACGCAACGCACTTCGCGAACGCTTGCGCATATGGACTTCCGACCCGCCGCGGTCAAAGTGCACATGGTCCATATACGCTTTCATCAACTGGATGCCGCGCCCGTGCTCGGAATCGGGATCCGTTGTGATGCTGTTAGCGACTGTCTTTTCGACGTCGAATCCCGTTCCTTGATCCGTCACGACGATGGATATTTCCTTGCCGGGCTGGCAGCGGCAGCGGATGTGTATTTTTTTGTCTGGATCTTCCTGGTTGCCGTGGACGACTGCATTTTCCAACGCTTCCCGGAGTGCCAACTCGACATCGAACTCTTCTCCCGGAACACATTCGGATCTTTCAATCAGCGGTCCACGCTCAGGGAGATCGCTTGAATCCTGCTGGGCATCCAGGAGTCGATTTCCAGGACCGAAGTGCCAGAGCGTTTTCTTGAAAACCGCGATTGAGAATCTGTCGCTGGGTTCAGGTTTCGCATTCCATTCATGGCCAACGCCTCACACAGGAGAAATGCACCTGGAAGGCCAAAGAACGGAAAGTCCTCGGGGTCGCGGAACATATTGATTTGTTGTGAGATGTCCAGCTAAAGAGCGTTCCTGTGATCACGCTGCCAGCCGCGGCACTGCCGCATTTGCGGTAGCGTGCCCGTTTCGCGGCACTAGAAAAGTGCGGAGGCGGGAGAGAACGTCGCGGAAGCAGGCGCGGAGTGTAAATGCGCTGCCGATCGGTCAGGCGGAGCGGTGTGGAGCGTTGCGGCTTTTTCTGAGAACGAATGGGTCCGAGTATTGGTAGTTCCGGTTTTCTGGAATTCTAGTGCACCGAGACTTTCCCACTCTTGCCTGGTTCATTTCTTTTCAGCAGAAATGAGGCGACAAACATAATTGCCGATGCTATCGCCAGCAGCCAATACACTTCAACGTAAGAGAGAATTGCGGCCTGGGACTGAACCAGGACGTACATTCGGGACAGTGCCTGTTGCTGAGCAGCATGCACGCTCAAGCCGGCAGTCCTCAGGCGCATCGCGAGCGCTACAGTAGCGTCGTGAAACCGAGAGGAAGCCGTATAACCCGCTAACACGGATTGATGATACTGACTGCGTCGAGCGATGAGCGTGGTCACGGCGGATGTTCCAATGCTCTGCCCCATGTTGCGCATGAAATTCATGAGCCCCGCGGCGGCATTGGTTTTTTCCGCTGGTAAGCCGATGTATCCGGCAAGCGTGAGGGGGACGAATAGAAACGCCACGGGAATGTACTGCCACACACGTAATATGGTGGCCGAGCGGAAACTCATAAGCAGATCGATTTGTTTGCACGATATGTACATGCTCGCCGCCAGACTTATCCAGCCAAAGGCTAGGAGATAGCGAGCCTGGAATCGCGTGGTGAGTTTGCCAACCAGGGGGAGCACGACGAGCACCACGAGGGCGCCAGCTGAAAGCACCATCCCGGCCTTTTGCGCTGTGTAGCCCATAAGCGTCTGCAGGAGTTGCGGCATGAGTACCGTAGAACTGAATAACGCCATTCCCAGCATCAGAAACATCAGGTTGCTTGCCGCAACATTGGGGACTTTGAACAAGCGCACATCAACGATGGGTTCTTTCTGAAACCATTCCCAAATGACCAGGGAGACGAGACCCACCGCGGCGATCACAACCAAGGTCGTAATGAAAAAAGATCCGAACCAGTCGTCTTCCTGTCCCTTGTCGAGGGCGATCTGCAAGGCACCTACTCCAACGGTCAGGAGAGAAAATCCGATGAAGTCGAAGCCGGAGCGCCGCTTTCCCAGACGTGCCAGGTACGGTGGATCTTCGACAAGCCGATAGACCAGTGCGAGCGCCAGAGCGCCAACTGGAACGTTGATGTAAAAAATCCAGCGCCAAGAATAGTTGTCCGTGATCCAGCCTCCCAGCGTAGGACCAATGGCAGGCGCGCAGATGGCCGTGATTCCGTACAGCGCAAAGGCCAGCCCGCGCTTCTCGGGAGGGAAGGTATCGCCCAGGATGGCCTGCGCCATCGGCTGCAATCCTCCGCCGAATGCGCCTTGCAACACGCGAAACAGGAGAAGAAGCCCCAGGTTGGGCGCTATCCCGCACAGAAAGGAACTGATTGTGAAAAATATAATACAGGTCAAGAAAAACCGTTTTCGTCCCAGCCACGCGACGAGCCATCCACTGATAGGCAGAACGATTGCGTTAGAGACCAGATAGCTCGTCAATACCCAGGTGCTCTCCTCATTGCTCGCACCTAGATTCCCGGCGATGTGGGGCAGGGCCACATTCGCGATGCTGGTATCGAGCACCTCCATAAACGCCGCCAGCGAAACCGCAATCGCAATGATCCAAGGGTTGTGTTTGGGCTGCCAGATCTCCTCTCCCAAGCCGGCAGCTGTGGCAGTGCTCATCGGATCCTCACATCCAGGATCCGACTTTCACGATCTGACAATGGGAGGGTCTTCCCAAGCACTGCGATTGGGAATCGGATGCTCCGTTCAGACTTCGCCTTCCAGTCATGCCAAGCGCCTCTCGCTCAGGAGAAATGCACCACAGTGGCCAAAGCGCGGAGGGTTTCGAAAGGCACCGAACTTATTGATTTATCTGAGATGGCGGGCCGACAGAGAGCGTTCTGCAGATCACGGTGCCAGCGTGGCACTGCCGGATTTGCGGCACCGTGCCCGTTTCATGGCATACAAGAAAAAGGTTGGGCAAGAGAGCGCGTCTCGGAATCAGACGAAGTTTAGGTGCATTGCCGATCGGTTACGCAGAGGTGCGCGCGATTCCGAGTTTGCGAATTCTCTGCTGCAAGGTAGAGCGCTTCATTCGAAGATGTGCTGCTGCACCTTTCGGGCCCGCCACCACCCAGTTGCACTGCTCCAGGGCTTTGAGAATCTGTTGACGTTCTGACTGCTCCAGAACGTCATGGAGTCCGCCATTTGTAGGCGATTTCGCAGAGGCCGTTTCTTCTAACGCACGGCCGGCCTTGGGAAATTTGAGATCGCTCACATCGATCGTTAGGGTGGGACCTGTCGAGATGATGACCGCGCGCTCAATCACATTCTGCAGTTCCCGTATGTTCCCCGGCCAATGATAGCGGTTCAGGGCATCCATGGCCGCAGACGGAACCGTCTCAATCATCTTGTTCATGCGCCGGCAAAACTGCTGCGTGAAGTGCCGCACCAGAAGCGGAATATCCCCCTTGCGTTCCCGCAAGGCCGGGACATGGAGGGGAAAAACATTCAAGCGAAAGAAGAGATCGGATCGGAACTTCTGCTCGCTTACCATCGTTTCCAGATCCCGGTTCGTAGCGGCAATCAAACGTGCATCGGTGCGCAGCGTGCGCGAGCTTCCCAGGCGCTCGAACTCCCTCTCCTGCAGCACGCGGAGCAGTTTGGTCTGCAATTCAAGAGGGACTTCTCCTATTTCGTCCAGAAAAATGGTGCCGCCATGGGCGACTTCGAAACGGCCGATGCGTTGCGCGATCGCCCCTGTGAATGCGCCTTTTTCATGTCCGAACAGCTCACTCTCAAGCAAGCCCGTCGGAATAGCCGCACAGTTGAGCTTGACGAAAGGCTTCGAACGCCGCGGGCTTAAATCATGAATGGCTCGCGCAATGAGTTCCTTTCCGGTACCCGTATCTCCATAAATGAGCACGGTTGAGTCGGTCGGAGCGACCGTTTCCACTTGCTTCAACACCCGGCGCAGCGATGCACTTTTTCCGACGATTTGCGCGAAATTCATCTCGCTGCGGATTTCATCTTCGAGATATAGCTTTTCCTGGGCCAGCTTCTCTTTCAGATCTCGAATCTCCCCAAAGGCAAGCGCATTCTCTACAGCAATGGCAACCTGACTTGCGATTTGGGTCAGAAACTCGATATCGTCGCTGGTGAACGCAGCGTCCTGATACTTGACCGCACCGAATATCCCCAGGACGCGACCGCGGCTGACCAGAGGAAGGATCGAAACGGCTCCGACTTCTGCCTGCGCGGTGTCCTTCAGGCCCAGCCGCCTCGCCTCCTCGACGCTCCCGCACCAGGGTTTGCCCGTGCGAAAGACTGCTCCCGAGATATCTTCAGCAATGGGGACAAGGCTCTCCTCGTGGACGGATTCGCCACCGAAGGGAAAATCCAGGGCGTAGATGCGCAAGTGTAAGTTGTCGGTATCGGGAAGGGTAATGCCGACGCCATCGCAGCCCATGACTCGGCGAGTACTCGCCACTACCGCGCGAAGAAGGTCCCGGAATTCGAGGTTCGAAACCACATGATTGGTCAATTCAAGGAGAAGTCCGAGACGCTCGCTTCTTTTTACCAGCTGCTGCTGCGAGGCTTGCGACGCATCAAAATGCAACGCATTGTCGAATGCCAGAGCAATCTGTTCAGCTACCACTGAAAGAAAATGAACTTCGTCGGCGCTATAGATATCCGGAACTCTACTGGCAAATGTGAGCGTTCCGACTTTGCTGTGCGCCGTGGTTAACGGGAGAGTGCACACAGAGCGGATTTCGCGCTTCAGCAGGATTTCTTGGAATTTGCAGGAAGGAGCCTGGTTTGGCTGCAGCGAAGTGACCATAGGCTCCTGGTGCTCATAGACCCACCAGGCATCGGATTCCTCCATGGCCAGTTCC
>Ga0193753_10003646_pt1 | contig 11300 bp, 11 predicted proteins | sample H1c2metaG_FD_144925 | JGI IMG/M metagenome (GOLD analysis project Ga0193753, IMG submission 144925) | Soil microbial communities from a riparian zone of the East river system, Colorado, United States - H1c2 | ecosystem: Environmental > Terrestrial > Soil > Riparian zone | place: USA: East... | reverse complement strand
TCACCCGGCTCAGCGCCTCATACAGCGGCACCGTCCCGATTGGCACCGGAGAGTGCCGCAGAATCTTCTCCCGAATCATCGGGATGTCCCCACCGGTCGACAGGTCCATCACCGTATCCGCGCCAAAGTGAACCGCCGTATGCAGCTTCCGCAGCTCCTCGTCCACGTTCGATACAATCGCCGAGTTGCCGATGTTCGCATTGATCTTGCACAGCGACTCCACCCCAATCGCCATCGGCTCCAGCTCGACATGGTTGATGTTCGCCGGGATAATCATCGTCCCCTTGGCAACCTCAGACCGCACCAGCTCCGCCGAGATCTTCTCGCGTTCGGCCACATAGGCCATCTCCTCGGTAATCAGGCCCTTCCGAGCGAAGTGCATCTGTGACATGTTCGTGTCGCCGGTGCGCTCCGCCTCAGCCTTGCGCTTGACGATCCACTCCGCCCGCCCCGTTGGCACCCTGTAGTCGTTGCCGTTCGAATGCGCCCCGTTTCCATTGCCATTACCGCTCATTTCGATCCCCCGCTCATGCAGTGTTATCGACTTAGTATACGCCGCAAGAGACCGTGGAACCCCCACCGCCCACCGAGGAGCGGGACGTCATTTGCCTCCTCAAATCTCCCTCAGTTATTCCGCAGCGCTACCATCGGATTGATCCGCGACGCCCGCCGCGCCGGCAAATATCCCGCCAGCACCGCCACCCCGCCCAGCAGAGCAATCATCGCCACAAACGTCATCGGGTCGGTAGGCGCAGTCCCAAACAGCATCGACGCAATCAAATTCGCCACCGCGATCGACAGCACCCCGCCCATGCCGATCCCAATTGCCGCCAGGCCCAGCGTCTTCGAGATCACGCTCATCTGCACCCTCCCCGGCGTAGCCCCCAGCGCCATGCGCACGCCAATCTCCTGCGTTCTCTGCGTAACCGAGTACGAGATCACGCCATAAACCCCCAGAGAAGCAAGCACCAGACCAAGCGCCGCGAAGATCCCGACCAGGTAGACGAAGAAGCGGCGCGGCGAGGAGGCCCGGTCCACCAGCATCTGGATCGGACGAAGGTCAGCACGCGGCTGGCCAGGGTTGAGCTCACGCAAAGTCGATAACACAAGCGGTTGCAGCTCTGCGGCCGGAATGTTCGAACGAACGACGAGCTGCATGTCGCTGGGGCCAAACTGCGGCGCGGCAACCGAGACATACATCTGCCACCCTGCTTTCGCTTCAGCGCTCGTCTCACGTACGTCTTCGATTACACCGATCACCCTGGCATCCGCTCCACCAACCCGCGCGATCCGATCAATGGGATCTTCGTTCGGCCACAGATAATTGGCGACAGTCTGGTTAATGATCACTACCCCCTGTGCTGGGTTGGTGTCGTTCCAGGTAATGTCGCGTCCTTTGATCAGGCGCATGCCGATCGCATTCAAATAGCCGGGTGACACGACATACACGAAGGTTCCTGGCAACTCGCCTGGCTGATAAGACTTGCCCTTGGCCGAGATTCCCCAGGAGCGATTCCGGCTCATGGGTAGCGAGTCGGTGATGCCTGCCGTTTGGACGCCGGGAAGAGTCTTGATGCGGCGAAGTGTCTCCTGCAAGGTCGCGCTTAGTTTGGCGTTGGTCGGATCTGGGGCAGGATTGCGGTAGTCGAATGAGATGGCAGTCGCCTCTGCAGGCCGGAATCCAAGATCGACGTCCAGCACTCGCAGAAAGCTCCGCAGCAGAAGTCCTGCTCCGACCAGCAAAACACAGGCGAGCGCAATCTCTGAGATAACCAGCACCGAACGAAGCGTGTCAGACCTCTTCCCCATGCTGCTACCGTGACCGGAGTCCTTCAGAGCGGACTGAAGATCAGACCCCGAAGCCCGCAGCCCAGGCAGACAGCCGAAGGCAAGAGCAGTCGTCACCGCAATAAAGATTGTCCAGAGGAGAGACGTACGGTCCACGCGAATCTGGTTCAGCAGCGGTAAAGCGATGGAGCCTTGATGCGCAAGGTAGTAGCAGGCCGCAATCGCAAGAGTAAGCCCCAGGAGCGCGCCCACTCCGGAGAGCACAAGCGACTCCGTCAGCAGTTGGCGAACGATACGAGCACGTCCGGCACCCAGCGCTCTGCGCATCGCAAACTCTTTGGAACGTGCAGCCGCGCGGGCCAGCAAAAGGTTCGAAAGATTGACGCAGACAATCAGCAGAATCAACCCGACAGCCGACCAGAGGACGATGAGAGCACGCCGAAGGCTGCCGGAGATGTAGTCCTTCATGTCATGGACTTCTGCAGAATACTTCCCGATCGCCCCTCCTTTGACGCTGAAGTCGAGCGTTGGAAAAAGCAGATCCACCTCAGCCCGAGCCTGCGCGAGCGTAACCCCTGGCTTCATGCGGCCCGTGATGGAGATCATGTTGCCGTACTCGCGCACCCGGTCATAGATGTAGGGTGTAAAAACGTCTAACTTTGCACCTGGGGAATAGACAGCACCGAAGTCAAAAGACTCCGGGAGAACCCCGATGACCGTAGTAGGCGTGCCTCCGAAGGAAAGCGCTTGGCCAACGATATTGGGGTCGCCATTCAGTTGGCGTTTCCAGAATGGGTAACTCAGCACAGCCACAGGGGCGCCGCTGGGTCGAGACTCTTCAGCCGTAAATGTCAGGCGGCCCATTAACGGCTGCACCCCGAGTGTATGGAAGAAGTTATCCATCACGTCGATCTCGGAGACCGGTACCGGGACCCCTTTCCCCGTGAGCTTCCAGTTCCCAGGTGCGGTGAAGGCGTCATATCCCGTAATGTCGGAAAAAGTGTGATTCCGCTGCTGAAACTCCTGCACTGCATCGGTCGAGTAGGTCGCACAGGAGTTGCCGCACTTCGACACCTTAGGCGCAATGCGGACAAGCTGGTCGGCGTTGGGAAATGGCAGTGGGCGAAGAAGAATATTGTCGACCACGGAGAACACCACGATGTTCGCGCCGATACCCAGCGCCAGAATCAGAACGGCGATGATCGTGAAGGTGCGGTCGCGACGCAGCGTCCGCAAGGAGAAGCGGAGGTCCTGCATCAGAATATCCAGCCACGGCAGGCCGCGCGTGGCACGATGCGTCTCTCTCGCTTGCTGGATGTTCCCAAACCGCAGAAGAGCCCGGCGGCGCGCCTCGTCTGAAGACATGCCGTGGGCGATATTTTCCTCGGTAGCCGCCTCGATGTGATGAGACAACTCAGCTTCCAGATCGCCGTCGAGCTGGCGTTTGTGGAAGAAAGCGCGAATCTTGTTGAGCAAGCGATTCATAGCACCTCTCCGTCGGCCGACATCGCCAGCACCCGCCCCATCACACTCGACAGCCTCTGCCAATATGCCGCATCCTCAACCAGCTGCTTCCGGCCCCGCTTCGTAATCCCATAGAACTTCGCCTTGCGATTGTTCTCCGACGTCCCCCACTCCGCCGCGATCCACCCTCTCTGCTGCAGCCTCACCAGCGCCGCATAGATCGTCCCCTGGTTCAGCAGCACCTCATCCCCGCTCACCTGCTCAATGCGGCGCGCGATTCCATACCCGTGCATCTCGCCCATTGCCGCCAACGTCTGCAGCACCATCAGGTCCAGCGTCCCCTGCAGCAGATCCAGCTTCGACTCTCCCATGCTCGCTCCTGTGGTATCGCCACATTTATACCTGTGGATACGCCACAGGGGCAATAAAGTTCCGCTCTCCCGAAGTTTTTATTTTCAACGCCCAGGAGACTGCAAAATCCACCCCCTCCTTCCCCTCTCACCCAGACCGGCGTAGACTTAAGCAGACGCCATGCCGAACTCAGATCAGAAAAATCCCGCCAAGATCATCGCCGCCACCGTCATCATTCTGGCGACCGTCGCCTACCTCGCCTTCACCGGCGTCCGCGACAACAAGAGCTATTACGTCACCATCGGCGAGCTGCAGGGCATGGGCAACAAGGCCTACGTGCGCCACCTCCGCGTCGCGGGCAACGTCGCTCCCGGTAGCATCCACCGCGCCGGCACCAACGCCACCTTTGATCTCCTCGAACAGGGGCGCAAGCTTCAGGTCGTCTATCAGGGCTCCGAGCCGCCACCGGACACCTTCAAGGATGAAGCCCAGGCCCTCGCCATAGGCACCTACGGCCACGACGGCGTCTTCCACGCCACCCAGCTCCAGGCCAAATGCGCCTCCAAGTACGCCCCCGTCGCACCGGCAACCCCGGCTGCAACCGCCACGGCCACCACGGCAACGGCCGTCCCTCCCGCCACACACTAACCCGCTACCGAAACCTCCTCCACGCCCAATCTCAAGCCGCGCAGTCAGGCTTCCGCCCTATACTCGCATGGAGACCACAGAAGCCCGCTCCCATCCCCCATCGATGAAGCCGACCCCCACCTCAACCCGTCCCTCCGAACCCTCCCCCGCCGCGCACCTTCAATCGGTCTCCAAGCTCTACGGCACCTTCGCCGCCCTCCGCAACGTCACCACCACCATTCAGGCAGGCACCTGCACCGTCATCCTCGGCGAAAACGGAGCCGGCAAGTCCACCCTTCTGCGCCTCATCGCCGGCCTCATCACCCCCACCCGCGGCACCGCCACCGTCTTCTCCCAGCCTCCGTACCAGCAGCGTCGCCGCATGGCTTACATGAGCCACGCGCCCATGCTCTACGACGAGCTCACCGCCCTCGAAAACCTTACTTACTTCGCCGCCCTCCACCGCGACGAAGGCTGTGCCTGCGTCGGCAGCCCCGAGATGGCCCTCCGCGCCGTCGGCCTCGACCCCAATCTCCCCCGTCCCGTCGGCCAGTACTCCCAGGGCATGCGTCAGCGCGCCTCCCTCGCCCGCGTCCTCCAGACAGACCCCGAGCTCCTTCTCCTCGACGAGCCCTTCTCCAACCTCGACGTCGCCTCCGCCCACCACATGGTCGAGCTCCTCGCCGACTTCCGCACCTGGCCCGTCGCCCCGTCCAGCGCAACCGGCGCCACCGGCGGTACCCGCACCATCGTCCTCACCACCCACCAGGCCCACTTCGCCGAACCCCTCGCCGACGTCACCCTCACCATGCGCAACGGCCAGATCGAGTCCGCCGTATGAAGACCTCTCCTCTCGCCAAGACCAACGCCGCCCGGCTCCTCGACACCCTCGGCATCCCCTACGAACTCCGCCCCTACGAGGTCGACCTCGAAGACCTCACCGCCATCTCGGTCGCCCGCAAGATCGGCCTCCCCCCCGAGCAGGTCTTCAAAACCCTCCTCACCCAAATCAATACAGGCGAGCATCTCTTCGCCGTCATCCCCGGCGACGCCGAACTCGATCTCAAAAAAATGGCCAACGCCGCCGGAGCGAAAAAAGTAGAGCTGGCCTCCCTCAAAGAGGTCGAGCCCCTCACCGGCTACATCCGCGGCGGCGTCACCGTCATGGGCGCACGCAAGCCCTTCCCCGCCTACGCCGACGAGACCATCGAGCTCTTCGACGTCATCTCCGTCTCCGCCGGCCTCCGCGGCCTTCAGCTCCTCCTCACCCCCGCCGACTTCCTCCGCGCCGCCAGCGCCACCCTGGCCGACCTCACCAAAGCCATCCTCCCGAGCCAGAGCCACGCATGAAATATCTCTGGCACGTCTTCGAGCACCTCCGCAAAGACCTCCGCATCGAGTGGCGCTCCCGCGACTCCATCAACGGCATGCTCTTCTTCGCCCTCCTCGTCGTCGTCGTCTTCTCCCTCGCCTTCGACCCCGCCGGCAACCCCTCCATGACCCGCCAGGTCTCCGGCGGCATCCTCTGGGTCGCGCTCCTCTTCGCTTCCTCCACCGCGGTCAACCAGTCCTGGACGCGCGAACAGCGCAATCAGGTCCTCGAAGCCCACCGCATGGCCCCCTCCCCCGCCTCCGCGCTCTTCCTCGGCAAGGCCATCGCCAACCTCCTCTTCGTCCTCGTCGTCGAAGCCGTCCTCGCCCCCATCTTCGTCATCTTCTTCAACCTCCACGTCCTGGGAAACGTCTGGCTCCTCGCCATCATCTGCCCCCTCGGCACCTGGGCCCTCGTCGTCAACGGAACCTTCTTCGCTGCCCTCGGCCTCCGCGCCCGCAACCGCGAACTCCTCCTCCCCCTCATCCTCCTGCCCATCTCCCTCCCGGCTCTCCTCATGATGGTGCAGGCCACCACCGGCGTCCTCACCGCCGAGCTCGACCCCATCCAGATCAGCACCTGGATCACCCAGCTCGCCGGCTACGACATCATCTACACCACCGTCTGCATCCTCCTCTTCGAAACCGTCCTCAACGCCGAATAACCTACCCTCGTACACCTCAACTCCGCCCCCGTCACTCTGTCTGTCTCCGCCCTGCCGTCGCAGTTACCCTTGCCGATGCATCTGCCGTTGCCTGTTCTTTTGTTTGTCATCCCGCAGGGATTTGCCGTTGCGTTTGCCCGCTCTCCCAAGACCCAAACTCCAAAAGCCGTCATCTCGACCGAAGGCGGCGCACTTTGCCGTCGCAGTGAAAGACCTCCGCATTTTGGCCGTTGCCGTTGTCTGTCCTTTAGTTGCCATCCCGCAGATTTGCTATCCCGCAGACCCACACCTTGCTTTCCCCAAAATCCCCCACCCCACCAAACAGCCGCGCCCACCCCTTTCGCGATAAAATAAACCCACTGTGTCCCGCCCCTCCACTCTCCGCAACCTCGCCTGGCTCTGGTTCGCCGCCACCATCGCCATCCTCATGTTCGCCTTCCGTCAGGCCATCTTTCTGGTCCCCACCGAAGCGACGATGGGCAACCTCCAGCGCATCTTCTACTACCACCTCCCCCACGCCGTCCTCGGCCTCGTCTTTCCCTACGTCAACTTCGTCGCCTCGCTCGCCTTCCTCTACTGGCGCCGCCGCGATCCGCTCAAGGCCCTCTCCGCCGACGCCCTCGCCGTCGCCTCCGCCGAGGTCACCGTTCTCTTCGTCGGCATCGGCCTCGCCAGCGGCATGCTCTGGGGCAAGCCCGCCTGGGGCATCTGGTGGGCATGGGACGCACGCCTCACCACCTACCTCCTCCTCTGGCTCCTCTACGTCAGCTACCTGCTCCTCCGGCGCTTCATTCCCAGCAGCCAGACCAGCACCCTCTCCGCCGTCCTCTCCGTCTTCGCCGCCATCGACGTCCCCATCGTCTTCATGTCCATCCGCTGGTGGCGCACCCAACACCCAGCCCCGGTTTTCGGCGGCAACGGCAGCCTCGACCCCAGCTTCTACCCCGCCGTCCTCTGGAACCTGGGCGGCTGGCTCATGTGGGGCATCTTCATCCTGCTCTTCCGCTTCGCCCTCGAGCGCCGCCGCCAGCTCGCCGAGCAGGAGGCTGCCCTCCAAGCCATCGAAGCCTCCCTGGAGACCCCCCAATGACCTGGCACACCTTCTTCGACTTCAGCACCATGTCCCACCGTCACCTCGTCTTCGTCTACGTCGGCGTATGGATCGTCCAGGGTAGCTACCTCGCCTGGATGCTCCGCCAGTGGACGCGCACCAAGGCCCCGCACGCTTAAAAAAATCAACGAAGCTACAGGGGGCTGTAGCTTCGTTGTCCGAGAAGTGTTGCATTCGACGCTCAGCTTCCCCTACGGGCGCTTCCGCATCCCTCACATAGACCCCACCTCCACAACAATGTTTCGCGGCACAATATTTTTTCTTTTGCCGCCAATCCACTCTTCACCCTGCGCTACCCTCCCCCAATACAATTCAAACAGTTAGACTCCGTACAGTGCCGACTCCCACCCGCATCCCCCGCCTCCTGACCTTCACCCTCGCCTCCTCGGCGATCCTGCTCGTCAGCGCAGGCTGCAACCGCAACCGCTTCCCCGACGTCCCCGCCGGCTACCGCGAATACGCCTACATCAGCAACGGCGCCTCCAACACCGTCACCATCCTCGATCTCGTCTACCTCCGCCAGGACCGCACCCTCCAGGTCGGCGCCAACCCCACCGGCCTCGCCGCCAGCCCCACCCGTAACGAGGTCTACGCCGTCAACACGCAGTCCGGCTCCGTCTCGGTCATCGATGCCGAGGCCAACCGCGTCGCCGCCACCATCCCCGTCCACCGGCTCCCCTACTTCATCAGCGTCTCCAACACCGGCCACCGCGCCTACGTCGCCAACTCCGGCTCCAACTCCGTCAGCGTCCTCGACCTCGACCATCGCCGCGAGATTGCCGTAGCCGGTGCCGGCGAGCAGCCCGGCCTCGCCCGCATCTCCCCCGACAACCGTACCCTCGTCGTCACCAACCGCGGCAGCGGCAGCGTCTCCATCTTCAGCGTCGCCCCCTACCAGGACCCCCAGCCCAACCCCTCCCAGACCCTCCACTTCCGTACCGCATTCTCCGGCTGCCCCGGAGCCACCGATGCCGTCATCCTCCCCGACTCCTCCAAGGCCTTCATCGCCTGCTCCGGCGGCCACCAGGTCATGGCCGTCAGTCTCGCCGCTGAACCCGGATCCTGGGCCGCCAGGCAAAACCCCTCCCTCCTCACCGACCACCTCCTCACCCTGCTCGACGTCGGCGCCACCCCCGTTCATCTCGCCTTGAAGCCGGACGGCGGCGAGATCTTCGTCTCCAACCTCGGCGCAGACTCCATCTCCGAGATCTCCACCTGGACCAACGAGGTCGGCGGCACCTACCCCATCGGAAACCGGCCCGTCCGCGCCGTCGTCAGCCGCGACAACGGCACCCTCTGGGTCTCAAACTTCGGCGCCGACTCCATCAGCCTCTGGAGCATCGACGACGGCCGCCTCGAAGGCAGCGTCCACACCGGCTCTGCCCCCGACGCCCTGGCCTTCTCCACCGACGAGCACCTCCTCCTCGCCGCCGACGCACGCTCCGGCGACGTAGCCGTCATCCGAACCCAGGGCAAACAGGGCCCCGCCCTCTTCACCATGCTCCCTGCCGGCAGCTCTCCCAACGACATCGTAGTAAAGTCCTTCCACCTCAAACCATAACCAGCCTTTACCGCTGCCCTTGCCCTTGCCGTTGCTGTTCTTTCATCAACCTCTTTCATCAACCCAGAAGCCGTCATCTCTCCCCGCATCTGCCGTTGTCTGTCCTTAAATCCGTCTCATCCCGTAAATCCGCGGTAAGCCACCCATCCGATCTGCCTCCAATCACCACCCAACGAAAAAATAATCTAAACTCACACACGGAGCGAACCCGAATGCCCTACCTGCTAAAGACCGAGCCCAACAAATACTCCTTCGAAGACCTGCAACGCGACGGCGAAACCACCTGGGACGGCATCTCCAACAACCAGGCCCTCCTCTACCTCCGCGGCATGAAGAAGGGCGAAAAGCTCGTCATCTACCACTCCAACATCGGCAAGGCAGCCGTCGGCACCGCCAAAGTCGTCTCCGTCGACGCCACCGACCCCAAGAACCCCAACGTCCGCATCAAGGCCGTCAAACCCCTCAAGCACGAGAAGTCCCTCGCCGAAATCCGCGACGCCGCCGTCTTCAAGGGCTCCATTCTCTTCCGCCAGTTCCGCCTCTCCGTCGTCCCCCTCACCGACGAGCAGTACGATTGGCTCACTATTAACTAAATCCCTTCCTCCCTACAACTTTCGTAGCTTCTCTCCCTGTCGCAGTCCGGCTAAAATCACCCCGAGGCTGCACGATAAAGAATGTCTCTGCTCTCCTGGTTCGACAACCGTACCCTGCTCTCCTGCCAGCTCCTGCTCGCAATCGTATTCGCCATCGTCTTCTTCGCGATGCGCCGCACCTACCCAGAGCTGCGCGGCGTCTTCTCGGTCGCGCTCAGCTTCCTGCTCGGCATCCCCGGCGTCCTGCTCCTCTCCTCCCGCGGCATCATTCCTTACTTCGTATCCACGGTGATCGCGAACTGCTTTGTCTTCGCCGCATTCCTCTCCCTCTACCGTGGCATCCTCCACTTCCTCGGCAGCAAGCGGCCCCTCTACCCCGTGCTGGCTACAAGTCTCCTCACCATCGCAGTCGTCTTCTACTTCAGCCAGATCCACATCGATATCGTTCCCTGTATCGTCGCCGTCTCGTTTAACATCGCCCTCATCCGCGGCCTCATCGCGATCGAACTCTTTCTCCACGCGAAGGAACGGAACACCTTTCGCCTCTTTGCCGTCTCCATGAGCTTCTTCTCCCTCATGAGCCTCAATCGCGGCCTCCAGACCCTCTTCCACGGCGCGCCCGCGAACTACCTGCAGCGCGACACCCTCCAGACCCTCACTCTCGCCACCGGGCTGCTCTCCGTCTGCCTCACCGGCCTCTTCTTCCTCCTCATGTGCAACAGCCACGTCCTCGCGCGTGTCCGGTACGAGTCCAGACTGGACCTCCTCTCCGGCGCCTTCAACCGCCAGGGCATCGAACAGAAGCTCGCCGTCGAGCTCAAGCGCATCGAACGCAGCAGCAGCCATAAGCTCTGCATCGCCCTCATCGACATCGACCACTTCAAAGCCATCAACGACACCTCCGGCCACGCCGCCGGCGATGCCGCCCTCCGCAATGTCGCCGCCGCAGTCGCCGACGGCCTTCGCGCCTACGACTATCTCGGCCGCTACGGCGGCGACGAGTTCCTCCTCATCCTCCCCCAGACCGCCTGCGACGACGCCCTCACCGTCTCCGACCGCATCGGCCGCTCCGTGCGCTCCACCTCCCGCTCCACCTCCCCCATCACCGTCAGCATCGGCCTCACCGAAGCGATCCCCGGAGAGGCGGCCACGACCCTCCTGGCCCGCGCCGACAAGGCCCTCTACGAAGCCAAGAGCGCCGGCCGCAACTGCAGCCGCTCTCTCCTCCACAACCAGTTCCTCCCCTCCGCCTGGAACCCGGAATCCCAGAACTAGAACTAGGGCGTATCAACCTATTCTTCAGGCACGCAGGCGCCTGCGCGGGCGGCGCCCACTTCGTGGGGGGTATACCGGCTTCGCCTACAGCCTCCCGATGGTCGGCTTGAAGATTCCTTTCTGCGACCAACGGGAGCTTCGACCCGAAGGGGGCATACAGGTCACGAAGTGACCGCCCCACGCGCAGTGGGACCGGCCGTCAGGCCATGTTGTTTGTTCTCCCACCCCAAAATCCCCAACAAAACCCATGTCAAGCCCCCAACCCACGCAACTCCAAGAAAACAAACAAGAAGACCCTGCCGATTCCCACCCGCCCATCCCCTATAATCAATACAGACACCAAAAAGGAAAGCCCCTGCAAGCAGGGGCTTTCCCCATTAACCACCTAACCCTTTTAGAAAGACGAATTTGGCCGTAACCCCTTTATTATGACGTTTTTACAAACATTATCCCCTCGTAAGTCATTAATAACAAAAGACTTACGCGCGGGCAAT
>Ga0193753_10003645_pt1 | contig 11301 bp, 13 predicted proteins | sample H1c2metaG_FD_144925 | JGI IMG/M metagenome (GOLD analysis project Ga0193753, IMG submission 144925) | Soil microbial communities from a riparian zone of the East river system, Colorado, United States - H1c2 | ecosystem: Environmental > Terrestrial > Soil > Riparian zone | place: USA: East... | reverse complement strand
CTGGTGATATTTTTTACCACCATGCCATCCATTACCGTAGTGCGGCAACTTGCCATTAATTTCGGCATTGGACGAGGATCAGCTGTGGAACCCGCAGCGATCTCTACTAAACAGGTTCTGCATTTACCACCGCTGCCATCAAGCTTGCTGTAATAGCACATCGCAGGTGGGGTTACATCGCCACCGATCTTCCGTGCAGCATTTAATATAGTAGTACCTGCCGGAACATCAATAGTGATGTTGTCGATAGTTACCTTGAATAATTTTTGTTCGTCTGCCATAATTTATTTCTTAACCTCTAAGCAGGTACTGGTATATGAATTGGATCTGCATAATGTGCAAGTCCATAGTTCTTTCTCAAACATTCATCAGGATTGTTGACGTGCCACTCAAATTCATCCCTAAAATGACGAATCGCTGCTGCCACCGGCCATGCTGCTGCATCACCAAGCGGACAGATCGTATTGCCTTCAATCTTTCTTTGAATATCCCAAAGCAGATCGATATCGCTCATCTTCCCCTTGCCCTTATCGATGCTCAATAATATTTTTTCCATCCAACCCGTTCCCTCGCGGCATGGACTGCATTGTCCGCAACTTTCGTGGCGATAAAATCTCGCCAAGGTGTACGTATGCTTTACCACGCACTGATCTTCATCCAACACGATAAAGCCGCCACTCCCCATCATGCTTCCTGTTGCAAATCCGCCATCGGATAAACTTTCATAGTTCATCAATCGCTTATCGCCCTTTGCTGTTGTCAATAATAAATTAGCCGGAAGAATAGGAACCGATGATCCGCCGGGTATGCAAGCCTTCAATCTTTTTTTATTGGGAATACCACCGCAATATTCATCGCTATAGATGAATTCTTCAACACTGATCGTCATGTCAATTTCATAAACACCGGGCTTGTTGATATTGCCACAAGCGCTCATCAATTTTGTACCCGTACTTTTTCCAACACCGATCTTTGCGTATTCTTCTCCGCCATCATTGATGATGGGAACAACTGCTGCTAATGTCTCCACATTATTTACCACAGTTGGACAATCCCATAAACCCTTCACCGCAGGAAATGGAGGTTTGATCCTTGGATTGCCCCTCTTCCCTTCCAATGATTCCAACAATGCCGTTTCTTCTCCACAGATATAAGCACCGGCACCACGATGTACATATATTTCGCAGTCAAAGCCACTGCCTAAAACGTTTTTTCCAAGAAACCCATGCTGCTTTGCTTCGGCGATCGCCTGTTCGAGGATATCAATGATCCACGCGTATTCACCACGTATATATATGTAAGAAAGATTTGAACCCAGTGCAAAAGAAGAAACGATCATTCCCTCGATCAACAAATGCGGAATGAACTCCATCAAATAACGATCCTTGAAAGTTCCGGGCTCGCTTTCATCAGCATTGCAAACCAAATAACGCGGCACGCCTTCTGGCTTTGCCAAAAAACTCCACTTCATGCCGGTTGGGAAACCAGCACCACCACGACCACGCAATCCGCTTTTCTTCACTTCTTCGGTCACATCGGCGGGAGACATTTTCAATGCCTTCTCCACACTGCGATAGCCACCTTCACGGCGATAGGATTCAAAGTGCCTGATCCCCTGTACCTGTGCATTCCCTAAAAGTAATTTCCTTGCCATTTATTTGTTTCTAATAATAAATTATCGTGCCTGGTTGTAGGCATCGATCACATCATACATATTTTCAAGCTTGCCCTTGCCAAACAAGTCGTCAAACTGATCATATACTTTCTTTTTATCCTTAACCGCATCTTTCAGTACGTTACCCTTCCCATCAAGAAAAGTTATTTCATTTCCCTTACGGATAAAATATTTATTTCCCTTCAATGTCAATTTTCCGTCGACTATCAATTTGTCATTGTGTTGATAGAATAACTCAATCTTACCTTTCTTTAAACGTATTGCGTAAAGTTCCTCCCATGAACCTTTGGTGTTAAGCGGCTTGATCGTTGGATCCGTTACGTGACACCAATAACCTTCGTCATTTTGGAACGCTATTACCTCACCTGCCTTGTATTTTAGCTTTTCCCCGTCACCAACCAAAACTCCAAATGTCATTGGCAACATCTTAAGTTTAAATTCATGAAACTTCAAGATCACACTATCATTTTGCTGAACAAAACATTCATATTTTGTATCCTTTGCTTCATCTGCATCGTCCTTTAATTGCTTTTGGCCGAATCCAGGCTGGGACGAACAAAATACAATGGCTGCCAGTAAAATGATCTTTGTCATAAGAACTATTTTAAGTTGAATAAAACGATCCTACCTTTTCTTAACTCTGATTTTAGTTTGACTCAACCTTTTACCGCCTGCCTCCCAAACAACACCCATCGCTTTCCCTTCTTCACCCAAACCTCCAACACCTTTAGATGAAAGTTGTTTGTACTTCCTTTCAGTGTCGCACTCACATCGGCAACAAAGCGTGCATTTGCCATATTGCCATTCAGCACGATATTCAAACTATCTTCTTTATAACTATGATAAACGATGTATCCTGTTTCCAGGTCCTTTATCATCTCAGTTTTTGTTTCCACCCAACCATTGCTGTGTCCATAGCTTAATGCTTTGTCCGTTTGCTGGTTGATGGACACCGTATTTTTATCTACCAATGCCTGGTGAAACTCTTTTAGTGTTGTTGTCAATTTCTCTTCATCAGTTTGTGCGCTGCAACAAATGGCGATGAATAAAAACAATATCGTGAGTTTCCCTTTCATTATTTTTTCAATTCACAACTGAACATCCAGTTCACGCCAAATTTATCTGTTAGCATTCCAAACTTTGCTCCCCAAAATTGATCAGCCAGCGGCATTATGATCGCTCCGCCTTCTGCCATTTTATTAAACACTGTTTCCATTTCAGCCGGATCATCCATACCGATCGACAGTTGGATATTTCCTGTGGTGCCAAACGGACGGTTCTTTGGCGTATCAGATATCATGATCATATTCTCTCCGAACACAAGCCTTGCGTGCATGATCCACTGTTTTTCGGATTCATCGCAAGGCATCGGCGCTTCGCCGTAACGGCTGAGCATTACCACTTCACCACCTAAAGCAGCCGAATAAAAATTAAGCGCCTCTTCGGCATTGCCTTGAAAATTTACGTAAGGAGTAAGTTTGGTACTCATGACAGAAATTGTTTAATTATTTTTTGACCTGCATTCTTCAATGATCGCATCCACTTTTTCTTTTGTAAGATGCTCGCGGTAATTTTTCCCCAACTGCATCATCGGTGCATAGCCGCATGCTCCGAGGCATTCTACCGTTTTTAAAGTGAACATCCTGTCGGCAGTTGTTTCTCCAACTCCAATCCCTAGTTTTTCTTTGATATAATTGATGATCTCATCGCTTCCGTTGATCATGCAAGGGCCCGTATGGCAAACCTCGAACATGTATTTACCAACAGGCTTCAAATTGTACATGCTGTAAAAACTTGCTACCTCATATACTTCGATCGGCTCGATCTTCAGCAATTCCGCAACATAATCCATCACCGGCACATCAAGCCAGCCGCCGAATTCTTCCTGCGCCAAATGCAATACAGGCAACAAGGCACTTTTGTGCTTGCCTTCGGGATAACGGGCCATGAGCTCTTTTACCTCAGCTAATTTATCTTCCTGGAATTTGATCTCCATTAATTTTTCTTTAAATAGTATTCAAGCATTTTTATGAGCGGCTTTGACGCAACATATGAGGATCGATCCGACCTGTTATAGGATTTATTGTTTTTTCGATCAATAAAATAAAAATCAACGATCCTAGTTACGCTCGGCGGCCTACTCATATCCATACCATGCCTTTCGATCTCTGCTCTGGAGTCGGGTGTTCTGCCTGTAAATCTTAATTCATCATACACCGTTAAAACAAATCTATATTCATTCTTATCATTATATTTCGCTAGCTTATCGATGTCCTCTGCCTTTTTTATTTTTACAAACTCATACTTATAAGGATAGTTCTTTATCATAAAAGCTTCAATTTGCTTTTGATATTTTTTTTCGACGGTTTCGATCAGTAAAGTTCCCTTCCCTGGATCAAATTCGCCCGGCTGCCAACCACCTGAATTGTCATTGAATCTTTTTTCCTCTACTGCCATGTACTTTTTTTCGGTGGAACAGCTATTAGTTCCCACCAATGACAATACAATTAAACAATATAAAAACAATTTAACCATCCTCCCTATTTTGAGATCCGTGTTCTATTATAATTTGCTTACGCGTCCATCTCCCCCGCTATCAAATTCAAACTACTCATCGTAATGATCGCATCACTCAACATTCCACCCTTCACCAATTCCTCAAACGCCTGGTAATAAACGAAGCAGGGCCGGCGGAAATGCAAACGATAAGGCGTGCGGCCTCCATCGCTGACTAAATAAAATCCCAATTCGCCATTAGCACCTTCAACCGAACTGTACACTTCACCGGCAGGAATATCCGTTTCTCCCATCACGATCTTGAAGTGATAGATGAGCGCTTCCATCTTGGTATACACATCTTTTTTGTCGGGTAAATAATAAGCAGGCACATCAGCATGATACACTTCCGCATCAGCGCCTTTGAATTCCTGCACTTTTTGATAAGCCTGCTCGATGATGCTCAAACTTTGCCACATCTCTTCCTCACGCACCAAAAAACGATCATAGCAATCACCGGTCGACCCAACAGGAACGATAAAATCAAAATCTTCATAACTGCTGTACGGTGTGTGCACACGAACATCGTAGTCAACACCGGCAGCACGAAGGTTTGGTCCGGTGAAACCATAGTTCAACGCACGTTCGGCACTGATCGGCCCGCACCCGATGGTACGATCCATAAATATCCGGTTGCGACTGAACAGGTTTTCAAACTCTTTTAGTTGCTTCGGATATTCTCTTAAGAATTTTTCGAGTTTTTCGAATGCTGTAGCATTGAAATTCCTTTCAAAACCGCCAATACGCCCAATATTAGTAGTAAGACGGGACCCGCATATTTCTTCATAGATTTCATAGATTAATTCACGGAATTGCATCAAGTACAGGAAACCTGAATAGGCGCCACTATCTACACCCACGATCGAATTGCAGATCAGGTGATCTGATATCCTCGCAAGCTCCATGATGATGACACGCAAATAATCAACACGCTTTGGTAATTGAATACCCAATAATTTTTCGCACGTTATATGCCATCCCATATTGTTGATGGGCGAAGAGCAATAGTTCATCCTGTCTGTCAGTGGCGTGATCTGGTACAGCGGCCTTCTCTCTGCTATTTTTTCAAAAGCACGGTGAATATAACCAACGGTGGAAGTTGATTTCAATATGCGTTCACCATCCATCTCCAAAATATTCTGGAACACGCCATGCGTTGCCGGGTGCGTTGGCCCCAGGTTGAGCGTGGTGGTTTGCTTCTCGATCGAGCCTTCCGGTAATAAAATATGATCAGCAGTATGAGGCATTAAATATTTTTTTTGTTACGAGCTTCAGTTTTTCATGGCATCATCGTTGTGTCACTCACTTGTACTTTCAATCCTTTGATCATCTTATTACACGCCATTAAAGGATGAAGCAGACCAGTAAATCCAAAGAATTACAAGTCCTAATAAAACAAGAACAATAACAACACTTATTAACAATAGTGTTCTATTATTCCTAAACCAACTCATCCTTTCAAATTTCTAATGAACAAACCCTTATCATTCTGCTCGGTTCCCCCTTTAGCGGGAGGAGGGGGTCTTTTACCTTCCAAACATCTCATCATCCTTATCCACCCTCGTCTGCTCTTCCACAGGAAATTCTTTCCTCATCGGAAAATAATCCATCTCATCTACGTTCAATATTCTTATCAGGTTGGGATGTCCCACAAAGTTCACCCCAAAAAAATCATAGGTCTCTCTTTCCATCCAATTGGCAGCCGAAAACAAAGCCGTTGCACTGAATACATCAGGTTTTGCGACATCAGCAAACACTTTAAAACGTATGCGCACATTATCAACCAAATTGTGCAGGTGATAAACCACGGCCAACTCGGCTCCCTTATTATCCGGATAATGCACCGCCTGCAGGTCAGTCAAAAACTGGAACCGCAATTCTGCATCATCATATAAAAATTGAAGGACTTTTAAATTCAGGTCTTTTGGCGCAGTGAAAGTGAGCATGCCATAGGGTTCCTGCCAGTTGGTAAGTTGGTCGCCGAATTTCTCCGTCAGTTTCTGTTGTATCGTCTCGTTGGTTAGTGACATCTTTAAAAAGTCAAAAGGTCTTGCGTTTGCTTATTGTCTATTGCTTATTGCCTATTGCTTATTACCTATTGTATTCCATATCCCGCCAGCATATCCTTATACTGATCACTATGTCTTCTTCTCAACCCTTCCGCATTTACCAATTCCTGTATTTTCATGAAGCCATCCAAAACCGCTTCAGGCCTGGGCGGGCATCCGGGCACATATACATCCACAGGAATGATCTGATCAATACCCTGCAACACAGGATAACTATCAAAAATTCCTCCACTGCATGCACAAGCTCCCATCGCCAATACCCAGCGTGGCTCGGCCATTTGCAGGTAAACCTGTTTAACGATCGGCCCCATTTTTTTTGCGATGGTTCCCATCACCATCATCAGGTCGCACTGGCGTGGAGAAAAACTCACCCGCTCCGAACCAAACCTGGCAAGATCATAGTGACTGCCCATCGTTGCCATGAATTCGATACCGCAACAACTTGTTGCGAATGGCAGCGGCCAAATGGAATTCTTACGGGCAAGGCTCACTACTTTTTCCAAATTGGTAGCCATGAAACCTTCGCCCATGTATCCTTCGGGAATACCTTCGAATTTGATGGTGTTGTTATATTGTACCGGACGGGACATAAGTTCTTGTATAATTTGTTATCAAAAAAAGTTAGTAGTTGGTAGGTTGTAGTTGGTAGCTACAAACTACCACCTACCAACTGCTATTCCTCCCATTTCAACGCACCCTTCTTAAAAATATAGATCAACCCTGCTACAAACAGGGAAACAAACAAAACCACTGCCATAAAACCATCCCAGCCCAGCTCCCGGAAGTTTACAGCATAAGGGTAAAAGAATATCACTTCAACATCAAACAACACAAATAAAATAGCCACCAGGAAGTACTTGATGGCCATCGGCTGGCGGGCATTGCCTTTTATTTCGATCCCGCTCTCAAAATTCTGTAATTTATCTGCTGTCTTGCGCTTTGGGCCGATCCAGCTCGAAACGCCTATTATCGTTGCTACGAGGCCAACCGCAAAGATCAACTGGAGCGCTATGGGCAGGTAATTTGCCGCATTATTGGAAGCCGCTTGTTGTAGAAAAAAGAATTGCATAAAATAATGGTATTCAGCCTGAGCGCAAAAATACGGTAGCACGATCAATAATCCATATCAATATAACAAAAAGGACTGGCCAATTTGCTGTTTCACGCACCAAAATGATCAATCTCATATTGGGAAATGAGAGCTGTCAGCCTACATTCCCCGGGCATGACGAAAATACTCATAACAAAAATCCCGCTGGCTTTTGCCAGCGGGATCTGATTATTTCTTTTTAGGTTTTACCACTACTTTTTTTTGGGGGCATTCCCTCGTACCGGTGGTTTTGGTGTTTTCGGCGGTTCTATGATCTTATAGGTTCCGTCTTTTTGATAGATCGTGATCCTCCCACTCTTTTCAACTACAGTTGTAACACCATCTTTAACCGTTCTAACCGTGCCATTTGGACTAGCCGTTGCCACAGAACCATCTGCTTTATAAGAGATCGCCGTGCCATCCCCTAAGATGATCGATTTATCACCATTGGGACTTACAGTAACCCTTGGAGGAGGTATCGGCTTCATATTCAAGGGTTCGATCTGCCTTTTCATACTCACAAAGTCAGAATCAGCGGGGTCCAATGTTATACCCATATTTGTATAGTACAAGGCACTATCCTTGAGTCCCCTTGTATTAGCATAGTATTCTATGAGGTAGCGCAGTGAACTTTTTATACGGTCTCTTTCGATCGGCTTATCTTTTAATTGCTCCGTCATACTGGTAACCTTGATATAATTCCCAAGGGCCAAAATGCTTACGTCAAATGAATCCAGTTTCAAATAGTTCTTAGCGTTCAAATAATAACCCAAGGTTTCATCGGGAAACTTCATGATATATTTATTGAATACATCAAGAGACTTCTGGTAGTCGCCACCTCTGGTAAAATTATAACCTGCGTTGTACAGATCTGTCTTGCTTGGGCTTGGTTTGATACTTAATATTCTATTATAATAATCCGCAGCGTCCTTATATAATTTTCTTGCTACAAGCGTATCTCCAAATGATTTTAGTCTACCCGCTTTTAAATCCGCGGTGCTATCCAAATCCACAGCTTTATCTATAAAGGTGGCTGCAAGTGTTTCGTTACCCGGGAACTTCATCAATACTTCTGCATAGATCTGGTAATCGAGTGGGCCCAGCTTTGCGGGTTTTTGCTTTTGGAAGTAAAGATCAAAATTCGCTTTGGCCGTCACGAAGTCTCCGAGTTTATATGAAGCGTAAGCTATCAAACCATATAAGTTTGGATATGGAGTTGCGCCAGCCGCCGCAATACATGCATTAGCGCTTGTTATCGCATCCGCATACAATGCCTGTGCGTATTTCATCTGTGCTTGCAGGAAACAAGAATTAGGTTCATCGGCGCCTTTTGCTGCCAGGTATTTATCAAGATATCCGGCTGCTTTTGGAACATCGGTTTCGTAATAATATTGAAACAATGTCCAGTAAACCGGTGTATAATTAGCGTCAAGCGCAATTGCTTCATTATAATATTGTAAGAAAAGATCTTGCTGTATACGACCCTGTGTTTGGTATATTCTACCTAACCGATATTTAGCTCTTGCATAGTTAGGCACTGCCGCCAACGCTGCCTCATAAGAAAGCTTTGCGTTACCACCGTCACCCATTTTCCTGTAAGCGTCACCCAGGTTGCTGAGTACATCGGGGTCTTTCGATCCGGCTTTTATTGCTACTGCTTGTTTTAATTTTTCAACAGCATAAGCTGCATCACCCGCTTTTGAATCAAAATCAGCATTGGCAAAACCTACTGCATTCAACACAGCCACATTCTTTCCGCCACTGAGGCTGATCGCTGTTTCAAACTGGCTGCGTGCATCCTGTGTATTGCCTTCCAGCAAGGCAATATGTCCCATACCTGCTATCAGCATCGGGCTATTGCTATTTGCCTGTAATGTTTTTTGATACAACGCTTTTGCAGCAGCAATATCTTTATCATCTTGCGGGGCTATCAACGTTTGGCCAAGCCAATACACTGCGTCAACATTGTTTGGATTGGCGCTTACCAATTTCTGAAATGTATTCTTTGCACTGATGTATTTTTCATAGTACAAGAATTGCTTTCCTTCTTCGATGGTTTGCGCCTTAGCGAAATTCACCGCCAACAAAGTGGCCACAACCAACACACATGCTTTTAACTGCTTCATTTTATTTGACTGTTTAGCTTTTACAATAATATTAATTTTATCACACCTGCTTATTAAATCTATTAATCTTTTTTTAGTTTTTCATTTATCTGCACATTCCTTATCACGAATCCCATTCTTGGCCCTAGGTATGCTCTCCGGAAGATCAACTGGCCTCTTTCGTATTGTAAGAAATTTGAGAAACCAGAACCGAGGCCTGAATAATTCTCTTTCACTATGTAATACAAACCACGTACCAAAGGGTATCTGCCATTTAAGATGCCCAACTGCGTTGGTTTTACATAAGGTGAGTCTGCACACCTGTCGCACCGCACATAAGCCATTTTCACTTTCTTTAACATATTCACCTGGGCGGTATCTTCCGGGTTGCCGATCCAACTTATGCCAACAAAACCGATCGCGTTTTCATTTTCGGCAACATATTCCAACACTTCCCTGCTGCTCTTCACCGCCTTCACCACGCTGGTATCAAATTGCTGTCCGTGCAAGATGCTGTCAACCGCAAAACGTATCGTGCTTGTTGCCGTCAGTCCGTCAAAAACAATCGTTTCTTTTTTACCTAAACCTCCTGTTAATTGTTTTCTCAACCTATCTAAAGTAAAGACGCTGTCCTTACTGTTTCGATTGACAACTATCGTTATTGCGTCCGACGCGATATCATTAAAGATCGGCACATAATTCAAAGAATCTAAGAAGAATCTTTCTTCCCTGTCGTTCAATCCCCGCGTCACTATTATCATCCTGTTGGAACTGTCTTTCAACAGATCCTTAAAACATTCCGCTTCCGATTTATAGTGTGCTATTATTTGAGCGTTGGGATTAGATGCTTCATATACTTTGATGTGTTCTTCTATTACTGGTTTAAACGATTCGTCAACGCTAATGTTAATTTTTCCAGAAGATGGGGAGTCGGTCACCTTGCTGTCGTCGCCGTTGCTGCAGCCGCTTGCGAAACCGCAGCAAATGGCGAGAATGGCTATCCGCACAAAATTGGGTTTCCTGCTCATCTGTCCCTTAAATAGTTTTTCTTATACGCCCTCCAGATCCTGAACACCCCATAGATGACACAGATACCGGCGAAGATCTTCATCGTGGTATCGCCATAATTTTTCGCCATCTCGGGATTGAATTGTTTGATGAAGAACAAGAAAACGCCCATAGCGATAAATATCAGTCCCATGCCATAATCCATGATGCTGCGCATGCGCACGTAACCCTTATCTCTTTCGCTCAATTGATCTTTTTCAAATTCTTCGAGTGCCATAGTGTTTTTATTAAAAAGACCTGTACGGTTGTTTCACCGCACAGGTTAATGAAATTACGAACTGCCAAATTACATAAATTATCAGGATAACTATTCCGACGGAACAAACTTTACAGGAATGGTATAATATACTGATACGTTCTCTCCGTTTGATCTGCCGGGCTTCCATTCCGGCATTTTTTTCAGCACACGCATCACTTCATTATTGAATACGGTACCGCCATCTTCTATAATATGAAAGCGCTGTAGTTTGCCGTCGTATCCAACAACGAATTGTACTTTGACGCTTATCATATTTCCTTCTTCAATATCCTCAGGATTAGTAAGGTTTCTTTGCAGGAAACGATGCAGGGCATCCATTCCACCGGGGAATTCAGGCATTACATCCGGGTGCCATACAACCTCATTTTTATCAACAACAGGTTTTACAGGTGCAGCTGGCTCTCCTCCTCCACCCGGGATTGTTGGAGGATCAGGAGTGAAGATCGCCGGTACATCCGAACCCGGTATTTTAATGGTTG
>Ga0193753_10003644_pt1 | contig 11301 bp, 8 predicted proteins | sample H1c2metaG_FD_144925 | JGI IMG/M metagenome (GOLD analysis project Ga0193753, IMG submission 144925) | Soil microbial communities from a riparian zone of the East river system, Colorado, United States - H1c2 | ecosystem: Environmental > Terrestrial > Soil > Riparian zone | place: USA: East River... | reverse complement strand
TGCCCGACCTGCATAGAAGAGATACCATCGCTCGATGCCTTTCAAAAAAGATTCGCCAAGGATGGCGTGGTGGTAGTCGCCGTTAGCGTGGACAAGAACCAACAGAAGTACAAAACATTTCTTAGTAAAGTTCACGTCGAGTTTGACACGGCGTGGGATCCGAAAGCGGATGTGAGCACAAGTTACGGAACGTTTATATTTCCAGAAACCTACATTATCAAAGACGGGCGCATCCAACGGAAGTTCGGCAATGCCGAGAACTGGGTGAGCGACGACATGACGCAGTACGTCAAAGGATTGCTGTAGCCATGGCGATTACGGCCCAGATAACGGCAGCGCTCGAGGCGGAGCTCGGCAAGGCCGGAGTCTTGTGGCAACCGGCGGACTTGAAGTTGTACGAATACGACGGCGGCGTGGATAAGGCGCTGCCGGAAGTGGTGGTTTTTCCGCGCAGCACCGAACAGGTTGTGGCAGCGATGCGCGTGGCGCGCGAGAACAACCTGGCGATTGTGGGACGCGGCGCGGGCACGGGGCTGAGCGGCGGGGCGATTGCGCGCGCCGGCGGCATGATCGTCTCTTTCGCGCGCATGAACCACATTCTCGAAATCGATATCGAGAACGAACGCGCCCTGGTCGAGCCCGGAGTCGTGAATCTGGATATATCGCTCGCCGTTGAACCGTACGGTTACTTTTATGCGCCGGACCCATCCAGCCAGCGGGCCTGCACGATCGGCGGCAATGTAGCCGAGAATGCGGGCGGCCCGCATACACTCGCGCACGGCGTGACCACGAATCACGTGGTGAGTCTCGAAGTCGTGTTGCCGGATCTCACGGTCGCGCAGTTCGGCGCGCCCGAATTAGATGTGCCCGGCTACGACATGTCCGGATTGCTAACTGGCTCGGAAGGCACCATGGTGCTTGTGACCAAGATCGGCGTCCGCCTGATGCGCAAACCGGAAGCCATCCGCACCATGCTTGCGATCTACAATTCGGTGCGCGAAGCCGGCCAGACGGTCGGCAGCCTGACTTCGCGCGGCATTATTCCGGTCGCGCTCGAAATGCTGGATGGTCCGATGCTGCGCATGGTGGAAGCGGCCACGCAAGCCGGCTATCCGGTGGATGCGGCGGCGGTGCTGCTGATCGAGGTGGAAGGGCTTATCGAGGAAGTGGAAGAGCAGGTCGCGCGTATCGATGAAGTGTGCCGGATGAGCGGCGCGCGCGAGGTGCGCGTGGCCCATTCGGAGGAAGAGCGCCAACTCTTGTGGAAGGGCCGCAAGAACGCGTTCGGAGCGATCGGGCGCGTCAGCCCGACTTACTATGTGCAAGACGGCGTAGTGCCGCGCACGCGCGTTGCCGATACGCTCGAAGCCATTGGCAAGATCGGTGAGAAATACAACATCGCTGTGAGCAACGTGTTCCACGCGGGCGACGGCAACATGCATCCGATACTGCCTTTCGATCCGCGCAAGCCCGGCGATCTCGAACGGGCGCAGAAGGCGGGCGACGAGATTCTGGAATACTGTATTTCGGTTGGCGGATCGATTACCGGCGAGCACGGCGTAGGGATGGAGAAGATGGACATGATGGCGCATCTTTTCCCCGAAGAAACGTTGGACCTGATCAAGCGTTTCAAAACGCTTTTCGATCCCGAGTGCCGGCTGAATCCGGGGAAGGTGTTGCCGACGGGGAAAGGTTGCTTGGAGATCCGGCAGCGGCCGGAGATGGTGTTGTAGGGCTTGCGGCAACGCTGTCGCGAAAGATATTTTCGGAATGCCGGGTCTTCTGGGAAACATTCAGGGCCACGCTTTTCAACGTTGATCACCGATAGCGAGGATCCCAGTGTCGGCCGAGGTCCGACACGACGAACTGCTTTCTCTGCCATACAATGAGGTGGAGGAGCGGGAATGTCCGATTGGCGGCCAGCGGCGTATAAACACTACCGGTGGATCGTCGCAGACCCCGATCTTCTGGGCGGAAAACTAGCGATTCGTGGAACTCGAATCTCCGTCTCTCTGATTCTCGAGTGTGTCTCGCGAATGGGATGACGCTTGACGATATCAACGAAGCCTATGACCATGTCTTGTCCCAAGAGGCGCTTTCCGAAGTCCTGCAGGTTGCGTCGAAGTTGACTGAATCTTTCCATGTGGCTGCTTGATGCCAACATGGATGTCCATTTGACCGGTGTCCTAACACAATTTGGCATTGTCTCTCATACTGCCGCCGACAGAGGGTGGAAGGCGCTGTCTAAAGGCCAACTCGTGGCGGCCGCAGTCGCAAGCGGATTTGATTGTTTACTAACCCGGGACCGCCTCTTGGGAGAATCAGCGTCTCACGCGTTGCGCGTGCATTCAATGTTTGCCCTCATCCTAATCAACTTGCCGAGAGCCGGCCGTCACCGTTGCGTTCGGTTGGTTGATGTTTGCCTGGTTCAAGAGATCGAACGCGTCTGCCCGGATCTGCCAATTCAAACGTTCGGTGATCTTGGTGTTCTTAACAAGCGCAACATCCAGATTGGACAACGCCACTTGGCAACCAGTGAGCAGATGTGGAAACCGGCTGCATAGCCAATCACTACGTACGGGTCGAGGCAAACCACCGGGAAGCGGTCGGCTAGGATTTGCGCAACACCTGCCCTGTAGACATTCAAAATGAGCGCGCTATGCTCATTTTGGATCTCTACAGAAGAGAATCCTCGGGAACAGTTGTTGAAGGGCACCCTGGACCTTATCGTTCTGCGAAGCCTTGCAACCATGGGGCCCCAGCACGGCTACGGACTGGCGCAGCGGATTCAACAGGTTTCGAAAGATGCCCTGCACCTCAATCAGGGCACACTCTATCCGGCCCTACTTCGGCTAGAACAGCAGGGCTGGATCACAGGTGAGTGGGGCAAATCTGAAAATAACCGGCAGGCGCGCTACTACGCGATCTCGCGAGCGGGACGGAGAGGACTAGAACGGGAAACCCGGCGATGGCTCCGGATCTCTGGTGTGGTGAACGGCTTTCTTGAGGATGCCGTGTAGCTATGATCTGGATTAAGCGACTCATTTCCACGCTGCGATCTCCCTCTGCCGACGAGCAATTACAGCGCGAGTTTGCCTCTCACCTCGGCGCGCTGAAGAAGAATACCGGAAACAGGGAATGACCGTGGCGGAGGCGAGACTTGCGGCGAAGCGCGCTTTTGGCCCGGTTCAGCAAATCAAGGAAGAATACCGGGAGCGGCGTGGTCTGATGCCGCTGGAGCAATTTGGTCGAGACCTCCACTTCGGTTTTCGCAATCTGCGCCGTAGTCCCGCGTTTACGTTGGTTGCACTGATTTCGTTGACTCTCGGCATAGGCGTAAACGCGGCGATCTTTACCTTACTGAATGGCTTGGTGTTGAAGACGCTTCCCGTGCCCCATCCCGAGCGCCTGGTGGAAGTACAGGTCTTCGACAGGCTACTAGCAACTTACGAAAACTTCTTTAGTTATCCCTTCTATCGCGAACTGGCCGCCCGCAACACGATTTTCGAGAAAGTTACGGCGCAGTTCGGTTTTGGCCTGTTTGAGTTGCAACTCTCGGATAGGCGAGAGCGGATGAACGGCCTGTATGTCAGTGGGACCTATTTCGATTTCCTGCATGCCACTCCCTACATCGGGCGCTTGCTCAACAGAAGCGATGATGGACCCGTGGGCGGACACCTTGTATGCGTTCTCAGCTACAAGCTTTGGCGTAATGCATTCGCTGGAGATCCACGGATTATCGGAGCGACGATCTCGCTGAACGACAAGCGAGTGGAAGTAGTTGGTGTCACAAGCCCACAATTCACAGGCCTAGGGCTTCAGAATGCGCCGGACCTCGAACTGCCGATGTCGGCTGTGGATTATCTTGCGCCATCCATGCATCGAGACGACCCACATTCCCTCTCGTTCCAGATCATGGCAGAGCTAAAACCAGGAATTCCCGAGCAGAATTCCTCCGAGCGACTCACTGCACTTGCAAAACGCATTGCACAATCGCTTCCCGGAGACGGCCGGGATACCGGTTTCGATACATACCGGATAAAAGCGGCGCCGCGGGGCTTCGACGCACAGGCAGCTATGGCGCGTCCTCTGGTCGTCCTGATGTGTACCGTTGGTCTGGTTCTGCTGATTGCCTGTCTCAATCTGGCCAACTTGCTACTGGCGCGTGGCCAGGGGCGAGAGCGCGAAATTGCCATGCGTATTTCTTTGGGCGCAAGCCGATGGCGTATCGTCCGGCAACTTCTGATCGAAAACGCGTATCTCGCGGCCGCCGGAGCCGTGTTAGGGCTGGCGACGGCCCATATTCTCGTTTCTTTCCTTGTAGCCGAGTTCAACAAAGGGAAGACCTATGCTCGTTTGGACTTGTCCATTGATTGGTGGGTCATCGTGTTTACGAGTGGGGTTGCCGCCGTCACGCTTTTGCTATTCGGTTCCGTGCCTGCATGGATCGCTTCATCGGTGGAACCCGGGATCAGCCTGAAAGGCACGTCCAAGGGAGTCACATCGCAGGGACGAACGTCAAAACTGCGTCGTTCTCTTTTTCTGCTCCAGGTAACGCTCACGATGGTACTCCTATTTGCCGCTGGCCTCTTCGAACGTTCACTGCGCAACCTGCGCACGATCAACGCCGCTGAAGATCCGGAGCATCTGGTGCTAGCGGAAATCAATCTCCTCTCAGGGAACGGCAAACTGTATGCATCCGAGTCGATCTTTGATGACCTCGAGCGGCGTGTTCAGCAGATGCCGTCCGTCTTGTCGGCGTCCTATGGATTCCCGAGTCCCTTTTCCGGAGCTCTGATCACTTCAAGCGTTGAGGTGCCTTGCAGGCGCTCGCCTGATAGCTCCGCACTCCAGAGCTTCTGGGCGTATGTTTCCCCCAAGTACTTCGGAACAGTTGGCGCCCCGCTTCTTGCGGGTCGTGACTTTACTTCGGCAGACCGTAAAGGCTCGATGCCCGTTGCAATCGTAAATCAGAAATTCGCCGCCACCTACTTCCCCGGCCAGAATCCACTCGGTAAGCAGTTTAAAAGTGGACTGGGTTCAGGGGAACTGACCACCATCGTCGGAATCACGAGAGATCTGCCCTTTTTTGAGCTGACAGAAACACCGAAGAATATGGCATACAAACCCATGCTGCAGAGCCCGCGCGACCGGCAGATACTGACCGTGCGGTTGCGTGGCAATCCGGATGCTCTCGAACGACAGTTGGCCAATATCATTCGCCGCTTAGTTCCGGCGCTGCCGCTCCAGCAGTTTAAGACAATGGCCCTGCAGCGCGATGCCAGCATTGCGCAGCAGCGTATGCTAGCACTGCTTTCGAGCATTTTCGCCGCACTCGCGCTAGTTCTTTCGACTGTAGGGCTTTATGGACTGGTTTCGTATTCGGTGGCCCGAAGGACTCGTGAGATTGGCATACGGATCAGCGTTGGGGCAAGCCCGCTTGACCTGCTCAGCCTGTTTCTTCGCGAACATCTCGCACTTGTTTTCATCGGTGTGATCGCCGGATCGACACTCGCCTTGAGCGCAGACCGATTCGTTCGCAGCCTGTTGTATGGTGTGCCCACGATGGACGCTACCTCTCTGTATTTTGCGGCCGGAATTCTTTTGTCAGTCGCGGCCATAGCAACCGTTGTGCCTGCCTCCCGCGTAATACACATTGATCCGGCTGAGGCGTTGCGCTCGGAATAATAAGGGCGGAACTAATCGATGACGTGCACAGGTCGCCTTAAGAAGCTTTAGAAAATCACCTTCATCGCCACCTGGAGCTGGCGCGAAGATCCCGAGTCGCCGGGAGCGAAACGAGTGGCGCTGATAAGCCCGAAAGTACTAGAGCCGGCCGTCACCGTCGCGTTCGGCTGGTTGAAGTTTGCCTGGTTCAAAAGATCGAAGGCATCCGCCCGGATCTGCCAAGTCAAACGCTCGGTGATCTTGGTATTCTTCACAAGCGCAACATCCAGATTGGAAAATCCCGGTCCGATGACCACATTCCTGCCTAAATTTCCGAATGCGGCGCCCTGGTCTTGAAAGACCCCCGGATTCTGAATGTAAGTGACGAACGATGCGTTGCCGTTCCTTGCCGGTGTATAGCCCGTTGTAACTGGACCCGTCACATTCGGCCGTAAGGTGCCTGCGCCTGTAAACGCCGTGTTCGTCGTGCGGAAGTTGATGGGATTGCCGCTCTGGATCTGCTCGATCAGCGAAATCTGCCATCCCCGAATAAGCCGGTTCCCCTTGAACGGTAAGTCGTACACCGTGCTGAGAACAAATCGGTGCCGCGCATCAAAGTCCGACAAGCCGCGATCCCCTCTGATGTTGTAACTGTCTTGGATGACTATTCCTTGCTCGTTACGCGATACCGCGTCGATTGATTTCGACCACGTGTAGGAAGCATTGAACTGCAGCCCGCGGGAGAGGCGCTTTTGTGCCGTGACCCACAGCGCGTTATAGGACGAATTGGAATCGCTCTCGTACACCAGAATATTTCCCAACGGCTTCCCCGGAGCGATCGGGCTGCTCGCCGAGAGCGCGGGATACGGGCGAATCCCATTGGTCGGCTGATTGTAGTTACGGCCCACGTTCAAATCCGTGCCCTTATTCGCGAAATAGCCGATCATCAGACCGAAGTCGTTCCCGAGTTGCTGTTGAATATTGAAGTTCCAGGATTGAACATACGCATTTTTATAGCTGTGCGCGACGGAGGTGGGCGCGACGCTTCCCGAAGCCAAGTTGAACGCGTTGCCAAAATTCAGATTTGTGCCGGAGGTCGTGAAGTTCACCGGGAAAGCGAACGGCGGGTTGGCATAGAGTCCATTGACCAAGCCGACTACCGGCTGGTCTACGAAGATGGCATAGGCGCTGCGCACCACCGTTCGCCCGGCGCCGGATGGATCCCAAGCGAAGCCGACGCGCGGCTCGAAGTTGAGAGCGCTCTGGTTATAGGCGCGGCTCGGGCCGCCATTTACGCCCACTTGCACGAGAGAAACGGTGGTGGGATCGAAAACCACAAATCTGTTTTTGGCTTCCGTCGGCGTCCCGTTCCAGTCGTAGCGAAGGCCCAGATCGAGCGTGAATCCGCGCTTCACCTTCCAACTGTCCTGGACAAAAGCGCCAATCGAATTAATTCCAATGCGCGCCGCCCGGTTCGAGGCGTTCGCGGTGAATGAGTTCGCCTGGTCGTTCAGGAAAGCAGTGATGGTAGGAAAATTGAAAACGCCGGGCGTCTGCGTAAAACTGTCCGCCCACACGTGGTGAAATTCCGGACCGAACTTGATGGAATGATTTCCGTGGACCCAGTTCAGCGTATCGGAGAGAGTCATGGTGTTGTCTCCGCGGCCTTGTGGGAAGTTATTCACTCCTCCGAACGCCAATACAGCGGCGGCGGTATTCGGAATCGCAATCTGAGGCAGGCCAATCGGCGCATTCACTCCGGTGTTGATACCGAAATCGGCGGCATTCAGCGTGTTCTGCCCGGCAAAGACGATGTGAATCCGATTGAACCCGGCGCGCGCTTCATTTACGAGCGTCGGCGTGATCGTGTGCGTATCGTTTAGAGCCAACAGTTGCCGCCAGCCCTCGCGCGTATCGCCGGAACCGGGAAGGGTACTGCCCTGCGTGGTCGGCGGCTCGTTACGCTGATCGTGCTGCATCGCGTAATAAGCGTTGAAGCGGTTCGACTGACTGAATTGCTGCGTAAAATTCGCTGTTCCTTGATGGATGTTTACCGGAGCGACGGCCGAGCTGATGAACTGATTGCCCGAATTCGGCAGCGGAATCAGTGGCAGAAGTTTTTGCACGATGGGATCGGTGACGGCCGCGCGCTGCACCGCGGTGGGAACGGTGCTTGTCAACGGAACGCTCTGGCGCTGTACCAGCGCTTCATAGCTGAGATAAAGAAACGTTTTGTCTTTCTTCAGGGGACCGCCGCCGTCCGCGCCGAACTGATTGCGCCGGAACGGAGCTTGCGGCTGAGTGACGGCGGGGTTGCCGAAATTTCGCGCGTCCATGGCGGCATTGCGCAGGAAGTAGTAAACCTCGCCGTGAACCTCATTCGATCCGGCGCGCGTGGCGATGTTGACAATGGCTCCGGCGTTCCTGCCGTACTCCGCGCCATAGGTCGAATTGTCGACTTTGAATTCTTCAATCGTATTGATGGTCGGCTGGAAAGTAATTTGATTTTGCGCCATGTCGCTCATCTGAATACCGTTGATCATGAAGTTGATTTCGTCTTCGCGGGCGCCGGCCGAATTGAACGCAAATGAGCCTTGGCCTCGCAACGGCGCGGTAAGAAAACCATTTGCTGGCTGCGTCACGGACCCTGGAATCAGCAGCGCGAGATCTACAAAGTGCCGGCCGTTGAGCGGTATCTCCTGGACGGTGCGCCGGTTGATTACCGTCCCGACCGATACCGAATTGCCCTCTATGACGGGACTGGCTGCTTGAATTTCAATCGTGGTCGACGTTGTGCCGATTTTCACGCTGAAATCCTGCGTGGTCGTGGTGCCAACCGCGACTACCAAGTCGTTCGCTAGCACCGTCTGCATTCCCGGCGCCGCGACTTCCACTTTGTAAGCGCCTGGTGGAAGACTCGGAAGCGAATACAAGCCCGAACTGTCGGTTTTTAGCGCGTGAGTTTCGCCGGTCGCCTGGTTACTCACCGTCACGGTTGCATTGGGTAGCAAAGCGCCCGTAGCATCCGTGATGGTTCCGCGAATAGACCCGGTGCTTTGCGCGAGGGCAATCCCGGCGAAAACAAACAAGACGGCGAGCCGCTTGATGTACATGGAATTTGAACTCCCTAAACAGACCTTGTTTGGTATTTTAGGCGATTTCAGGGGCTCTTTGTGTAAAGAAGCTGTAACGTTCTGGTAATCAAATCAAGGCATCCTCTTTGGTTTCCCGGATGGAAAGCAGGCCCAGAACAGTGAGCGCCGCCGATGCGGAGAGGTAGTAGCCGACATAACGCAGCCCGTAATTCTTAGCCAGCCAGGTTGCGATGTACGGCGCGACCGACGCGCCCAGGATGCCGGCGAAATTGAAGGCCAGCGAACTGCCGGTGTAACGCACGGGCGTCGGGAAGAGCTCGGAAATGACCGTGCCGAGCGGTCCGTAGGTGAGGCCGATTAATGAGAAACCCACCGCCATCATTACGACCACGCCGACTGTGCCGGCGGCAAACAGCGGCGCCATGATCAGGCCGAAGATGCCGATCGATACCGTTACCCAAAGCATCGTCCGGCGGCGGCCTCGCTCCGCCAAAAGCGCGGCGAGCGGAACGGCCAGCGCGAAGAAACAGATATTGACTAGCTGTATCAGTAGGAATTTCCCGCGGCTGTAACCGAGCGCGCTAGTGCCCCACGACAGCGCGAAAACGGTCATCAGGTAGAAAATAACGAACGTCGCGAGCGATACGAAGACGCCCGCGAAGAGCGCCCGGGTATGGTCGCGAAAAACCACCAGCATGGGCAGCTTCACTTGCTGCCCCCGCTTGAGCGCTTCACGGAACACTGGAGTCTCCGTGATCGTCAGCCGCACATAGAGGCCCACCAACACCAGCACTGCACTCGCCAGGAACGGGAGGCGCCAACCGAACGCGAAGAACTGTTCATCGGTAAGCCAGCGCGAGAGCAGCAGGAAGACGCCGCCGGAGACGAAGAAGCCGATCGGCGCGCCGAGCTGCGGGAACATGCCGTACCAGGCGCGCTTGTTGGGAGGCGCATTTTCGATCGCGAGCAGCACCGCGCCGCCCCACTCGCCACCGAGGCCGAGCCCTTGGCCGAAACGGCAGAGCGCCAGCAGCAGCGGCGCCGCGAAGCCAATCGTGTGATATGTCGGCAACGCTCCGATGGCGACCGTGGACAAGCCCATGGTCGAGAGCGCGACGACTAACGTGGTCTTGCGGCCGACGCGATCGCCAAAGTGACCGAAGAGCGCTGAGCCGATCGGCCGCGCCAGAAACGCGATTCCGAATGTCGCCAGCGAGGCAAGTGTCGCCGCGGCCGGATCGGAGGCCGGAAAAAATAATTTAGGAAAGACGAGCACCGCCGCAGTGGCGTAAATATAAAAGTCAAAGAACTCGATAGTCGTGCCGATCAGGCTGGCAAAGAGGACTTGGCGCGGCGTGTTGACGGGCGTATTAGTTCTGTTTGGCAAAATAGTTCCGCATGCGAATCAAGTTTAACTATTTGCTCTTTTTGCTTGCCTTGCCTCTGTGCGCCATACCCACTTTCCAAGTAACCGCCGGCCAGGGCTCCTACACTCTTGTGGGCCGCGATCCGGCACAGGCTGGCACGACCACCATCCAGACCGTGCTTGTTCCGATCGTGCTTTCTTTTGACGGGAAAAACGTCGTGATGGACGCGACTCCGGACGTTGCGCGCGTTCTTCGCTCGCCCATCTTCTCTAAATTCGCGTTCCCGTCGGGCGGCGACACGCAATATGCCGATGCCATGCTGCGCGCCACTTTCCCAAAGGCCGCCGGCTGGCATACGCTGCTCGGCAAGCCGGAGAAGAAGCCCGTGAAGATCACCGTTCCCGTGGGCTATGGCTATGTCCTCACGTCAAAGAAGACCGGCGGCTCCGTTGCTGTTGTCGATGTCGAGTTCCTGCAGAAAGAACTCTTCAAGCAACTTCCCAAACAGGAAGGCAAGCTCGTTATCGCTGTGACGCATAACACCACTTACTACGCCGATGGCGACGCAACGGTCTGCTGCTCCTGGGGAACGCACGGCGTCGACTCCGCCACGGGAAATTCTTTCGTGCTCGGCTCCTATCTGCATGCCGCGCCGAGCGTCGTCGAAGACAGCGACGTGCAACCGCTCACCCAGCAGCTTGCCGAGTTCATCAACGATCCCTTGCACGATCCTCTGGTTCATGGCCGTGGTGTTGCGATTCCGGGAAATGCATTCCCGGCCTGGATGTTTCCGGCATGGGCGCGTCCGCAGGGCGGCTGCGGCGGCACCGGCGTCGCTTCTACCTATTTCCTGCTCGAGCCCACCAATACGAACCTAAAAAACAATATTCCCGCGTCGAAGGCCTTCGTCGCTCGTGCGCATGGAGCTGTTTATCATTTGCAAAACGTGGCCCTGCTGCCCTGGTACACGGGTCTCCCCGCGACGTACAGTTTTCCGGATGCGCAAGCGCTCACTGAATCCGCGAAGCCTTGCCCGGCGCGCGACCGGAGCGCATACGCGCCCACGGCGGTTCCAATGAACAGCGCGCCCAATGGTCATCAGCTCATCGGTTACTGGGCCGGCTACGGCGCGGCGGGCTCGACTTTCCCGCTCCGCGAGATCTCGCCGCAGT
>Ga0193753_10003643_pt1 | contig 11302 bp, 7 predicted proteins | sample H1c2metaG_FD_144925 | JGI IMG/M metagenome (GOLD analysis project Ga0193753, IMG submission 144925) | Soil microbial communities from a riparian zone of the East river system, Colorado, United States - H1c2 | ecosystem: Environmental > Terrestrial > Soil > Riparian zone | place: USA: East River... | reverse complement strand
GTACGGTCGGGAAGGTCTTTGGCCACTTGGGATTTGGTGCGCCGCAACAGAAACGGACGCACGCGCGCGGAGAGACGACGGCGCGCGAAGGGGTCTTCCTTCGAGTCGTAAATCTTCGTGAACTGCGCGCGACTGCCCAACGCACCCGGCATGGCGAAGGACATCAGGCTCCATAGATCCATCAGCCGGTTTTCGATCGGCGTGCCGGAGAGCACGAGCCGATGCTGCGCGCGCAACGAACGCGCGATCATAGCCGTAATGGAACTCGGGTTCTTGATGTATTGCCCCTCGTCGAGAATCACCGCCAGCCAGCGCACGTCCGCCAGGCCCTCGCCGAGCGACCGGAGCTGATTGTAATTCAACACGTGCAGGTCAGCGTCCGCGAGTTGCGCCGGAAGGTTCTTCACGTCCCCGGCATGCCAAACCTTCACACGCAAACCGGGAGCGAAGCGTTCCGACTCAGCGCGCCAATTGTCCGTCACGCTCTTCGGGCACACGACCAGGGACGGGTTGAGTTGTGTTTCCGGTTTTGAATTTGGAGTTGGAGTGCGCAGCCATTCCAGCCACGCCAGTGCTTGCAGGGTTTTTCCGAGACCCATGTCATCCGCTAGAATTCCGCCGAAATTATTGGCCGAAAGATAAGCGAGAAAATGAAATCCATCGCGCTGGTAGGGTCGCAACTCGGCCTTCACGGTCGCGGGAATGTCCGGCGTCACGCGCGCCTTGATTTCGTCCACGCGCCGCACGATGCGCTCGAACTGCGGCTGCGGCAGAAATTTTTTCGCCGCCGTGTCCGCCAGTTGCAGCGCGTGCAGCCGCTGCGGTTCGGCGCTCAACTCGCGCGGGCTTAAGCCGAGCCGCGCCAGTTGTTCGTCCTCCTCCTCCGTAAGATTGAACTCCAACCGCCGCCATCCTTTATCCTTCAAGCGCACATAACCGCCGCGCGCATTCAACAGCAACTTCAACTCTTCCTGCGTCAGCGTCGTGTCGGTCACATCGAGCACCACGCGCAGATCGAACCAATCGATCTCGGCTTCCGACACATCGAGCTTTACGCGGCCGGCGATGGCGTCCTGCGTGAACGACGCCAGTTCGCCCTTCAACTCCACGTGAACGTGCGGTGGCACCGATTTGATCCACGCGGCGAAGTTGTCCGCGAATTTCTTCGTAAGGCGTATCGAGAAGGCACGCTGGAACGTGTCCCATTTCGCCTCCAACGGCGCAAGAATCGCCAGCGGTTCGCTGATGCCCTGCCGATCGTGGAGAGTGATGATACCGTTCTTTTTTTCCTCTTTGGCCGCGCGTCCGGCGCGTTCCCACGTGTAACCGTTCCATTTTTCGCGCGTGCGTCCGTCCGGCGTCGCCGCCTGCGCTTCAATGACACAAACCTCCGCGCTCGAGCCGGCATAGGACGCGCGCAACTCGCACGTGAGATGAATCGACAGCGGTACGACATGCACGCGATCGCGCAAGCGGGGCGGCATTTCGAGACCGAAGGTGCGCAGCATGGCCGCGCCGCCACGGCTCTCCAATGCGGGCGCCGGAATGCGGTTCTCGCTGTTCGGATCGAGGACATGATCATCGAGCGGCGGACCGGGAAAAACTTTTTCCGCGGTCACGTAAAGGCGCGGACGTCCGGGGAGCACGCACAAAGTCGGCGGCACGGGCGCGCCATCAGCCTGTGTGAGGCGGATGCGGTAATCATCGTCCTCGTCCTTCGCGGGATCGAGATGCCACTGCAAAGGTTCGGCGATGAATTGCAGCGGTTCGCCGCGCGCGGACACGAGGCGCGATTGCAGTGGCGGCATCCGAAATAGTCGCGCGAGGCTGCGCTGGGCGTCCAACTGGAAGTATTCCATCTCCGTCTGGTTGGAGAGGCTCCACTTAGGCTCGAAGGCCTGCCAGATCCATTCCGCTTCGGTCGTGAGTTCCGCTTCACTCTCGCGCAACTGCCGTTGCAGTTCGCGCGTCTGCATCATCTTCATCGGTGCGAAATTCTCTTTGCCCGCCGGGAGCCATTCCAAAACCGCGGCGCGTTCGTGAAAGACGACCCGCATGTCCACTCGTTGGACAGGCGCGCTTGTGTTGATGACTTCCAAATGGCTGGGATGCGCCTGGCCGAGCGCCGACTTCCACCGCTCGATTTCCTTCGCGCGCTGCCAGCGGCGCAATTCTTCGTCGATGTGCGCAACGTCAGACACTGCTTGCAAAAACTCCGGGATCATCGCTCCGCGCTGCGCCGCCGCGTGGGCCACGTAGAGCCAAAACTGTCGCAGTGTTTCCGGAAACGTTGGCCAAATCTTCAGCCCTTCCCAGCCCGGGCCGCCGAGCGGCAGGCCCATTTCCTGAAAGTCCCAGTACGTGATGGTGCGGCGCACACGGCACTGCTCGTAGATGCGCGCCAGGTTTTTCAGAAAAGTTTGTTCCTTTGCGGTCAACGCCCGGCCAAGCGCCGCCGCCACTTGCTCATCGAAAGTCCCCGGCCGGGATCGTGCCACCGGATTGGCCTTTTGCATCGCGGACAAAGCATGCACATGCCCGCGCGTGTGCTCGACCAGCAACCCCTTGAGCGTCGCGTAGATGTGTTTGCAATCGAGCTTGAGCGGGCAGGAACACGAAGTCTCGACGGCACCTTCCTCGTCGATATGAACGCGCACCGCGTACAATTCGGAGCCTTGGACTTCGGCCAGGAATTCACCGGCCCGCTTTTCGCGCCGGAGATTTTGCACGCGTCCCTCCGCGAAATACTGTTCGCCCCGCGCTCGGGCGGCGGAATCCATCGCGCGCATTTCGTCGCGCACGAGATCGGGATTTTCGAGAATGATCGACGACTCCATTAAAGGGAGAACTGTAAAGCGTTCAGGCGTGCGAGCAAGTGATTGAAGCGGAGAAGGTCATTGAGGCTCTGGCATAAGATGCTGGATGGAAGCCACGGCCTGCAGCGCGTCCACCGTGAAGATCAACGGATAGAGGCGCTCGAAGTACCAGAGTTTGGCGAAATAGAATCCGATCGGCGCGGGCTGAACCCATGCGCCGGAGTTCACGCGCTGAACCAGCCAATCACAGCCACGCGTGAGCGAAGCCTGGACGGCACTGGCGGTCTCGGATGGCAGAAGATTTGCCGGAAGAGCGCGGGCCAGCGCCGATACGGCCAACGCGGTTTCCTCGGTCGATGAATGAGTCCCATCGTTGCTGAACGAGCCGTCGGGCAACTGCGTGCTCACGAGAAACTGCACGGCTCGTGCAATAGCTGAAGCCAGCGCAGTTTCAGCCTGGGCGTGGTGGACCACTACCAACGCGGCCAGCACACGACTCGTTCCATAGATCGGATTTTCCTCCTTCGTCGCGAACTCGTTGCCGAACCAAAGAGGCGTCCATGCGCCATCGGCCCGTTGCGAGCGAATCAGAAATTGAACGGCTTTCTTCGTCGTACCATCCACTACCTCGCGAAGTGGTGCGGACAATGCCTCGCGCCACGCCAGCCACGCGCGAATGGCGTGCGCTGTAATGTCAGCGCTGCTGTGATCGAACGGCAGCGCGCCCCAGCCGCGGCAGAATGTCGGAATCCCGCCATCGCGATTTTGCAAATCGAGCAACCAACCAATACCAGCCTCGGCGGCGTGCTGAGTTTCTTCACTTCGCACTCCGCACTCCGCACTCCGCATTTTCCACAGTGCCAACAGCGCGCCCGCGGTGTCGTCGGCGTCCGGCACGCCGCCCGGCAAATCCGTCCAGGCCCAGCCGCCCGGCGCTGCGTGGGTGTAAGGATGTTCGGTCGTGTATTGCTGCCGGAGCAGCCAGTCGATGAGTTGAGGATTGAGAATTGAGAATTGAGAGGCGGGCAACGCATCGACCGCGAGTGTCGTGCACCACGTGGCGAGATTTGTGTCGATGGGCCAACTGCCGTCGGCGCGCTGGGACTTCAGGAGAAACTCCAATCCGCACTGTGTGACGATGTGCTTCGCTTGTCCGCTGCCAGCCAGGCTCATCGTCACGAAGCTCGTGATCGGCGTGGCTTCGAGGAAGCCGCCGTTGACTGGCTGGATCTCCGTGAGCTTGCGCAAAGTTTTCTTCCGCGTCGCGATACGAAGCAGTCGGGCAATCGGATTGCGCGACGGCGCGTGAACGTGCCGCGCCTGTCCGATCGCGATCAATGCCGGCAAGGCGTAGCTCACCACCGGCAGGCGCAACGCCGCGAAGAGTTGATGCGGACACGCCGCCAGTTCGAATGGAAGGGGAATCACGTGACGCCAGGCATCACGGCCTTTTCCGAGCCGTCCGGCGAGCGCACACATCGTGAGAATGGGAACAGAGAACGTCCGGTCCTTTCCGTAGCGCGCAATGATCGCCACCGCGAGTTGGTCCGCAAAACGTGCCCCCGCCGTCCCGTCGGGTTCCGCGGAATCGTCACAAGCGGCGCAGTTCTTATCGTGAGATTCAACCCGGCGGGACGCCGGGGCCACGCTGTGGTGTGCGAGCCAGCGCAGCGCGTTCCGAATCGTCTCGGCGAATTCTTCATCCGCGCCAGCCGCGCCAAACGCCGCCCAACACAACGTCGTCGTGCTGATGTTGCTCAGACTTACCGTCGTGTCGCCCCAACCGCCGTCGGCGTTCTGATGCTCGGCAAGCCAGCGCAGGCCCGAGTCAATTGGCGATTGGAAATTTGGGATTGGAGATTCACGCCCCACCACCGCCAGCGCCGCCACAGCCGTCGCGGTCGAGAGCGCGCTGCTACTCAACTCGCCGGCCCAGAAACCCTGTGCGTTCCGCTGCGCGAGCAACTCAGTCGTCGCCTTGCTTAAGGCGGCGCGGAGACGCATTGGATCGACGGTCACCGAAGACACGGCGCAGTTTGCTGAAACGAAGCGTAGTTCGCCAGCAGGATGCTGGCGCCACTTTGTTTTCACCTACTACTAAACCGACCGGGAGGATTGTACATCACGTCCGTGCGAAGAACGTATTTGCGTCCCTTCCTGATTGTCGCGCCTTCGTGAAAGAGTTGGTGTTGAAAAATCAAAGCCATGCCGGTTTTTGGCACGATCTCGACTTCATCAAACTTCGTCTCCCCGCCTTCAAATTCCTGGTTGAGGTAAATCATGAACGTGAGCTGGCTCGCTTCTCCATTTGCTCTACGAAACGGCGCATCAACATGACCGGCAAACTGCTGGCTCGGATCGTAACGATAAAAACGAATCCGTTCGTTGAAACCAATCGCCTGCCGACCGTTCAAGACTGTTGGGACGTGCTGAACGGCGCGGAGCCACAGTGCCTGGACAAGTTCGCTATCATCCAAAATGACTCGATTGTTATTCCGGATTTCAGGCTGCAATTTTGCGCCGTCAATTGTGGCCGGAGTTGCTGCCTCATAACCAATTTTCTCACTCAGAGCGATGTAATCGGCACATTCAGCAGGCAATAAGAACTCCGGTACTGTAAAAATGCCTTCGGGAAGTTTCATTGGTCACTCCCTTCCCGCTGCGGCAATGAATGGCTTCAATTCCTCCATCAGCTTTGCGAATCCATCGAGTGTCAGTTGCTGCGCGCCGTCGCTCCACGCTTCGGCGGGATTCGGATGCACCTCGATGAGCAAGGAGTCCGCGCCCATCGCCACCGCGCCTTTGCACATATTCATCACCAGGTCCGCGCGGCCCGCGCCCTGGCTCGGGTCGATTACAATCGGGCAGTGTGATTCCTTCTTGATGATGGGAATGGTCGAAAGATCGAGCGTGTTGCGCGTATAAGTCTCGAACGTGCGGATGCCGCGCTCACAGAACATCAGGTTGGCGTTGTTGTTCGCGAGGACATATTCGCCCGCCAGAAGCCATTCTTCAATCTTCATCGAGAGGCCGCGTTTCAGCAAGACAGGCTTGCCGGTTTTCGCGGCGGCAATGAGCAATTGGAAGTTCTGCGAATTGCGCGCGCCGATTTGCAGGATGTCGGCGTATTCGGCGACCATCTCCGCCTGTTGCTCGGAAAGCAGTTCAGTGATGACGGCGAGACCTGTTTGCTTGCGCGCCTTCGCCAATAGTTTCAAACCCTTTTCGCCGAGTCCCTGGAATTCGTAAGGAGACGTGCGCGGCTTAAACGCTCCGCCGCGAAGCACAGTGGCCCCGGCTTTCGCGACGGCCTCCGCCGTGGTGAGCAACTGCGTCTCGCTCTCCACGGAACACGGTCCCGCCATGACCACCATCTTTTTGCCGCCAATCACCGTTCCGTTCGGCAACGTGATGGTCGAGTTGCCTTTGTGCGCCTCGCGGCTCGTGAGCTTGTAGCGTTTCTGCACGGGCATGACCTTCTCGACCTGCGGCCACGTGGTCAGTGTCTCGAGATTCTGGTGCGTGCGTTCGTCGCCGATCGCGCCGATGACGACGCGCTCGACGCCGCGCATGACGTGGGGTTTGTAGCCGAGCTTTTTGATTTCACGGAGCACAGCCGCTTCGTCTTTTTTCGAAGTATCCGGTTTGAGAACAATGATCATGAGTTCAATGAGTTGGGCCGGAGGTCGTCACCAAAAAGAAACCGCAGGTGGCGACCTGCGGCAGTTGGAAGCGAGTTAACGCAGCCTCCGCAGGATCGCCCGGCTAAAGTAGCCGCCGAACCAGTCGCATCGAAAGCTGCCCGTGAACATGGCGCGCAAGCTAACAAGCGGGCCGGGAGGCGGCAAACATGAAAATTGCGCACTCCATTTCGCCGGCAAGCTTGACGCGTCGCGCGGGTAAAACTACGTTCGCGCCCCGGATTGGTGGTCGTAGCTCAATGGTAGAGTCCCAGCTTGTGGAGCTGGCTGTTGCGGGTTCGAGTCCCGTCGGCCACCCCATCCTTTGCTTCCGCGGTTTTCTTTCGCGCAGCCGAACGAGAGATGGAAGCCGTCGTCTTAATTTTTCACTCCTTGCGCAGCACGAATCCGGCGAGCGCGCGGCCGTCAGACGGAAGAAAGTTACTGACTCAACACCTCCCGATCATTCGCGCTCTGCCACGAATTTCTTCAAGCCCATGCGATGCACGCGCGAAGAAAGCGTCGTGGGTTTGAGGCCGAGCAGCGCGGCGGCACCGTCAGGGCCGTAGATTTTGCCGCGGGTTTTGGCAAGGGCTTCGAGGATGAGATTGCGCTCGCGCTCTTTAAGATCGTCGAGAGACGAAGGCGCGGTTCTGGAACGAAAGTCGGATTTGCGCGAAGCGCCAGCGACCACGTTGCTCGCGGCGCGCAGGCCGAGAGCGACGTGGCCGTTACGAGAGCAGATCGCAGCGCGTTCGATGATGTTCTGCAACTCGCGGACGTTGCCGGGCCAGTCGTAGGATTGAAGTTCCTTCACCTGCACCGACGTCAGGCGCGGGACAGTGACGCCGAGTTTGCGGGCGGATTGTTCGAGGAAATGTTGCGCGAGCGCGGTGATGTCTTCGGCGCGGTCGCGGAACGGCGGCAGATCGATTGGGAAAACGCTGAGGCGATAGTAGAGGTCCTGGCGGAAGCGGCCGGCCTTCACTTCGGTTTCGAGGTCGCGGTTGGTCGCGGCGATAATGCGCACATCGACGGTGCGCGTGCGGTCTTCGCCGACTTTCTCGAACTGGCCTTCCTGCAACACGCGCAAGAGTTTGCTCTGAAGTTCGAGCGGCACTTCGCCAATTTCATCGAGGAAGAGCGTACCGCTGTGCGCGAGTTCGAAACGGCCCACACGATCCTTCACCGCGCCGGTGAACGCGCCGCGCACGTGGCCGAAGAATTCACTCTCGAAGAGTTCGCGCGGGATCGAGGCGCAGTTCACGCGGACGAGTGCGGCGGTTTTGCGCGGGCTGCGATCGTGAATGGCGCGGGCGACGAGTTCCTTGCCGGTGCCGGACTCGCCAAGAATGAGCACGCTGGCATTGGTCGGCGCGACCATCTCGATTTGCGCGAGCACTTTCTTGAGGGCCGGGCTGTCGCCGAGGATCGCGTGGTAATTGCCCCGCAACTCTTCCTGCAAATACTCGTTCTCGAATTCCAGCGTCTTGCGCTCCTTGATGCACGAGAGTAGACCAATGGTGCCGACGATATGGCCCCGCGCGTTGCGATACGGCAGCGCGCGCACGGAGATCCAATGGTGCTCGCCGTCTTTGCGGATCTCGTGCTCGTAGCTTTCCTCTTTGCCGGCGAGCCGTTCCTTGAGCCGGCGACGCATCGCAGGCCACTCCTCTTTCGGCGTGAGCAATTCGTAGCTGATGGCGCCAATGAGTTCAGAGCGTGGACGTCCGGTGAAACACTCGACGCGCGAGTTCGCGTAAAGAATACGGCTCTCGCGGTCTGTGATGATGATGCCCTCGCCGAGGCTTTCGAGAATGGAACGGTAAAACTCTTCGCGCTCGGAGAGGCGGCGGCTCAGGTCTTGAGTGCGCGCGAGCAACGCAGCGGGGTCGCCACTGTCAAGCGAGCTGAGCCTCTCGTTGCGCGGAGCGGTCAAAGTGCTCATGCGCCGTTCTTAATCCTTTCTCCGCCGTCGCGCAACTCCGTTGCGTTGCGAAACAACGCAAATCGGGTGAACAACGCACTTGCGTTTCTAGTCTTGCCCCAGCCGACGAATCCCCGTAACGACGAGCAAACCCGCGCCAGCACGGCAGATTCTGCAGTTCATCATTGCTCGCATACCTCCTGGCACGCCACCAGCGCAACGTCGCCAGCGATGATGAAGATTCGAACGACCACAACGGAGTTCGATCATCAAAGCGAAGACTAGCGAGGAAATATTATGAGCGCGAAAAAACTTGCGGGAAAAGTGGCGGTCGTCACAGGAGCATCCAAGGGCATCGGCGCCGAGATCGCCAAACAACTGGCCGCGGAAGGCGCGGCGGTGGTCGTCAACTACTCTTCCAGCAAAGAGGGAGCGGATCGGGTCGTTGGTGAGATTACGAAGAACGGCGGCAGGGCCGTCGCGGTACAGGCGGATGTCGCGAAGAAGGCGGACATCGATCGTCTCTTTGCGGAAGCGAAAAAGGCGTTCGGCCAGCTCGATGTGCTCGTGAACAACGCAGGCATTTACGAGTTCTCGCCGCTCGAAGGCATTACCGAAGAGCACTACCACAAACAGTTCAACTTGAACGTGCTCGGCCTGCTGCTGACAACGCAGGAAGCGGTGAAGCATTTCGGCCGCCGAACACGGCAGTTTACACAGCGACGAAAGGCGCGGTCGATGCCATCACGCGCGTGCTGGCGAAGGAACTTGGGCCGCGACAGATTCGCGTCAACGCCATCAATCCGGGCATGGTGGAGACGGAAGGCGTGCGGAGCGCTGGCTTGCACGAGAGCGATTTCCGCAAGCAAATGGAATCGCAGACTCCGCTCGGCCGCATCGGGCAAGTGCAGGACATTGCGCCCGCGGCCGTGTTTCTCGCGTCGCCGGATTCGGCGTGGATCACTGGAGAGACATACGTCATCACGGGCGGCCTGCGTTGATTGATAAACTGAACAAACGAACGATGGGAAAGCCTGTCATGAACGCCGTCATTCACCCTAAAATCTGCATCGGCCACGTGCATCTGACCGTTTCGAACCTCGAGCGCGCGCTGAAATTTTATCGCGACGCGTTCGGGTTCGAGGTCACGCAGCGCTGTGGCGGGAGCGCAGCGTTTCTTTCGGCGGGCGGGTATCATCATCACATCGGCCTCAACACGTGGGCGGGCGAAGGCGCGTCGCAACCGCAGCCCGGACGCACCGGGCTTTACCATTTCGCGATTCTTTATCCGAACCGGCGGGAACTCGCGCGCGCGTTCAAGCAGCTGTTCGATTACGGCGTGTGCATCGTAGGCACTTCCGACCACGGCGTGAGCGAAGCGATTTACCTGCGCGACCCGGACGGCAACGGCATCGAGCTCTACCGCGACCGTCCACGCGAAGAGTGGCCGCGTGTCGGCGGTCAATTGCACATGACCACGGCGCCGCTCGACCTCGACGGGCTGCTGGCGGAGTTGCACGACTTTGAACCGAAACGCGAAAGCTCATTACGGGAGAAATTGAATTATGAAACTGACCATTGAACTGAACGAAACGAACTTCGACCGCGAAGTGCTGCAATCGACGCAGCCTGTCGTCGTGGATTTTTGGGCCGAGTGGTGCGGGCCGTGCAAGATGCTGGCGCCTGCGCTCGACGAAATCGCGCGTGAGCAGCAGGGCCAGGCGCGCGTCGCGAAGGTGAACATCGACGAGAACCCGGCACTCGCCGCGCGTTTTAACATTCAGAGCATTCCCACGCTGCTCTATTTCAGCAACGGCAAGCTGCGCGATCATTCAGTTGGAATGGTGAGCAAGAAAACGATTGTGACGAAGCTCGCCGCGTTGCCCACGACGCGATTTGATCCCGAAGAAATCATCACCCATGTTGCTTGAGGATTTTTATGGATACTCCCATTACGAAAATTGTTTCTGACGAAGAGCGAGAGAATGCTCCCGCTCCGACGCACAGTGAACCACGCATCGGCGTGCCAGATACCGACGCGACGCTCTTCGATGCCTACTCGCAGGCCGTCGTGCATGGAGTGGAAAGTGTCGGGCCTTCCGTGGTGCGGATCGAAGTCACCAAAAAAGTCCAGACCGCGCAAGGTCAGCGCGAAGGGGCTGGCAGCGGCTCGGGCTTCATCATCTCTCCCGATGGATTGGTGCTGACGAACAGCCACGTCGTTCGTGGCGCAGCGAGCATCGGGGTTGTGTTGTCTGATGGACGGCGGCCTGACGCGGTGTTGATTGGTGAAGACCCGGAGTCCGATCTCGCGGTGCTGCGCGTGTATGCGCCGAACCTCGCGCCCGTGAAGTTCGCGGACTCCTCGCGCCTGCGCGTCGGCCAACTCGCCATCGCTATTGGCAGTCCCTACGGCTTCGAGGCAACGGTGACCGCTGGCGTCGTGAGCGCGCTCGGCCGTTCGCTGCGTTCGCAAACCGGGCGGCTGATGGACGATATCATTCAAACCGACGCCGCGTTGAATCCCGGCAACTCCGGCGGGCCGCTCGTTAATTCGCGCGGCGAAGTCATCGGTGTGAACACGGCGGTGATTCTGCCCGCACAAGGCATCTGCTTCGCCATCGCCAGCAACACGGCGCAACTCATCACCGGATGGCTCGTGAAAGAAGGACGCGTGCGCCGCAGCTACGTCGGCATCGCGGGCCAGACCACGCCGATTCACGCGCGATTGCGGCGACACTATCGGCTCAATCAAGATCGTGGCGTGCTGGTTGTCGGCGTTGAACCTGGCAGTCCGGCGCGGCTGGCTGGCTTACGGGAGGGCGACATCATCGTCGCGTTCAAGAATCAGCCGATCAAAGGCGTGGATGAGCTCCTGC
>Ga0193753_10003642_pt1 | contig 11304 bp, 11 predicted proteins | sample H1c2metaG_FD_144925 | JGI IMG/M metagenome (GOLD analysis project Ga0193753, IMG submission 144925) | Soil microbial communities from a riparian zone of the East river system, Colorado, United States - H1c2 | ecosystem: Environmental > Terrestrial > Soil > Riparian zone | place: USA: East... | reverse complement strand
CACGAGATCGGGCGCGGCGCCGCAGGCGCGGAAGTGCAATTGGCCCGAGAGCGTATCCGCGAACCCGAAACGCATCGGTGTCACGGCACGGTCTTGGGCAACTCCTGATCTTTCTCTCATGGCGGCAAGTGTAACCGTGTTATGGAAAGTTGCTAAAGATCGATGGCCTCGACGGTCTTTTCGGCGATCGACGCGCCCAGGAATCGCGCACCGACGCGGGCGAATCTTTCGGGACTGTCGGTCGCCAGCAGACGAACGTTACCGGCGCGTGTCGCATGCGTCGCCAGATCGCGGGCCAGAAGTTCCGACGCCGTGGCGCGCGCGGTGGTCGCCGCCGAATCGACCACGCGGCGAGCGGGCCCGAGCTGCCTCGCGATGGCCGCGGCGAGCAATGGAAAGTGGGTGCAGCCCAGCACGACGGTATCCACCCGCGCATCCAGGTGCGCTAGGTAGCGCTCCACGACCGCATCCACCGCCTCGCCCTCGCTCCAGCCCTCTTCCGCCAGTGCGACAAACACCTGGGCTGCAACCTGGGTGACATGCGCGCCCGGACGCAACGCAAGAATCGCCCGTTGGTACGCCCCGCCTTTCACGGTGCCTTCAGTGGCCAGCACCGCGATGCGGCCGCTCGCAGAAGCCTCGCAAGCTGCCTGCGCGCCGGGCTCGATCACTCCGATCACCGGCAAATCCGGGAATCTCTCGCGTAGCGCCGGCAATGCGGTGGCGGACGCGGTGTTGCATGCCACCACGAGCGCCTTGATGTCGCGGCTCACCAGCGCGTCAGCAGCCCGCACCGAGTAGCGAGCCACGGTTTCGGCGCTCTTGGTTCCATAGGGCAATCGCGCGGTATCGCCGAGATACAGAAAATCTTCGGCCGGCAGCGCGCTGATCAGCGCACGCAATACCGTGAGCCCGCCGACGCCGGAGTCGAATACGCCTATTGGCGAATTCATTCGGGTGCATTCATTCGGGACGCATGTGCGGGAACAGCAGCACGTCGCGAATCGAGGGGGCATCGGTGAAGAACATCACGAGCCGGTCGATGCCGACTCCCAGTCCGGCGGTCGGCGGCATTCCGTATTCGAGCGCGCGGACGTAGTCGGCGTCGTAGTACATGGCTTCATCGTCGCCCGCGTCCTTGCGATCCACCTGCGCGCGGAACCGCGCGGCCTGGTCCTCAGCGTCGTTGAGCTCGGAGAATCCATTGGCGATCTCCCGGCCGGCGACGAAGAACTCGAATCGATCCGTGAGAAACGGATCGGCGTCATTGGCGCGCGATAACGGGCTGACCTCGGTGGGATATGCGTACACGAAGGTTGGGTCGAGGAACGAATCCTCGGCGAACTTCTCGAACAGCTCGATCTGCAGCTTGCCCGCGCCGTCGTGCGGCTTGAACTTGATGCCGCTTCTTTCGCAGACGCTGCGTAGATAGTCGACGTCGCGCGCGCGCGCCGCCTCGAAGTCCGGGGTCTTCGCGGCGACTGCTTCGAGCACGGTCATGCGCGTGAACGGCTTGTCGAGATCGTAGGCCCTTCCCTGATAGTCGAACTGGCGTTTGCCGAACACCACGTCCGCAATGCCTTGCATCGCCCGCTCGACCATGACCATGAGGTCCTGGTAGTCGGCGTAAGCGACATACAGCTCGAGCATCGTGAATTCGGGGTTGTGCCGCGTGGACACACCCTCGTTGCGAAAATTGCGATTGATCTCGTACACGCGCTCGAAGCCGCCGACGGTCAGGCGCTTGAGATACAACTCCGGCGCAATGCGCAGGAACATGTCCATGTCGAGCGCGTTGTGATGCGTCTTGAAGGGCCGCGCCGCCGCACCACCCGGAATGGCCTGCAGCATCGGTGTCTCGACTTCGAGGAAGTCCATCGAGTCGAGGAAGTCGCGCAGGTAGCGCAGGATGCGATTGCGCATCACGAACACGTTGCGGCTCTGCTCGTTGACGATGAGATCGACGTAGCGCTGGCGATAACGCGTATCGACGTCGGCCATGCCATGCCACTTGTCCGGCAGCGGCCGCAATGACTTCGTCAGCATGCGCAGCTCTTCGACGCGCACCGACAGCTCGCCGGTCTTCGTCTTGAACAGCGTGCCCGTGGCCGCAAGGATGTCGCCCACGTCGTATTTCTTGAACGCTTCGTACGTATCGCCGAGCAGGTCACGCTGCAGGAAGATCTGAATCTGCCCGGTCCGGTCCTGAAGCTTGGCGAAGCTCGCCTTGCCCATGATGCGCTGGAACATCATCCGGCCGGCGACGTGCAAACGCACCGGGTTGGCGTCGAGCCATTCGGGGGTCTTGTCGCCGTACTCGGCTAACAACAACGACGCCAGCACATCACGACGATAGTCGTTCGGGAACGCAGGGACGCCCCTGGCTTTCGCCTGCTCGCGCAGTGCCGTGAGCTTCGCGCGCCGTTCGGTGATGAGTTTGTTCTCGTCTACGTTCTGGTCGTCGCTCACAAACCCGCCTTCAGCGATGCTTCCATGAATGGATCGAGGTGACCGTCGAGCACCTTGCCGGTGTCGCCGATCTCGACGTCGGTGCGCAGATCCTTGATGCGCGACTGGTCGAGCACATACGAGCGGATCTGGTTGCCCCAGCTCACGTCGGACTTGGAGTCTTCCAGAACTTTCGCCGCTGCGTTGCGCTTATTGAATTCCAATTCGTAGAGCTTGGCTTTGAGCATCTTCATGGCCGTGGCGCGGTTCTTGTGCTGGCTGCGCTCGTTCTGGCAGGCCACGACGATTCCCGAGGGCTCGTGCGTGAGGCGCACCGCCGATTCGGTCTTGTTCACGTGCTGGCCGCCGGCGCCGCTCGACCGATACACGTCCATCTTGATGTCGGCCGGGTTCAGGTCGACCTTGATGTCGTCATCCACCTCGGGTGACACGAATACGGATGCGAATGAGGTGTGGCGGCGATTGCCCGAGTCGAACGGTGACTTGCGCACCAGCCGATGCACTCCGGTTTCGGTGCGCAGCCAGCCGTAGGCGTATTCACCCTTGATCTCGATGGTGGCGCTCTTCATTCCGGCGACTTCACCCGGCTGCGAGTCGATGACCTCGGCCTCGAAGCCACGCGCCGCGGCCCATTTGAGATACATGCGCAGCAGCATCTGCGCCCAGTCCTGCGCTTCGGTACCGCCGGCGCCGGCCTGGATGTCGAGGAAGGCGTTATGCGAATCCATCTCGCCGCGGAACATGCGCTTGAATTCGAGCTTGCGAACGTCGGTTTCGAGTTTGTTCGTATCGCGCTCTATCTCGCCGGCCATGGCTTCGTCGTTCTCGCTTATCGCGAGTTCGAGCAGTTCGCTGGCACTGGTCACCGCGCCGGTCGCCTTGTCCATGTCGGCGAGCTCGGTCGTCAGGCGCGCGCGTTCCTTGCCCAGTTCCTGGGCGCGCTCGGGCTTGTTCCAGATGGCGGGGTCTTCGAGCTCGCGGCTTACTTCTTCGAGCCGCTCTTTCTTTTCGTCGTACTCAAAGAAACCCCCTCAAGGAAGACATACGTTCCTCGAGTTCAATGAGTTTTCGCTTCAGCATGTTGATTTCCATAGGGCGCGAATACTAGCGGAGTGGCCGCTCCATGAATATCGAAAGCGGGTCGGGCTCATAGGGCGGAAAAGCAGGGATTTCCTTGAAACCCGCGCGCCGGTAGAGCTTGAGGGCACCGACACTGACGTTGCCGGTTTCGAGTCGCGCCAGCGGCAATTTTTCCGCGCGTGCCCAGTCGAGCAGTTTGACCAGCATCGCAAGCGCCATGCCGCCGCCGCGCGCCTTGGGCTTGAGGTACATGCGTTTGAGCTCGGCCCAGCCACCGCAGTTCTTCGCCGCGCCGCAACCGACCAGCTCACCTTCCTGCTCGACCACGAGGAATACACCGCGCGCCTCTGCGAGCGTCTCCGGCGCATCGAAATGATTGCTCTCCGCCGGATACAGCGCGGAATTGAAAGCATCCAGCTCGGCGATCAGCGCGCGGATCCGGGGGTCGAGCGGATCACCTTCGTGGATCGAGTAAGTACCGGTGGTCATGGCAGCACGTGATCGATGAGCAGCTGCAGGCGCCGCTCACCCTTGTATTCGTTGATATCGAGCCGGTAGACCAGCCGTACGTCGCCCGCGGGCAGCGATGTGTTTTCGTCAGTTCCCTTGAAATTGAAGGCGATGGCATCGAAGCTGCGCGTCCGATCGGCGGTGGTCACCCATAGTTTCAGGTGCTTCTCGCCCACGACGCGCGCGTCCTTGATCGCGAACACGCCGTCGAAACACGGCTCGGGAAACGCCTGGCCCCACGGACCTCCATCGCGCAATGCCTGGGCGGTTTCGAGCGCGATTTCATCGCTCGCCAGTTCGCCATCGGTCTCGACGCGATTGGAAGGAATCGACGGATCGCGCCAGCGGGTCACCTCTTCGTCGAACGCGCGCGCAAATGCATCGAGATGCCGCTCATCGATCGTCAGGCCGGCCGCCATCGCATGACCGCCGAATCGGCTGATCAGCTCGGGATGACGCGCAGCGATGCCATCGAGCACGTCGCGAATGTGAATGCCCTGCACCGAGCGCGCCGAGCCCCTCAAACTACCGTCGGCATTGCGCGCGAACGCGATGACCGGGCGGCGGATGCGATCCTTGATGCGGCTTGCCACCAGCCCGACCACTCCCTGGTGCCAGTCGGGATCGAACAGGCAAACGCCGTGACGCGTCGGTCGATCCTCGTCGGGGGCGCGCAGGCTTGCGACCGCGGCGAGCGCCACTCCTTGCATGCGAGCTTCGATCTCACGGCGTTCGACGTTGAGCTGGTCGAGGCGAGTGGCGAGCGCCAGCGCTTCCGAATCGGAATCGGCCAGCAGGCAGCGAATGCCGATCGACATGTCATCGAGCCGGCCAGCGGCGTTCAGGCGCGGGCCGACGGTGAAGCCGAGATCGGCGGCGGTGAGCGACGACAGCGAGCGATTGCCGATCGCGAGCAGCGCGCGAATCCCTGGCACGACGCGCCCGGCGCGGATGCGACGGATGCCCTGGGCGACGAGCACGCGATTGTTCACGTCGAGCGGCACGAGGTCGGCCACGGTGCCGAGTGCCACCAGGTCGAGGAAATCCGTGACCGGTGGTATCACCACGGTGCCGCGCGCATCGAACTCGCGGCGCAATGCGGCCATCACGTAGAAAGCAACGCCCACGCCGGCTAATGCGCGCGAGCCAAATACGCTGCCCGGCACGTTGGGATTCACGATCACGTCGGCGGCCGGCAGCTCAGCGCCAGGCAGGTGGTGATCGGTGACCAGCACCTGAATTCCGCGTGCGTGCGCCGCGGCTACGCCTGCGATGCTGGAGATGCCGTTGTCGACGGTGATAATCAGCGAGGGGCTTCTTTCCGCCGCGAGCCCGACGATTTCCGGCGTGAGCCCGTAGCCGAACTCGAACCGGTTGGGCACCAGGAAATCGACGGCGGTGAAACCCCAGGCGCGCAGACAGCGCACGATCAACGCGGTGCTGGTGGCGCCGTCCGCATCGAAGTCTCCCACCACCAGGATGCGCCGCTCGCGGTGTTCGAGAATGAGCGCGACCGCCGCTTCGACGCTGTCGAGCGTACCGACCGGCATGAGCTGATCGAGCGACAGTGCGAGGTCGGGGCCGAGCACGCCGCGCGCCGCATAGGCGCGCCGCAATACCGGATGCAGTGCGAGGTCGGTAATTTCATTGCCGCGTGCGGCGCGTCGTTCGATGACCAGTTCCATGAAGCGATTATGCCTTTGCGTTGGGAAAGTGGCGGCTGAGCTGCGTCAGCCACCTCTTCCTGCGACGCCAGAACCGCCAGTGGGGACGCGCTCCGACGCCGAAGTGACGGTCGTTCGCCAACAGATCGATTTCGCGAAGCTCCCCGGACATGAGCGCCGACTTCGCGGGCGCGAACCAGTTTGCGTCGAGCACCTGCAGAGATTCGTGGGATCCACCCGTCAGAGCGGCGAACTCGAGCACCACATGCGGCGCGTCCGTTTCGATTTGCGCCCACCGGCTCGGAACGCCGTGTGCGCGGCCGCCAACATCCCGGTTGAGTTCGGCAATCATGGAATCACCACCGTAGAACGCGACATCCGCGCTCCCGGGCTCGACGCGCCCGCGAGGAGCCGACATTGATCTTGCGCCCCACAACCACAATGCCGACACACGCCGCTTTCCCGCGCGCTCTCGCACGGCGTTGAACGCCGCGCCGTGCAGCCACATCTCGATCTCCGCCCAGAGGCGACGCAACTCGCCAGCCTCGCGACCCGGTAAGGCAGGACCGATTTCGGTTCCGATCAGCCGCGCTGGATCCACCGTAGGCATGCCGATCGGCGGCAAGCCGCTCAGGAAGAAGCCGCGCTCCCCGCCTTCATGGAGCAGATATTGCGGACCGAAGACGCGCGCAAATTCTTCGCAGCAGCTCGCACGCTCTGAGTCGTCGAGACGCAGCAGCCCGCGATCGAGCAGCCGCACGTGATCGAGCCGCGCCTCCAGGGCAACGGGAGTCGCGAGCCACGCCGAGTCGAGGTCCCGGCCATCGATGCGTCCGTGGGCGCTGATCGCGGCGATTGGCAAATACTTGAGGCCTGGAGCCGTCTGCGCCAGGAGCCACGCGCGCCAGTCACCCACGTGCGCCGACGAATTCGAATAGCGCAACAGCCACTCGAGCGCCGGCAATTCCTGTGTGTCCGGCAGGCTGTGTGTCGCTTCCTCCGGAAGATAGAAATCAGAGAGGATCAGCGTGAGACGGCGCATGGCGGTATCGTATCGGACCCATGAAGATCACTCAGCAAAGCCAGGAAGGCATCAATCTCATTCGCCGCTACGGCGCGGACTTCATCGTCATCGGAGAACAGGAGATTCGCGCGAGCTGCATCGTCAGCGCGAACTCGCTCAGCGGCTGGGCCCCACGTTCCGTTCCGGAACTCATGATTGAGCATCTCGCACCGTTGTTCGCCTTTGAACCCGAAGTGGTGGTGCTGTCGACCGGGGCGCGGCAGATGTTTCCGCCGGCCGCGCTGCGCGCGGAATTCGCGACGCGAAAGATCGGGCTCGAGGTAATGGAGATCGGCGCCGCATGCCGCACCTACAACGTGCTGGTGAGCGAGGAGCGGCGAGCGCTCGCGGCAATCATGCTGCCGGGTCCCTCGAAGGGACCCGAGTGAAGACACAGGGGGAGAAAGTTGTTTAGCGAGGCCAATGGTTCGAAGCTGACAGACTCGAATTACTGGCGAATTTTTTTTTCTTCTATTCGGCTTGTTCTTCTTATTGCCGCGACTTCCCCGTTCTCCCCTGTGCCTTCACCCGGAACCCCTCACCAAACTCTTACTAGGGTCTCTGTCGGCGGGCGGCGACATGAAAACATGTTAAATCCTGACTGACAAGCGCCGGGGGTTTTGAGCTTACAATCGGCGACAAAAATCGCACTCCGGTTGTTAGCTAAAACAATGGGTTAAGAGACAAACCGTATCCGAGAATTTACTCGAATACTGTGGCGCAGCGAAGATCTCAGGCGATGCCGCCGAGCATGGGCACGAAGGCCACGGACCCTAACACCTCGCGCTCGAGGTGTTCATCGCGCCGCGTGTACCGGACGAGCTGCTGGGCGCCCTCCGGGCCGACCGGAACGATGAGCCGGCCCTTGTTAGCGAGCTGCGCAAACAGCGCCTCCGGAACCGCGAGCGGCGCGGCGGCGACCAGAATGCCGTCGAAGGGCTTCTGCGATCTCCAACCCGTGGTGCCGTCGCCATGTTTGAGCATCACATTCTTGATGCCGAGCTCTTTCAGCGTCGCCTTGGCGCGCTTGGCGAGCGGCGCGATGCGCTCGATGGAGTAAATCTTCTTCACGAGCGGCGAGAGCACCGCGGTCTGATAACCGCAGCCCGTACCCACTTCCAGAACCTTACCCACCTTTCGCCCGCCTTCGATCAGCGCCTCGGTCATGCGCGCGACGATGTAGGGCTGCGAGATCGTCTGGCTGAATCCGATGGGCAGCGCCGTGTCCTCGTACGCCCGGCTCGACAACGCTTCGTCGACGAAGATGTGCCGGGGCACGTTGCGGATGCGATCGAGGACCACGAGGTTTGTAATCCCCTGATCCTGCAGACGCTGGATGAGCCGATCGCGCGTGCGCGCGGACGTCATGCCGATGCCCGCGAGGCGATTGCCGTTCACGGGCTCACGAACCGAACCAGCTGCGCAATCCGTCGATCACGGCATGGTTGGTGAGATCCACGGTCAGGGGAGTCACCGAGACGCAGCCTTCGGCAATCGCGTGAAAGTCCGTGCCGGGCCCCGCGTCCTGGCTCGCGCCGGCCGGCCCCACCCAATACACCGGACGGCCGCGCGGATCCTCGGCCTTGATCACCGCCTCGGAGCGGTGCCGGTTGCCGAGCCGGGTGACCTTGATTCCCTTGACCTCGCTCACGGGAATGTTCGGCACATTCACATTGAGGATGGTGGCGCGGCCGAGCGCCGCGGCGAACGGCGTGGCGAGCAGCTTCTGGACGATCTGGCGCGCGAAGTGCGCGCCGGTTTCGAAATGGCGCACGGCATCGCCGCGCAACCCGTCGGTGTGCAGTGAAACCGCCACCGCCGGCTTGCCAAGGAAACGTCCTTCGGTGGCCGCCGCGACCGTTCCCGAATACAACACGTCATCGCCCAGATTCGAACCGTCGTTGACTCCGGAGACCACCATGTCGGGCTCGAAAGGGAACAAACCGGATACCGCCAGGTGCACGCAGTCGGTGGGAGTCCCTTCGACGAAGTACACGTCGGCTTCCGCCTGGCCGACGCGCAGCGGCAACTCGAGAGTGAGCGAGTTGCTGGCGCCGCTGCGATTGCGATCCGGCGCAACCACTGTCAGATCGCCGAGCCCCGCAAGTCCCTCGCGCAGTGCGTGAATTCCGCGAGCGCGGTAGCCGTCGTCGTTGGATATGAGGATTCGCACCGGCGCGCAATATACTCAATGACTCAACGCGGAGGTAGCTTGAGCGGCAAACGCATCGATCCGGACGCGACTGTGTTTCAGGAGGCCATGCGCGGCGTCAAGCCCATCGCCGCTCGCGCGCGAGTGCCGCCGGCCAAGCGCAAGCCGCCCGCCAAAGCCCGCTTCACGGCCGCCGACCGCGCCATGGTGCTCGTCGAGAGCTTGCAGGGAGCGCCCGGCGAGATTGGTGACACCGGCGACGAGATCTCGTTTCGCCGCGTCGGCGTGCAGGATGGCGTGATGCGCAAACTGAAACGCGGCGAGTACCGCGTGGAGGAAATCTGCGACCTGCACGGCTTGCGCGCCGATGAGGCAAAGGCGGCGGTGCGCGAATTCCTCGCCGAAGCGCTGGCTCACAAACTGCGCTGCGTGCGCATCATCCATGGCAAGGGCATGAACTCGGGTCCGCGCGGCCCAGTCATCAAGATGGCCGTGAACATGATCTTGCGTAAGACCGCACCGGTGCTGGCCTTCACCTCCGCGCGCCGCGTCGATGGCGGCACGGGCGCCATCAACGTGTTGTTGGCTTAGTCAGGCCTGACGGCCACTTCTAACGCCGCCGAAGCGGCGGCGTTCATTAGCGCTTCTTGAGGAACATCGCCTTCAGTCGCTCCTGAGTCTTCGGCACCAGCCACATTTCGACCGCCACTGCGGCGAACTCGCGTTCCTGCACTAGCGCGTGACCGGGATTACCGAACAGATCGATGAGGTCGCGTCGCGCCAGCGCGCGTGTACGCAACATCGGTTCGCGTGGCAGCGCGGCCAGCTCGCGCGCGACCTCTATGGCGCGGGCCAGGACCTGCGAGACGTCGCACAGCTCATCGACGAGACCGACACGCAGTGCCGTCGCGGGATCGATCAATGCGCCGCGCGTCAGGAGTTGCGCCGCATGTCCACCTACCAGGCGTTTGAAAGCACCGTGAATCACGGGTCCGGGAAACAACCCGACCTGCACTTCGTTGAGACCCAGCCGGAATGGACCGTCCGCCATGACGCGGTAGTCGCCATGAATCGCCAGCACTGTTCCGCCGGCCGGAGAGTGGCCGGAGAGGGCGAACACTACCGGCACCTTTGAAATCGCGACGGATCGCTGCACGCGCCACAGATCCACGAAGAGGCTGCTCAGCGCGTCACGCTCGAGCGCCAACAGGGCAGGCACGTCGAGCCCACCTGAAAATACACCGGGCTGGCCGGTGATCACGATCGCGGCTTCGTCGGCCGCGTCCTCGACGGCTGCCTTGATCATGCGCACCATCTCGCCGTTGAGCGCGTTTACGGGCGGCCGCGCGAGCTTGATGACGCGGATGCAGCCACCGTCGGGCGACCCATCGGCAGTCAGTGGTTGATCGGTGATGTCGAGCATGCTCACTCTCCGGTTGCCGCGCCGACGATGATCTCGCGAAGCACGGTGGTCGCAAAGCTCCCGGCCGACAGCGCGAATCGCAGCTGCAGGGTGTCGCCCGAGTATTCGTGCTCGAGCTCGCGCACACGAATCCGCAGCGCGCGCCGTTCGGGCTTCATGCGCTCGGCGTGGATGACCGACAAGGCCTGCGGAAACTTTGCCTCCACCGATTCCTCGAGCGCCAGCACCGCGCCGCTGGCGAGCGATGCCCCGAGGCCCGCCAGCGGCGCGGTTGGATGCACATCGAGCACGCCACAGCGTTGCTCGAGTTCCGCGTCGGCAGCATCGACGGCGAACACGCTGCCACGACCGTCGAGGTTGGCGACGTCTCCCGCCGACAGGCGATTCCAGCTGCCCTGCTCTACCCGTTCCGCCAGGATCGCATTGAAAATGAGGCTGCGCGCCGCGGACAACATGAATCCCCGCTGGTCGTCGCGCCCGCGGCGTCTGGGCGATGATTCGCCGCCTTGCACCTCGGCGGCTCGCAGCACCTGCACAAGATTGCCGCCTTCGCGCCCGAAGCGCTGTTCACCGAAATAGTTAGGCACGCCCCCGGAGGCGATGCGTGTGATGCGTTCCCGGATTTGGGTCGGGTCACAAACCAGGCCGCGCACGGTGATGACGAAGCGGTTTCCCTCGAGTGCGCCTCGCGGCAACTTGCGCTGGTGCGCAGCGGCGCCGAGAACCTCGTACCCCTCGCCTTTCAGTGCGCTGAATTCCTCCGCAGCCCGCTTGCCGCGCGGCACCGTGAAGTGCTGCGTGGTCACCGCATTTCGGTCCTTCAAGCCGGCGAACCCGACTTCGAACGGCTTGACGCCCGCCGCACGCGCGAGCTCGCGCGCGACCCATTCGGTGTTCGCGCCGCGCTTGCGAACCCGCAGCAGCGCATGCGGACCTTCACGGT
>Ga0193753_10003640_pt1 | contig 11307 bp, 8 predicted proteins | sample H1c2metaG_FD_144925 | JGI IMG/M metagenome (GOLD analysis project Ga0193753, IMG submission 144925) | Soil microbial communities from a riparian zone of the East river system, Colorado, United States - H1c2 | ecosystem: Environmental > Terrestrial > Soil > Riparian zone | place: USA: East River... | reverse complement strand
CCGGGCAAGCAGGTATTTGTAGAAGGTCCGCAGGCAGGCAATCTTTCGATTGATAGAAATGGGCTCAAGATCTTTGTCCACAAGCGAAATGATCCAGGATCTAATCATGCCATAATCAGCGTCTCCAGGATCTGTGACGTGAAAATTGCCGAGCAGGAATTCGGAAAACTGAGCAATGTCATTTTGATATGCGGCCAACGTGTTGCTGCTAAGGCGCTTTTCAAATTGAAGGTATCTAAAAAAAGTTTCTGTCATGCCGAGCCGAATACCCATCAGATGACCTAATATAAAAAAAATATCCCCTCGGGGGAAATCCGGAGGGGATATGTGGATAAAATGATAAAGGATTGTTGACAACTTTGAAGTTATCAACAATCACGTAAAGTGAGTATCAGAATGAATAATTAGATCTTGGTCTCTTTTAACCTCATCTGCTCCCGGTAGGTAGCACGAATGATCTCCGCCCTGCGGCTTATAGAAGGCTTGGTAAAAGAAGTGCGCGCACGTAGTTCTTTCAGCACACCGGTCTTCTCAAACTTCTTTTTGAAGCGCTTCAGGGCCTTGTCGATCGATTCGTTTTCTTTGATGTTAACAATCAGCATAATTAGTATTTAGGGCGGCAAAGATAAGATAAGTAAAACCCACTTGCAACGGTTTTATTTTAAAATTGACCTTGAAATGACCAGTTTTTGAATCTCCGATGTGCCTTCGCCAATAGTACACAATTTGGCATCCCGGTAGTACTTCTCGGCAGGGAAGTCCTTGATATAACCATAACCTCCAAAGATCTGAACGCATTCATCCGCGACGTGGACGGCAGCCTCGGACGCAAACAATTTCGCCATGGCGGACTCCCTGGTTACATCGGCACCCTGATTTTTCAGATCCCCGGCCCTGTAAGTCAATAGTTTGGCTGCTTCAACCCTCGTTGCCATATCCGCCAGCTTGAAGGCAATACCCTGAAATGCCGATATCGGCTGGTTGAATTGATGCCGTTCTTTCGAATAACGCAAAGCGGCTTCGTAGGCTCCCGTTGCAATGCCAAGACTAAGCGCTGCGATCGATATCCTTCCCCCATCCAGCACCTTCATGGCCTGGATAAAACCGTCTCCCTCCTCACCGAGGAGCTGTGATTGGTGAATACGGCAATCTGTAAAGATCATTTCAGCCGTTTCTGACGCCCTCATCCCAAGCTTATTTTCCTTTTTACCCGCCGAAAAACCAACCATTCCACGCTCGACAACAAAGGCCGACATACCGTGAGAATCGCCGACTTTACCCGTCCTGGCTATAACAACAGCGACATCACCCGATTTTCCGTGGGTAATGAAGTTCTTCGCCCCATTCAATATGTAATAGTTGCCTTCGCGCACCGCCGTTGTTCGCATATTCCCGGCATCAGACCCTGTGTTGGGTTCAGTAAGTCCCCACGCGCCGATCCACCTTCCCGTTGCCAACTGAGGAAGGTAATGCTCCTTCTGACTATCGTTGCCAAATAAGAGGATATGATTCGTGCATAGTGAATTATGAGCAGCAAGAGACAAACCGATGGAGCCATCAATCCGAGATATTTCAGACACCGCCGTGATATACTCCAAATATCCGAACCCTGCACCCTCGTATTTTTCAGGAACCATAACCCCCATCAATCCAAGATTTCCCATCTTTTTGAAGAGATCGATTGGAAATTTCTGATGCTCGTCCCACTCCATCATGTGTGGACGGATCTCAAGCTCGCCAAAATCCCTGATCATGTCTCTGATCATGATTTGGTTATCGGTTTCCGCGAAACTAGTATTAACTGTATTGTCCATGCATCAAAAAGGAACCCCAAAATTACATCTTACAAGACAATAAACAAACAACTGTTAGTTTGCTATTGGCAATGACAAAAAAAGCTGCCTTTTGCGCATCTTGCTCATGATCATCTTTGAGAATTGACTTTATTTAGCGCTTCGAAAAATCCATCACATGAGAATAGCAGTAGTTGGGACTGGTTATGTAGGTCTTGTAACGGGTACCTGTCTGGCAGAGACCGGAAATACAGTGGTCTGTATTGACATAGACCAGGACAAAGTAAAAAAGCTCCAGCGGGGCGTTATCACAATTTATGAACCGGGGCTGGAACAATTATTTGAAAGAAATATCAAACAGGGCAGGCTTTCTTTCACAACCGTTCTGGAGGACGGCATCAGGGATGCCAAGGTGATATTTCTGGCCTTGCCCACGCCCTCGGATGAAGATGGCTCAGCCGATCTGAAATACATACTTAATGTCGCGGACGATCTTGGCCCGCTATTGAAGCATTACGTCGTCGTCATCGATAAAAGCACTGTTCCCGTAGGAACCGCTTTTAAGGTCAATGAAAGAATTTCGAAGACAGCTACGGTTGATTTTGACGTGGTTTCCAATCCTGAGTTTCTCAGAGAGGGCGTCGCCGTCGAGGATTTCATGAAACCTGACAGAGTTGTATTGGGGACGACCTCACCGGCAGCCAGAAAAGTAATGGAGGCGCTGTATGCACCTTTTGTACGTCAGGGCAACCCGATTATTTTTATGGACGAGCGCTCTGCAGAACTTACCAAGTATGCAGCCAATGCTTTCCTGGCGACTAAGATTTCATTTATGAATGAAATTGCAAACCTCTGCGAGCTCGTGGGTGCCGATGTTGATGCTGTACGAAAGGGCGTTGGCACCGATAGCCGTATCGGTAAACGGTTCCTGTTCCCCGGCATTGGTTACGGAGGTAGTTGTTTTCCAAAGGATGTTCAGGCGCTTGTAAAATCATCCAAAGATGTAGCGTACGATTTCAAGATCCTGAATGCAGTAATGGATGTCAATAAGATTCAGAAAGTAAGAATGATTCCCAAGATCAGGGAGTACTACCAGGGGGATCTAAGAGGGAAAACTATTGCCATGTGGGGTCTCTCATTCAAGCCCCATACAGATGATATCCGGGAGGCCCCGGCACTCGCCAACATTGAGGAATTGCTTAAAGAAGGTGCCGTGATCAAAGCTCACGATCCGGAAGCGATGAAAAATGTACAGATGATTTTAAAAGATAGGATTCAATATTGTGAATCGCCGTATGAAGCAGCGGAGAATGCTGACGCGATTTTCATATCCACCGAATGGCCGGAGTTCCGCACGCCTGATTTTGACAAACTTTCAACAATACTTAAGGAAAAAGTTATTTTTGACGGTCGAAATCTTTATGATCTGATACTCATGAAAGAACTTGGATATGTCTATTACAGTGTTGGAAGGGAGGTAATCAATGCGTAAGCAGCGCATATTGATCACCGGTGGCGCAGGATTCCTTGGTTCCCACTTGTGTGACCGTTTCATAAAGGAAGGATATCATGTTATTGCGATGGACAACCTGATCACAGGTGATCTTCAAAATATCGAACATCTGTTTAAAAGCGCTGATTTTGAATTCTATCACCATGATGTGTCAACCTATGTGCATGTACCGGGGGAGTTGCATTACATTCTTCACTTCGCCTCTCCGGCGAGTCCCATTGACTACCTGAAAATTCCTATTCAAACACTGAAGGTAAGCTCACTGGGCACACACAATTTGTTAGGGCTCGCCCGTGCTAAAAAAGCAAGGATACTCGTAGCATCGACATCGGAGGTATATGGTGATCCACTTGTTCACCCACAAGTTGAAGAGTACTACGGAAACGTGAATACAGTTGGTCCCAGAGGTGTATACGATGAGGCTAAGCGTTTTCAGGAGGCAATTACGATGGCGTACCACACGTATCATGGCCTCGAAACGCGAATCGTACGGATCTTTAATACCTATGGTCCACGCATGAGGCTTAACGATGGAAGGGTATTGCCGGCATTTATCGGCCAGGCACTCCGTGGTGAAGATCTTACGGTGTTTGGCGATGGTTCACAAACCCGTTCATTTTGTTATGTCGACGATGAGATTGAAGGAATCTACCGGCTTCTTTTGTCCGATTATCAATTGCCGATGAACATCGGTAATCCGCACGAGATTACCATTGGCGATTTTGCTGAAGAGATTGTTAAATTGACAGGAACCAAACAAAAAGTTATATACAAACCGTTGCCCCAGGATGATCCGAAGCAACGTCAACCTGACATCACGAAGGCGAAAGCGATACTTGGATGGGAACCCAAGATATCCAGACAGGAAGGCCTGAAAATCACTTATGAATATTTTAAATCGTTGCCACGGGATGTGCTGTTCCAACGAGATCATAAAAGTTTTGAAAAGTTTGCACGATAATTTTTCCAATGTCAAAAAGAAATATACTGATCACGGGAGGCGCGGGATTTATTGGCTCACACGTGGTGCGTCTGTTTGTTAGCAAATACCCATCATACAGAATCGTTAATCTTGACAAGCTAACCTACGCGGGTAACCTCGAAAATCTCAAAGACGTTGAATCGAAATCCAATTACGTTTTTGAAAGGGGCGACATACTGGACACCGAATTTCTGACCGCAACGTTCAAGAAATACGACATCGATGGTGTAATTCACCTCGCCGCAGAATCGCACGTCGACAGATCATTGAACAATCCGGGAGAGTTTGCGCAGACTAATATTATCGGCACGCTGAACCTCCTGAACGCTGCCCTTGCACAATGGAGCGGAAAGTATGACGGGAAGGTGTTTTATCATATTTCTACCGACGAAGTGTATGGCTCTGCTGAGGACGGAGGGTTCTTTACTGAAGAAACACGGATCGATCCGCGGTCACCATACTCGGCCTCGAAAGCTGGAAGTGATCACTTCGTCAGTGCCTTTGGCAACAGTTTTGGCTTTCCAGTCCTTATTAGCCGTTGCTCCAACAACTATGGCCCATACCATTTTCCCGAAAAATTGATCCCCTTAATGATCAATAATATTCTCACCAACAAACCCCTTCCAGTATATGGCAAAGGCGAAAACATTCGCGACTGGCTATTTGTGGAGGATCATGCCCGGGCGATCGATACGATCTTTCATAGCGGCAAGGTTGGAAACGTATACAACATCGGAGGCAATAACGAGTGGCGAAACATCGACCTTGTTAATTTTCTCTGCAACACCATGGACAGCAAGCTTGGCCGCGAAATAGGAACTTCCGCCAAACTAATAACCTATGTAAAAGACCGCGCCGGCCATGATTTAAGGTATGCCATAGATGCCTCCAAGCTGTCAAACGAGACCGGTTGGAAACCCCAGGTAACTTTCGAAATCGGCCTGGAAAAGACCGTTGATTGGTATTTGGCGAACCAAGAATGGCTAAACCATGTTACCTCAGGCGCATATCTGAAGTATTACAAGGACATGTACCACAATTGACGCCATCGTACCTGGCGCATTGCTCTGAAAGAAGGCACAATAGTATAGTTCAGCATTGTGGCGTTTTAAGCCCATTTGGGTCGGATTTTCCAGACTCCCTCTGGAACATGCTCACGAAATAGTCGATTACTTATTGCGTTGAGATAAAAAACTTTTACTTTTGCGAAGTTTCTTAAGGATTCTTGAAGAGGGGACAGAAAGTCCCCTCTTTGTTTATAGAAAATTTTCAAATGGAGATAGCGGAGGAAATCAGGAAGATAGTTGAGGAAAAGCTTACCGATCCCTCCCAATTTGTTGTCGACGTTGTTGTCTCCCTCAGGGGAACGCAGAAAGTTATTGTAATCCTCGATGGAGATAAGGGCGTTACCATTGATGGCTGCGCAAATATCAGCCGGGAATTATCGAAGGTTTTGGATGATTCTCCTTTATTAAAAGACAGTTATCTGCTTGAGGTATCAACCCCCGGATTGGATCAACCGCTCAAATTAAACAGACAATACGCCAAGAACATTGGCAGAAGGCTTAAGGTGAAGTGGGGAGAGCACACTACCGAAGGAAAGTTGACGGTAGTGACGCCTGATCGTATTGCGCTCGAAGAGGAGTTTGGTGAAGGCAAGAAAAAAGAGATTAGAACAATTGAAATTCCATTTACAGATATCGATAAATCATTTGTGTTAGTAAGTTTCAAATAGTAGTAACCATGGATGCACATGAATTAATTTCGTCGTTCGCCGAATTCGCGAAGCAAAAAAACATTGACCGGCCCACCATGATCAGGATTCTGGAGGATGTTTTTCGCAACATGATCAAGAAGAAGTTTGGCTCTGATGAAAAGTTCGACATAATTGTCAATGCCGACAAAGGCGATCTGGAGATCTATCGTTTCCGCGAAATTGTGGACGACGATTCGGAAGACATTTGGGATTTTGACAAGATCAGTCTTACCGAGGCTCATAAGATTGAACCAGATTTCGAGGTGGGCGAAGAGGTGTCTGAGCAGATCTTTATAGATGACTTCGGACGCAGGGCGGTGACGACGGCCCGTCAAACTCTGATCCAAAAGGTAAAGGATCTTGAGAAGGATATCCTGTTTCAAAAGTACAAAGAGCTCGTTGGCGAGATCATTGCAGGCGAGGTGTACCAGGTCCTGAGCAGGGAGGTTTTGTTGACAGACGCTGAAGGCAACGAGGTGGCTATTCCACGTGGCGAGCAGATTCCGAAAGACCGCTATCGCAAAGGTGAGAATGTGAGGGCCATCGTTCATAAGGTAGACATGGTGAATGGCAATCCGAAGATCATCCTGTCAAGAACGTCACCGGTATTTTTGGAACGATTGTTTGAACAGGAAGTACCCGAAGTTTACGATGGACTGATCACGATTAAGAAAGTGGTTCGCGAACCTGGTGAAAGAGCTAAAGTGGCCGTCGAATCTTACGATGATCGCATCGATCCAGTAGGCGCTTGTGTAGGCATGAAAGGATCCAGGATCCATGCCATCGTTCGCGAGTTGCAGAATGAGAATATCGACGTAATTAACTACACTGAAAACCTCGAGCTTTATATCCAGCGCGCATTGAGTCCGGCCAAGATCGTTTCGATTAAAGTTGATAAAGACAACGGCCGCGTCTCTGTGTATTTGAAACCGGACCAAGTTTCCCTGGCGATAGGAAAAGGAGGATTGAACATTAAACTTGCGAGTCGGTTAGTTGGTTATGAAATTGACGTATTCAGAGAATTGGCGGAAGGCCAGTCTGAAGAGGACGTTGACCTTAATGAATTTGGAGATGAGATCGAAGGATGGGTCATCGATGAGCTTAACAGGATCGGGCTTGATACAGCGAAGAGCGTGCTGGCTCTGTCGAAAGAAGAGCTGGTAAGGAGGACTGACCTTGAAGAGGAAACGGTTGACGGTGTTTTGAATATTTTGAAAAAGGAATTTGAATAAATCCCAGATGTTTGGGGTTAGTGGATGTAGAAGAACCTCAGCGACGCGCAAGTTTGGCGTGCCGCGGGAGTTTTAAAGTTTTTAAAAAAACAGGCATATTGAGTATGGCAGAGGAAAAATTGATCAGGTTGAGTCAGGCAGCCAGAAAGTTGAATGTGGGCCATAATACCATATTGGAATTTCTGGGTAAAAAAGGTTTTGAGGTTGAGAACAACCCCAACGCCAAGCTCACACCCGAGCAAGTCACTCTTTTGTCTAAGGAATTCGCTTCATCTGCCACTGAAAAACTGGAAGCCTCCGGATTATCAATTGGCGTAAAGCACGGTGATAATCTCCTCGCCGACAAGGAAAAGGACACTTTCAAAAAGCGAATGGACGAGGAGGAGAGCAACATCATGATCAAGAATCTCGGCTCGAAGGACCTCAAGGCAAAGGAGGAAGCCAAACCCGAGAAAGTTTCGCTTGAAAAAACAAAGCTAGAGGGCATCAAGGTTGTTGGTAAGATCGAACTGGAGAAAAAGCCAGTCAAAGAAGAAGAAAAGCCTGAAGCAAAGCCCGTGGAGGAAAAACCTGCCGTAGTAGAGCAACCAATCGTCAAGGAAAAAATTGAAAAGCCGATTGAGGAAGTCAAGGAACCTGTTGCGAAAAAAGAGGAAAGTGTGGTTGAAGAAAAGCAGCCTGAGCAGGAGCTTATCAAAGGTAGAGCAGACAAGCTACAAGGCTTGAAAGTACTTGACCGGATCACCCTTCCTGAAAAGAAGAAGGACGCTCCCGTGGCGTCTTCGGATACGCAAAAGGATAAAACGGGCAAGAGACCGCGCAAACGCATTGCCTCGGATCAAAATCAGGGAACACAAACCGGGCAGGGCGGAGACCTCCGGACGCAGCGTCCGATGCAGCAACCTCAACGAGGCCGCGCACCTCAGCCAACACGTGTGCAAAAGGCTGAACCCACAGAGAAAGAGATTCAGGACCAGATCAAAGCTACACTTGCCAAGTTGAGCGGCGGCGGAAATAAGAAAGGTACGGGCGCCAAATACAGAAGGGAAAAACGCCAGGCAAACTCTGATTTGCAAGAGCAGCAGATGTTGCAAGATCAAGAGGCATCAAAAACACTTAAGGTAACGGAGTTCATATCAGCCAACGACCTCGCGTCGATGATGAATGTTTCTGTAAATGACGTAATCTCAACGTGCTTGAGTCTGGGTATGTTCGTTTCCATCAATCAACGACTGGACGCAGAGGCTATCACGGTCATTGCCGACGAATTTGGATATGCTATTCAATTCACGTCTGCAGAAGAGGAGTTGGAAATGGAGGAGGACATTGATGATGAAGAAGATCTTCAGCCTCGGGCGCCGATCGTTACCATCATGGGTCACGTTGACCACGGAAAAACATCGTTGCTTGACTACATCCGTAATACAAAAGTTACGGCTTCCGAAGCCGGAGGTATAACTCAGCACGTGGGGGCATATGATGTAACCACGAAGAGTGGTCATAAAATTGCATTCCTTGATACACCCGGGCACGAGGCTTTTACTGCTATGCGTGCGCGTGGTGCAAAACTTACAGATATCGCTATTATCGTAGTTGCTGCGGACGATGATGTAATGCCGCAAACAAAAGAAGCAATAAACCATGCACAAGTAGCGGGTGTTCCTCTTGTCATCGCCATCAATAAGGTAGATAAGCAGTCTGCGAACCCCGATAAGATCCGCGAGTCACTTTCAAAGATCAATATCCTCGTTGAAGAGTGGGGTGGTAAATATCAAAGCCAGGAAATATCCGCAAAGTCTGGCAAAGGAATTGAATCGTTGCTCGAAAAGGTATTGCTTGAAGCTGAACTTTTGAACTTAAAGGCAAATCCCAACCGTAACGCTACTGGTTCTGTTATAGAAGCATCCCTTGACAAGGGCCGCGGTTATGTCTCCACCATCATGGTTCAGACCGGTACACTTCGGGTGGGCGATATTTTATTAGCAGGTGCAAATTATGGTCGTGTGAAGGCCATGTTTGACGACACGTCAAAGCGGGTCACCGAGGCAGGACCGTCTACACCAGTCGTTGTGTTGGGCCTGGATGGCGCGCCTCAAGCCGGCGAAAAAGTCACTGTATTGGAAACAGACAGGGAGGCGCGTGAAATTGCTACCAAGCGGGGTCAGATCATGCGCGAGCAAAGCATTCGCACCAAGAAACACATTACGCTCGATGAGATCGGCCGCCGTCTTGCGATCGGTAACTTCAAGCAATTGAATGTCATCGTCAAGGGTGACGTGGATGGTTCTGTCGAAGCATTGACAGACTCCTTGCTGAAGTTGTCTACGCAGGAAATACAGGTTGCCATCATTCACAAAGGAGTGGGGCAGATATCCGAGTCTGATGTGTTGCTCGCATCGGCATCCGATGCCATCATCCTTGGATTCCAGGTAAGACCTTCTGTAGCGGCAAGGCGCGTAGCTGAAAATGAAGAAATTGAGATCAGGTTGTATTCGATCATATATGACGCCATCAACGACGTGAGGGCGGCCATGGAAGGTATGCTCGCTCCAGAAACTGAAGAAGTTATCGTTGGCAATGCGGAAGTGCGTGAAGTATTTAAGATCTCCAAGATCGGAACGATCGCGGGCTGTATGATTACCGATGGCTCAATCAAGCGCAGCAATCCTATTCGCTTAATTCGCGATGGTATAGTTATCTATGCTGGTAAGCTTGGATCGCTCAAGCGTCATAAAGACGATGCGAGCGAAGTGAAGACAGGGTTTGATTGTGGTATTGGCATTGATGGGTTCAACGATATTCAGGAGGGCGATGTGATCGAAAGCTACGAACAACGCGAGGTCAAACGAACTCTGTAATTAAGTGAAAGGTGCCCTCCTTCGCCCAACGCTACGGCGGACAAGGAACAGTGAAAGGTGAATAGTTGTCGCTTATCACTTGACGCTGGTTTACTGAAGGCCAAATTTCAGGCCCTGCTTCATAGCTCTTTCGTACTTTCGTTGATCGAATTTGTAGAGGTAAGGGGCCTTGTGAGCGCCGCCGATTTTTCTTTCCTCCAGTCTGTCAAGTATACCCAGCCCTAAAATCTTCTTTTGAAAATTTCTCCTGTCCAATTTTTTGTCCAGGATGGTTTCATATAGGCGTTGTAACTCAGGCATGGTGAATTTTTGAGGCAATAGATCTTTGCCGACTGGATAATCGTTCAGGTTCCTTCGCAGTGATTCCAATGCTTTTTCCAGAATTTGGTTATGGTCCAGTATCATGTTCGGCACTTTGTCTATCTCCCACCATACACAACGGGCGGAAAATAGATCGGGTGTTGGAATCACCTTCGAAAATTCAACCAGGGCCCAATATCCTATTGTTATAAAGCGATCATTAAACCAGCTTTTCGATTTGGCCCATTTGGGCGTAGTAATCCCATGCTTGGTGCGTTCCCGGTGGGGATCACCGAAGGCATAAAATTGATTGAGGTATATTTTGCTTAATCCCGTTCGGGAGTGAAGCACGCGAATCGCCGCGTCCTCGACGTGCTCATCTTTCAGTATGAAACCACCCGGTAGGCACCACCGGTTATTTTCCTTCCACTGAAGCAGCAATACCTTCAGTTCATTGTCGTGAAATCCGAAGATCACATTGTCAATGGAAAGATGAGGGAGATAATAAAGATGTCCCTTTTCAAAGAATTCCCTGTCGCTCAGTATTGGGCGCTTTTTTCCCATGCTGCAATATAATGAGAAACTGTCGGCCAAAGGAAATCATTGTGTACACGGTACACAATGATTTAATAAACTCACAAAGTTTTCAAGTCTGGTCTACCACGCATGGGCTGAGGGATACCACCGCTTTGAAATCAATAAAAGCGTGCTATAACATTGAGGCAAGGTTCTTAAAGATATCTACCATGAAGTCGTGGGTTACCTAAAATAGAAAAGCCCTGCCACCGCGGCAAGGCTTCCTCTCCATGCAAGCAGAGAGTTAATTAATTAATATTGTTAGAATTTGACCTTGGGAGCGTTCTCAGATCCCTG
>Ga0193753_10003639_pt1 | contig 11307 bp, 15 predicted proteins | sample H1c2metaG_FD_144925 | JGI IMG/M metagenome (GOLD analysis project Ga0193753, IMG submission 144925) | Soil microbial communities from a riparian zone of the East river system, Colorado, United States - H1c2 | ecosystem: Environmental > Terrestrial > Soil > Riparian zone | place: USA: East... | reverse complement strand
GTAGTGCAGTCCTTGCAAAAGGAAATTACCGGTTTGATCGAAGTCAATCCGGAGGGCGGCAAAGAATCGCGCGCGCATGGCGTCAGCCCTGAGCTCGAAGCGGGAAATTGGCATCTGCCGCATCCGATGATTGCCGACTGGGTGTATGGCTTCATTGACGAATGTGCCAGTTTTCCGAACGGCGCGCACGACGACCAGGTCGACTCGTGGACGCAAGGCGGGTTGCGAATGCGCGGCTCGAATTTGGATGTCTGGATCAAGTGCGGACTTGACTGATGTGACTTGGTTCGAGGTTGTAAGTGAAAAAAACAAAGGAGTTATTCAAATGAATGAAGAACAAGTAAAGCAGATCTTGGATCGCCTGACAGCGATCGAACAGAAGTTGGGAATCCCTCCTCCGGCCGCCGGCACAACGCCGTCAGGCGCCGCGGATAGGGCTGCACTCGATCGAGGCCTCATAGGCCGGAATCTGGTCGGTAGCCAACGGTCCGCGCCCGACGCGGCGCAAGAGGTAAAGAATCGCGACGCTCGAGCGAAGAGCGAGGGCGACTTTAAGGCCATCGACGCGATGAACGATGCCAATCGAAAATTCTGGCACGGCCGGACCTAGGATTTGAGTTCCAGGATTCCGGGTCGATCTCCAGCCCCGACGTTCCTGAAATCGGTGGCGCCGCCGGGCTCGCGGTTGGCGCCCCGAGTATTTTCTCGTAACGAGCCAGAAGGACTCAGAACGAATGAATGATCTTGAGATCGATTTCCCCGTGCGGGCAACTTGCCATTTCTCCCCCGCCGGGGCCGCCCGGGGCGGAGGCTCCTTTCCCTCTGCCCCGAAGAAAGTGCTAAAGGACCTACAACGAACATGACAACAGCAATTGCAGTGCCCGCAATACAGCGGTCGGAAATAGAACAACTGCACGAGATCTTGCAGCGGCGCCGAACCCTAGAACGAGCCGCACAGGTGGCGCGCGAGGATCACGAGCACCAGCAGCAAACCATCATCGTCTTGGCGGCTCGACTCGTCGACGCATCTGACGAATCCGTGGAGCACGAGTTGTCGGCCGCGCGCCAGAGGTTGAGGGAACTGGCTGAAGCGCGCAGTCGGGCTGCGGACGCGCTTCATGAGCATGTTACCCAGAATCCTACGCCCGAGGAAATACTCCAGCGGGAGGCCGTCCTTGCGCATCAAGCCCAATTGGCGGCTCAGAGAACGGTGTATGTCGCCTTCAAGGAAAACGTAAAAGCCCGGATTGAATCGTTGGAGAACCACAAGGCGCTCGAAGCCGCCGCTTGGGAATTATGGCGAAATGCAGAGCAGCGCTGGCCTAATGCCATCCACGGGCCCGCAGGCGAACCCGTGTTACTCGCCAAGGCGGGAATTCATCCTACGCTTCTGGATTTCGTGGATAAGACTTACTGGTCGTGGAACGGAAAGCCGGGCGCTGCCGGCGGACGCTTCGGCGAGGTAAGGCAGGTCATTCAGAAGTGGGACCCGAGCCTGATCACTGATCACCAAAGCACGCCATAGGGGAGGAGACAACATGCAGACTAGCGATCACGGCCGGCTTTCTAGAAGGCGATTGCTTTCGGGAATATTTATTCTCATAAGCGATAATCCCTCCCGGCGGCCACAGCCCGAATACGTCACTAAAAGGAGAAAACCCGCTATGCGCAATGCTCTACGTGTGCTTGCTTTTGTGCTTGCCTGTGGGACGCTTTCCGCCCAGACCACCCCGAACATCGGGCTCGCTCAGCCCCCGATCAACTCGAGTAACTGGGGAACCAAGCTCAACAACAACATGACCATTATCGACGGTCTGTTGTCGGGAAATGCCAATGTGCCAGGTCTGCACTTGTCGGGTAATTTCCAAGTGCCATCGCAAACCAGCTATTCTCCGCTGGGTGGCGGCCTCCTGGGTTACGACTCCACACTGAATGTTTATGTTGGTGGTAACAATTCAGCCACCATCCGATTTCCGTATGTGATCGGTTCTGCACCGAGCGGTTGCGCGCAATGGGGCGCGAACTATGCTCTGACAGGAACTGGAGTGGCGTGCGGAGCCGGCGGTGGCGGAACTCCTGGCGGAGCATTTGGATCGATTCAATACAACTCCGCTGGGTCATTCGGGGGACTGAGCCTAGGCACCACGACAACCGTGTTGCACGGAAATGCCTCTGGCGCCGCCACATTCGGGACGGTAGATCTTGCGCTGGACGTCACGGGAAATTTAGGAGTCGCGCATCTTGCTAGCGGGGCGAGCGCGTCGGGCTCCACGTTCTGGCGTGGCGATGGCGTATGGGCTACGCCGGCCGGCGGCGGCAACGTATCGAATACCGGAACCCCGACATCCGGCCAACTGGCCATCTGGAATAGCAGTACCGTCCTCCAGGGAATCACGGCGCTGCCTGCCGCGAATTTCCCTGCGCTTGTCGGGGATGTCACGGCGCCGGGCGCCTCGTTGTCGATGACTCTGGCGGCGGTCGGATCGGCCGGCTCGTGCGGGGACGCAACACATTCTTGCCAACTGACGTTTGATTCAAAGGGCCGGGAGACGGCGCGCGCCAATGTTTCGATCACTGGCGGCGGATCGTCGCCAAATACGACCAAAGGCGATCTGTTTGGATTCTCAACGGTAGCAGCCCGTGTACCAGTCGGCACGGACGGCCTATTCCTCATGGCGGATTCAACGGCCGCATTGGGCGTGAGCTATCAGCCACCGTTTACCATCGGACCGAACGGAACTTTATCCTACAGCGGCGGAGTGCTGGACACCGACAACGGAGTCATCCCGCGGCTGACCAACTCGAGCGATGTGCTCGCGAATTGGACCTACGAAATAGGTCAGGACTGGACGAAGCAAGCCAGCGGCTCAACTCCCGGCGCCGGAAAGATTCATCCGTACGCGAACACCGACAATACGCCGCACTACGTGACGAGCGATGGGATCGATCACCCTTGGACGGGCGGCGGTGGATCTCCAGTTTACTCTCTTGGATATGCGAGCGGTTCCCAAACCATTCCGGGGTCGTTTACGGACACAAAGATAGTCTTCGACACTAACCAAACCAGCATTACAACCGACCTTACGATTCACTCAACCAGTGTCAATCCGGATCGATTCACAGCGCCTGCAACAGGATGGTACGGGGGAGTCTGCTCTGTAGGTACATCCACATCCAACAACGCTAGCTCATACATTTCCGTGTTTGTGAATGACACATTAGAAATCTCCCGGAGTGGTTTAGGTCTGAGCTCAGCGGCATCCCCAAACGGAATGGGGTTTGTGATCCCATGGAGCTACAAGCTACCTGCTGGCGATTATGTGAATTGCCACGCATCGCTGAGCGATGGCTGGACTACACTGGCCGGTCAGGGAGCCACCCAATTTACGTTCTACGCGATCCACTAGTATGAAACAGCCTGCTCTATATCTGCTCGCGCTGCCGTTGTCGGCGGTAAGCCGCATGGGTGAGTTATGAGAATCCGTTTAACGGCAGCACTTGCCTTTGTTGTCATAAAAGCGGCCCTTGCGACCACAATTGTCGTGGCCATTGCATCGAACCGCATCATCTTGGGAGCCGATTCCTTGTATACCTATGAGGATGACAAATCGAGGCATGGCCTAGTTTGCAAGATTGAGTCGGAACACGGAATCGCAGTTGCTAGCACTGGTGTCATATTTATCCAGGATGAGGTTCTGAACTCTCTTCAAAAACGGACTCTTGACACCATCCAGATCACCAAGCGCGCGCTACACGGAGCCACCGATGTTATCGACGCTGCGGACAAGTTTGTTCCATTGTTTCGAGAGCCGCTATTAGCAATTCTTGAAGCTGAGAAAGTTAAAAGCCCAGATACATATCGCTCGCGTGGGACCCGATCCCTACTGACCACGGTGTTTGCCGGGTTTCACGATGGAAAGCCGATGGTCGTGGTGCAAAACTTCTTTCTAAGCCCACCTAAGATCTCATACAATCGTACCTTTCTCACAGATAAGCCAGGAAATAATTTCATGGCCTACGGCGAAGCCGACGCCATCCAGCAACAACTGAAGGTCCCCGGTTGGACCACGACCAATCCGATCGAGCTCGTGACAAAATCTCTCAACTTGGAAATTGAACGGGATCCGCAATTTGTCGGCGGTCCGTTGTCAATTATCGAACTCTGGGAAAAGGAATATCGCTGGATCGAAGGCGGCCTATGCGCGGATAAAGTCCGGCAGGAATTTCTCAAACCCTAAAGGAGAACAACAACAATGCCAGAAGGCGTATTCAGAGGAGAGACTCAGGCTCTCCAAAGTAATCAGCGACAGTACCTCCGAAAACTCTCGTTGCTCGTAGGCGACGCAGCCGGTACTGGCATGGATCTGTCAGCGTTGCAGGTCCGGTTTTCGATCACCTCGGCAACTTTACAGACTCCGCGGCGCCTGGACGCCAGGCTCTACAACGTAGCGAAAGAAACAGCGGCCAAGCTGCGTAATCAGTTCGTACAGGTGACGCTCAGCGCGGGATATGAGAATGGCCCATTCGGTTTTATCTTCGGTGGGCTAATCGCCCAGGTGAAGGTCGGACGCGAGGACGCGGCCAATACGTTCGTCGACATCATTGCCACAGATGGGGATTTTGCGTACAACTTCTCGGTGATCAACTCGACGCTCGCGGCGGGCTGGCAGCGGGCAGACGAACAAAAAGTGCTGGTCGAATCGCTTAGGAAGAACGCTGCCGAGGCGAGCAAGCCCAAGGGAACGTTCACGCAAGGGGCTTCTCCTGATCTAGCGACCTCGAAGGCACCGCGCGGGAAAGTTCTTTACGGAATGACCCGCGATCGCATGCGGGACTTCGCGGTAGCCACGGGAACGCAATGGAATCTCGAGTACGGAACAGTCAACTTCGTGCCGGAACTAGGCTTCATACCGGGAGACGCCATCGTGCTCGATTCTGCATCCGGAATGATCGGAGTACCTGTGCTAACGATTGACGGAGTCCAGGTCACTGCTCTCCTAAATCCGAACATTAAAGTAGGTCGCCTTCTCAAGATCGCCAACGCGTCGATCACTGGAAGCACGCTAAAAACCCCGATCTCGATTGACGACGAGTTCTACCAACCCAGCAAGGATCCAGATGGCACGTACAAGGTGTACGCCTTGCGCCACATCGGCGATACGCGCGGGCAGGAGTGGTACACCGAAGCAATTTGCGTTGGCCAAAACGCAACTCTTCCGAACACCGGAACGTATCTGAATGCCGATATCAGGGGTCAGGGCGGGAAATGATAGCTTTGGCAGATTTCATTGCAAGAAATCTGGCTTGGTTTTGCCTTGTTTGGCTTTCAAGAGAACAGCCTCTAGCTTGGGGAGGTCGCCCAGAAGCGCTAGTGATGCTTTCTGCGTCAAAAATAGACTCATCTTCCTCTCAGCCCAACCGACAACGTCATTCCCAAACTCAACCGCGAATATCACCTGCACTAATCCTGTATCCGGGTCGAACTGAAGCTCCAAGGGTTTATCGGTAATGAAACCCGCTATATGCTTTTCATACTGATCGCTCATGGAGCGTGAATAATATCATCGTCTGGCGCTTCCGCCGCGACTAGTTCTTTGTTGGAAGGAACACGCCGGTTACCCCTAGCTATCGATAATACTCAGTTATCGCTAGTAAGAGATCGCTACGAATCCAGCAGAGGCTCAGCGATCATAAGTAACGTATGTAACGGTCGGCAGTGTACACTCTTCTAACGATGCCGCACGATGTAATTCTCAGTGTTGAGGACGACGACGCACACTTCTTTATCCTCGCCGAACTCTTCAAAGATGTCTGTCCGGATCTTCGGTTGGAGAGAGCGAGAAATGGCATAGAAGCTCTCGCGACACTGCGCCACCTCTTGGCTGACGACTCGGTCAGGGTGGCGTTCGTGATCATGGACATTTTTATGCCCATCATGGACGGCTTGGAGGCACTGGAGGCTATCCGATCGGTCAGGTCACTCGATCGCATTCCCATTCTGATATTCACCGGCGTTCTCACGGAGAGCAACCGTGCCCGCTGTGTCGCTCTCAATGTCGAATGTGTGGAAAAACCTGCCCATTTACCGGCACTGACGAAATTAGTCGAAGAAGTCTGCCACAGAGTCGCCGCGGCGGATGCCGCCTAGTCCCCCATTCGGCTGTTCGCTGCGTGCGGGACCAGATCGACGTGCGGCGTGGGACATCGATTTTAGACACGTGACCTATCTATCATATCCTTAAACACACGGCCCAGATCCAAAAATGCAGCAAGGTTTGAAGGCTTGCGAATGTAGAGCGATGCCCCCAATTTTGCGGCTTCCTTTCGGTCTCTCTGATGATCTGACGAGGTCAGGACTATCACCGGGACGCGGGCCGATTTCGGGCTTGACCGTATCTGCTCTAGAACGTCGCTTCCCGACTTTCTTGGCAGATTTAGATCGAGGATAACGAGATCAGGAGCAGTTACCTCCTGGACATCCAGGCTCTTGATGAACTCTATGGCGCGCTCGCCGTCCGCTATGCAGGTCAATTCGCAGTCAACGGCATGTTCTTCAAGTGCTTCCTGGACTAGCAGTGCGTCGGCCGGGTTATCTTCGATCAGCAGAATACAAACCTTGGATTTGGAGGCAGATTCCAGGTCAGTTGTCGTGTCTGACCGGCACTGTAAATAGAAACGTCGAACCTCGTCCGGGCTCAGATTCCACCCAGATCCTACCTCCTGCCCGTTCAACAATTCGTTGGCAAATGGCGAGACCCATACCTGTACCGGGGAAGTCAGCAGCACTGTGCAGACGCTTAAACATTCCAAAGATTTGCTCCTTATATCGTGAATCAATGCCGATGCCGTTATCCTGGATCGAGAATTGCCACATGTCATCGCATCGCTCGGCAGTAACGGTAATTTCGGGTGGTTGTTGTTTGCGATACCGGATCGCATTTCCAATGAGATTCAGAAACAATTGTTCTAATTGAAACTCGTGCAAGCGAACCGAGGGGAGAGGTCCAAATGTGATCGATGCGCCGCTTTCGACGATCGCCGCTTTCAGGCTTGCGAGGGTGCGAGACAAAACTTCTTCCGCGCTTACATCCCGCGCCGGCGGCTCGTTTGACTTCGAAGCTTGCATAAATACTCTGAGATCTCTCAAGAGCTGTTCCATGCGGTTGGCGCCTTCCAGGATGTAGCCGATGTACTGGTCTCCGGCGCCACCAAGCTGACGGCCGAATTTCCTCTGAAGCATTTCGCTATAGGTGGAAATCATCCGTAGAGGTTCTTGCAGATCGTGCGATGCCGAGTAGGCAAACTGCTCTAGATCGTCGTTGAGGCGAGTGAGCGATACATTCGCCTCGCGCAGGGCCTGCTGATATTTCTCCTGATCTGTGATATCGCGCGCGATCTTTGAAGCGCCTACAATTGTGCCTGTGGCATCTCGAATCGGCGACACGGTAAGCGAGATCGATAGAATTCGGCCGTCCTTCGTTTTTCGCTTTGTCTTGTAATGGTCGACACGCTCACCGCGAGAGATACGCTCAAGAATATTCGGGATCTCATCCAGGCGGTCGGGAGCTGCAAGGACCGATATATGCTGGCCTATAATTTCCTCAGCGGTATAGCCAAAGATCCGCTCAGCCCCGTGGTTCCAACTTTCGATAGTGCCGTTTAGGCTCTTACTGACAATCGCATCGTCGGAGAACTCGACAATGGCAGCTAAATATTCCGGGAGCACTCCACCCATCCTATCCTCGGCACTCCAGGCAGCTATGCGCCCGGACAATCCCGAAATGAAACACGTGACTCGATAGGCCCGGCGACTACTGGTAACTTGATCTACTAGTGGACCTTTTCAGGCCCCGCTGGAAACACGCAATCTGTGGTGGGACTGTAGCGGGAAATGGGGCGCTGTTTAGTTGCCGGAGATGTGAGATGGCGGCAGTTGCGATAGGGGCGGTTATTCCCGCCGCAACAAAAAACCATCCGGAGTATTTCGCTTGCCACCCAGAACTCTTTGTACAACTGCTCGGCGCCGGGCTGGCGCTTGGGCCAGAGCTTGATCCGGAATTCAGACGGACCAGACAATTGTTGGTCGCCTGGCTGGGCACGCCGTACCGCCTCAAGTACGCGGGCATACTGGGAAACTGGAAGGTATTTGATCGTTTCTAATTAGTTGCCTGCCGGCTGCCAAGGCGCATACCCCCGATACCTTACCTTCCTCGTAGATATGCTGCTTCAGAACGTATGTGACCGTCACGTACACTTGGCCGCACGGGAGTGATGGAAACCGGAACGCCGACTCGGAGGAGCGCTCCGGCGATATACTGCACGGCCACCACCCCGTCAGCTCTCCGCCCGCTCGGTCGTCCGGAGTCTCGACTACCAGGTCACACCAGCGTCCCCACGGGGCGATTGTCGCGTATTCTCCATTTGGTCGGTATAGCTACAGCCTGCTAGTTTCCCTAGGACCCATACCGGGCATGCTCGAAGTACGATAGTCCGCAATGGGCAGTGAACTGGAAGACTTCGAAGCAGGTATCCAAAAGACCGAGAGCGAGATGTACGCGGCAGAGGAAGCCCTTATGAAGGCTGGCTTCTCAGAGGAGCACTGGCGCCTGATCAGGGACTACGTTCTCTCAGCAATCCTGCATTATCAAATGCGCCACGGACAGGCGGTGGAGAACTGGGTACCGGACAAGTAGCACGCGCCGCCGTGCACTTCAATCTGCGGCTTACTTCGGAAGCGTGAAGTGAAAAGTTGCGCCAGATCCGAGCTCTGAGTCCACCCATAGTTGCCCGCCATGGTGCCCCACTACTTTCCGGCATGTCGCGAGTCCTATACCGAGGCCCGATATTTTCGGGCCCTGGAGGCGTTTACGTGGCGCGAACACAAGGCGATGGTTCTCAGGTGCGATGCCCACGCCGTTATCTTGAACAGAGATCCGCCACTCTTCGGGATTCTCCGTCGCGCTTACGTGAATACGGGGGGCAATACCGGGCTTGTGATATTTGATCGCGTTCACAATGAGATTTTGGAAGAGCTGAATAAGCTGCGCCGAGTAGCCTGTAATAGTGGGAAGGGAATCCGAAGTGATTTCAGCCTTCGTCTCCTCAGCGAGCAGACGAAGGTTTTCAACCGCTCGGCTAAAGACATCTTGTAGGGACAGTGGCTCACGCCCTTCCGGTTCCGACTCAGTAGAAACGGCATAGTTCAGGAGCGACCGAATCAGTTCGATCACTTCGGCACCGCCTTCTACAATGAAGCGGATCATCTCGTCTGCCGACTCATCGAGCCGACCCTTGTACTTTTTCGCAAGAAGCTGGGCATAGAGTGTCACCGTCCGGATGGGGGCCTGGAGGTCATGTGCCACAACATGCGCGAAATCTGACAGCTCCGCGTTGGAGCGCCTAACGGCATCTTCCGCCTTCTTGCGTTCCGTGATGTCCTCAATCGCTAAGAGAATGAGCGGCGCCTGGCTCTCCCGCCTTTCGAGCTTCCGCGCATTCAGCATCATCACTTTCTGTCCAATCTGCGGAAAGTCATGTGACACTTCGAAGCCGTCGAAGCGGCTTTTATTTGGCAATATGTCCTCTAATAGCCGCCGCAGCTCTGGGATGTCCCACTCGCCATTCCCAAGTTCATAAACAAGACAATTTTTCGCCGCCTCCGATCTCACATGGAATGTCCTATGGAAGCCGCGGTTAACTAGCTTTACCCGAAGGTCGGCGTCCAAAATGAGCAGCGACTCGTGGATAGTGTCCACAACCGCTTCAGCAATGAGTTCAGCGTCCTCGATAAAGCCACTAGTCATTCGCCCCTTCCAATTGACAAATTTGGCAATTTGTAAGCGTAGCAGACGCGAACAGGATATCGTAATGAAGGTCACGTCCCGCGGCCTCAGCTACTCGCAAGAAGTTCATTCAGATCTCTGGCATGACCCACGTCCGAACGTCAACCCTACTATCCGCGATCGAACGGAAAGTAGTCGTACCTTTCGAGAAGCCACATTCTCATAAGCAATAAACCGTAATCTGTCGGCATTCCCCAGTGCGGACTAAAGGGCGCTGCCCTTGGCGCGCACAAGACCTTTTGCCCTTCGGGTTTTGGTTCCTCCCTAAAGGGCTCCCTCCAAAAAGCTCCGCTCAAAGATCTTGCCTATGCTTGCCTACCCGCCACGTCCGCGTGGACCTCGGGGGTGATTTCTTCACCCCATTTCCAAAACGAGAACCAGACGTGAACACCCCCGAACAGCGGCTTCAACAATGCGATCGGCAGATTGCTCAGGCAATCGAAGAAAGTCGAAAGTCACACACTGAGGCGGAACACGTTGGCATTCTGCTCTGGGGAATGGACTGGCGGGCGGAGCGAGATTGTCTTCTCGCTGAACTCGCTATGCAAACGGAGGCGGCTTGAAATGCTGCCACGACGACTCAGCGCTTGCGAACCAGGCGCTCGCTATCCACCACCAACCAAGAAAAGGAACCTACCCCACATGTTGAACAAAGTGACGTTGATCGGATACACCGGTAAACCGGTCGAGCAGAAGTACACGCCTGGTGGCACGGCCGTAGCGCGAGTGTCGGTCGCCACGTCGAAGCGTTTTAAGAAAGGCGACGAGTGGCAGTCCGTCACGCAATGGCACGAATGCGTGCTCTTCGGCAAAGCAGCGGAATCGGAATACATCACTGGCATTCCCACGGGAACCCAGGTGTTCGTAGAAGGCGAGCTGCAGCACCGCAAATACAACCGGACTATTGGCGTCGAGACGGTTGAATGGCCAGTGACTGAGATTGTTGTGAGCTCGTTGAAGAAGTTGGGTAAAGCAGAGAAGGTGGAGACGGGGATTCTGTAATAAGAAGGGGGGCGACTTGTTCTCACAAGTGCAGCCCCCGAATCTCTATCTGTTAATTGATTGCTTCGCTGCCAGGCGTTCCGATAGGGTCGGTTTCGGGGAGGAACAACTCATGCTCCAGCTTCTCAATGGCCTCGAAGACGGTTGCACGAAGCTTAAGAAGCGATTTCAGGGCCTCTCTTTTCGCGAGCAACTGGGCTTCCTGTGCCGGATCGATCAGTGCATATAGTCTCAAGAGTTCCACCACCTTTCTTTTGTGATTATCAGGCGGCCCGCCTCTTCGCCTGAGGCCCAAAGAGCGACTGCAGGTATCGCTCTACATCGGAACTGTAGTGGCGTGCGGAGTGATTGATGGCGCGAGCCAGGCGATTGGCTGCCGGATCCACGTCGTTGGTATCTAGAGGTCCTACGCCTGGCCTGGCAAGAAATTCAGCCAAATGCAGGCCGGCGCCGAGAAAAGAAA
>Ga0193753_10003638_pt1 | contig 11309 bp, 10 predicted proteins | sample H1c2metaG_FD_144925 | JGI IMG/M metagenome (GOLD analysis project Ga0193753, IMG submission 144925) | Soil microbial communities from a riparian zone of the East river system, Colorado, United States - H1c2 | ecosystem: Environmental > Terrestrial > Soil > Riparian zone | place: USA: East... | reverse complement strand
CGGGCTTGCGAGGGCGCACGATTGGTTTCGTGTTCCAGTCGTATCAGCTTGTCAGCATGCTGACGGCTGAAGAGAATGTGCTTCTGCCGGCGGAACTGAGCGGATTCAAAGGCCAACCTAGTGAGCAACCCAGGGAGCGCGCGCGCACGCTTTTGGAGCGCGTTGGCCTGGCGGACCGGCGCAGCCACTATCCGGTCCAGCTTTCGGGAGGCGAGCAGCAGCGCGTGGCCCTGGCGCGTGCCTTCATGACGCGTCCGCCGATTCTCATGGCGGATGAGCCGACGGGAAATCTGGACAGCGCGAACGGGCGGCATGTGCTCGAGCTGCTTGTGGAGCTCAATCGCGAAGAGAAAACCACGCTCATTCTGGTGACACATGACCGCAAGTTGGCGGAGCATGCGGACCGGATTCTAACGCTCACTGACGGGCAGGTACTCAGCGACGAAATGGCGGAGCGCGCGGTGGAAGCGTAGACATGTTCGCGCGGACGGCGGCTAAGATCGCCTGGCGGGAATTGCGCGCCTCACCGCAGAAATTCGCGTTTGTCGTTTTAGCGGTCGCCGTGGGAGTGGCGGCGTTGAGCGGCGTGAAAGGCTTTGGCTATGCGTTCAAGGGCATGCTGCTGAAGAACGCCCGGCAATTGATCGCGGCGGACCTGCAGGCGCAGACGTGGACGGACCCTTCGGCCGAACAACTCCGAAAGATGGCGGCGATCGGAGCGCGCTATGGCGCGGTGACGCGGGTGACCGAGACGGTATCGATGGCCGCGTCGACGCGGGGGCGGTTTCCGCAGATGGTTGCAGTGAAAGCCGTAGATCCGGCGGCGTATCCGTACTACGGCAAGTTGACCGTGACGCCGGCTGAGCCGCTGGCCTCGCTACTCCGGGACGATTCCGCGATTGTGGTCACGCCTGAGCTGTTGATGCGATTCAGAGTTGCGCGAGGCGACACGATACGGCTGGGCGGGAAGGAATTTCGCATCGCTGGCACGCTTATGGCAGAGCCCGACCGGCTGGCATCCGGGTTTGGTCCGGGCATGCGAGTGATGATGAGCCGCGCGGGGCTCGAGCGCACGGGCCTCGTGCAATTTGGAAGCAGAGCGGCGCAGCGGTTTTTGTTCAAGCTGCGTCCGGAGGTTGACCTGGCCGCGATCAAGCGCGACATCGAAGCGGTGATACTGCGAGTTTTTATCAGCGACTACCGGGAGGGAAGTCCGGTAGTGGGCCGCGTGGTGGACAGTACTTCGACATTTCTGAGTCTGGTGAGCTTGATTGCTTTGATCGTGGGATCGCTGGGGGTTGCCATGGCGATGTATTCGCATCTGCAGCAGCGCATGGACACCATCGCGGTGATGAAAGCGGTGGGCGCGCGCTCCGGCCAGATCATGCAAATCTATTTGATCCAAACGCTGTGGCTCGGCGTGGCGGGAGCCGTGGTTGGCATCGTGATTGGCGCGGCGGTTCAGAAATCGTTTCCGTGGCTGATTCAGCGCGTGTTTGCGCTGCTGCCGGATGTGCCATGGGATTGGTCGTTCAGCCTGCAGGGCCTAAGCCTTGGCGTGTTGGCAACGCTGCTGTTCACGCTGCCTCCCTTACTTGGCATACGCACGGTGCGGCCGAGCCTGGTGTTCCGGCGAGACATGGACGACGCGGCTGAGGAGAGCCGCAGACATTGGCGAGAGAAGCTGCCGGCTTGGCTAGGCGCGCTCGCGATCGTCATCAGCTTCTGCCTGGTTGCCGTTTGGCTGAGCGGATCTTGGAAGATGGGCTTCTACTTCGCGGCCGGGTTGGCCGCGAGTATTCTGCTGCTGACCGGAGTGGCGGCGCTGCTGCTCCGCACTATCCGCTGGTTGGTGCGGGCGTGGCAGGGACGGTTACCGGCCGTTGTCCGGCACGGATTCGCGAATCTCTACCGGCCCGGCAGCCAGGCGCGCTCGGTGCTGGTCGCGCTCGGGATCGGCGTGATGTTTACGCTGACAACTTATCTGTTGCAGCGCACCGTGTTGCACCAGGTGCAGAGTGAGGGTCCCGGGCGCGAAGGCAACCTATTCATGCTGGATATTCGTAACTCGGCGGGCGTGAGTAAGCTGGTTGAATCGCAACCCGGCGTTACCGGAAAGGTGCAGCTCGTAGGCTACATCGTTTCGCGGATGCTCGAGCAGAACGGAGTCGCGGTGGAGCGTTTGGCGCTGACGAGACCTCGCAAGGATGACCTGCAAACTATCCGGATTACGAGCGCGAAGGCTCTGCCGGATGGACTTCAAATCAGGGAAGGGTCTTGGTGGGGGGCCGACAGCACGCGTCCACAATTGGCGGTCTCTGAACAGGCGCAACGCGATTTTCATTTGCGCATCGGCGATCGGCTGCTGTTTCAAATTGCAGGGCGCAAAGTGGAAGCGCCGTTGGTGGCGGTGTTCCGGCGCGAGCAGCGTGCCGCCGTGCGCTTTGAGTTGGTGTTCCCGTTGCGTTCGCTGGAAGGCATGCCGATGGTCTACTACGGCGCGGCACGTGTGGATCCATTACGGATTCCGGCGGTCGAGGAAGCGATATTCGACAATTTTCCCACGGTCACCGTGATGAACCTGGCGGACGTGATGGCACGCATTCAGGAAGCGGTCGATCAGGTTGCGCTAGTGGTGCGGTTCCTCGCGTTGTTTGCGATTGCCGCGGGCGTAATTATTTTGTGTTCGAGCGTGGCCGGGTCGCGTTACCGGCGCATTCGTGAGGTGGCGATTCTGAAAACACTGGGAGGAACGCGCCGGCGAATCAAGAGCATTTTTGCTATCGAGTTTTCGATCCTGGGCGCGGTGGGCGGGTTAGTCGGCGGGGTGCTCGCGAACGTGTTCACGCGCATCGTCGCGCAGAAATTTATCGAAGCGCCATTCGAGTTTGATGTGCGTTCCTTATTGGTTGCCATGGTAGGCACCGCACTACTCGCGAATTTGGCCGGCTGGCTTGCGAGCGCAGGAATTCTCAATCAGCGGCCACTCGAAGTGCTGCGGGGTGAATAGTCGAGTCACGACTTTCGTGAAGATCTATTCGTCGTTACAAGTCAAGTATTAACAATAGTTTGCGATGACTATATAAAGTGACGCTTATGGGCCTTTGCGCATCGGGTGTGCCTACTTTAAAGCGTGAATAAGCAGGAACTCGCTCGGCTGCTGGCGCGGCAATCGCATCGCTCATGCGCGCAAGCGGCGGACTATGTGGACGCGCTGGTACATCGATTAATCAAAGGCTCGAAGCATCCGCCAGTACAGCCGTCGGAGGAGCGCTCGGCTGCGGCTGGAGCCTCTACTCCCAAGGTCAAGCCGTGAAGCGGCGTCTAGAGGGTAGGGCACTACTGCGTCTGGTCGATCGCTGTTTGCGGGAAGGCGCTTCGATCGAAATCGATGGCATGGGCTCGTTCCTGTTGAATGCGGATGAGCGCGTCGTGTTTGAGCCGACCAGCCGCGGACGCGTGTTTCTGGCGTATGCGGAAGAGGATCGGGCGGAGGTGCGCAAACTGTATAGCGCGCTGCAGCGGGCCGGGTTTGAGCCGTGGATGGACCAGGAGAAGTTGCTGCCGGGTCAGAACTGGCCGCGCGCTATCGATCGCGCGATCGATCTCTCCGATTTTTTCGTGGGTTGCTTCTCGCATCGATCCACCGTGAAGCGCGGGCATTTTCAACGCGAGCTCGGCTATGCGCTGGATGCGGCTGCGAGTATACCGGCGGAAGATATCTTCTTCATTCCGGTACGGCTGGACGGTTGCCACTTGCCGCGGCAAATCGTAAGCACTGTTCAATACGTCGACTTGTTTCCCGATTGGGATCGCGGAGTGCGGGCGTTAATAAAATCGCTGGGGCAGCACTGGGCGGAGAGAAAGAAGAAACTGAAGCCGACGAGTTGATTACAATTTTCGCTTGGCTTCTTGTGCGAGCTTGGAATCGGGCGCGAGCTGAATCACTTTTTGGAAGGCGACTTTGGCGGCGTCGGCGTGCTTCAGTTTCTTTTCCGCTTCGCCTACTTTGTAAAAGGCTTCTTGTGAACTGGGATTGAAGCGCGTGGCGTCTTGGTAGCGGCTGAGCGCGGCGCGATAGTTCTTTTTGGCCCAGTACTGATTTCCGATTTTGACATTGCGCTCGGATTCGAGCGGATTCAGCACGTACGTCTTGGGTGCGACGGAGGCATCCTCTTCAGGAGGATTTGCTTCGTCCGGCGGCTGGGCGAAGCTTGGAACGGACGACGCGAGGAGCACCAGAAAAAATACGGGGACCAGCGCCTTACGTGCCACAATTGAATTATAGCTGCTGATGGAACTTCGTGAGAAAGTAGCGCAGCTTCCTACCGAGCCGGGCGTTTACCTCTATAAAGACGGGCAAGGAAAAGTTATCTACGTAGGCAAGGCGAAGAACATTCGCAGCCGCGTGAGAAGCTATTTCAACGACGACCGCTTGGCGGAAGCGAAAACCGGCGGGCTGATCGCCGAAGCGCGCGACCTGGATTTTATTCAGGTAGACAACAACAAAGAAGCGCTGGCGCTTGAGAACAATCTCACGTAGCAATATAAGCCGCGTTTCAACATTTTGCTACGGGACGACAAGACGTTTCCGTACGTGAAGTTGACGAGCGAGAAATTTCCGCGCGTGTATGTGACGCGGCGCATCCTGAAAGACGGAGCGAGTTATTACGGGCCGTATTTTCCGGGCAATTTGGCGCATCGGCTGGTCCATTTCATTCACAGGCATTTCAAAGTGCCTTCCTGCAAGGTCGATTTTTCGCGGCGGCACACGCATCCTTGTTTGCAGTTCCATATTCACCGGTGTCATGGACCGTGCGTGGCGGGACTGACAACCGATGACGCATACGGCGCGGCGGTGCGGGATGTGCGGTTGTTTCTCGAAGGGCGGCATCGCGACCTGGCGCACGAGCTGGATAGACGCATGCAAGTGGCGTCCGAAGAAATGCGCTTCGAGGAAGCGGCGGGCTTGCGAAACCTGGCGAATACGGTTCGCGAGATGGAACAGAAGCAGAAGATGGCGGCAGTGGAGGGCGAAGACACCGATATTCTGGCGTACCACGCCGAGCCGCCGCTGCTTGCGGTGAATCTGTTTCACTTGCGCAACGGCAAGATTGTGGATCGCCGCGAATTTTTCTGGGAGGATCAAGAAGCGTTCGATGAGGCGGATTTTTTCGAGGCGCTGCTGAAGCAGTTGTACGTGGGCAGCGGGTATATTCCAGCTCGCATTCACATCCCGGTGGATTTCGAAGGACGTGAGGAGCTAGAGGAATTTCTTTCGGAGGCGCGCGGCCGGAAAGTGGAGATTGCCGTACCGCAACGAGGATCGAAGAAGGCGCTGATCGCGCTTGTGGAGACCAACGCGAAGCATAGCTTCGATCAGAGGTTCCGGGTTTTGAAGCCGTCATCGAAGGCAATTCAAGAGGCATTGCGCGAGGCGCTGAACCTGCCGGATGCGCCGGGGCGCATCGAATGCTTCGATATCTCGCATATTCAAGGGACCGACAAAGTGGCGAGCATGGTGGTTTGGGAAGACGGGCGGATGAAAAAATCGGACTACCGCAAGTTTATTATCCGCACGGTAGTGGGCAATGACGATTTTGCATCGATGCGCGAGGTGATCACGCGGCGCTATTCGAGATTGCAGGAAGAGAAGCAGCCGTTTCCGGGGCTGGTGATCGTGGATGGCGGGCTTGGACAACTGCACGCGGCCGCGGAGGCGCTGGCGGCGCTAGGGATTACGTATCAGCCGCTCGCCTCGATTGCCAAGCGCGAAGAATGGATTTACGTTTACGGACAGGAAGACGAGCCGATAATCCTGGATAAGTTCTCGCCCATTTTGCACCTGGTGCAGACGATCCGCGATGAAGCGCATCGTTTCGCGGTGACGTTTCACCGGACGCGGCGGAACGCGGAACGTTTGACATCGGAGTTGCACGAGGTTCCTGGCGTGGGAGCGAAAACCGTTGAGAAGCTGTTGCGGACTTTCGGCAGTTTGGAACGCGTGCGGCAAGCATCGCCAAAGGAATTGATTCAAGTTGTGGGAGCGGCCGCGACGAAGCGGCTATCGGCTTATTTCGCGTCGGATAATAGGCTCGACTTAGTGCAGTTAGAAACCGTGGAAGAGCCGGAGCCCGAGCACGCCGGGTAAGCCGGCGCGGTCGATTTCAGCGGCGGTTTTAGCGACCGGGTATTCCACGCGGTGGAGAGTGACGAAGTTCTTTTCCGAATCGAAAAGGGCGTAGGCGGCGCGCGGATCGCCATCGCGCGGCTGGCCGACCGAACCGGGATTGATCAAGTAAAGCGTGTCGGGCTCGAGTTCGAGCGTGTATTCGGCTTCGTCGCCGCGCACACGGGATAACGAGCCGACGCGGCCGTGTTTCGAAAAGAAACCTCCCTGCAGATGTGTGTGGCCAAAGAATGCCAAAGGCAGCTCGAAATGCGCGAAGGAAGGCGTGGCTTCGCGCGGAGCGGTCACATACTCGTCTTCATCGGCGGGAGATCCGTGCCATACGTGAAAACCGTCGAGCTTGGAAGGGCCCTCGGGCAACTCGCGCAAATAGGTTAGCTGCGGGGCGTCGAGTTGGAGCATGGTCCAGCGGGCGGCGGCCTGGGCCACTTCGTTGAACCATTCCAGGTCTTCGATTCCGGCGACGACTTTGTCGTGATTTCCGCGAACGATGTAGTTGCAATTTGTTTTGGCCCATTCGACCACCTGGGCAGGGTGAGGATTGTATCCGACCAGGTCACCACAGCAGACCACCTGCTCATATTGGCCTTGCGCGGCGGCAAGCACGGCCTCGAGCGCGTACCAATTGGCGTGAAGATCGCTTAGGATGAGGAATCGCACAGACGAATCAGGGTAATCTCGGGCGGCGCTCCGATGCGCACGGGAACGCCTATGGTGCCGAGGCCCGAGTTCACATACAAAGAGGAATTCGCCAATTGATAGAAGCCCTTGGTGAAGGGCGTAACCAGATCGGCAATGTTGAGATTGGAGCCGGCGATCTCAAGATTAATTTGTCCTCCGTGAGTATGGCCGGCCAGGGTAAGTGAGAAGCCTTGGCGTGCGGCAACCGGAAAAACATCGGGATTGTGAGAGAGCAGTAAGTTGAAAACACCGGGCTCGACGAGCTCTTCCACACGCTCGAGGTAGCGCCGTTCGCGGCGCTGGTGATCGACCCCAACGAGATTGATGCGGCTCTGACCGAACGCGAGGGGCACGGCTTCGCGGCGCAGGAAGCGCATGTCGAAGTCGAGCGCTTTGGCGGCGGTGTAATTTTCGACGCGGGCGTGCATTTCATGATTGCCGAGGCAACCCCACACACCAGAGGAGGCGCGCAGCTTGGCTAGCTCGCGCAGGCATGCGTCGAGCGGATCCCACTTAGTGGTGATGAGATCTCCGGTGACGAAGGCGAGATCGGCTCGCAACTCATTCGCGGCGCCGATCGCGCGGGCCAGATCGTTGGCCGAAAAGAAGTCGCCCATATGGATGTCGCTGATCTGCAGCAGGCGCAGGCCGCGCAGATCTTTGGGAAGATTGGGGAATTTCAGGTTTACTTCTCTGACATCGAAATTCTTGCGCGTGATGATACCGGCGGAAAGCGCGATGACGGGCGCGGCGCACAAAGCGGTGGCGGAAGCCGTCAACCAGGCGCGGCGTTCGGGCTGAAAGCGCGGCTGCAAGAGCCTGTTTTTGAGCCATACGTCTTTGAGCCACACAATGATCGCGATTGCCGTCAGTATCCATGACAACAGGAGCAGCGCGCCGGATGTGGCGACGAGGGTATAGCCCGAGGGGAAAAAACGGGAGACCTTTGGAAAGACACTCTCCTGGCTGAAGAGACCGAGAAGAGCCTCGACCGCGAGCAAGCTGCAGATCCAGATCGGGCTGATACGCAGACGGCGCGCCAGGTAGATTTGCGAAACGACTCCTGCCCCAAGAAAGATGACGGAAGGAATCGCGCGAAGGAAGGGGCTTTCGAATCCCAAGCCTTATTGTATCGGCACGGCGCTAAAAACACGCACGCGCTTTCGTACAATGCAAGACGATGTCATTAGTTGTGATTGGATCCGTGGCGTACGATGCTATCGAAACGCCGCACGGGAAGCGCGAACGCACGCTAGGGGGCTCGTGTACTTACATTGCGTTAAGCGCGAGCCATTTTACGAAAGCTGAGATTGTCGGGGTGGTTGGCGACGATTTTGCCGCGGAAGACCGGGCGCTGCTGGCGGGAAAAGGCGTGGGCCTCGAAGGGCTGGAGCAGGTTACGGGAAAGACGTTCTTTTGGTCGGGTGTGTATTCGGCGGACATGAACGAGCGGACCACTCTCGACACGCAGCTCAACGTTTTTGCCGAATTCAAGCCAAAGCTGCCTTCGGCCTATGCGGCGCAACCCTACCTGTTTTTGGGGAACATACAGCCTGCTTTGCAACTGGATGTGCAGCGGCAGATGCCGGGGGCGCGCTTCGTGGGCGGCGACACGATGAATTTCTGGATCAATCATAGCCGGAAGGAGCTGCTCGAAACCATTGCTAAGTGGGATTTTCTGCTGATCAACGATAGCGAGGCGCGGCTGCTGGCGGAAGAGAGTAATCTCCGGAAAGCCGCCCGGAAGATTCTAGATCTGGGGCCGAACACGCTGATCATCAAACGAGGCGAATACGGCGCGATGTTATTCCGCAAGGACACGCTGTTTGTGGCGCCGGGCTACTTACTCGAAGATATTTTCGATCCTACGGGGGCGGGAGATTGTTTCGCGGGTGGATTCGTGGGATATCTCGCCGAGCGAGGGTTCGATTTGCGCAATGGAAATTTTGAGGTGGAGGAACTCCATCGCGCGGTGATTTACGGATCGGTGATGGGCAGCTTCTGCTGCGAACAGTTCGGCGTGGAGCGGTTTCGAACGCTGACACGCGCAGAGATCGACAAACGGTTTGACGAATTCCGGCGATTTACGGCGTTCTAGCCGGGAGGCCGGGATCGTAGCCACCCTGCTCTCCGTGCTGATCGCGGCTGTGGCGGCGTGGGTTTACCAACACGGCCATGTCCTGGACTGGGGCGATGCGCAAGCTCATCTGAATGCCAGCCGCAGTCTGATCGATTCGCGGACTCCGGGCTATGACCAGTTAGGTACAGTCTGGCTGCCGTTGCTGCATGTTATTTGTTTACCGCTGGTCGGGAACGATTTGTATTGGAGCACTGGACTAGCGGGTACGATTCCGGTTTCCATCTGTTTCGTAGTAGCGGGAACGTGTCTCTATTTAGCGGCGCGCGAAGCCTATGGAAATTCCATTAGCGCCGCGATAGTTCTAGCGTGTTTTGCGCTGAATCCGAACGTATTGTACCTGGCTGCGATTCCGATGACGGAGATCGTGTTTCTGGCGGGGCTCTTTGCGATGCTGCTGTGTCTGCTTCGCTTTCGAGCGACGCAAGAGCGGCGGTATCTTTTGATTGGAGTAGCCGCGTCCTGGTGGATGAGCTTAACACGCTATGACGGCTGGTTTCTGATTCCGTTTGTGGCGCTGAGTTTTGCATTGTTTGCGAAGCAACGCCGCTGGTGGATCTTGATTGGTTTTGGTTTGGCCGCCAGTCTCGCTCCTCTTTATTGGATCGTGCATAACCGGTGGGAGACTTCGAATCCACTCGACTTCTACAACGGACCGTATTCTCCCGCGGCCATTCAGGGAGAGCACGATTATCCGGGCTATCATCACTGGACCACCGCAGTCCGCTATTACTTTGAAGCGAGTAAGTTAATTTCCGGTTTATGTCTTATTTTGTTGGGCTGCGCCGGTATTGCGTGCGCGGTTCGCCAGCGGATTATTTTTCCCATTGCCTTTTTATCACTGTCGCCGGTTTTTTATGTCTGGAGCGTTCACTCGTCGAAACTGCCGATCCACGTTCCCTCGCTGTGGCCGCATTCTTACTACAACAATCGCTATGGGATCGCGGTGTTGGTGTTGGCGGCGTTCGCGTCTGGGGCTATCGCGCTGGTGCTGCCCGCTCGCGCCAGGCTGCTGGGGCTCGTGGCGCCCGCGCTATGCGTAATGATTTGGGCATGGCACGCTTCACCCGAGAAGTGGATTATCTGGAAGGAATCGCAGGTCAACTCGGTTTCGCGAAGAGCGTGGAGAGACGCCGCCGCCGATTTTCTGAACAGGAACTATCGGCCGGGGGAAGGAATACTCACTGGAACGGGGGACTTGCCTGGGGTTTATTGTCAGGCAGGCGTGCCATTCCGGGAGACGCTGAACATCGGCAACGGTGTGAATTGGCTGGCGGCCACTTCGCGTCCGGATTTGATCCATCGGGAGCGCTGGGCGCTGGTACAGGCGGATGACTTCGTTTGGCGTGCGCTGCGCAGCAGCGGGTCTCCCTACCGGCTGGTTTGGAGAATAGAAGTGAAGGGAGCGCCGCCGCTCGAAATTTACAAGCGATGAAGATTCCATTTACCAAGCTGCACGGAGCGGAGAACGATTTTCTGCTGACCTGGGGAGAACAGGTTGGGGACGAGAATCTGCCCGAACTGGCGCGCCGCCTCTGTGCGCGTGCAACCGGCATCGGCGGAGACGGTTGGATGCTGGTGTGGCGCGACGGAGATGGGCTGCGGACGCGGCTTTTCAATTCCGATGGCAGTGCGGCCGAAATTTCAGGCAATGGGACACGCTGCGCGGCGGCTTTCGGGCTCCTGCACGGTCTAAAGGGACCGGAGGTCGCGATCACTACGGGAGCGGGCAGAAAGATGTTGCGGCTTATTTCCCAACAGGACCGGCAGTTCCTATTCGAGATGGACATGGGCGTACCGCGCGAGGAAGAACGCTATGCCACACTCGAGCTGGCCGGACGAAGCTGGCAAGCAACGATTTTGAACGTGGGAAATCCGCAGTGCGCGATTTTTGTCGATGAGGTACCTGAGGACTGGCGGGTGGTAGCGCGCGAAGCGGAGGGCCATTCACGCTTTCCGAAACGGACGAACGTTTCGGTCGTGAAGCCCGTAGCGTGTAACATCGTAGAAGCCCTTTTTTTTGAACGGGGTGCGGGAGAAACGCGAAGTTCCGGTACAGGCTCGACCGGGGCGGCGGTCGCGGCCATTTTGAGGGGTAAGGCGGAGAGTCCGGTAGAGATAAGAACCCCGGCTGGCGCACTCAATCTACGGTGGGATGATAGCGTCTACCTGACCGGCCCGGCCGAACTCGTTGGCGAAGGTAACTACTTTGTTGATTTCTGAAAATGTCGATCAAATAGTCGGGGCGCAAGTGGGCGCCGAGCTTAAGAAACGGATTTCGAACAGGACGGCCCGGGTGGG
>Ga0193753_10003637_pt1 | contig 11310 bp, 5 predicted proteins | sample H1c2metaG_FD_144925 | JGI IMG/M metagenome (GOLD analysis project Ga0193753, IMG submission 144925) | Soil microbial communities from a riparian zone of the East river system, Colorado, United States - H1c2 | ecosystem: Environmental > Terrestrial > Soil > Riparian zone | place: USA: East River... | reverse complement strand
GCTCGGGCGTCCCGTTGTGCGCGCAGAGCGGGAAGCAGGCTTGGCGCCGACCGACAGCTCGAGCGACTACGGCTTTCAGCCGGATCACTTCGAGGACGTGCGTCGAGCCGATCGGCTGCAGCAAGTTCAAGAGGACGAGCAGGCCGCGAAGGCTCAGGTCTTCTTTCAGCTAGGCCACCGGGATGGCGGGCGTCAGTTGGATGTGCCTGCACCCGCTTCGGAGACAGTACTGGATCGTGCACTGAGCCTGATCCCCTCTGCTGTCGCAGCTCAGCAGCGTGAACCGCACGATGCGATTGCATCAAATCCTGACCAGAACGGCCAGGCTGCAAAGCAGTCGTTCGTTCGTGGTCGCGGCGATGCGGACATCTACGGTTCAGGCGAACTACAAACGCCGAGATCACCGTACCAAGTGATGGCCGGGACAGTGGTGCCCGCGGCATTGATTACTGGCATCAACTCGGATCTGCCGGGGCAGATCATCGCGTCGGTAACCGAGAATGTCTACGACACCGTAGCTGGCCAGTTCCTTCTCATTCCACAAGGATTGCTGTTGCCGGATGGTTCATCGCTGACGCTCGATCGATTGCCAGGTGTCGATCTGGCAGGTTACTCCGGACTGGAGGACAAGGTGGACTGGCACTGGGGACGGATCTTTGCCGGGGCCGCAGTCTCTACATTGATTGGTGTCGGTGCAGAGCTGGCTTCACCGGCGCGTCAGAACGACGGCAACACAGTCGTCATCGCTGGTCGCGAAAGCATTCAGAGCAGCGTGACCGATGTCGGTCAGCAGATCACGCAGCGGAATCTCAACATTCAACCGACGCTCACGGTCCGACCCGGTTTGCCGGTGCGCATAATCGTGAACAAGGATCTCATCCTGCGTCCCTTTCCATCGCAGTCGAATCTCGCGAGAATCAAATGAGCAAACTACGTTTAGGGCCGCTGCCGAAGACCGAGGTGGCGAAGGTGACAATTGGGCTGCCCATAAGCCTAAAGGCCGACCTCGACCAATACGCAGCCTTGCATGCAGAAGCGTATGGCGAAGCCGTGGATGCTACGACCCTCATCCCCCACATTGTTGCATCGTTCATCGCTAAAGACAGGGCCTTTCAGCGGGCGCGAAGGCGCGGCAACAGAGTGAGCTGATGTGCGCTACATCTGCCCGCTCGCGATCTGACGCTTCACACGATTCACAATGCGAAGCTGATTTAGCATCTTGAGAATCTGGTACGGACCTACGATCAGACCAGTGAAGTAAGCAGCGATGAACTTGAAGACAAGGTAGATCAGCCAAATCAGACCAGTTCCGGACCAAAGAGTAGGAAAGTAGCTCGTCAGGAACTTCCAACCCCAATACGTGGACGCAAACAAAGCACCGAGCAGTGCTGCGCCCGCGAGTGAAAGCGCGGGCAATCCGCCACTGTCTTTCTGAAGTACGAAAAACCAAGTTACGCCAGTGAAGATGATTAGGGTTTTGATGAGTCCCACATAAGTTTCGCGCACGACGGATCGGTTGTGGGACAGCAGACAGTGCTCGCAAGATGTTACGTCGAAGCGGGTGGCGCATTGATCGCACAGCGCTCGATTGCATCCTCGGCATGTTGCCCGTGCATCGGCTTCGTTGTGGATAAGGCACTTCATCACGATACTCCAGTCGCTCGAATCAGAACCCTCCCTCTCATGCCATCCCGGCACTGAATCCTCGCTTAACGCCGCTGCGCAGACGTGCGGCAAACCTGGGCGTTGAGATCACGTGTAAGGGGGCATTGGTTGAACCGTTCTGTGTGGGAACTTCGGTAAGTGCTTATATTGACTATGATTAGCAGTAAGACACATTTAGCGCGTTGAAGTCGGTAATAATTATGATTACAAGCGCCATCGATGCTGCACTGCAGGACCTGCTTCTGACCTTCGCTCGCACGAGTGGCAAGCGACGCGCTCGTCTCGGTCGTCCATCTACGAGAAGGCATCACTTTCAGTGCCTTTGTGCTTGGGAGCGCCTAAGTGCCGACGATTGGCGAAGTCTGTGCGGATGAGTGTCAGGTGGCAGCATGCGGAAATGACAAGACACGAGCAGGATCGGCAACGTTTCTATCGACTCACTCGAGATATTGATGCATTTCTTGGCGGGGCCACGAAAGTCACTGCAGCGTCTCACGTTGCTCACTACTTAACCTCTGGATATCTCCAAGACAGTAGATCATCAACTGGTGTCGACCAGCCGCGAAATCGAAGTGTGCTTCGACAGCGAGCGGAGATCCAACGGATGAGAGCGTGGCTAGCGACGCTACCGCTGTCCGCAGCATGTTACTGGATTAGCAGTCTCTACTCGTTGCTTGTGCCGTCGAAGCGAAGGCTGGATCTTGCCATGTACTTCACGCCGCCGCAGCTAGGCAGCCATGTTGTACGCATGATTAGTCGAATTTCCTGCGACTTCGCGACTGCGCGGATAATCGATCCGGCATGCGGCGGTGCCGCCTTCCTGCTTCCGGCTGCGATATTACTGCGCCGACTTCTCCTCCGCCGCGGGTTTACCGCCGCAGAGGTTTTACAGCACATTGAGGCTCACATTGTCGGGTGGGAACGTGATTCTGTATTGGCGTACATCTCACGGACATTTTTGTGTCTCGCTCTGGACGGAGAGATACAAGTTTCGGGTCGTACGCTGAACCCAAAGGTTGAAGTGGTCGATTCGCTCGTTCGCATTGAACGAGATCGCGCCCACGGTTATGACGTGGTGTTATGCAATCCACCCTATCGCAAAATTACAGCGAGCGAGCTGCCAGGCTTTCGTAGACGTTATCCGAATTTAATTGCCGGTCAGCCAAACCTCTATGCAATTTTCTCGGCGGTGTCTCTTAGCTTGGCAAGACCGGGAGGCGTCGTTGCGCTGTTAACTCCAACGAGTTTTGTATCGGGTGACACATTCGAGCCTCTCAGGAAATACCTCCTAACCAACTCGCGTATGCGATTATTGGAGATGATTCACGAACGAGAGGGCGTGTTTCATGATGTAGAGCAGGACGCTGCGCTTGCAATTTACGAAAGGCGTGTCTCGCCTCCCTTGCATCATCAACCACTGGTATCAAGTTGGAATCTACGTGGGGTGCGACAGCATCTAGGTCAGTTGAAGTTAAATAGTTCGGGTGCTCCATGGAGAATTCCGAGAGTCAAAAATCACCGCGAGCTGTTGAGAAGCCTAGAGAAGTCCCCTTGGCGATTGGAGCACTATGGTTACCGGGCTACTGTAGGGGCATACGTTTGGAACCGTGACCAGAGAGAACACTTTAGTGTTTATCCTCGGGGGGCATTGCGAGCGAAGACGTTTCCGATCATATGGGCTTCCTACGCACGCAAAGGATTCAGTTTCTCGCCGCGTTCCGAAAAGGAACTATCGCGCAAGTATCTTGTGCTCAAGGGCGATCGAGACAATGGTGGCATTCGCCGCCGCCCTAGTGTTCTGGTGCAAAGAACCAGCTCGCGGGCGCAATCACGGCGACTTGTGGCAGCCGTCTTGCCTCAGAAGTTTATAGATCGGTTTGGCGGTTTCATCGCTGAAAATCACGTAATTGTACTTGAGCCTACTTGCAAAAGGCCGCGTGTTTCACTGGCGAATTTATGCAGGGTACTAACGTGTCAGATTGTTCAAGACGCTTACTCGATGGCGTCTGGTACAAGCACATCGACGGTAGGTGGCCTGTCGAGCCTCCCCCTTCCGCATCCGGACGTTCTCCTGAAGAAAGCTAGATCGAAGGATGACTTTGAGAACGTAGTTCGACTCGGGTACATGATCACCGAGTCGTGCAAGTCATGTGAGGGATTACAGGATGCGCTCACGACTGCCACCACTCAAGCAACTTTCTGAGTCTGAAAAGCAAAGGCGCGACGGTCGGGAGCGCCTTCAGAAACAGCTCGCTGGTCGGGTAAAAAAACCAACCCGGGTGTCGACTACGCACAGCATAATTTCTGGGGCCACGGTTCCGGCTGGGTTGCCTCCCGCCTCAGGAGCGAATAATCAATGTGCTCCTGAGCCAAGTTCCGGCACAGCGCAGATTGCGATGAGATTCAATGGCGAGCCGCAAGCGCTTTGGCCGCAACCCTGGTTGCACCAAGTCGTCGATGCACTGCTTCAGACTGCAGCGAGCAAGGAGCTTCGTCTTGTACTCGTATGGCCTGGGCAGATGGATCCGCTGGCATTGGTTCACGCCATGGCTACGCTCGAGCGATTTGCGGTAGGCGACAAGCAGGGATTGCGTGCACTGCTCTACCCGGCGACGCGGGTCTCGTTTAGCTCGCGAGCACATACACTTATCGATCGTGACCAATTGCTGTATTGGCTCCATCAGTATCTGACGATCACGAAGGGTGCTAGGCAACCTCAACAAGGTCGGGACAATCAGAATAAAGACATGATGCTGATGGCGATACAATCGGCCAGAAATACTAACCCTAATGTTCCGTGCCCAATGCTCTCAGAAGTGCTGCCACACTTTGATTGGGACAGAACAGAGAAGACTTGGGGACACTACGGAGACAAGTTCCTGCAGCGATCTAGGCGTGCGCTGGATCGATCACACAAGCGTGCCTTGTTCACAAAAGAACAGGATGGTCGAATCACGCAGTTGGGAAACCCCGAGAGCGCCACCGATGCGGTATTTGCGATTAGCCACCTAGCATCGCAACGAGAGCGCCGGGAGGCGCTCAAGAGCGGCGCATTTCGTGGCAACAGACAGCCAGAAGTAGTGTTGTTCGACCTGACCCGTTCAATGTATCTACGCGCAGAGCGTCCCCTCCTCAAGCTGCTGCTCGATGCGAGTAAGGATCTCATGGACAGCTGGAAGTCACCATACGGTATGTTGATCGCCACGGACGATCCAAAGCTATTCTTCACCGCCAGGAAAGCTCTGATCGAGCGGTTCGGAGAAGAGAAGGTGAAAGTGCAGACGTTGATCAACGGCTCCGAGGGTGGCGGGTTGTCCAGCGCGCCGCATCCGCGCAATTGGTATCCGGCTCAAGTATCACTCAAGTACTTTCCCGTCGGAATAATAGACCAAGAGGCAGCAGAATCTGCCGTAAAGTTTTGGAGTCTAGCTGAGAAGTTGGAAGCGAGCAGTGAAGCAGGGAATCAATGCCGAAAGACAGCCGCATACCTACTTCGTCTTGCAAATTTGCCCGGCGGATTCTGTGATTTCACAAGCTGGATGACATCACAGGCTTATACGGATGTTGTTCATCGAGATATGAGCTGGGTGGCTCACGAGTACTGTCTGCGGTCTCTGTGTGATTCTGGCGCCTTCGCTGCGCATGTTGAGGACGCGAGGCGATCGATTGATCGAGGTGCGAGATTGTTTGAGAGTTATTCGGAGGCCACGCCACTAGCCTCTCGTGTTGCAAGAGAGATTGCAAAGGAACTGGTCAGCGGTAAGTCCAGCGTAACTGTGCTCTTCAGGTTTAGCAGCGACATCGCGGTGGCGCAGTCGTTCCTGTCGCGTTATCAGTACTTTAAAGATGGTAGGCCCTATGCGGATTTCGCGGATCGAGTAACTTTGAAAAACCATCGCGAACTTCCCCAGATACTGGCATCGGAGAAAATACCTTCAAAGCTTATTTTCGTTGGTCTGCCAGACGACACCCTCAGAATTCTTGTGGTCGATGAGCGAGTGCCAGCAGACAGCGTCGTTGTGGTTGACTATAAGAGAGCGACAGACATCCTTATTGGGCTCCGTGGACTACGTTCCATTGACACGTATAAGGCATACCGTGGGCGTATCGCTGGACTTGCGGATGAGATAGAGAAAAGACTGGATGCCCTTCCACGGACGATAGACTTGGAGAAATTGAGCCGTGTTCAGGTTCCGCGGTTATCGCTTTCGACAGCTGCATCAGAGCAGTCTCGCTCCATCGAGGCGCCCGGATCTTGGCGAGTTGAGCTTGAGGGAGGGCGCTATGCATCGGTCGGCCCGCGCGTCTATATCTACGATCCGGAGGATGCCGGTCTCTTCCTGAATAAGTCCGTTGAAGACCTCAAAGCGGGGGACATGATTTTCTTGATGTCGGACTCTCTCAAGGACCTTCTTGAGTCGAGTCTAATTGCCGCAGGTAATCCGGTGATACGCGGTGCAGGACTTGCGCAAATTGTTCGTCACTATCATCAACAGATCTTACAGAATTGCAAAAGAATCTTCGGAACTATCGTAGGGGTGGCACTGGCGCGGCGCATTCATACGCGGATGGTCGAGTTAGATCCAAGTGCTATGACAGTGAGTCTCAACCGTATCCGATACTGGATTGACGTGGACGACTCATCATCTGCCGGTGCAGATGTTAAGCCACATTCGACACGGCAGAAGAATGACTTTGTGGCATTTGCGAGAGCGCTTGAGATTCCCGAAAATCTGATTCATCACTACTGGATGATGGTTAGCGGGCATCGAGTGGCATTGCAGGAAGCCGGACGCGAGCTTGCGGATCGCTACGCCCGTGTGCTTTTCGCTGAGGAAGGCGCGGAATCGCACTACCACCTTAAGCGCGAAACAATTCTGATGTTGCAGCGCGAGGCTGCGCAGAACACATTCCGTTTGATTCGTACAATACCCCCGCAGTAAAACAGGAGAGCTAGCATGGAAGGGGCCGGCAGTGTGCCAGTGCGGCAGAGTCCGAAGACTATTCCGGACTCTCTAAAGGAAGCCGTGGCCGATGCCTTGCTGAACTCGCTTACTCAACGATTGAGTGGCAGTGGAGATCACGGCGAGCTTATTTTTGGCACACGACCGCGCAATGCTTTGACCTCAGGATTCTTGTTGCCGCGAGGCGAAGATAGCGATGGAGATGAGGTCAGCGCCTCCATTCGAATCAGTAGCCACGGGCTAGACTTTCTGGTGGCTCGGAGCGACGCATCAGTGATCCGCGTTCAGCCTTATGCGGTTCTCTATGTTCGGGTCTTTCCAACAGAAGGAGAAATCGCTAGCCACCCAAACTGTAGTCCGAAGTTTCCTCTTAGGCGAGAAACTGAACTTCAGCGACGCGCGTTAATGCGCCAGCGAGTAAAAGCTGCGCTGGCGCAACTAACCAAGGGTAGGCGCGATCCAAAATGGCCGGCCTTAGAGCTTGATATTCGACGGGCCGTTCATCAGGAGTTAGGTATTCCGCTCGATCTTGGAACGCTCGATGAATCCACAGGCGAGGAGTCGGGCATAGCTGCCGATGATGAGGCCGAGCCAGAAGATCAACCCAGGAGCGGCCCTCGATTCTCCGGCAGCGATCGCTTGCCGGATCACTTAGCTAGCGACGCGCCTGTGCCCCTCAAGTGGCGGCGTATTTCATTAGATCTGCCGGAATTGGAGTTTCGTGTTGGTGATGCAGCCAACGCGATCGGTGTTGCCAATTCTGCGATTCGCTTAGCAATCGAGACTCGGCTTGCGGCGTGGGCCTTAGATACTGACCCAACTAGTGGTGGGAGTGTATGGGGCTATAGGCGGGCGAGGAAAGTTCGCCCGTCAGACCTCGCGGATTGGTCGAAATATCTCTCCGAGGCTCGGGCGTCTAGTCTACGTGTTCTACTCCCGAAGATTGATCTGCAGTGGTCACTAGAGGTAACTCCAGATTTTCTGAATCCTGACTGTTTGTCACTGCATGTCGCACTGGAGAATGTCAGTGACGATCCACCGAGCTTTGAAACTGAACCGGCGGTATTTCAGGTTCGATTGGATGTCTCACTTGACAAAAACCTCCACCGCTCGCTGATGCTCGATCGAGTAAAGCCATCCTACCGCTACTATCAATACATGGCTTATCCGGCGCTCGGTTTTAACGGTGGCGTCGAATCGCTTGTGCACGACGGACAGCTGCACATGAAGACTACGTGGACGCCGAGATTCCATCAGCCTCGGGTCGTACCCGCGAAGATCCCCGGGCTCGTTACCCAAATGTCCCGTCTAGCTATGCCAGAGGCTATCGAGTCTCTCATGCCTCTATTACCTGCCTACGAGGAATGGTTGAACGACGTGCGGTCGATGGATGTCTCGACTGGGATTGGAGATGTTGATTCGGATCTCGTTGACCGTGAGCGCGCAAAGTTCGCCACGGATATCGAGAACTGGTCAAGCGAGCTCGGCGCTATCCGCTCAGGGATCGAGATCCTCGAGCGATCGCGGCGTGCCTGGCTCTCGGCCGGCCCGCAAGCCAATCCTCTCGCCGTCCCCTTTGAGGCTTGGTGCGCGATGAACACCGCGATGGCGCGAGCCGCGAAAAGTAAGGGGTATGACGATTGGCGATTATTTCAACTCGGATTCATTCTGGCTACCGTGCCAGCACTTGTCACTCGCATGCCTGAGTTTCACGAGTTCTACACCCCAGAAATGGATCGTGCGGCAAATGCTGTAACACTTCTCTACTTTGCCACGGGCGGTGGCAAGTCAGAAGCTTTTTTTGGGTTGCTTACATTCGCGCTCTTCCTAGACCGGCTTCGAGGGAAAGAGCGCGGAGTCACTTCATTGATCAGATATCCACTTCGCCTCTTGACGCTGCAACAAGCAAAACGTGCTGCTAGCACACTCGCACAAGCCGAACTTGTTAGGCGTGAAAGGAAGCACCCAGGCGAGCCGTTCTCCATTGGCTTTTGGGTGGGATCAAGCAATACGCCAAACAGTCTGCTCGACGATGATGTGAAGGCACTACCGGACATCGCGAAGTACCCAAAGTCCGCTGAAGCAGAACTGCTGAAAGATACCAAGTATGTTCGTGCGCTCGAGAAATGGAACAAGCTAACAAAATGTCCGTTCTGTGGAGATCGGACCGGCCTGCGTCGCTTCTCCGATCGTGGTGGGATGCTTGGGCACCTCTGTCTCAGTACCAGTTGCGACTGGGATGTGGGCTCCAATCGTCTAGCGCCCCTACCGTTCTACATCGTTGATGACGACATCTATGATTTGGCCCCGAGTGTATTGCTGGGTACGGTCGATAAGCTCGCGCTTCTCGGCCAGTCGCAGCGCACGATTCGTCGCTTTCTCGGCATGTTTGGGTTTGCACCTGGCTACAAGCCCGCAACAGGGAGGTTGTATTTTCCTGATTACCGGGCTCTTGGAGAGCTTTCGGCACCAAGTGGCGAACGATCATTTGTAGGTTTGCACCCAAGCTATACCGATGGCGAGAAGCGATACTTCGATCCCTTCCCCGCGTTGCTCATCCAAGATGAAGCTCATCTCCTCGATGAATCGCTAGGTACATTTGCCGGTCTTTTTGAGACTGCAATGGACGCCGCATTGGATGAGCTTGGACCATTGCTCGGAGATCAAATTGCTACGGTCCCGGGTCTTGGTCAGCGTCGTCGGATTAAAGTCGTGGCGGCTTCAGCCACGGTAACCGATCCTGAGCGGCAGATGCGAAGCATCTATCAACGGGCTCATACGATTCAGTTCCCGTATCCGGGACCGAGTCTATACCGCTCGTTCTATGCAGTGCCAAAGATGCGCGCCGAAGCCGATCTTGCTGCATTGATCGAAGCGACCATGGAAACCGAGAAGTGCTCGCATTGGGCTCGAATATACCAATCGATTCTCACAAACGGTCACACACATACAGTGACTGTAGTTGAGACGCTGGCACACTTTCACTCGATCATAACGGAGCTTTTCGAGAAACTTACCGGTAGCAGTGACTCAAGCGCGAGAGCCAAGGAAAATCTTAAGGAGCTGGTGTCAAAGAATTATCTGGAGCAGGTATTACAGGCGGCGATAGACAGATCCACCGTGTCGGAGCTCGCGACATTGATTGATCTGCATCGTATTGGACTGACGTACGTTACAAACAAAAAAGGTGGCGACCAGATTATCGCCGCCGAGGCGGTAGAGTTTGAGAAGAAGCACCGGGCTCTCGGCTTTGCGGAGCACCGCCTCCAAACCGATCTAATTACAGGCGCAATGGATGCAGGGCACATTCAATCCGTCATCGATCGCGCAGAGGACAGACCGAGTGTGGGAACTCGCTTCCGCGGACTGAATGATTGCCTACGTTCGATCGTCGCGACCTCAGCCGTGTCGCACGGTGTTGACGTGGAAGAGCTCAACTCCATGTTCTTCGCTGGAATGCCTTCAGACATCGCAGAGTACATCCAGGCGTCGTCCAGGGTAGGGCGCGCTCACGTGGGCTTTTGTGTATTGGTGCCAACGCCTCAACGAGCACGGGACAGGTATATCGTTGAGGTGCATGACATTTTTCATAGATTTCTCGAAAGGATGATTGCGCCGGCCGCCATAGACCGCTGGGCAGAGAAGGCAGTTGAGCGCGTAGTAGCGAGCTTCCTGCAGACATTCTTATGCGGTGTCCGCTCGATTCAGGGCATGACCAGGGCATCTGAAGGGCAGAAGGGAAGCGAGAGGATTTACAGGCTCACGCAGGAAGCAAAAGCTGCGGAACGAGAGAACGCGCTCGCGTTAAAGCGAGACATTTCTCAGTTTATTGAAGCGGCGGTTGGGCTGCGCTCTCCTTACGCGCCCCAAGATATTGAGCACTATCAAGGTCTCATACGCTCACGGGTTAATGACATTTTCAATGATATGTCGATGACGCGTTTCTCTGGTTCGGAGCTCGGCAAGTTCCTAGCTATTTGGAGGCCAGACCTTCGTCCAATGCTTTCTCTCCGTGACGTTGATAAGCCAGGGAGAATCGTCGCCGCGTCACGTGATGCGCGTGACGAGAAGAACGCGAAGGCCGATCAGATCCGCAGGGCGATGCGTTTCATCCGGCACGGCACCGGAGCGGCCATAGATGACGATGATGAGGATTAGGAGTATCCATGACGAAAACCATGATGCGTTCGAGGAACCAGCTCGCGATCGCGTACGCTCCAGAAAGCTTTTTTACGTTTGAGGGAGGGCTCGGTGCATGCATCTCGAAGGGAATCGTCACCCGTAAGGACGATCTAGATTCCGATACACGAGAGCAGATCGCTGCTCGAATGGACGAAATATTGCGTTCTTGGCACGCAGCCGCACGAGCGTGTCGTAGCGCCTCGGAGCCGATTGTGTTGCCTCAGCAATGTCTGGAACGTGCGCTAATAGATGATCGCGGAGAAGTGGCGCCATTCAATGAGGACCGCTTCGTATACTTCGTCCCGGAGGACATGGGGTACGTTCCTGCTCCCCTTACGTTTGTATGTAAGTCGTGCAGGCTAGTCCGGTCATACAAGGCGCTGGATGAATTTGACAGGGACCTAGAAGTGCTTGAGGACCCATCGAAGTGTCCGCATCCCAGAGGTAAACAGGGGCGCTGTGATTGGCGGCAGCTAGACGTATTGTTTGTGCACTGGTC
>Ga0193753_10003636_pt1 | contig 11310 bp, 12 predicted proteins | sample H1c2metaG_FD_144925 | JGI IMG/M metagenome (GOLD analysis project Ga0193753, IMG submission 144925) | Soil microbial communities from a riparian zone of the East river system, Colorado, United States - H1c2 | ecosystem: Environmental > Terrestrial > Soil > Riparian zone | place: USA: East... | reverse complement strand
AGTCTCGTCGCAGTGGCCTCGTGTCTGACACTATGCCTGGCCGTTCCGGTTGCAACGCTCGCGCAGGCTCCACAACCAGACCCGAAGGACGCGCAGTACCAACACACGGGTGAACTAAGCCGGACCTACAGCTTCCTCGGCATGGGCGAGACGATCGCGTATCACCTCTACGTGCCGGCGAAATGGAACGCGCGAGCGCGCCTGCCGCTGGTCGTGGTGACGCACGGCGCCAACCAGCCGTCCACGGCGCCGTTTCAGCGGCCGATGGCCAACCCGACGCTCGCCAAGGCCGCCGAGGACCGCGGCTACATCGTGGCGGCCGTCACCGGGTATCACGCCAACGCGACCGGCGTGGGCGGATGGAACGTGCCGTATCCGATGGTGCAGGTGCCCAATGCCGGTCGAGGCGGGGGCGGGGGCAGAGGTGGACGAGGCGGCGAGCCACCGGCGCCGCCTACGGCAGAAGACTTCCAGCGCGCGGAGGCCGACGTGCTCTACGTGGCGGATCTCGTCGCCAAGGAGTACAGCGCCGATCCGAACCGGATCTACTTGATGGGCAATTCGTCTGGCGGGAGCGCCGTGTGGACCTACGGCACGCGTTATCCCGAGCGATGGACCGCCATCTCGCCGAGTGCGGCGCCGCTCGACGACGCCGCGTTCCCGTACGAGCGGCTCAAGACCGTGCCCGTGCTCGTCGTGCACGGCGACATGGACACCACGATGGTCTTCGACGCGAGCAAGACGATGGTGGACCACGCCAAGACCAAGGGTGTGGAGGCCACGTGGCTGCCCGTCGCCGGTGGGATGCATACCGACGCGTGGGCCCAGCCGGAGATCCTCAAGCAGATCTTCGACTTCTTCGACGCGCACCCGAAGAAGATCCAGTAGATGCGGGCCTTCAGGCCCGCCTCTACTGAACTCGCCTTTCACGCCGCCGTCAGCAGCATCGGCCGGCCGCGCGTGATCACCAGCGTGTGCTCGTGATGCGCAGCCACGCTGCCATCCGTGGTGCGAATCGTCCATCCGTCTCCGGCCTGCGCGACGGCCTCACCGCCGGCACAGATGATCGGTTCAATCGTCAGCACCAACCCCTCGGTCAGCACGTCCTGCTGCCATGGGTCGAAATGGTTCGGCACCGACGGCGACTCGTGGATCGTCCGGCCGATACCGTGCCCCGTGAGGCCGCGGATCACCGTGAATCCCTGCGAGCGCACTTCCCGCTCCACCGCGCGGCCGATCTCGTGCACCTTGCGCCCCGCCGTCGCGACATCGAGCGCTGCCGCGAACGCGGCCTCCGCACATGCGACCAGGCGCCGCGCCTCGGGCGTCCCCTCGTCGACGATGACGGTGCGCGCCGCGTCGGCCATGTAGCCGCCCTTCTCGACGGTGACGTCCAGCTTGACGACATCGCCTGACTGCAGGCGCCGCGGGCCAGGCACGCCGCGGACGACTTCGTCGTTCACGCTGATCAGGACGGTACCGGGAAACCCATAAACCAGCGCCGGCGCCGAGCGCGCGTGGTTCCGGGCAAACACGGCGGCGGCCACGGCGTCGAGTTCTGCCGTGCTGACGCCGCGACGCACCGCGCGCGCGAGCGCATCGAGCGTGAGCCGGACGACGCGGCCGGCGGCCGCCAGGCCTCGCCGGTCCGCCGCAGACTGAATCGACATCTGGTCTACTCCCGCGTGCGCCTGAGGCGCAGCTCCACCTCGCGCTCCACGTAGCGCCATTCGTCCGTCTGGCGTAGACGGCGCAGCAACTGATCGAAGCTTCCGGTATCAGCAGGCGCGAACTCGAACCACGTCAGAAAATCGAATGGCTCGTTTTCACTCAGGTCGCGACAGTGGTGCAAGCGGCGCGCCACGGCGGGCAGGTAATCCAGGCCAATGCGAATGTGCGCGGACGTCTCCTCGAAGATCGCGCGGCGCTCGTCCTGCGTGAGCCCCCACCACTCGGCCGACTTGCGGATCGGGATGAGCGCGGCCGCCGTGGAGTCTGGCCTGGCGAGCGCGGGTTGCGCGGCCAGAAGCTGCGTCTTCTCGGCGCGGGTGACGTAGCGCTCGTGGCTCGTGACGCCACGCAATAACCACGCCTCGCCTTCCTTCGGCACTTCGCCCGACACCACCCGCAGGCGCTCGACGGCCGGGAGTGGATCTCCGGCTACGGCACGCTGCGACATGACCTCCCATGGGCCCGCGTCGCCGCCAACGAAAGTGAACAACCGCCCGGCCTGGCTCATGGCATCAGTATCGCTACTAGTATCGCGCGAGGAAGCGGAGGACGGCCTGATTGAACGCGTCGGGTTGTTCCCAGTAGGCCGAGTGGCCGGCCTCGGGCACGATGAGCGTATCGGCACCAGCGATGCGCGCGGCGAAGAGCCGGAGCACCGGCGGCGGCGCATACAGGTCCGCGCCTTGCGACGATGCGCGTGCCGACGCTGCTCATCACCGGTGGCGCGGACCTGTATGCGCCGCCGCCGGTGATGAGCAGCGTCGGCACGCGCATCGTCGCAAGGCGCGCAAAGGTGATGTGGTTTCTCGGAGGCTGCGGCGCCGCCTGCGGTGGTGCCAGCGCCGCGGACGGCGCTGCGACAGGCCGGCTGCGACGGGCGAGGTCGAGCCAGCGCGCCGTGCCGTCGGCATCGGCCGCACGAAACGACGGGCCGAGCTCGCGGACGTCGACGGGAAGGGCGTCGAACTGCGGCGCCGGCCTGAGCCGGCGGCTCAAGGCGAGATAGTCCTCATCCTGCACGCCGCCGATGCTGTTGGCGACCACCAGGCTGCGGACGCGCTCGGGAAACGACAGCGTGTAGTCAATCGCCACGATCGCCCCGGCCGCGGTGCCGACGAGGTGCGCCCGGTCGACGCGAAGAACCGTGAGAAGCCCTTGCAGATCGTCCGCCGCGCTACCGGGGTTCGCGCCGGGATCGATTTCGGATCGTCCCCAGCCGACCGCGGCGCCGGGACCGCCGGTGTCGACATACCAGAGGCGCCGGCCCGGCAGCGCCGCGAACGCACCCGAGGGCTCGCCTCCACCGGGACGCACCTGCGATGCAGCGGCGTCCGCGTGGAGTGCGGCGCATGCGCCAAGAGCCGCGGTGAGGGCTGCGATCAGCGCAACGGCGAGCGGCGCTCCGACCGGGCGGGCTCTCGTCGCCGGCGTCATGCGTCGAGCACGGCGGCCTCTTCGACGCATTTTAGGAACTCGACCACCGCTTGCCGCGCGTCGAGCTGCCCGAGCGTCAGGCTCGTCTCGAGCACTTCGAGCTTGGCACGCGCACTCTGCGCCTTCGCCACGCTCTGCTCGACGTTGTTGGATTTCAGCAACTGCGTCGCCACCGTGGCCATGATCGATGCGATCGACGCCGCGCCACATAAGAGCCGCCACGACGGCGACATCAGGCCCAGGGCGCCGGTGAGCCAGGCGGTAAAGGCCTGGCCACCCACGGCGGGGCCCGCCGTCAACGCCGCCGCCAGGCTGCCGCCCACGATCGTCGTGTTGAGCAGCCGGCGTTTCCGCGGCACCGCTCCGGCCAGGAACCGGTCCACCTGCACCCGCTTCTCGCGGATGCGGCCGAGAACCTCGTTGGTCGAGACTGCATTCATCGACGCTCTCCTCCCTCGGCCGCCAACTCCCTGGCCGTGAACTCCACGATGAGCGGCGGGTCGTGAGTGTAATCGCTGTAGCGAATCCAGGAGGGGCGGACGCGCACGTAGATCAGGCCGGGCCAGCTCAGGCGGCCGGGCCCGTCTGGGTACGCGGCGTAATAGACCTGCTGCAAGCGCGGGAGCTCCTCGCCCGACGGGACGTCAGCCAGCCCTTCGTACTGCACGGTCCGTTCGTCGGCAGGCCCGAAGCCGCCAATCACGAACGCCAGGGGGGGTTGTGCCGGAGGTTGCTCGTCTTGCGCGTCGACTCCACCGTGTCGAAGACGATCTCGAACCGATCAGTGAATGCGACGCCGACGACGGCGGCCTGCGGCACACCCGACGGCGACACGGACGACTGCGCGGCGACCCGGTGGGTCCGCATGAACGCGAGCAGGTCTTCGGAGTTCATGGGTTCAGCGCCGGCCCGGACGTATTCATGGCGTTGCGCGTTCGCCTGAGCACGCCGCCGCCTCCTACGAGAGAAAGCCTTGCGCGTCGCGCCACATCGCGGCGACGAGCTCACCTGCGGGCACCGGCCGCGCCATCGCAGCCGACTGCCCCGCCCACACCTGCATTCGATGATAGTCGCCAGCGGCGGCGCCCTCTTCCTTCATGCGCGCGGTGAGCGCACGCTGCACCGGATACGGGGCCGGCGGCGGCGCGCCGGGGGCACCGGACGCCAGCACGAACTTCGTCGTGATCGCGCGTCCAAGACGTCCCGTGAACGCGCGCGTCGGGCCCGTCTGCTCCGGCTCGAGGTCGGCCAGCGCGCCCGCCCATGCGCGATGCGTGTGGGCCTCGGGGCAGCGCAGGAACGCCGTGCCCACGCACACGGCGCTGGCACCCAACGTCAACGCGGCCGCGACACCGCGTCCGTCGCCAATCCCTCCAGCCGCGATGAGCGGCACGCGCACGTGATCGGCGAGCCGCGGCAGCAGCGCCAGGAGCCCGACCGCTTGCCGATCGGCGGCATCTGCATCGAAGGCCCCGCGATGCCCACCGGCCTCGAAGCCCTGGGCGATCACGGCGTCGGCTCCGGCCGCTTCCGCCGCCCGCGCCTCGGCGAGTGTCGTCGCCGTCGCGAACCAGGCAACCCCCTCCGCCTTCAGGCGAACCACGTACTCGGGCGGGAAAAGCCCCATGATCGACGACACCGCCGTGGGCCGCGCCTCGAGAAGCGCGTCGCACTGGGCGGTAAAGTCGGGCGGCGATCCGTCGCCGGCGGCGGCGGGCACCTCCGGCCCCCACTGGCGCAGAAAGGCCCGCAGGCGCCCTTCGGTCTCGGCATCTCGACGCGGCGGCGGATCGGGCACCCAGGTATTCAACTGGAACGGACCGGCGCTTGCGGCCCTGAACTCCTCGACCCACGTGCGGATCGCGGCCGGCGTGCTCACCAGCGCGCCCATCGCCCCCATGCCGCCGGCGTTGGCCACGGCGATGGAGAGGCTCGACGGACAGGCCCCTGCCATCGGCGCAAGCAGCACAGGCAGCGCCAGGCCGAAGCGGGCGCAGAAAGCCTCGGCGCGATCGGCCGCCTCACGCGCCACTCGCGGCCGCCTCCCACTGCGCAAGCCCGGCCTGCGTCATGCGCTCGAGCATGCCGGCTTCGCTGGGCGGGTCCAAGACATACATGCGCGCAAACTCGTCGGCACCCGGATAGTGCGTGCCGCGCACTACCTCCGCCGCCTTGGCCAGATCGTAGGTCGTCCTGCGCAGTTCTGGCTCGGGACCAAGCAACAGCCAGTACGCCCCGGCCGGCTGAAACGGCATCCCGACGCTGCCGGCGTTGAGCACGCGCGTCGACCCGACTCGCATGTCGAACTGCATGTGGGTATGCCCGCAGACAATCACGTCGGCAACACCATCGAAGACCGCCGTGAGCACTTCAGCGGGCATGACGCGGGTGACAATCTCGCTGTCGTTGCGCGGCGTCGCATGGCAGAAGAGCACGTCTCCCAGCTCGGGAATCGCCACGCGAAGTGTGGGCGGCCATGCGGCGATCGGCTGCCGAGTGTCAGGGGTGAGTTGGTCTCCCGTCCAGCGCAGCACGTCGCGGATCGCCGCCGGGAAGGACGACTCCGCGCCGGCGATTTCGGCCAGCGTCTCGCGATCTCCATTGCCCTGAATGAAATCAGTCGGGATGTCCAAGCCCAGCAGGCGTTCGAGCGACTCGCGGGGCATGGGTCCCGGCAGCACGTCGCCGCCGATCACGATGCGGTCGACGCCGGCGCGGCGCACGTCAGCCAGAACGGCCTCGAGCGCCGGCAGGTTTCCGTGGACGTCGTAGAGCGCGGCCACACGCATCGGCGACATTATCCGGCAAACCGGCTTGCGCCCGGATCACGGGGCCGGCACCCCGCCTTCTCCGCATGGTAGAAAAGGATGTCGACGTTGCCAGGCGCATGTCCGAGCAGTAACACCAAGCTGCCGACCTACCCGCGATGGTGGACGCTGTGGATCGCTGCGTGGGTCAGCAGCTTGGTGTTGGCCCAGTAGCTGTAGTCGTAGAGATCCTCGAGATCGGTGATGGTCATGCACCCCTCGGACCTACGATACGATCGCGCGCTTCGTTTCGGAAAGCGGCTCGGACTACTGCCGTCGCGTGGTGTAGAGGATGGTCGTCTTCGTGCCAGGGCGATAGGGAAAAGGCGCGAAGTGGACGTCGTAGCCCGCGCGAGCGCCGACCGCCCGAAGCAGCGCGCCATTGACCCATGTCACGAGCGAACCATCGAGCTTGCCGGGTCCGCGGAAGCCCTTGCGGTAGTCGTCCATGTCGCTGACGAAGATGTCCTGCACCTCGAGATAGCCGCGCGGGTGCAGCAGCGGCAGCGTATTCGCAAAACTCTCTCCAGCGCCGCGCGAGAGATGAAAGCGTACGTCGTCGGGCGCCTCGGCCAACAGGTCTTCCAGATGTGTCTTGCTGAGTCCCGGCGGCACGTGGCCGTCGTCGCGCTCGTCGAGGGCCAGCAACCGCTCTTCGAGCTTGAAGGCGTCCCACACGCGCCGCCAGAGCTCGACGCCCCGCTCGTCCCTGAACACGGACTGCGGTCCTCCATCCAGCAAGCGCCTCGTCACGGCCGGCAGATCGGCGCGCGCGATGCCGAAATCGGCCACTAGTCCGTCGGCGGCCGTACCGTTCAGATACGCCCGCGTCTCGACGAGATGGAGCTTCCCGTCGCGTCGCACGAGATCGTCGAACGGCAGGTTGTCGTAGGTGTTCGTCGAGTGCACGTACATGATCTTGAAGCGATGCTGGGAGAGCGCGCTGAACGGGTTCAGCGCGTCGAGGGGCACGCCGCTGACGTGTCCCTCGTGCTCGGCCACGGCCGCCAACGCCCGTTCGAGGCTCGTCGGCGAGTAGTCGCCGAGGATGAAGTGCATCCGCGGATAGAATCGGCCGCCCGCCTCCGCGTCGAGGGCCTTGAAGCAGTCGAGCCAGGCCGCGGCGCGCGCTCCGGTGCCGACGCCGATTTCCAATCCGATGATCTCCGCCGGGCACTGCCCCTTCCGCTCGAGATCGTCGAGCCGTCCGAGGAACTTTCGCGCGGACGCCGCCACCGCCTCCGGGTGGTTCGCATCAGACGAGCCGGCCGGGAGCGCGGCTTCAAACCCTTTGCCCGATGCCTCCTCCCAGTCGGCGAGGTGGCGCCAGAACAGCCGATTGAAGTCCCAGATCAGGCAGTCGCGATAGGGCCTGAAGTCGTCGAGGTAGACATGCCGCTGCGGATTGGCATCGGGGGGATCGCTGAGGCTGCGCACGGCGCGAGCCAGATCGCCGCACAGACCTTCGGCCGACGCCTGTCTCAGGTCCACGGCAATCTCGGCGAGTGGCAGCACGCGACCCGTGCCGTCAACCGTTCGCCGCACTATCACGGGATCGCGGAAGTTGGTCTTGTATTGAATCCAGTCGAGATGAACGCGGAGCGACGGCGCCAGCCTCGGGTCGAGGACGCCCTCCTCGACCATCGACAGCAAGGCGCCGCTCACCACACCGGCCAGCTCGCTCTGCTGCGATCGGGGTCCGCCGGCCTTGGCCTTCTTGCTCGGAGCAATATGGTTGATGTGAACGATCACGGGGCTTTGTTTGCCGTCCCACCTACGTAGTGCTGCGCACTCTTGTCGATGCAGACGAACTCGATCAGCTGCGTCTCCGGCAGCAGGCGATTGGTGACGGTCGCCGTGAACGGCTTCGTGTAGGCCTTGGGATCGTCGATCGTCACGTCGATGACCAGCGAGCCATAGTTCGGCCGGCGGAACCGCTCGATCATCCGTCCGGCGCTCGTCAGCGGGCTGCCTCGCACGTCGAGCCAGCCATCGTCCATGAAGCCTTTGGTCTCGACGACCAGCGTGTCGCCTTCCCAGCGTCCGATTGAGTAGCCGTTCCACCACGGCTCGGCATCGGCCGGCGGCAATGGGCGCCCGTCCGTAAACACCTCGCGCACCGTCGTGCCCGATCCCTCGTAGATGAGGATGACCTCCGTCGGGGTCTGAATGATCTTCTTGGGGAACGGGTGCGAGGTCATCTGCATGATGCCCATCGGCAGGCAGTGGGCGTCCGGGTTGTCCTTGCTGTTATCGGTCATCCGTTTCTTCACCAGTTCGGCGGCCCAGGGCTGGTACGGCGCCCCGCCTGGAACGCCGTCGCCGACGTTGCCGAAGATGGAACCGGATGGCGGCAGTTCGCCAGTGCCCTCGGCGGCGATCGCCGGGGTACTCGGACGCCGCCCCTGAATCGTTTCCCAGACACCGGAGAGATCGGGCTTGCCGTCCGCGGTGCGCGGCGCGGGCGCCTTGAGCGCGATCTTGCCGTCAGGCCCCTTCGGCGCTTCCGGCATCGAACGCGCCGGCCACTGCGCGTGCAACGAGGACGTCATCAGCACGATGCCAGCCGCCACGGCGGTGCGCACGATCGCTCGTCGTTTTTGATCCCTGATCACGAATATTCCTCTCGTATCAGGCGGACCTGAAGGTCCGCCTCTACGTACTCGCCCTGCCGCCTATACGAAAACATCCGTACGTAGAGGCGCACCTTTAGGTGCGCCTGGCCCACCCGCCTTACCTGCCTTACCGCGCCGAAGGCGCGGCCCTAGGTGAGCTGCCCCTTCACCCAGTCGAGCTCGCGGCACACGTACTCGACGATGTCGCCGGTCTTGAGGTGCGCCGGCAGCACGTCCCAGGTGTAGGTCTCGATCTCGAGGTGCGTCGACAGCGGCGTCTTCTTGTGAAACGCCAGCGCCTGCTCCAGTGCGAACCGCGTCGTCCCGAACGCGCCGAGATCGTCCAGGAATACCGGCACGTGGAAGTGGGTCCGCCACTCGCGCGGTCCCGGGTTCTGATACCAGTCCGCGAAGGCGTCCTCGAGGTTCAGGAACCACGTCGTCTTCCCGTCCTTCTTCTGGCAGGTCTGCGACAGATAGATCGTCTTGGCGAACGACTGCAGCGCGTCGACTTTCGCCTGCGTGACCTCCGGGATGTGCATCGACGCCGCTTCCTGCAGCTTGACGATCGGCACGCCCGCATCCACCAGCTTCTGCAGCGACGCGGGAATGTCCTCGTAGCCCACCGACTGATGGCCGATGTCGAACACGATCCCCATGTGCTTCTTCATCGCCGCCGCTGCGTCGGCCGCGTGCAGACCGGTGGCCTTGGCCAGCCGCTCGGTCGTCTGCGGCGCGAAGAGGTGGTTCTGGAAGTAGGTAATGGTCTCGTCGGTGGTTTCCAGGTAGCAGCGCGGCTCCGGCTCGAGCCCGAGCGTCACCGTCTTACCGGTCTTCTTCTCGAGGGCGACCAGGTGCGCGATCACGTCGATCACGTTGCTGGTGTAGGCCTCGACCACGTCATCGCCGGTGACGCGGGGCTTGAACCCAAGCGGCGCGCTCTGGATCGACGGGTTGACGCCGTCCGGCGCCACGTCCGCCAGCAAGTCGGCCACCTGCTTCGTGTACTCGCGCCGCTCCGGTGTGCGCCAGTCCGGCTCGTAGACTTCTTCCTTGATCACCTCGTTCTTGAACACGCCGTAGACGAACGCGTTGGCCGTGTAGAGATACAGGTCCTGATCCTGGAAGAACTGCTTGAGCGCGGCACGCTTGCTGGGGTCCGCCGAGAGGAGCGCCGCCGAAGGCGCGGACGTCCGCAGGCACACGCCGAACTTCTGGTCTGGCGCGAAACGCGCCTTCACCTGCGGCAGATACGTGTTGACGCTCTTCCAGAGCTGATCCCAGTTGTCGGTCTGGTGCACGAGCGTTGAGTAGGTGAGATGTCCGAGTCCTCTTCCAAGATCCATCTGCGCCTCTAGGCGGACCTGAAGGTCCGCCTCTACGAAAGCGCGGGTCTAAAGACCCGCGGCCACGAACACCTATGAAACATTCTCGACGACTCCGGACGCAGCGGACGTCACGATCGCCTCGGTGACCGCCGCCCCGTGCACCATCTCCTCGTGTGTGATGGGAAACGGTCGCTCGATCCTTGAACGGACTCGACAAGCGTTTTTCCCCACCACCCGAGGCCGACCATGGCTGCGTTGATCATAAGTAGCGGAGCCTCGCCGCCCGCCCGAAGGGCGGGCAATTAGACACTGTCGTAGCGAGGTGGAGCCTCATGCTCGTCATACGTGGCGGAGCCTCGCTACGCCGAGCGAATGAGGGAGTACTTCGGGTCGGCGCCCAGGCTCTCGGCGAGCGGCAGGCCCAGTTCCTTGCGCACCAGGTTGGTGCCCTGCACCAGCGCCACCATCTTGTAGAAGGCGTGACGCCGGCTCATGCCTTCCCGGCCCATCCCGCAGTCCGACGACAGCACCAGCCGCTCGGCCGGAATCACCTTCAAGGCCGCGCGAATCAGGTCCGCCACTTCCGTCGGCGACTCCACCTGCAGCGTGTGGTGATCAATCGCCCCGATGCACACCTTCATGTCGGTGATTTCGCGGCCGACGTCCTCCAGGTCCAGCGCGTTCGAGCTCTTCATCTCGAATGTGATCACGTCGGCGTCGACCTGGTTGAGCAGCTTCAGCGCCGGCTTGTAAGTCTGCACCGACCCGAACATCCGCTGCTGCGAGGGGTTGCCCCAGCAGGTGTGGCACCACACCTCGGTCTTCGCCCGCAGCCCCTTCACCGTGTTGTTGAACACCTTGAGCATGAACTCGGGGTTGATCACCTTGTCGACGTAGTTGCGCGCCGCCAGCAGGTGAATCTGCGGCTCTTCCATCTGGATGACCGGGCACCCCGCATCGGCCAGGTCGTGCAGCTCTTCGTTGAAGGCCTCCGACATCGCCCAGATGCGCTCCGGCAAATCCTTGTAGTGCTCGTCCTGCACCGCAAACGACACCAGCTCCGGCGTCACCGTGCCGAACTTCACCGGCTTGGTCGTCATGCGCTGCGCGGCCTTGAAGAGCTCCGCATACTGCATCTCGCCGCGCCCGATCGGGCCCACCAGCTTCGGCATCACCCGCGCTTCGAGGTAGTCGTGCAGGATGTGCCCGCGCGGAAAGCCGATGCCGCCGGCGCCGACTTTCGCCAGCTTCGGGTGCGTGGTCTCGAACCCGCTCATGTGATGCGGCGGATAGCTGGTCCAGCTCTGGCCGCCGATGTCGGCGTCGAAGCGGCAGTCCCCGTCGGTCACGATGTCGAGCCCGGCCACCTCCTGCTCGGTCATGTAGACCGACAAG
>Ga0193753_10003635_pt1 | contig 11312 bp, 12 predicted proteins | sample H1c2metaG_FD_144925 | JGI IMG/M metagenome (GOLD analysis project Ga0193753, IMG submission 144925) | Soil microbial communities from a riparian zone of the East river system, Colorado, United States - H1c2 | ecosystem: Environmental > Terrestrial > Soil > Riparian zone | place: USA: East... | reverse complement strand
CCAATTTGTTTGCTCTTCCTGAATTCAACCGGGGACTGAGCAGTATTTCTTTTGAAAAAATTGGTAAAGTAGGCCGGATCTTCAAATCCGAGCTCATAGGTAATTTGTTTGATAGATTTGCTGGTATAATACAACAACCTTTTCGCTTCTATCATTATGCGGGTGTGTATCATTTGAATGGGTGTCTTTTCATTGTATATCAAAAAGATATTAGCAAGCGTCTTGGGAGATTTGTGAAGACGATCCGCATAATATTGCACTGAATGTTCGCGGTTAAAGTTTGCTTCTACCAATAAGTTAAACTGACGGAAAATATCCAATTTGTCATTGGTCTTATTTTGATCCGGAACAGCACTTGATTTTGCCAATTTCGTAATAACAATAATGAGCCTTTTCAAAAGCAGCAATAGCAAATCATTCTGGATATTATCACGTGTTTTCAATTCTTCAATGAAAATGTGGAGCAATAGTCTTAATCTGGCCTGGTCCTGTTCATCAGTATTAATAAATACCTGGTCAGCGCCTGCAAATAAAAAGCCAACGCAACTCACCTCGGCATCATGATCGATTATGCAATAGAATTCACGGTTGAATTGCCAGGCAACAATATCTTCAGCACGTCCAAAACTAAATGACTGATTGAACATTAATGGTAAAATTGTGCCTGGCATAAAATCATACTCCCCGCCATCTATGGTGACGGTTTGCTGAATGCCTGTATTCCATGCAATGGTAAAGTATTTATTATCTTTGTCACGCAGATAATAGTGCCGATCCAATTGCGGCTCGCTACTGAAAAGCAATAGTTCACCACCCGTTTTTTTATCAGAAAGGGAAAGTTTCATCTCTGCAAAATTAATAATATTGAAAGAATGATACAGCCGCAGCAGCCTGGTAATTCTGTAAATCAGATAGGAATTTTTGAATCAGCTTTTATTCCCAAATCCTATCATTGAGCTGCCCCGGATTTTCGGCCTTGCTGTTTTTACGCTTTTGTTCATCCGGTATACTGTCAATGAAACTGTCTACGCTGATAGAACCTGGGCTGGTTTTAATTTCTGCTAATTTACCCGTATGACCTATTTTATCAGAATTGGCTGTGAGCGATCAAATGTACATTGTTTCAATGTCCCGCCCGTATTTTGGGCAGTGTTTCAGTTTGAAATTATAAAAGGAATCATAATTTATTCCATTTTTGATATTAATTGTGCTGCCGGGTTATCCGGCAACATTTTCCCGGAGCCGGATGGGAAAAACCTGACAACTGGCCCCCTATTTGATACCGGTTAGTAAATACTTTTTTATATGAACAAAATCCTCATTGCTTTATTGGCCGGACTGGCCGCAGGCATTTTAATAGCACCGGCAAAAGGATCAGCAAGCAGGGCAAAGCTGGCTGATGCGTTCGATGACATGGTCAATAAATTACGGCGAAAAAAGGAAACTGACATGTACAAAAATGCACTGAAAACGATCGGTGAACATATTGGTGCGGCTTAAAAGCAGGCTTAATGGCTAAGGCCGGCAGATGTATTCATCAGGTTTTTGGCTTGCTGGATACGCGACCTTTTACGTTTTTAAAACGTCTGTTCCATGGCGTTTATACCATTGCGTTAGTAAAATGTAGCCATTGGCTGAATAAGGCCATCAACCTAAAAGTAATTGGGAAATTATATCCCCAATATGAATGATATAACAGTGCTGGATTGTAATTTTTTTTTACATGCTTAAGTAATGCATCTTTATGGGATGCAGAATTAACGATTGATCATTCCGTGCTCACCCATTATTTAGCATCTTCAAAAAATCTGGCAACAGGCAGTATTGTAAAATGATCAGGGATAATCACCGACTTTACATTTAATTAAACCAGACTGCATATCCTTTTCGCCGGAGCTCCAAAGCTAGTTTTTCTTCCATTAAAAGAGCTTCCGCGCGGGTCATTGGTTTTACATTGATATGGTTATAAAGACTTGGGCGAAGGTATGCCCCATATTTCCGAACGATGGCTGACGATAAGTTATGACCTTTCTTATTAATGTAACCCGTCTTGTGTTGTTTGAACCGCTCTGCCGGCGTCTTACTGATCATCCCTACGTACAAACATTCAAGCACACCGTTAAACTGGGGATTGGCATTGCGGAACCTGGTATCTTCCGTGAAGACCTTCTTTGACAGTTCAATAACATACACCTGGTACATCATTAAATGTAAAAAATGAAATGCACATATTAGCCCGCCTTTACTGTAATAACCGGATTTAACCGAAAATAACCCCCGTCCTCAAACCTGATAATATAGTCTGATGTAAAATGTGTGCTTTTCCTGTAATAATCCATTGTAATAATTGGGGCGTCTGAGTTTTATTCCCGGCAGGCGAAGCGGGAGCCGGGGGAGAAGTTTGACCTCAGCAAAATGCCATGGTGATCTGTGACGGCGGGGCAGGTTTTTGGGGTGTATTGTTTGATATGAAAAGCAACCTGTTCAGTGACCTGGCATTTAATGAGATCGGGTAACGGCAATTGCCCTGAAGCCGGCGTATTTAGTACAAGGCTTCAAATGAATCTTCAGCTTTGATTGCCTTCAGCAGTTTTTCCGTATGCTGGTAAGTAGCCTTATATAATAAAACAGCCATACTGATCCTGCGGACGCCGCAAGCAGCCAACGCTGTTACCGATGTAATTCCCGGTACTCCTACAACATTTACCGGGAGTGTGGTAGCAGCCGTAATGGCCCTGATGCTGTCCAAGTCCCGGACTGCGGTTACGAATAATCCATCCGCACCCGCATCCTGGTATAGTTTGGCCCTTCGCAATGTTGTTTCAAGTGGTGAAGCAAGCTTTAATAAAAATCCGTCTGTGCGTGCATTGATAAATAGTTGCTGGTTGTTTTTCAGCAGGTGGTTTTTGATACTGCTTAATTTTTTTAAGTAGATGTCTTCACCTTGTGAATCTTCCAAATTGATGCCTGACACACCCGCGTCAATCAGCCTTTGCAGATGATCAGTTAACTGGTTCAGGTTATCAGTATACCCTTTTTCGAAATCAATGGACAAGGGAACGCTCGTACACGCTTTTATCCGCTGAACGATATACAACAGTTCAGGGAAGGGGATTTTTTCCCCGTCCTCATAACCCAGTGAACCGGCAATGGCCCCACTGGAGGTAGCGATGGCTGCATACCCGTTGTTCTCTATCATTTGCGCAGTTTTTACATTCCAGGCATTGGCAATTATCAGCGGTTTATTTCCGTGGTGTAACTGGTAAAAAATTTCGTATTGGTTCATTATTTTTTTCGGTAAAGTTATCCATTCGCAAAACAGGATGCCGGGTGCGGTTCGGACAATCAGGCGGGGTGATTCGGACAAAAGCAATTTTTCAGGAGATCCGGAAAATCAGTATTGTTGTGTAAATACAAGTTGGCAAACGATTTGATGCAATAAAAATCTCTCTTAGGCAGGGAAAACATTATAGCTCGGGATATGATAAAACAAGTGCTTTTTATACAGGGTGGGGGCAACGATGGTTATGAGGCAGACGCAAAGCTGGTGGCGTCGCTGCAAAAAGCATTAGGGAAGGATTATGAGATAAGTTATCCCCGGATGCAAACTGATCAGGCTGCCCCGGATTTTGGTTGGCTGAAGCAAATCGGAAAAGAAATTGATAAACGCGGAGACGATGTTATTTTGGTTGCACATTCATTGGGAGCATCACTGCTGCTTAAATACCTTTCTGAAAATAGGGTTTCGAAAAAGCCAGCCGGAATTTTCCTGGTATCTGCACCATTTTGGAATGGTAAAGAGGAATGGGTGAAGGGTTTAAAATTGAAGGAAGATTTTGCCGAAAGCCTTCCAAAAAATAGCCGAATCTTTTTTTACCATTGCCGCGACGATGAAGAGATACCGTTTGATAATCTTGCATCTTACAGGCATAAGCTTCCAGTGGCAAGCTTTCGCGAAATTGAAAGCGGCGGGCACCAGCTCGGTAAGAACCTCAATTTGATTGCAAAGGACATCAAAGACCTATAAATTCATCTGGTAGTTATGAGAATCAAAGCATATGGAATTAAACAGAAAGACGGAAAAGCGGAGCCATTTTACTATGAAAGAAATGTTGGTCACAATGAGGTAAGCGTAAAAATTCTTTATTGTGCTATTGCAAGAGGGGATATTCAATTCATAAGTGATGATTGGGGCGATACAAAATTCCCAATTGTTCCGGGACATGAAATGGTGGGGATTGTTGAAGAAATTGGCTCCGGTGTAACTACATTAAGCGTTGGTGATCGTGTTGGTGTCGGTTATCAGCAAGAAGCCTGTTTTGAGTGTGCGTTTTGTAAAGCGGGTAATGAACAATTTTGCGCGCAGCAAAAAGTAATTGGTGTGCATTGCTATGGTGGTTTAGCCGAACATATTGTTGTCGATAACAGGTTTGCCTTCAAATTTCCACCGGCATTGCATCCTGCAAAGTCCGTTCCTTTGTTATCATCTGGTCTTACCGTGTATACAGGAATTGTGAGCGCACAATTACCAGCCAATTCCGTTGTTGGCGTCCTGGGAGCCGGTGGACTTGGTCAACTGGCCATCCAGTTTTTAAATAAAATGGGACACGAAGTGTATGCATTTTCTCATTCCCCGGAAAAAAAAGAGATGATTAATCAGTTGGGAGCTGAATGTATACTTAGCTCAAACACCGATAGTCTGTCAGCGCTGCATAAGAAATTTGATTTTATTATCTCCACGTTGAATGTAGAATATGATCTGGATGCTTTTTTGAAAATGCTTACACCACAGGGAAAATTTTGTGTAGTGGCTACGCCTTTGAAAAAGCAACCCATTAGCATGGGGTTGTTATATGACTATGCACAAAGAAGTATTTATGGAAATTATGTGGGTAGTCGCAAGAATATGATGGATATGCTTGATTTCTCGGCAAAGCATCATATTGAGAGCGCGGTGGATATTATGCCATTCTCTAAAGTGAATGAAGCGATAGAAAAGGTAAGAGTGGGAAAAGTCAAAATCCGGTTGGTATTGGAAAACCAGGAATAAAATGAATTCACAGGAGAAAGTATTACGCTGTTACAACCAGGTAGCCGATGACTATGCGGCTGAGCGTTGGGACGAACTCTCCAAAAAACATGTTGACCGGTTGTTATTGAAGGAATTTGCATCTGTCAATAAAGGCAAAGGACCCTGTGCCGACTTTGGCTGCGGGCCTGGACAAACAACAAAATTTCTGTACGACAATGGCGTAAAAGACATTACCGGCATTGATCTATCGCCGGGCATGATTAGCGCTGCCCGCAGGCTTTTCCCTCAAATTAAATTTGAAACCGGGGACTTGTTGAATATCGTTTATCCGTCAGGGTATCTTGGAAGTGCACTTGCATTCTATGCAATAGTACATTTTACTACTGACCAAATCAGGAAGTGTTTCAGTGAAATACACAGCGTATTGAAAACAGGAGGGAATTTTTTATTTTCCTTTCACGCAGGAGATGAAATAGTTCATTTTGACAAAGCTCATGACAAAGAAGTGGATATTGATTTATTCTTCTTTAAAACGGATGACATAATACCGTTACTTTATGGAACGGGTTTTAATATAATTGATGCCATAGAGAGGCGTCCGTATGAAAATGTGGAATACCCAAGCAGGCGGGCTTATATCTGGACCGAGAAAAAATGAAGCGGACGATTATCCGTACTGCCTGACATATAGATCCCATCTCAATACTTCTCCTTTATCTAATAGCAATCGCCAGCATTGTATGTTGCGTATATTTGGAGCGCATAATGTATTTACTATGGCTAATTACCAACTGACCAGGGATGACTTTAAAACCAGTTCAAAAAAAATTATCATGATGAAACCGGCCATGTTTCTTTTATTTTCAGTACTCCTGTTGCCAGCTATGCTGCAGGCGCAAACAGCTCCACGGTTATCCAATAAAAAAGCGTCTGTGGAAGCGGTTGCCCTCTACAAATACATCAATGACATGTTTGGTAAAAAAATGCTGTCCGGGCAGATGTACTCCGGATGGGGGTTTGATGAATTCAAATATGTTCATGAGGTGACAGGAAAATATCCCGCTATCAAAGGCCTGGATTTTATCCAGGACAGACTGAACGATACGGTCACGAAAGCGGCCATTGAGTGGTGGAAAAGCGGTGGTATTGTAACTATCATGTGGCATATGGGCGCCCCGGGAATTGGCGAAGGATATGAGAACAGCAAAAAAGCAATCGATATAGAGAAATGTTTTGAACCGGGAACCGTAGAATACAAGGCTTTTTGGGAGGAGCTTGCCAAAAAAGCTGATCTGCTGGAGCGGCTCAAAGATGCACATGTGCCGGTGCTCTGGCGCCCTTTTCATGAGTTGAATGGCAACTGGTTCTGGTGGGGGAAACAAGGCGCCGGTAAGTTTAAAAAATTATGGACCGCGATGTATGATTATTATGTCAATAAACGAAAACTAACGAACCTGATATGGGTGCTTTGTTACACCGGAAAGCCAGATGCTGATTGGTATCCCGGCGATCAGTATGTAGATATCGCAGGGGCTGATACCTATGATGTGGGTGACAGTTCAATGCCTGAAATGTACCGGGCAGTAAAAAATATAACGGGCACCCGTGTTCCTATTACCTACCATGAATGCGGCGTTCCGCCAAATCCCGATAGTTGTTTCAGCAATGGAGCCATGTGGTCGTGGTGGATGGAATGGCATACATCATTTATCAGAAAGACAGACAAGAAATACCTGCAGTATATCTATAACCACGGGTTGATTATTACAAAAGAGGAAGTGCCGGACATCATGTCCGTGTATGGGAAAAAATAACTATGCTGGCTTTTGTTCCAGGTAACCTGACAATATTAACCTGAAAAGGCTCAGAACATTTATTTGGCCGGCTTATTTTTTGTTTCGAGGCTAACAATTTTTTCTCCTTGTTCTTTAAGATAGACCCTCATCAGGTCTGCGTAAACCAATGCACCGTTATCCGAATTGGTAAAAATGATAAGACCGCGTTTCGACTTTGGAAGAATAAAAGCAATGGTATTTACGCCAGGGTCACGTCCGCTATGCGATAACGCATACTCATCATTACCGAGATGATCATAAATGGCCCAACCCAGTCCCATGTACACATTTTCTTTCAGCTGTACGTGATGGCCCGACATCGCTGCGAATAGATCGGTGGAAAGCCCGCCGCCACTAAGTACCCAAACCAAAAACTTCCCATAATCGCTGATCGTGGTCTTTAGCAGGTCCGCGGCGTTCGGTTCGGTATTTTTTGTCGGCTCCAGGAGTTGTCCTTTACGATCATGCGGATAAGCAAAGCGGCTTTCAAGCTGGCTGGTCCAGCTCATCCTGGTATCTTTCATGCCCAAGGGTTTAAAGATGATGGAATCTGCGAGTTGTTCGAGCGAGCGGTGGAACCTCGCCTCCAGCGCTCGCCGCAGGTACTCAAATCCCTCGCCGGAATACTGGTATTTGGTTCCGGGATCGAACTGGAAAGCCAGTTTGCTTCCCTTTAACTCTGAACGCCAATTGGGGAAGCCGCTCTGATGGTTCAGGATATTCCTGCTCGTAATTTTTTTGCTGCGTGGATCATCCCTGATATCCGGATCGATCCAAAAATCAGCGATCGGCTCGTCCAGCTTCCATTGTCCTCCATTGACCAGGTTAAGCGTCACCATCGTAGTGATAGTCTTTGTAAGTGAGGCCACATTAAAAACCGCATCGTAAGAAGCCGGTGTTCCCGTCCTGCGTTCGCCGTAGATCTTAATTTGTTGAAGTTGTCCGTCAAGGATTACACCCACGGCCAGTGCCGGAATATGTTTTTGCCTCAGCCAGGCGACCACCTGGTACGAATCATCCATTGCAGGCAAGGTTGCCAGGCTATCCTGCGCATAGGCGGATACATAAATGGTCAGCAACAGAACCAGGTAAAAAAGCTGTTTCATGACTGATTGATTTTACTGATTAACACATGAAAACTCCGTTATGTTAAGGAAAGGCTGAAAATTTGCGATATAAGGTCTTATTGACAGATCCAATTGGTGCGTGAACCGGGATAGACGGCGGGTATAACGGTATTGGTTGAGTGAATAAATGGATCCTGCAATTTTCCTGATGCTGTTATTTTTTATCGAATTGAGATAAATTTAACTTTGGATCTATCTTTTCGTTTGACAAGCGCATTTCATCCCATGTTATTTTCCCATTGGCCCTGGCGGCATTTCTCCCTAAAATGGCTGTAAGCGTGGATTCTGATCCTTGCTGGATTTCATTCAGGTGATTTCCGGTCTCAATGCTCTGAATAAAAGATTTTACTTTATTTGTGTCCGCATCATAGAGTGAAGACAAAAAAGCCCCTGAAGCCACTTGCTCCGGCGTTGCTTCTCCTTTTACTACACCGGAGTCCCAATTGTTTTCACCATTGATAAATACGCCCCGGCTATAATGTGCTTCGGCCATTCCCTTCGTTCCAATAAACCGGGCGCAAACATCGCCAAAAACCGGTCCTGATTGCGTTGAATGTATACTCATATTTACTCCTTTCGGATACTTATAAACCACCTGGTAATTATTCCATGCATTTCCAAACGCCGGACCTTGTTTTATTCCGCCTGTACCCATGGCTTCAACGGGATGTTCCTGAAGCGCCCAGTTACAAACATCCAGCATATGAATACCCTGGTCAACCAAAATTCCTCCCGACAATTCCAGAAAGTGAAAGTGATTCCGGATACGCGCCTCATCATCCGGCATGTTTTTGTAAGGTTTAAGCGGAACACCCGATGAAAAATAATACAGGTCGGCGCTGATGACATCCCCTATATCCCCGTTTTGAATTTTTTTAATTATTTCGACATATGGGGTTGCATACCGGATTTCAAAGCCGATGGCAACACTCAACTTTCCATTTAACTTTTTACCTATTGCTTCCATTTCTTTGCATCCCTGTACGTCTATGGCAGCAGGCTTTTCGCAATAAACATGCTTTCCGGCCGCAACGGCTGCTGCGAGAAACAGGGGATGGGTATAACATGGGGAGGATATCAATACCGCATCCACCTCCCGGTTTTCCAGCAATTTCAGATAAGCTTTCGAACCCTGGTAAATGTTAGCTTGTTGTATTTCAGGCAATCCTTTTTCAGTATTCAGCTTGTTAAATTTTTGCAACGCGCCTTGCAATTGATAATCAAAAATATCCGCCATGGCAATGATGCTGATGTTCGTATTTTTCGACATTGACGAAATAACTGAGGTTCCCCGGTTGCCACATCCAATAATACCCATCCGTATGACAGAATTCCGCTTCGTGCCAAAAACAATGTCTGGTCTCAAAATCAAGCCCGCTGAAACCATACCGGTATTCCTTATAAAAATTCTTCTTTTCATAGTCTTACTAATTTATTATTTCAGATCATCCTGGAATTGAACGCGCTGGTCTTTATCATGATTATTTAGCAATTAAATTTCTATTCGAAGCAAGCTGCTATGACTCCTTTACAACAGGTACTACTAACCCGGTCACTTACTGGGCAAACGGACAAGTACAATAAGGTTTCCAACCCAGCCATTCAGCCCCTAAGATCCTTCCGTAAATAATGGGATCCAATCTTCATACAAATTTCAAGTGCTTAAAGTTAACAATTTGTCGTTTTCGAAACAGTCTTAATTTTGGGGCTGGCTACAGCAGTATACACTTTAATACAGTCTCAGGTCCCGTGAAAGGCATGATTTAAACAGCATAATTCTTCCATCAGGCTTATTAATTATACTATCTGATAAAAATGTAATGATGTATAAATATGTGATCATTAATGATGGTGCGGTTGACGGGCAGGCATTTTTTGTACCGGAACCATGCTGGTGATGAATGATTTTTGGGTGATGGTTCAATAGCAGGAGAATAGAGACTGGTATGCGCTGGGAGGGAAGTTGGTACTATGATAAAGAACTATTTCATCATTGCCTGGCGGAGCCTGGTGTGCAATAAGACGTTTCCACCATTAACACTGCGGGGCTGCCCATGGGCATTGTATTGATTATGCTATAACTGCAAAATGAAATGACCATGGATGGCTTTCACGGGAAGGGGAACCATATCTACAAAGTATATGAACGGGAATATCAGGTATGTCCTCCCGCAAATTCGGGTATAAAAATTTATGGGACCTTTTCATAGATAGCTCCTTCTACCATATCGTCCTCCCATAACTGCAAGACCATCCAGGAACCGGCGTCTTCAATAGTTACCAGGTAAATTACTTTAGCGGGCGAATCAATTTCCTGTACCAGGGAAATATGGTAATCAAAATATTTACTTCTTACTTTCCGGCGGATATCCGGCGCCAGCTTGTTTTCATGAAAAGTTTTAATAGTGTGTATCCAGGCACCTTTCTTATTATAGTCTGCCATAAAAGCAACGCTGTCTTTCACAAATTTGGCGCGAAACCCATAATTCATTGCGTACCAGCTTTCATTGTTGTTATCGCCATAGCTGTTGTAAAATTCACGCACCGCCTTTATGTTGATTTCATAGGGGGATCCCGGTTTGGCGGAAGGCTGCCAGGTTTCATCATGCGCAACGGGCACGCCTGCATTTTTTAGCGCCGGTTGTCCATATACGGTAGTTACGGTAAGCAAAATAAGGATGGCCGTTGTTGTCTTTTTCATGGTAAATTGTTTTTACAAATCTACCAGCTGAAAAAGGGCAGGCTGCATGCGGATGAGCAATTGACGGATTAGCCTGGTAATTAGCGTCAGAACATTTTCAGCAAAGATTCTTTGCGGCTGCGTGACACAGCAACCGTTGATCCATCGGTCATGATAAGATGACCGCCTTCACCACGTACATATTTTACCACCTGGTCCAGGTTTACCACAAATGAATGGTGTACCCGTACAAAATGCCTGAATGGCTGCAATTGTTCTTCTATTTCCTTTAAGGTTCTGCTCACAATAATTTTTTTACCTCCTGCGAGATTGAAATGGGTATAGTTGTCATTTGCTTCGCAGTAAACCAGCTTTTCCACCGGCACAAATTCAAACCCTTCCGTAGTGGGCACCGCCAGCTTACTGAAAGCGGCCGTCTTACCATTTACCTGGTCGAGCAGGTGGCGTATTTGCGCTGTAGCGGGCCCCGTGTGCTGCTGACTAAATTTCATTACCGCAGCCTGTAATTCTGCAGGATCCACTGGTTTTAGCAGGTAATCAAGCGCACTGTAACGGATGGCGCGGATAGCATACTGGTCATAGCTGGTAGTGAAAATAACAGCAAACGGAATTTCGTT
>Ga0193753_10003634_pt1 | contig 11315 bp, 4 predicted proteins | sample H1c2metaG_FD_144925 | JGI IMG/M metagenome (GOLD analysis project Ga0193753, IMG submission 144925) | Soil microbial communities from a riparian zone of the East river system, Colorado, United States - H1c2 | ecosystem: Environmental > Terrestrial > Soil > Riparian zone | place: USA: East River... | reverse complement strand
GCCCCCGCACCGGCTTCCAGATGCCCGATGTTGGGCTTGATCGAACCGATCGTGCAGACCTGGCTCGCCGCCACGTCCGGGTCGTGGAGAGCGGCATCGGTATAGGCGAGCGTGAGGCCGCGCACTTCGATGGGGTCGCCGAGGAGCGTGCCGGTTCCGTGCGTCTCGATGTACGAAATCGTGCGGGGATCGATCCGCGCGGCACGAAGGCTCCGGCGTATGGCCTCGGACTGCGCCTGCGGATTCGGCGCGGTGAATCCGACGGTGCCACTGCCCGTGCTGAGGCCGCTGCCCTTGATCACGCCGTAGATGCGATCGCCGCGCTCGAGCGCGTCTGGCAACGAGCGCAGCACGACCACGCCCGCACCCTCGCCCAGCACCGTGCCGTCGGCGTCGGCACCAAAAGGCTCGCACGCGCCGCGGCTCGACAGGATGCCGAGGCGTCCAAGCGACGCAAACCGATCGGGATCGAGAATGAGGTTGACGCCACCGGCCACGGCGACGGTGCACTCACCCGCCTTGATCGCGTTGCACGCCAGGTGGAGGGCCGTCCCCGACGAGGAGCATGCGGTATCGACCGCCAGGCTCGGACCGTGGAACCCGAGCAGCTGCGACAGGCGGTTCGCGAGGCTGAAGCCTTCCCAGCATCGGTACGGGCTGGGCGCGCCACCCTTTGACCCGGCGTTGGCGCGAAAACCATAGTCGCTGTACATCACGCCGGCAAAGACCCCCGTCGACGGGTCGTGCGAGGCGCCTGCCGCCCCCGCGTCTTCGAGCGCGGCCCATGCCACCTCGAGGAAGAGGCGCAGCTGCGGATCCATGATCTCCGCTTCGCGCGGCGAGACACCGAAGAACTCTGGGTCGAAGCGCGCCACGCCGTCGAGGAGGCCCGCCCAATGCGAGCGGCCGTCCACCAACGGACCAAGGAAGTGCGGGCGATCCACGGGGACGGCGGCGACGGCACTCCGCCCGGTGCTCAGCAGGTCCCAGAGCTCGCCCGGAGAATTGGCACCGGCGCAACGGACACCAATGCCGACCACCGCGATCTCCGTCGGCGTGATCTCGTGGTGCTCGACACGTTCGACGCGCCGTGCCGCGCCCACAGCGGGCGCCGCCTGCGGTTTCGAGAGCCGCACGATCTCCTGGACGATGCTGCTCACCGCACGGTGCTCGAAGAGAAGCGTCCCGGGGAGCCATGGGTAGCGTTCGCTCAACGCCACCGTGATCTCCACGATGCGCAGCGAGTCGCAGCCGAGAGCCTCGAGGCGATCGAGCCGCACAACGGTCTCGACCGGCACCCGGAGGGCCGAGGCAAAGGCCGCGTGCACGACGTCGGCCACGTCACCTGCATCAGCAGCTTCGGTCGCGGCACCAACCCGTGTCGTGCGCCCTTCTGCCGAAGCCCGCATAGCCTCGCCGGTGAAAAGCTCGAACGCGGCCCGCGCGATGTGTTCCTCGCGTCGCCTCAGCTGCGCGGCGTCGACCGGCTGCGAGGCGGTCTTCGAGGCGCCATCGTCCTCGACGATGACCTCGCCGGTACTGGCCGGCTCGAACCGGATCGCGGCGAGCGTGCCGGACGGCACTTCGGCTTCGACTGCTCTCTCATCTCCGCGGCGAAGCTCGGACGGGATGATGGACTCGAGGAACGACCGGGCCGGCGTGTTGCGTTTCGTGGTGTCGACGCGCAGCTTGACGGCGCGCGCGCCAGCGCTGGCGGCCATCCGGCCCAGGTCCGACACGATCTGGTGCTCGACGCCGCGGCCGAGCACCCGGCAGCTCAAGAGAAACGTGTCGAGGGTCCAGACCTCATCGCCGCGCTCGGCAATCACCAGCCCGACCAGGCCGTAGTCGCCGAAGCGGTCACGCACGCGGACGGTGCGAATCTCGTGGTGGCCGCCTGTCGCCAGGGTCTGTACGTCGGCTTCCTCGCGGCGGATCGTCGTGAAGTTGAACTGGTTCGTACGCAACGTGAGCTGGGCGGAACGGCGAAGATCGTCGGCGCTGAGCGGCGAAAAGTCGACTTCGAGCTTGAGGCTCGCGATGAAGTCTTCGAACGTCAGCGTCTCGGAGCGAAGCTCCTGGCGCTTGAACTCCTCCTTGTACAACTCGGTGCGCCGTGCATCTTCCTTGGTGGCCCGCCCGCCGTCGAGCTCCCACACATGCTGCGTGAGGCGCACGGCGCGTTCGGGCTCCTGCGGCCACTGAATCGTGAGCACCTCGGGACAGCCGGCGCGCACCTCGGCGCATTCAACCGGGTTGTCGTCGAAGAACACGAAGCTGTCGAGGCCCAGATTGAGGCGGGCCGCCAGCGTCCGGAGATTCTGCGACTTCGGCAGCCAGTTGATCATGGCCGCCACCACCTGATCGCGGCGCAGGCCGAAGTCAGGCCGCGTTTCGAAGACGCGCCACACATCGGCCTCTTCGTTCTTGCTCGCGAGGCACACGAGGACACCGCTGTCGGTGAGTCGGCCGAGAAGCGCATGCAGCGCCAGATGCCCGGCGTCGAACTCCACGCCTTCGGCGCCGGCCTCACCCACCACGCCCTTCCACAGGGTGTTGTCGCAGTCGACCACCACGACCTTGCGCACGGGGGCCAGGCGGCGGAAGACGTGCCGCGCGACGATCGCGGCGACCACGTGCAGGTAGTCGTCCCGGTACGGGATGTGCGCAATGTGGTCGCGCAGCTCGTCGTGAACGGCGTCTTCGTCCACCTGGTAGTGCGCATGAAACTGCCCGGCTGACGCGATCTGAAGACCGGGCACGCCGGCGAGCGCGGCGGTAATGCCCTCTTCGGTCTGCCGGATCAGGATGTTCTCGGCCGACGACGCGGCGCCGTACGACGGGCAGAACAGGAGCAGCGTCTCGGCAGCGGCCTGCGCCCGATGTGCGCGTACGGCGGCCTCGAAATCCTGCGCCGTCTGCTGCAAATACGGCCGCACACGCTCGATGTCGGCGACGTGCTCGTCTGGCAGCTCGCGCAGCCAGTCGCGCACGCGCAGCAACAGGATATTGGCGCCGCGGCCACGGGCATTGATCAGGCTCGACGGATCGAGCAACGACTGCAGGAGTTGCCCGTACGGCGCCACGTCGACGGCAGCGTTGAGCGCCAGCTCCTTCACCCAGAACCGCAGCGCGGGCACCAGCGGATCGGTCGTGAAACTGGACGCAATGCGCAACGTGAAGTCGGATGCGTGAACGGGCTCGGCCGGCGGTGCGTCTTCGAAGGGTGTGAACTCGGCGAGCAGCTCCACCGAGCCGCCGTTCCAATGGTCGGCCAGGGCGTTGACGATGTGCGACGCGGCCCAATCGGCTGGAATCGACCCGAGTACGCCGGAGGGCGTGTCGTTCCATCGCGTCTGCAGCACCGGCGGACGCGCGATGAGCGCGGTCATGCCAGGACGCTCGCGCACGACGGTGCGCACCAGACCCTCGCCGGCCTGCTTCAGCGCGACGTAGTGGCTGAAGCCCGCGGGCGTCGCTTCGACGAACGACGACGAGACGAACACCACCGCGCCTCTGCTGTCGGCGAGGACCGCGGCACACGCGTCGAGCGGCGCTTCGATGAGGCGGAAGTTGTCGCGGACGTACTCTTCGCGGCGCTCGGCCGACGCCCGTCCGATGCGCTCCATCGCCGGTGGCGCGCACGCGTTCAGCACCAGCAGGTCCAGGCGGCCGTGGCGCGCCCGGATGGTTTCGAGCGCCGCGTCGCACCACTCGGGATCGCCGGCGTCGCCGGCCAGGAACTCGACGCGTGCGCCGCGTGAGTGGAGCTCCTCGTGAAGTGCGCGACGCCCGGCGTCGTCCTGCCGCGCACTCACGTAGACATGCGCGCCACCGAGCGCCAGGGCTGACGAGAGGTCGGCGCCGAGACCGCGGCTGCCGCCCACTACGAGCGCCACCTTGGCCGCAAGCTGCGCCGTGGCGGGTGTGAGACGGGCGGCGAGCGCCGAAAGGTCGGCCTGCGCGGGGCTGAAGGGAACGTAGCTGCGGAGGAGCGCCGTCGCGACGAGCGCGCCATCGGGCGACGCCACGGTGAGCTCGGTGTCGAGGAGGCGGAACTGGCGGTCGAACCGCACCGCGCGTGCCCGGTAGCGCAGCTCCGTGGTGGCGGATGCATCGGCGTGGAAGGCGACCGTGATGCGCGTAAAGAGCGACTTGAGGCCGGGCATCTCCATGCCCGTGACGTAACTGCAGAGCGCGAGCACGCGCGCGCCGGTGTGCGTGACCGCGGCGCCGGACAGATCGGCACGAATGGTCGCGGCCGGATACAACCCGGGCACGACCAGCCCGCCTTGCAGATCGACGATCGAGCGCGCCGCAGGCGCCTCGCGCGGCTCGTGCCCAGCGGCCGCCACCCACGACAGGTCCACGTCGACGGGAGCGGGTGCCTCGAAGCCCGCGCGGATGGCGAGCACGAGCTGATCCAGATGCTTCAGCCCGACGGCGAGATCCAACCCGTCCAGGCTCGCCTCGCACGTGTAGCTCTCGCCCATCAGCACCGCACCGCGGAACTCGATGTCGAGCGTGCGAACCGCGTGAATACCGGCCGGTCCCTGAGCCGACTTCAGGGACCGGAGGACGGTCAGGACGCCGTGAACGACCTGTTCGCCGAAGTACGTCTGGCGGGCAAACTGCGGATCGACGTGGAGTGGATTGCGGTCCGCGGACCACTGGGCAAACCCAGCAACGTCGTCGGGAGAGAAGGTGAGGTCGGTGCCCGGGGGAGTCATGGTCCGGCCTAGATCGTCGCACACGAGCGAGGTGGCGGAATGGCACGTGTGTGCCTCGCCGGTCTCGCCTCTAGATCGCTGAACGCGTTAGGCTTGCAGCAGGAGATTGCAAAACAGTCGCCACTCTTCTGAAGTGGGCCAGGCGGTAAGACCAGCCTAGAAGCCCAGGATCCGTGGAGCGGCAATTGGAAGTCGCCGTGCCGGAGGACTTCTTCCTGAAGTTCACAATTTTGGCAGCGCGGGCACTTGCCCAAACTACGGGGCCGCCCTTGGGGTCGCCCGAGCGATGATCATGCGCTCCCACGTCGTCACAAGCTCCCGCCACCGCTTGGCATCTCGGTCGGACAGCCCCTCCGGTGACACCCAGTTTCCGTGGTCCAGGCGCACCCGTGAGTCGCGAAAGTCATAGAGGATCTGCGTATCCAGGGATGTAAACGCAATCTGCGCAGGGCGATCGATCGTGCCCAGGTACTGAAACACGCGCCGTGAGCGATCCTGCACGATGCGCGGAGGCGCACTCCCGTCTGCTTGCGTCAACGCCGTCCAGAGCACGTCACGCAGATCGGCTTGCCCCACGGGCTCGGTCAATGTCGCGGGCAGGTTGGCGATCACGAAGGGAATGCGGGTCTGCGCCCCGTTGAGCGCATAGCCATGACCGAGAAACCCTTCGTCGAACAGACTCTCGCCGTGATCGGCCATCACCACGAGTCCAGGCTCATGCGCCAGGTGACGACGGGCCACCTCGAGCACACGGCCAAGCGCCCGGTCGACGTTGGCAGCCGTGTTGAAATACATGGCTCGCAGCTCGTCGCGGTGCGCGGGTGAGATCTCCGCCTGGGTCAGCGTGACCGCGCTCACCAACGGGTCGATGCCAGGATGATGGTAGGGAAAGTGCGTGTCGTAGAGATTGACGTAGAGGAAGAGTGGTTTGTCGCGGCTTCGTCGCTCGAGGAAGTCCGTGACGCGCTGCACCAGCACAGCGTTGGGCACCCCCAGGCTGCCGGGCGTCGAGAACGTCGAGGACCGTTTGTCCCGATCGACACGAGCATCGTAGGCCACGTCCGCACGTTTGAAGCCGACCTCGTAGGCGCTGCCGCCGAACGACTCGTCCTGGCCGGAGAAGTAGGCCGTCTCGTACCCATTCGCCCTGAAGTCGTCGATGAGCGACGTCCCTCCCCGGATGTCGGCGGTGCTGCCACTGAAAATATGGTGGCGGGCCTGCACGGTGTAGCCGTTGTGTGAGTAGGCCACACTCGCTGCGACGCCCTCCCGTGCAATCGCGTCGATCACCGGCGTGACCGGCCGCCCCTGTACGACAGCGCCGACGGCGTCGGCGCGAAAGCTTTCCAGTACGACCAGGATGACATCTGGTCGGCGCACCCACGTCGGAGCGCGGGCGGGGCCCTCCCGGTACGGCGGCTGACCGGCTGGCAGGTCGCCCGCCACGCCGTCTTCATCGATCTGATTGCCCGCGATCTCCACGGCGTACGGTTGCACCTGCGCGTCGAAGAGATCGGGATCCGGAGGGCGCCCGAGCACGCCGTATCCATCGTTGTCCACGTCCGACAGGCGGTTGACCAGCGTGCCCAGCCACTGGCCCGTCGGCTTCCGCCGCAGACCGTTGTCGAGCACATCGCTGCCGCGCCGTAACAGGGTAGTGCTGGTCGCGGCAAGGATGAGCATCAGGACCGGGCCGATCAGCGACACGACGAATCGGGGATGCGCGGCCCACGAAGCGCCCGAAGACCAGGCGCGTCCCGCGACGACTCCAAGCCACACCAAGACGGCCACGAGCGGAACACCCACGAGAAGGATCGCCGTCACGTGCGCCGAGGCGACCGCGAGGATTTCTCCGGGGTCACGCCCCGACAGGTCGAACATCAATTTCAAGTCGAATGCGTCGCCCAGATACGAGGCCAGCTCGTACTCGGCGAAGTCTGTCGCCGCAACCGGTATCAGGGCAGCCAGCAGCGCCAGCACGAACGCGACCGGCCAGCGCACGCCCACGCGGCCCGCGATCCACAGGACCAGGCCGGCCACGACGCTCAACACGCCCAGATCGGCAATCAACGACCCTGACACGAACCCGGCGACGTCGGTGGCGGTGCGCGCTGAATCGACCGCCAGAAAGCCGCCGGTGAAGTAGGAACGCGATCGCTGCAGAAGAGCCGCGTCGACGATGGTGGCGAGCACGGACGCGCAGAGCGACGTCGCGGCCCAGCGGAACCACCACCGTGAAGGAATGACGCCAGTGGACGACATGAATACGATGCCCGGGCCGCTCGCGCGCAATCTGAGAGCAGTGCGGACCGTTACAGTAGGGTAACCGGAACGCTGGGCGCTTCAGGGAACATAGTCTGCTTTTCCTGTGCCTTCACGTAACGTCTCTGTTGCAGCAACCCCCCTGACGCACAGGCGGCTAATCGGACCGCGCCGCGGGCGCGGGCACGCCGTTTGCGGAAGAATGGTGCGGAACGAAACCGATGGAAACGATTGCCCGTCCGTCATCGCTCACCCATCTCCAGCGGCTCGAGGCCGAGAGCATTCACATCATGCGCGAAGTGGTCGCCGAGTGCGAGCGGCCCGTGATGCTGTACTCCATCGGCAAAGACAGCGCGGTCATGATGCACCTGGCGATGAAGGCGTTCTACCCGTCGAAGCCGCCCTTCCCCTTCATGCATGTGGATACAACCTGGAAGTTCAGGGAAATGATCACCTTCCGGGACGAGGCGGCGCGCCGTCTCGGCATCGACCTCATCGTGCACATCAACGAGGAAGGCGTGAAGGCCGGGATCAATCCGTTCGAGCACGGCTCGGCCGTGCACACCGACATCATGAAGACCCAGGCCCTGAAGCAGGCGCTCGACCGCCACGCGTTCGACGCGGCCTTCGGCGGTGCACGCCGTGACGAGGAAAAGTCGCGCGCGAAAGAGCGTGTGTTCTCGATCCGGTCTGCACAGCACCGCTGGGATCCGAAGCAGCAGCGGCCAGAGCTCTGGCGGCTCTACAACACGAGGATGCGGAAGGGCGAAAGTATTCGCGTGTTCCCATTGTCGAACTGGACCGAGCTCGACGTGTGGCAGTACATCCACGCCGAGAACATTCCGATCGTGCCCCTCTACTTTGCCGCTGAACGGCCCGTCGTGATCCGTGACGGGCAGCTGATCATGGTGGACGACGATCGCATGCCGATGCTTCCCGGCGAGACGCCGCAGATGCGTCGCGTCCGGTTCCGGACGTTGGGATGCTACCCGCTGACCGGCGCGATCGAGAGCGACGCCACGACGCTTCCGGCGATCATCCAAGAAATGCTCATCACCCGGGTCTCGGAACGGCAGGGCCGCGTGATCGACAGCGATCAATCTGCCTCGATGGAAAAAAAGAAAGTGGAAGGGTACTTCTGATGTCGGCGGTCCCGACGATGGTGGACGCCGAAGTCGAAGCGTACCTGAAACGCCAGGAGCGCAAGGGCCTCCTGCGGTTCCTCACCTGCGGCAGCGTCGACGACGGCAAGTCCACGCTCATTGGTCGCCTGCTCTTCGAGAGCAAGACGCTCTTCGAAGACCAGCTCGCGGCGCTGGCGGTGGACTCCCGCAAGTCGGGCACCCGCGGCGGAGAGATCGACTTCGCGCTTCTCGTGGACGGCCTCTCCGCCGAGCGCGAGCAGGGCATCACCATCGACGTCGCCTACCGGTTCTTCTCGACCGACAAGCGCAAGTACATCGTTGCCGACACGCCGGGCCACGAACAATACACGCGCAACATGGTGACCGGCGCGTCGACAGCCGACCTCGCCATCATCCTGATCGACGCGCGCAAGGGCGTGCTCACGCAGACACGGCGGCACAGCTATCTCGTGTCGCTGCTCGGCATTCGCCACGTCGTGCTGGCCGTGAACAAGATGGACCTCATGGACTATTCCGCCGAGGTCTGCCACACCATCGAGGCCGACTACCGGAAGTTCGCGTCACAGATCGGGATCGACGACGTGGTGTGCATCCCGATGTCGGCGGTCCACGGCGACAATGTGTTCGTCCGGAGCGACCAGATGCCCTGGTATCAGGGGCCGTCGCTCATGGAGCACCTGGAATCGGTGCCCATCGACCAGGAGCCGGGTGCGGGCCCGTTCCGCCTTCCCGTGCAATGGGTGAACCGGCCGAACCAGGATTTCCGGGGATTTGCCGGCGTGATTGCGAGTGGCTCCGTGCAGGTGGGTGAGGCCATCGTGGTCTTGCCCTCGGGTCGGGGCAGTCACGTCAAGGCGATTGTCGACGGCTTCACGGAGGTCAACCGAGCGATCGCCGGCCAGGCGGTGACGATCGTGCTCACCGACGAGGTCGACGCGAGCCGCGGCGACGTGCTCGTCACCGCGGATGCCAGACCCGATGTCGCCGATCAGTTCGAGGCGACGCTCATCTGGATGAGCGAACAGCCCATGCTCCCGGGCCGCGCCTACCTGCTCAAGACGAGCGCGCAGACCGTGGCGGCCACAGTCGCCCCGCTGAAGTACAAGGTGAACGTCAATACGCTCGAGCACACAGCCGCGACGCGGCTTGAGCTGAACGACATCGGGGTGTGCGGGCTTGAACTGGGCAAGCCCATCGTCTTCGAACCGTATCGCCAGAACCGTGAGCTCGGCGGCTTCATCCTCATCGACCGCCTCACGAACGCAACCGTCGGTGCCGGGCTCTTTCACTTCGCCCTCCGCCGGTCGCACAACGTGCATTGGCAGGCGCTCGACGTCGACAAGCGGACTCGCGCCCAGATGAAGGGACAGAAGCCGTGTGTGCTGTGGTTCACGGGGCTCTCGGGGGCCGGCAAGTCCACCATCGCCAACATGGTCGAACGCCGGCTCGTGGCCCTCGGACGTCACACCTACTTGCTCGACGGCGACAACGTGCGCCACGGCCTCAACCGGGATCTCGGCTTCACCGAGGCCGGCCGCGTGGAGAACATCCGCCGCGTGGCCGAGGTGTCGCGGCTCATGGCGGATGCCGGCCTGATCGTGCTCGTGTCTTTCATCTCACCGTTTCGCGCCGAGCGCCGGATGGCGCGCCGCCTGATGGACGACGGCGAGTTCATCGAGGTGTTCGTCGACACGCCACTCGACGTGGCCGAAACACGCGATCCGAAGGGCCTCTACAAAAAGGCCCGCCGCGGCGAGCTGAAGAACTTTACGGGTGTGGATTCGCCGTACGAAGCGCCGGAGAGCCCCGAGATTCGGGTCGACACCACGAGCCTGGAGCCGGCCGCGGCAGCCCAGCACATCTTCGACTACCTGATTGCCGCGGGCCTGCTCGATGCCGTCTAGAGAGGCGGCGCGAGCAATGGCTGAAGCAGAGGAGTGGCCGTCTGGGTCCCGACGGGCGCGGCTGCTCGAACAGGTCGTGGCCCTCGTCGGCGTGGCGCACCTCGAGATCCTGCAGGTGTACTCGCGCGCGATCGAGGTACAGTTCAAGGCCGATCAATCGCCGCTCACCGAGGCCGATCTCGCGTCGCACCGGGTGCTGACCGCCGGCCTCGAACGCCTGACGCCACAGCTTCCGGTCGTGTCGGAGGAAGGCGCCATTGCGGACGCGGCCGAGCGCGCCACGTGGCCCGCCTACTGGCTGATCGACCCGCTCGACGGCACGAAGGAGTTCCTCGCCAGGAACGGTGAGTTCACGGTGAACGTCGCGCTCATCGAGGGCAGGCGGGCGACGCTCGGTGTCGTCGGCGTGCCGGTGCGGAACCAGGTATTCACGGGCGACGTTTCGAGCGGCCTCGCGCGACGTCGTGATGCACGCGGCGATCACCCGCTCCGCGCACGGCCGTACTCGGGATCGCGGCCCACTGTGGTCGCGAGCCGCCGGCACGGCATCGAGCGACTCGAGGGTGCGCTCGAGCGGATCGAGGCCCAGCACGGAACCGTCGAGCTGCGTAGCGTCGGCAGCGCGCTGAAGCTGTGCCTGCTCGCCGAAGGCGAGGCCGATCTCTACCCGCGCCTCGCACCTACCTCGGAATGGGATACTGCCGCGGCGCAGGCCGTCTTGGAAGCCGCTGGCGGCGCCGTCCTACAATTGGACGGCACGCCAGTCGGCTACAACAAGGACGATATCCTCAATCCGGAGTTCGTGGCCGTCGCCGATCCGCGCACGGATTGGCTGCGCTACTTCCCGGCCCGCTGAATGGCGCTCAGGGCTGCAGGCCGCGCGCCCGCGGAGCAGCCCACTGGTTTCGCGCGCGCTGACGGGACAACGCGCGGAGTGTCGTTGCGTGGTCCTTGAGGCGAAGCCCGAGCTTGTACCAGTTGTCAGCCCAGTAGCGCCGGTTGGCCACCCGCCGCCAGATGGCCTGCGACTGCCAGAACACCGATTCCACGGCACTCCGGCGGCCACCGCGCGGCCGGAACTGCAGCGGATATCCGAACGTCTGCAACTCGTCGCCCGCGAACGCCTCGAAGCACTCCACCTCGCGCCACGTCAGATGCTGCTTCCACTTCAACGCGTTGTTGCTGCGCACCTGCGTCCGAAGCCGAGGTGCGACGGCGGCGAGGACCTCTTCGTGGTTGCTGATTCCGAGGTAGGCAGCGACCTGGCCAATGGT
>Ga0193753_10003633_pt1 | contig 11321 bp, 8 predicted proteins | sample H1c2metaG_FD_144925 | JGI IMG/M metagenome (GOLD analysis project Ga0193753, IMG submission 144925) | Soil microbial communities from a riparian zone of the East river system, Colorado, United States - H1c2 | ecosystem: Environmental > Terrestrial > Soil > Riparian zone | place: USA: East River... | reverse complement strand
CGCCCGAGAGCAGGGAGCCTAGCAGCATGCCGACGCCGTAGGTCAAGAACGTGATGAATCCTTGGGCGGTGTTGCGCAGATGCGGGGGCGCTTCCTGGTCGGTATAGAGCTGGCCGGTTAGGAAAAAGAAATCGTAGGATGCGCCGTGCAGGAGGATGGCGCCGTAGAACATCCACATGCCGCCATTCGGATCGCCGAGCGCTAGCAACAGATAGCGCACGATCCAGCAGACGAGACCAAGGATTACGATGCCGCGCACCGTGATGTAGCGGAAGATGAACGGCATCGCGAGCATCATGATGACTTCGGACGCTTGGCCGAGGGTCATCTTGCCGGCCGCGTTGACCATGCCGACATCATTGAAATAGTTGTTCGTGAAGGAGTAGTAAAACGTGATGGGGATGCAGGCGAGGACGGAGGCGATGGCGAAGAAGAAGAAGGCCTTTTGCTTCATCATGACCAAGGCGTCGAGGCCGAGCGCGGTGCGTGCGTTGAAAGCGGTGCCTTTCGCTTTGGGCGGCATGTGGGGCAGCAGGGTCAGGCTGATGACCACCATGACGAGAGAGGCGACGACGGTGACCCAGAACTGGCCGGTGGTGTTCTCCCACCTCATGAAGCCGATGATGTTGTTGATGAAAATCCAGCCGAAGGTGCCCATCAGGCGGATAACGGGGAATTCGCGGCCCGGGTCTTTCACGAGCTGAAAGCCGATGGAGTTGGTCAGCGCCACGGTGGGGAAAAAGCATAGGCAGAAGCCCAGCATCAGGCAATAGACTTCGGGGAAAGTGGTGGCGCGCGTAACCAGATACATGAGAACCGCGCCGATGCCGTATAAGACGGCCATCACTTTTTCGGTGGCGAAGTAGCGGTCGGCGACCAAGCCGATGAAGAAGGGCGAGATCATCGAGGCGATGGAAACGGTGCCGAAGACCGCGCCGGCTTGCGTACCGGTGAAATGCAGAGTGGACGTGAGATACGTGCTGATGGTGACGTACCACGCCCCCCAGACGATGTAGTTGACGAACATCATCACGCCGAGGCGGACCTTGATAGATGAGGGCACTGGTGTGGAGTATATCTATGTGGCGGGTTGAGACGCAATCTCAAAAGTAATGCCCAAGAGCGACAACGACTGGTAACGTGTTGGCTTGACAGTTCCGGAGGCGAGGTATAAACTCCTGAGACTGAGTCTCATTGCTCCGAGAAGAGAGAGGGAAGTAACGTTCATGGATTATCGACGCGCATTTGCGCTCGGCGCGGTTATAGCGCCCCTGTTGGCGCTAACGGCATACGCGGTGAACCCCACGGTTTTTGTGCCGGACTGGACCTTTAAAGGTTCGAGCATTAGCGGATGGCACGTGCTGGGTCAGGCCGAGTGGAGTGCGCAAAACGGCGAACTCATCGGGAAAGCGAAAGAGGGTGGCAGCGGTTGGCTGGTTCTGGACAAGTCGTATCAAGACGTTGGATTTTTTGCTTCCTTTAAATCGACGGGTGGCGCGAAGACGGGTGTGCTGTTGCGCGCGGAGAAGACGCCGACGGGAATGAAGGGCGTCTATATGTCGCTCGACGATGGAGATGCGGCGGCTTACCGGGTTACGCTGGACGCCGGAGGCAAGGAGCTTTCACGCGAAAAATTGAGACCCGGCGGTGGACAAATGCGAATTGCTCCGGCGGCCGCGCCTGCTGGCGCGCGGGGCGGCGGTGGCGGCGGTGGCGGCGGCGGCCGGCCACAGCAGCCCGCGGGACTTCCGATCGTGCCACCGCCGACCGGCTATCGCGCGAACGATTGGAATGAGATCGAGCTTATTTTGGATGCGAATATTATTCGGCCATTCCTGAATCAAGGCGGCAGCGGAGGGACAGGAGGCGTCGCGGAAGAGGAATACGGACGCTTCGGGCCGATTGCGCTTTATGTAGGCGGCAGCGGAGAAGTGCGCTTTAAAGATATTTCGTATAAGGATCTCGGCGTGAAGACGCTTCCGCAGGAGAAGATCTCGAGCCACTTTCGGATGCAGCGGATTGACGATTTTTATTACGCCTGGTCGGCGGCAGCGGCGGACTTCAATCACGATGGCGTGATGGATGTGGCGGCTGGTCCGTATTATTATCTGGGTCCGGATTACACCAAGAGGCGTGAGATTTATCTTGCGCAAACCACGAATCCATCGACGGAATATCCGAACGATTGCATGGGTAACTTCGCGTATGATTTCACGGGCGATGGCTGGCCGGATGTGATCAATATGGGCTCGATAGGGCAGCCGCTGCATTTGTATGTGAACCCCAAGGGTGAGGCGCGCCGTTGGGATAAGTACGACGTTGTCCCGCAGGTCAACAAAGAAGTCTCGCTGCTGAAGGACGTGGATGGCGATGGAAAGCCGGAGTTCATTTATGGCGGCGGAGGGTATATGCGCTACGCCAAGCCGGACCCGGCGAATCCGACCGGGCCATGGGTAGTGCATACGATTTCCGAGCGCGGCCCGTGGGGCGGGGGACATGGCCTGGGAGTGGGCGATATCAATGGCGACGGGCGCATGGACATTATTGATGCGTTCGGATGGTTCGAGCAGCCGCCGGCGGGAAGCAACCCTGCCGGGAGCAACAACCCTGCCGGGAGCAACAACCAAGAGTTGTGGACGTATCATCCCGAAGCCTTTGGGCGCTGGACCGGACATGCCACGGCGGGCGGGGGAGAGATTGCGGTTTACGATGTGAACGGCGATGGCTTGAACGATGTGGTGACATCGCTGCAGGCGCACGGATTTGGCTTGGCGTGGTTCGAGCAAAAACGCGATAAGGCAGGGAAGATTTCCTTCGTCCAGCACATGATCATGGACGATTTTTGGACGAAGAATCCGGGTGGCGTGACGGTTGCGGAATTGCACGGCTCGACTTTTGCGGATGTCGATGGCGACGGGATACCGGATTTTATTGTGGGAAAACGCTACTGGTCGCACCGGGACGATTACACGGATCCCGATCCGTACGGAGCGCCGGTACTGTATTGGTTCAAGACGGTGCGGAACAAGAAAGCGCCGGGCGGAGCCGAATTTGTGCCGGATCTGATTCATAACCGATCGGGCGCGGGCAATCAAGTGCAGGCAATCGATCTGAACGGCGATGGCGCAGTGGATATCATTACTTCGACCGATCGCGGCACGTTCATCTTTTGGGGCAAGCCGCGGGCAGGTGCGAAAAAGCCATGAATTCAAAACGTCTGAGCGGGATCGCGGCGATCTCGGGAATTGTAGTACTGGCGGCTTGGGCCGAGAGTCCGAACTTTATTCCCGACTCCACTTTCAAAGCATCGAGCCTCGCGGGATGGCACTCGCTTGGCCAAGCGGACTGGAGCGCCAAAAGCGGTGAGCTGACGGGCAAAGCCAAGCCGGGCGGGAATGGCGGCTGGCTGTTGCTTGATAAGTCGTATCAGGACATCGGATTTTTCGCGAGCTTTCATTGCGCGGGCGAGTGCAAGACAGGCGTGCTGCTGCGGGCGGAAAAAACTTCCGAGGGCATGAAGGGGTTGTATGTTTCGTTGACGGGTGAAGATCTGTCGCTCAATCGAGTGACGCTCGATGCAGATGGCAAACAACTCACGAGCGAACAACTGCGGCCCGCGGCGGAGATGGTTCGCTTTGCGCCGCCGCCCGGAACCGCGGCACCGCCCAATGCGGGCGGTGGACGGAAGAGACCCGGTCTACGCGCGGACGAGTGGAACACCGTTCAAATTATTCTGGATTCGGATATTTTGCGGGCGTCGATCAATGCTCCCGCGGGCCGCACGACGGGCTCGACCGATGAAAGAGAAGGCTACGGACCGGTGGCGCTGTATGTCGGCCCGTCGAGCGAGGTGAAGTTCAAAGACATCGCGTTCAAGGATCTGATGCCGAAGACCGAGCCGAAAGAGCAGATTTCGAGCCGGTTTCACATGCAGCGGATTAGCGACTTTTACTACGGCTGGTGCGCGGCTGTCGCCGATTTCAATCACGATGGCGTGCTGGATGTAGCGTCGGGCCCGCTCTACTACGATGGGCCGAATTTTACGGTGCGAAGAGAGTTCATGTCGGCGCAAACGTACAATCCGGGCATGCAATTTGCGCCGGGGATGATGAACTTCGCCTACGACTTCACGGGTGACGGTTGGCCCGATATTTTGATGGCGACTTCGCGGCCGATGTGGCTTTATGTCAACCCGAAAGGCGAGTCGCGGCGCTGGAATAAATATCTTGTCATCCCGAAGGTCACGACCGAGGTCGTTTTGTTGAAAGACATAGACGGCGATGGGAAGCCGGAACTGGTATATGGCGGCGACGGCATTCTGGCGTATGCGAAGCCTGACCCGGCGAATCCGACTGCGCCGTGGGTGATCCATCCGATCTCCGATAAATCCGTGCCGGTGAATATTCACGGGCTGGGCGTTGGCGATATCAACGGCGACGGGCGTATGGATGTGCTGCAAAATACCGGCTGGTGGGAACAGCCCGCCAAAGGCAGCGCGCAGGAGACGTGGACCTATCACCAAGAAGATTTCGGCGGCGGCGGCGCGGAAATGGGTGTCTACGACGTGAATGGCGATGGCTTGAACGATGTGGTCACGAGCCTGCAGGCGCATCGTTTTGGAATTTCGTGGTTTGAACAGAAGCGAGATGCGAGCGGGAAAATTTCTTTCGTCGAGCATCCGATCATGGGCGATTTTGGGGACAAGAATGCCGGCGGCGTGACGTTTACGGAGCCGCACGGAATGATCTTTGCGGATATCGACGGCGACGGCATTCCGGACATGATCGTCGGGAAGCGCCATTGGTCACACCTTGAAAGCTACACAGATCCGGATCCTTATGGCCCCGCGGTCTTGTATTGGTACCGGACGGTGCGAAATCCCAAAGCTCCCGGTGGCGCGGAATTTGTTCCTGAATTGATTCACAATCGCTCGGGCGTTGGGTCGCACTTGGCGGCCGTGGATTTGAACGGCGACGGCGCGGTCGATATTATTACGTCGACCGATAAAGGCACATTTATTTTTTGGAACACACCGCGTCAGAGTGCGAGATCGCGTAAGTAGACTGCGCTCAGCCTGAGTTTTTCCATGACATCGCCCGCGTGGGCTCCGGTTTCGACATCGTAATTCTGAAGCGGCAATGGCTTTGCGGCCGTGAGGATTTTTTTCCAGTCGAGCGTGCCTTCGCCGACGGCCAGACCGATTTTGCCTTCGCGCACGTCTTTCACGTGGATCGAGAAGTAGCGGTCGGGATATTTCGTGAGATAGGCGATGGGGTCTTTGCCGGCGACTGCAACGCTGCCGATGTCGAGTTGGAATTTGACGAGCGCAGGATCGGTGCCCGCAAGCAGCAGGTCGAAGGGAATGGCGCCGTCGATTTCTTTGAACTCGGTGGGGTGGTTGTGATAGCCGGTGAGAATGCCGTCCGCCTTTGTTTTGCGGCCTAGTTCGTTCAGATGGCCGGCGTGCCACTTCCAGCCGTCGGCGGTTTTGGATTGGCTCGACAAAGACTGGCAGACGGCGCTTTTGAGGCCGAGCGTGTGAGCGATCTCGATAGTCGCAGCGTAGTTGTCGTGGAAATCGGCCCAGGAGAAGTGGCAATTCTGGCAGCCGAGGCCGGCCGCGTCGAAGGATTGCTTGACCTCTTTAGCGGACTTCGAAGTTACCTGCGGCAGCCAGACGTAATCGATCAATTGATAGCCGTAGCCGGCGACGGTGCTGCAGGCGCCGTCGAAATCTTTGGTGAGGGCGGCGTTGATATCGTAGCTTTGAAAGCCGAGTGGGAGATTCAGCGGAAATGCATGCAGACGGGTTGCGGCGAGCGCGGCTCCGGTCTGGATCAGGAAATGTCGTCGTGAGAGCGCGGACATATACGCCTGAGTATCTTATATTGCTGGGCGCAATGTCTTGCCTGGGCTCTTTGCAGGCGGCCGCGGTGAACGAATGCGCGGCTTGTCATCCGAAAGCTGCCGCGAACTATCGGCTCACGGGAATGAGCCGTTCGATGTACCGGCCATCGCCCGCGAATACGAGCGAGGGCGAATTTTTTCATGCGCTTTCGGATACGCACTATTCGATGATCGTGCGGGACGGCGTGTACTATCAGCGGCGCTGGCAGATCGGATTTGGCGGGAAGGAGACGAATGTCGAAGAATCCAAGATCGACTATGTGATTGGCTCGGGGAAGCATGCGCAGTCATATTTTCATCGTATGGCGAGCGGTGCTTTCATCGAACTGCCGCTGGGCTGGTATCAGGAGAAGGGCGGCTATTGGGGTATGAGCCCCGGGTTCGATTCGCGGCATCCGCCGACGCGGCGCTTTGTTTCGTATGAGTGCATGTCTTGCCATAATGCGAGTCCGAAGATTCCGGCCGGACACGATGCGCCGGGGAGCGATCCGATTTTTGTGGGGGATTTGCCGGAAGGGATCAACTGCCAACGCTGCCACGGGCCGGGCGAGAAGCATGTTCGGCTGATGCAGACGGCGGGGCCGAAGCGGGAAGATATTCGCGCAAGTATCGTGAATCCGGCGCGGCTAACGCCGAAATTGCAGATGGATCTTTGTATGCAATGCCATCTCGAACCGACCAGCGGCGGGATACCTTCGTTGATACGTCGCTTCAACCGCGGGCCGTTTTCTTTCGTGCCGGGCGAGCCGCTTAGTAATTTCTTGCTGGCTTTCGATCATGCTCCGGGTACGGGGCATGACGATAAGTTCGAAATCGTGGGAAGCGGCGCCTACCGGCTTCGGCAGTCGCAGTGCTTTTTGAAAAGCAATGGAACTTCGCTTGGGACGCGCGCGGTGCGCGCTATGACGTGCCTGACATGCCATGATCCGCACCAAGCACAAACGGCGGCCAAGTCTTATACCGCGGCCTGCCGCCAGTGCCATGCGGCGGCGTTCGATGCAAAGGTTGCGGCCGGGCAGCATACGGCAACGACCGAGTGCGTGACGTGCCACATGCCCAAACGCCGGACCGACGATGCCGTGCACGTGGTGATGACGGATCATCTGATCCAACGCCGGCCGCCGGCAAGGGATTTGCTGGCGGAAATCGCCGAGCGTCATCCGACCGAAGCGGAGGAGTACCACGGCGAGGTTGTTCCGTACTATCCCGCGCCGTTACCTTATCGGGCCGTGGCGCAGGTGGCGCTGAAGAATAATCTCAAAGACGGCACGGCGCAACTGGCTCGCGAAATGGCGAAAACGCAGCCGCGCGAGTCCGAGTTTTACATGGTTCTTGGCGATGCCTGGCAGGCGGGCGGGGAAGCGCGGAAGGCAATTGCAGCTTATGAGCAAGCGCTGCGATGGCGGCCCGATTTCGCGAGAGGACTGCTGTCTTCGGCTTCGGCGTGGAAGGCCGCGGGCGAATTTTCGCGTGCTGAAGCGATATTAAAGCGCGCGACTGAGATCGCGCCCGCGAATCCGGCGGCTTGGTTCCAGTACGGCGCGGTCGACTATGCGGTTGGGCGGATCGACGGCGCTGTCGCGAAAATGGAAAAAGCGATTGCGCTCGATCCGGAATTGCCGGGCGAGCATGCCGGGCTCGCTGAGATTCTGGCCAGGACCGGTCAACTGGATCGCGCAGCGACTGCCCTGAAAGAAGCGCTGCGGATCGATCCCTACGATGCGACTGCTTATGATTTGACGGGCCGGGTGTTGGCGGGAAAAGGCGAATTGCCGGAGGCGCTGTATGTCTTTGAAAAAGCCACGCGGTTGCGGCCGGGTTACGCCCCGCATCTCTATGACTACGCCCTGGCGCTGCTGAGCGCGGGGCAATTCGACGAGGCGCAGGCATCGGTTGAGGCAGCGCTCAAGGCCGATCCGAATATGGCGGAGGCGCATGAACTTTTCGGCGGTCTTCTGGCGCGGAAACAGCAGTTGCCGGACGCGGCGCGGGAGTATCGTGAGGCGCTGCGGCTTCAACCGGCGTTCGACCGGGCGCATCTGGATCTGGCCAGTGTTTTGGCGGCGCAGGGAGACATGCCGGGCGCGATCGAGCATTTGCGGGCGGCAGCGAAGGGACGCGATCCGCGCGTGGCCGAACAAGCGGCGCAGGCTTTACAGCGGCTTGGACACTGACAGATTGACAGGAAGATAGGCGCGGATGTATGCTCTGAGACGCAGTCCCAAAAACATTTTGGGATATCGTAAGCAGCATGTTGCCTAGAAACTACATTATGATTCTCGGCGCCGTCGCGTGTCTGGCGCGGGCGCAGGATACGCTGCCGGAAGGCCGAGGCAAAGCCGAATTTTCGCGTATTTGTTCGCAGTGCCATGCGGTCACGATCGTTACCAAGCTGAGGAACAGCGAGGACGGCTGGAGCGGCGTAGTCGACGACATGGTTTCGCGCGGGGCGCAGGGAACCGATGATGAGTTTAATCGGGTGGTGAAGTATCTGGCCGCGCATTTTGGCCCGGATAGTCCGGGCGGCGCTTCGAAGGTCAACGTGAATAAGGCGACCGATAAAGCGATCGCGTCGGTTCTTGGATTGTCGGCGGCGGATGCCCAGGCGATTGTCCACTACCGAACGAGTTCCGGCGAGTTCAAGGATTGGCACGATCTCGAGAAAGTGCCGAATATCGATATGAAGAAGCTCGCCGCAGAGAAGGACCGCATCGAGTTTTGAGGAAAAGGCAGGTAACCAAGATAATGTTACAGCGTTTAGGGGCATGGGCCGTTTTGGCGGCGGCGCCGCTTTTTGCGCAGAGCGGCGATGCGGCCAAGGGTAAGGCGCTGATCGCATCGAGCGGCTGCACGAGTTGCCACCGTATTGGCGACCAAGGCTCGCGGACGGGACCGGACCTTTCCGAAATCGGCGACAAACGGACTGCCGAGAAATTGAAGACCTCGCTTGTGGATCCGGATGAAGAAGTGCTTCCGGAGAATCGCTATGTCAGCGTCGCGTTGAAAGACGGGACCACGGTAAGAGGGCGGATTCTAAACCACGATGCGATAAGCGTGCAGCTCATCGACACCAAGGAAGATTTGCGCTCGTTCCAGACTGCCGCGATCAAGGGATACACAATCCTTACGAAAGGCCTGATGCCCAAGCCGCAATTGACGGATGAACAAGTGGCGGACATCGTGGCTTACCTCAGTTCCTTAAAGGGCACGGAAGCGCCGTGACGCCGGGCGTTTTGCGCCCGCTCTTTTTACTTGTATTGGCCGGGACGCTCGCGGGGCAGGTCACGTACGACGAGATCCTGCACGCGAATCGAACGCCGCAGAACTGGCTCACGTACAGCGGAAATTACGCCGGCCAGCGCTATAGCGGGCTCACGGCGCTTACGCGGACAAACGTTGCGAACCTGGAACTGAAGTGGGTGTATCACCCGAAGTACCTGGACAAGATGGAGGCGACACCGCTAGTCGTCGGTGGCATCTTGTACACGGTGCAAAATAGCGAGGTCGTGGCTTTCGATGCGGTTACCGGCCGCGCTTTCTGGACGTTCCACTATGCAGTGCCGCCCGAATCGAACGCTTATGTGATGGTCGTGAAGGGCCTGGCGATCGCGGGCCATACGTTGTATTGGCCGACCTATGATGGGCACCTGATCGCGATCGATGCCAAGACCGGTAAGGGCATTTGGAACAAGACGATTTTCGATTGGCGCAAGGGGTATCAATTCAACGTTGCGCCGTTGGTTGTGAAGGACATGCTCATCCTAGGCCCGGCAACGAACGAGCGCGCATGAATTGCTGGGTGGCGGCGTACGATCTCAAAACCGGCGAGGAGCGATGGCGTTTCTATACCGCTCCGGTTTCACCGGATGATCCTGCCTTCAAGACCTGGACCGGCGATTCGTGGAAACACGGAGGGAGCCCGATTTGGGTGACTGGTTCTTACGATCCGGAGACCAACCTGACGTACTGGGGAACAGGGAATCCGAATCCCGGCTGGAACGGCGATTCGCGGCCTGGCGACAATCTCTACTCAGATTCGGTTGTGGCGCTTGACGCCGATACCGGCGAGTTGAAATGGCATTACCAGTTTACGCCGCACGATGAGTTCGATTGGGACTCGGTGCAGGTTCCGGTGCTGGCCGATATCGCTTGGCAGGGCAAGCCACGGAAAGTGATGCTTTGGGCGAATCGGAACGGTCTCTTCTATGCGCTCGACCGGACGAGCGGGCAGTTTCTGCGGGGCACGGCGTTCGTGAAGCAGAACTGGAACGTGGGATTCGATGAGGGCGGCCGGCCGGTTAAATCTTCGGCGCTGGTGCCGAAGCCGATGGGCGGGCCGCATGTGGAGCCGGGCACGCAGGGTGGCACGAACTGGTATTCACCTTCGTTCAGACCGAGCACGGGACTTTTTTACGTTTCTACCTGGGACAACTATGGCGGATCGTCGGGCAAGAGCGATCCCGGCCAGTGGGTGGAGAATGAGCGCTACATGGGCGCCGGCGGTCCGGGTGGCCGCGGCGGCGGACGGCGGCCAGCGGCGATCGGTTATCGGACGGACGCGGAAGGCTATGGCGCGGTTCGCGCGCTCGATCCGCTGACCGGCCAGAAGAAATGGGATTACAAGATGGTCGACTACACCGAGAGCGGCATTTTGACGACCGCTTCCGACTTACTCTTTGCGGGTGGCAAAGAAGGGAACTTTTTTGCGCTGGGCGCTCGCGATGGATCTCTCTTGTGGAACGTGAATCTGGGCGGCACGGTCGCGAGCGGGCCGGTTAGTTATGCCGTGAACGATCGCCAGTATGTGGCTGCGTGCGCGGACAGCGCGATGTATGTTTTTGGATTACCGGAATGAGAAACGCACCTCTGCTTGGCTTGGTGATTCTGACGGGAGCGTCGCTAGCGGCGCAGGTGACTTCCGACCGTCTGCTAAACGCGAGCCGTGAACCGCAGAATTGGCTGACGTACGGCGGAGGGTACGCGAGCCAGCGCTATAGCCTGTTGACGGAATTGAATCAGGCCAATGCCAAAGACCTGAAGCTGAAGTGGGTTTATCGGCCGAAGTACACCGAGAAGATGGAAGCGACGCCGCTGATTGTGGACGGAATTCTCTACACCGTGCAGAACAGCGAAGTGGTGGCGATGGATGCCGCGACGGGGCGGGCTTTCTGGACATTTCACTATACGGTGCCGCCGGAATCGAATCAGTACGTGCTGGTGGTGAAGGGTTTGGCGATCGCCGGCAACACGGTGTTTTGGGCGACCTATGACGGCCATCTGATCGCGATTGACGCGAAGACCGGCATTGCGTTGTGGAACAAGATATTGGTCGACTGGCACAAGGGCTACCAGCTCAACGTTGCGCCGCTGGTGGTGAAGGATAAGTTGATTCTGGGGCCGGCTACCAACGAAGA
>Ga0193753_10003631_pt1 | contig 11323 bp, 17 predicted proteins | sample H1c2metaG_FD_144925 | JGI IMG/M metagenome (GOLD analysis project Ga0193753, IMG submission 144925) | Soil microbial communities from a riparian zone of the East river system, Colorado, United States - H1c2 | ecosystem: Environmental > Terrestrial > Soil > Riparian zone | place: USA: East... | reverse complement strand
CAGCGCATCGAAGAACAGCGGATGCTGCAGGCGTTAACTGGAAAGCCGCAATCTACCAGCAGGTCCGGCAAGAAATGACTGCCAACGAGCTGGCGATTGAAAGCATGTGCACATTGGCGGGCGTGAGCCGAAGAGGTTTCTACCGTTTCGATCCGGATGCGAGACTGGCCGAGCGCGATATGGATCTGCGGGATGCGATGCAACGAATCGCAATCAAGATGCCGAGCTATGGGCGACCGCGGATCACCGCCGAGTTGCGGCGGCGTGGTTGGGTGGTGAACCCCAAGCGGGTTCATCGAATCATGCGCGAAGATAATCTGCTCTGCCTGCGGCGGCGGAAGTTTATTGTGACCACCGATTCGCGGCACAGCTTCCGCGTCTATCCTAATCTGGCGGCCCAGATGAAGCTGACCAACGTGAACCAGCTTTGGACTGCCGATATCACGTATATTCGACTGGAGACCGAGTTCGTGTATCTGGCTGTCGTTCTCGATGCCTTCTCGCGGCGGGTGATCGGCTGGGCTCTGGATCGCACGCTGGAGGCGAAGCTCACGATAGCGGCGCTGGCAATGACTTTGTCGCGCCGTAGTGTGAAAGTGGGCCTGGTGCATCATTCCGATCGCGGCGTTCAGTACGCAGCAGACGATTACACCGGCTTGCTCGATCAGCACGGTATTCAAATCAGCATGAGCCGCAAAGGAAATCCTTACGACAATTCCAGAACGGAGAGCTTTATGAAGACCTTGAAATATGAAGAGGTTTACCGGCAGGAATACCGCGACCTGCCCGACGCGCTTCGATCGCTCCGCTGCTTCATGGAGAAAGTCTACAACGAAAAACGCTTACACTCGGCATTGGGTTATCTGCCACCTTCGGAGTTCGAGGCCAATCTGGTGCCGACGAATCACCGCACGGAGGCCGCTTCGCGGCAGCTTTCTCTATGAGTTTTTTCAGGCATCGGGAAATCTTTCGATCCGATGTGATTCGACTGATCGGGGAACGGCGAAACCGCCGCTCCCCGGCTCATCGTCTCGATGAGTTTCCGGTTGGCTATTCCTCGGCGAGTTGCACTCCTGCAGTGCTCGCCTCCGCTTCCCCAACCGGCATTCATTCTGCTACACGGAACGGCCGTCGACCAACAAGTTTTCAGTCAACGGCAAACAGTGCCTTAACTTTTTGTGTCACGTCAGGGGACAACCCCATTCGTCACCTGGAGTAGGCATTAGCCGCTTGATGCGCGCCTTGGTGCGAGCCTTTGACTCCTCAAGCGCTAAATAGAGAACGCGGCCAGGAATGTGCACCCGAAAGTGTCCGGCTAACGCGCGCTCAGTCACCATCGAGAGCGCCAACAACAAAGCCAGCCACGACTTGCCGACCTTGGGGCGGCCGATCAAAAGGGTGACGCCCGGATAGAGAAGATCCTGGATCAGTGGCTTGGGTTCTGGCAGGTCCATGGCCATCAGATCTTCAGCGTTGACGGCTTCCGGAAGGTGAGAGGCGCTGGCGAGCGCCGGTTTCAGCGGTTGCGCCGTCCGGATCAACTCGTCGAGTTCCTTGTTGCTGCCACCCGCCGCGACCCACTCAGTCAGATCTTTGAATTCAGCCGGCAGCTTGACAAGTTGAATGCCCAAGGCCACGGGAGAAAGGCTCGATACGACCTGCGTGGCGTGCACCAGACCAGGCTCATCGTTATCAGGGATAACAACCACGGACTTGCCGCGGAAGTGTGGCGCAAATTCTCGTCTCCATTTGCCGGAGCCGCCCGGATTGCACGTTGCACGAAAGCCGAGAGATTCCGCGGTCGCGACATCGCGCTCTCCCTCGACTACTAGGACCATACTCGACTCCGCAATGCTTGGAAGGCGGTAGGGAACAAGCCGCGTTCCTTTCACGCTCCATTCCCATTTGCCATTCACTTGCCGCCGCTGGCGAAAGCTCTTCGGCTCTAGCCGAACAACCTGGAATAGCTGCTTGCCCTGTTCGTCGACATAGTCGTACTCGGCAACTATTTTTGGCGGTGCTTGTCGCTTGGATGATGATTGAACCCGCCCCACGATCCGCCAGACTGCCGCCTTTGCTATTGGGAAATCGCAGTCCGCTAGAAACCTCTCGAGGTCGTACACATCACCGCCACGCCCGCACTCGCTATGGCACTTCCACAGACCGGTGGACCTTTGAATGGCAAAAGAGTCTCGTTGGCCCCCGTGGATCGGACAAACGCACGCCATTCGTCGCCTTTGCGCACCAAGTCGGGGAGGCGCTCGGAATAGTATGCCGCCACCTCGGATTCGGAAAGGCTGTTTTCGGTAGTCATTTAGGGCGCTCCCCTATGCGGCTACTGCCGGTAAATGTGCGTTCGATGGAGGCCCTTAACTCTTTCTGCGCGGCGTCGACTTCGGCGATAGCCCCATTAACCAGCCACCGTGGCAACTTGACCATGACGGATGCTGATTTTGCTGGGTCCCAGGTTTGGATCTCTGATCGCCAGACGGTCAAGCTCTGATTGCCGGGGTCACCTCCCGGTGTCTAGGGCCGAAGATCTCAGCCTTGAGGGTTGCCAGATTCCTTTCAATCGCCCAGAGGGCGCCGGTGCGGAACTTTTTGGCCCTCGCGATGGTTTCGGATGATCGGTTGCGTCCAGAACAGGAGCTAGCAATCGGCCCGTTAACTCTATTTCGATAGCTTGGCTGGTGGACCTTGCCATCGGTGGGCGGTGGTGGAAGCGTTGCAAGCCGAGCGATGGACTCTTCCGGAGTGAGTTCACGCATGCGCCCTCCGCAGGAGCTGATCGAGGGTTTCTGGCGCCTGCCTGATGATGCCGAGGCCCAGCACCGCTACACGTGAATCGGTAGTAGTCGCCACGGTTTCGCAAGCTGTAGCCAATCCAAGAATGTATTTCTTGACTGCCGGCGACAATCATGCGAAAGTGGTGATCGAGTTATCCGTGAAATCAACGGTCGCCTGGCTGGTACCTGGGCGGCCGTTCTTGTCTGTGGCCATGTCATCCCGCCTAGGCGGCCCTCCCTGATTTCCGAGCCATCAACCAGCGGTTTACAGACTCTTGTTCATAGCGGATGACACGGCGGGTACACCGCACGAACTCCGGACCAGTACGCAATGCGCGCCATCGGCGCACCGTAATAGGCGAGACCTGCATTATTCGCGCAAGATCGCGCTCAGAGAGAAGTTGATTCGACATTTTGATCCTCGAAGCGATCGATCATGATCGCTGTCGGATCTATCTTGTGCCAGAATCGCTTGGGAGGTGTGGGAACGTCGCAGTGTTCCCGGATTTCCTGACGTGCGGGCTCAATCGTTTGGAATATCTGATTCAGTTATTGCGGGCAGTGCCGCAAAACCTGAAAGCGCGGTAGCAAGTCTCTCCAGAACACCCTTCTGTACTGGGAATCCATCTAGAATTTTCTTGACGGTTTTATGATCGGGGCCATTCCACTCTTTAACGCGGTGTTCGTTCCAATTCCGTTCTTTCAGCCGCTGCCGTAACCAAGCGGCCCGGTTGTTTTTTCGAGGCTGGTTAGCCGTGGTCCCGCGATGATTTGTTTTGGCAGAATCATATCTGCGTTTCTCAACTACCTGGGCGACCAGAAAGGCCGCCTTGGCTCTAAATTCGCCGGCCTTTCGCATCATTGCGAGTTGCAGAGCGTTTCGATCAATTTTTTCCTCGTTGGCCCAGATATAAATTTGACTAACCTCGAGCTCAATGCAGCGGCTGAGCCAATTGTCGTACCATGCTTTTGTCTCTTCGTCTGTTACAACCTTCAAAGCGGATGTTGCAGATACCTCGACATGCGTAAATGCATAAGTCAGGCACGCTTTGAACATGTCCTCGGATGTCCCGAAGTGCGTCAGTAGTTGATTGCCTAAAAGGGCGATGTTCGCTTCCGCTTCCCAGTTGGCCTCTTCAAATAATTGGTGCGCGTGTTGATCGAGCGAGAAAGGATTTATCCCTAGGGGCCGCTGCTGCCCGAAATCGAACAGATTCGCTGATCTGCTGATCGCTCCACTAGTCATCTTCTCGCTCCACTCGCTCAAAATTCCGAAGGCCGCCGGGGGCGAGCGAGTGCCTAATTCACGCGGATCATGACTCCGGGCTAGGCGGCCAACTACGATTTTAACGAAAAAACAGGAATCGTGCTTTCTGTTTGGAGTGCAGGAAGCGCTCGGAGCGAAGGTTTTGCAGACCTCTGCCTTACCACCGGGCAACTCCGCGCCCGTGTACCGCTGAGATTCAGCTAGGTCCCTGCGGCCCCGGCTTGATCCATCCCAGCGCCGCTGCCAGCGAGTAGATCCCTATGACGGTCGTGGCCGCGCTGATGCCGAAGGACTCCAGGGCCGTCATCGCGTGCATCTGAACCATCACCGGTCGGCCGGTTCGAAGCGAATACAGGCCATCGTGCAGTTCCCAAGCCGCGGCACACAAAAGCAAAATCCCAAAGAGTAAGAATTTGGTTTTGCTAGCAGTCCTGGTGGGATCACGCATGGCGGAGTTGGTTGCCCGATAGTGGTTTACTTGCCAACCGTCTTCTGAGCGTTCCTGAATTTGGCCCAACGCTTCGTCTGTACAGCGGCGATCTTCCTTCTGGTCGCCGCGCTCGGTGGGCGCCACTTCGGCGTCGGGACCGATGCACAGCCAAATAGGAGGGGGTTGTGCTCACGCTCCATCCGCTCCTGAAGTTTCTCTTCCTCTTCTCGGAAATCGACGAGAACGGCCTTCAGAATTTCGGGATGTAGGAGCTCAAAAGGCTTGCGAAACCTGGGCATGTTTTTCTAGGCGCTTCTCCCAAAACAATACTCCCAGAAAGACAGAAAGACAGCAATCGCATGTGTTCCTGGTCCAAACTTCAGCCCGGTCAATCTAGTACCTCCCGCAGAGAAAATCCCAAGAGCAACTCCACGTCGTAACCGTGAGAACGATCCGCAGTTTCCCGTACGTCGTGCTGTCACTGTTCCAACTTCAATGTGACTTGGGACCGATACGTGGATTAGTGATTTGGTATCGGGCGTTTCGTCGTGTCTGAAGTCGAACCGCCGAATAAAGGTTTTGCAGACCTCTGCCTCTGGCGTAGGTTATTTGTCGATTAGTTCCAACCAATCACCCGAATTCGTCACCAAGTAGTCCTTTCCATCCTCCATGTCGTGCACCTCCACGCCCAGTCCATCGGTGCCGTACGGTTGAACCATTTCCATCCGAACTCCATCCTGCGTGATTTTCAAAACCGACCAATAGTCGGGCTCACCCTCGGAGTTGCGGTGTACCACGCTATTTGGAGGACGCCGGATAGACAAATCGAAGTGATGGACATGGGAAAGAACCGGCGGTGCCGCCTGAGGAAGAGCAGGGGGCGGTGCAACGGCTGATAGCGCATGCCTTTCTACTGCCTGTTGTTGAGCTTGCTGGCGCTTCCGGGTTGCAATTTCTAGCGTGCCAAGCCGGCTAGATAAATTGTCCAGCTCACCGTCGTGTTGTTCGAGTTCATCAGCAAAACCCTTGAGCTTTTCCGCGGATTGTGTCAGTGCGGCGCCGACGCCACTCACAGATGCAGTAAGTGCATTCAGTTCCTTATCGTTCTTGGCGATCGATGCCGCCAATTTGACCAGGGAAACGCTTTGAGAGGCGCCTACTTGCCGGAGCGCTTCTTGTCTCTCTATCGTTCGCCACGCAAAACCACAGAAAAGAATCATAGCTACGCCCAGTACTACGTGCAGACGCAGGAGACGCCCACGCGAAGGTTCTTGGGCCTTGACGACCGATTCAGTTGTAGTTGCATTGGGGGTTGAATCTGCCCGCTCGACGGCGGATAGACCAAAAATCTCCCGCGAGACTGGGGGAGAATTGGCAGCCCCGAAAATCCAGCCAAACATAACGTTCGGGTTGCTGTCTCAATATACCCCTTTATTCCGGGAGTCCGAAGGGCTGATGAAATGGCTCTGGATCGGCGGGCGGTCACAGGGATCTCGATGCCAACCCGCCTAAGCAACTTACGCCCATGCTTGGCTGTCGCCACTTAGGGATTGCGTAAATTCTGCGGTGGCCAACAGCGAGTTTGAGCGCTTTAAGACCGCACAGCGGATTCTAAAGTCCAAGCTCGATCCCTGCGCTGCCTCTCGGCGTAAGGGGCCGGTGACAGCGGCCAAACAAGCCGGTCGCTACTTTATTGCGGCTTCGGTTGAGCGTTGAGGCGCGACTCAGTTGCCCGCAACCGCGATTCCATTCGCCGTATGTCGCGCGCCGATCGATTGACGCGCGACTCAGCCTGCCGAATTGTAGTGGACAGGGACGACACGGCACCCGTAAGATTTTGGACCGAATTCGTCAATTGGACGATCTGTGCGCCCTGATTCCCAATGGAAGACGCCAGTTTGAGAATCGTTTGATTCTGCGCTTGGCTTGCGGACTGAAGCATCCGTTCGTCGTTTCGCGACTTGAGGATGAACACCGCCAGCACGCCCAGGACAACCCACATCATGACCATCGAAATCGGAATCCAGATGCTCGTCCGGGAACGCGTCAATCCCTGAGCGATCTCGCTATAGGGCACCATCACGTATCTCTGATCCGGATCGGGCGCTTGGCCGGGTGAGCTCATGATAGGGTACTCCTTAGCGATCCGAACTTCTCGAGTATCGGCAACAAAATTGTAGGCTCCGAGTTTTGAGATACGGATTGTCATTTTTGCGTACCAGTGTATCTGATGGCAGGTCGGCGCGGGTAATCCACCCATTGGAAAATGCTACTCGCCCGCCGACTTCCTATTCGCTCAGCGCACCGGCGAAACACGCCGTGCTTCGCCGCTCGTCGAAAGCTACGATCTCTAAGCCGGAGCGGTCGGACAACCGAACTAAGACGCGAAGCTGGTCGCTGTGGTCCTGGATCCAGCGCTGTTGTGCCGCTTCGAGACGATTAGTCGCCGCGTGCAGCGCGACCGATCGAGGGAACACAAAAGATTTACGGAACGTCGGCATGCCTTCCCGAAGTCTACTCCGGTCGGCAACTACGATCTTTCCGGCACGAGCTTGGGAAGGTGAATCCATGTCTTCTTCGGGAACGGTACTTTGTGCCGTTTCCACCAAGGCTTTAGGACGGCGGGCCGAACAATCCGACCGGGCGATGGTGCCTGAGCGGCCGCGGGATGCCACCAGTGCGCCTCGTTCTGCATCGCGCTTTGTATCCGCCAGATGCGCTGCTGGAGCACACGACGGTGCATCATCAATCCCGTGAGGACAGAGTTAAGAATATCCGGGTTCACGGGCGTGGGCATGCCCAGACCGTAGCAGGAACTCCTGTCGGGCCGCGAGACCTGGAATCTACAGTACCTATCGCCCCCGATTAGTTATCTGCTGCCGCGATGGCGAATTTGGCAAACTCAATCGGCGAAAGGCTATCTTGATTTCCACAGGAAAATTCGCGCGCCACTTCAACGTTTTGCCTCGCGAAAGCCCGCTATAGAGTAGAAGCAACTTCGCACTAGCCAAAGTTTCCACAGAAAAGAACGCAGTGGCTGTCCCGAACCCCCGTCGGCAAGACCTCTGTATATAGAGGGGCTGTCACGACAAGTCGTCGCCGCGGCTTACAGAGTAGAAGCGTTCATGCTTGATTTGGAAGACACACACGAGCAAAATGTACGAGAGCGCATCGAGAGAGACGGGCTAGATGCCGAGATCGGCCGTCAAGCTGACGTCGAGCGACTGAAGCCACACATCGAGGCTTTCTACGAGCACGGTAGCCGAGCGGATGTCGTTGGACTTTGCGAGGCCTTCGAGTCCCTCGAGCGAAAGGAGTTTAGCGAGCGTGACCTGCACAGGGCTTGCTTGATCGAGGAAATCCTATGTGTCTTGGGCCGGGCTAATACGTATTCAGCGGGTGGACAGAATCTGCAAAAGCTACGATTAAGATAGGATCAAAAGACTCATTTTTCAGTTTAGTGCGAGCCAATACCCCTGATAAATCAAGTAGTTATCAATGCGACCCTTAGGCCAGGGGGGGCACCTAATCTGATGACGCTCTCGCAGTAAAACGATAGTTTGCCCGAATTAGGTACGATGGTACTGGCAGAAAACTTTCGTTTTGCGTATACTTCCCCTACGAGTCGCGCATCCCTAGAGAAGTGAGATGTTGCAGCCGAGAAGACAAATGATGCCGCTTCATTACGACATCGAGACCGAGCAAGAGACAGACGGTAGGTGGATAGCAGAAGCTATCGGCTTGCCGGGTGTTGTCGTCTACGCTCGAACACAGGACGAAGCAATTCGGCACGTCGAAGCTATGGCCCTGCGTGTTTTAGCTGATCGAGTCGAAAGCGAGGACTCGTTTCAGGCTGTCGGCATGAGCGTTTCATTTGGGTCTTGAGCTATTGGCCAAGCAAAAAGGCTAGGCAGGTCTTCAAAACCATTACAAGATTGGGTTGGACGATCAAAAAAGAAAAAGGGTCGTCTCACAAACAGATGATTCACGCTGAATACCCCGAGGCAACTTGGGCATTTGGCGATGATGAAGAGATCGGCCCGAAGATGATGGCGAGACTGGCAAAGACATATCATTTCAACCCTGACGATTTGTGAGATGTGCTCTCGCGATTGAATTAATATAGCTATTCGCACCTCTCAGGCTACGCTCTGCCGCAACTGCTCCATCAAATCCCTCACCTTCGGCGATAGATTCTGCCCGGCCACACAGTCGCATGGTCGCCAGCCCCCGCCTCACAGAGTTCGCCTCCACCGTTGCAAAGCCCCAACTCACACACTGGCCGCGGCTCTTCCGGTTCAGGCGCGCTCAGGGGGCGCTCAACCGCACGGAGGCGTTCCCGTTGCTCGGACTCAATTCGGGCGATCCTGGCCGCGCGGAATTGCTTTACGAGCGCACGATAGTAGCCGCCCGGGTTCTTCAGTCGTTCTGGCGCACCGGTGTGGGCATCATCAAACGCAACGAATTCTTTGAGCGCCTGGCGATCGTTTAGTTCATCGACAATCGTTTGCAGGATGGCGCCCGAGGCGTCTCCAAAGCGTTCTTTGAAGCGCAGCCGCAGTTCCTCCGCCGGATCCTCGAGCGGTTCTCGTTTGGGTTTTCCGTCATCATCATCAGGGAAAGAATTAGAAAAAGGCTTCCCTCCGGTTTTGCTTTCTGCTGATGCAGTGGGCTTAGGCTCCGGATTCGAGCTTCTTTGTTCTTTTCCCTTTTCTATTTTTCTCTTTTGATGATGATGACTATTAGGGTGACATTTTGTCACTACCCAAATCTCAGCCCGGCACTTATTACAACGCCCTGAAACTAGCCGATATCGCTTGGTCAAAAGGATTATTGGACGTCTCTTCTATGGAGACACTGCTTGGATCAATGCTCGCAAAACAACTCCTATTCATTCACGGTGCTGCCACCGGCAGGATGTCGCCCGTATAGCCAAACCAGTTGGGGGAACTTTCCTGTGCCCTGACCACCGACAATCTGGGTTATCGGGAGTCACGTACGATTATGCGGCTCCGCGAATGCAGTGACGGATTACGCGGGCCGGCCCTAAGCGTTAATACAACCAGCCCGGTTCGGGAAGCGGAAGTCAAAGCAAAGTCGCGCGCATATCGTCGCTCTGGACGTCTTCTTCCTCGTCGTCTCTCTCGTCCTGGCGACTTAGTCGTTCGTCGTCATCGTCCTCTTCGTCCAAGCGATCTTCTTCTTCCTCTTTGTCGTCTTGGGCATCAAGCTTAAGTTTCGGCAAATATTCTCCAATCCTCCCCTCACCAGTATTCGCGGGAGGACCACGTGGCAAAAATAACACGCCCGGCTGGCCAATGAGTTTGATACTCAGAAATGGCCCACCGTGATACTCACATTTGGCCCACTTGGACAACCCCGGATGACAGGATTCCGGGATGGACAGGAGAGGCAAAATGGAGTTATTCGAAGAGATCCGGCGGGGGCACGCGGCGGGAGAAACGATCAAGGCGCTCGCGAAGAAGTACCAAGTGCATCGGCGCATGGTGCGGCAAGCGCTGGCGAACGCAGTGCCGCCGGAACGGAAGAAGCAAGAGCGGATTCAGCCTAAGCTCGAACCGCTGAAGGAAGTGATTGACGGCATTCTGAATGCCGATCAAGAGGCGCCGCGCAAACAACGGCATACGGCACGGCGCATCTGGCAACGGTTGCGCGCTGAACATTCGCAGCAGCCCGTAGCCGAGTCAACAGTGCGCAAATATGTTCGCGTGCAGAAGCGCGTTTTGGGCTTGGCCCAACGCGAAGTGTTCGTGCCACAGAGTTATGTGCCGGGCCAAGAAGCACAAGTAGATTGGTTCGAAGCTCAGGTGAAGCTGGGTGGCCAAGCGCGGACGTTGCAGTTCTCGCAATGCGCAGCATGAGCAGCGGCGGCGGATTTCACCGCGCCTATACGAACGCGACGCAACAAGCATTTCTGGAAGCACACGAACACACGTTCGCATACTTCGGTGGTGTGTTCCGCACACTTCGTTACGACAACCTCGCCAGCGGTTCTGTCACCGCGCTGCCGCGCTGTCTTGCTATGGGGAACAAGGCGAATTCAAAGCACAGGATCGGCTAGCTCTACAGAGGGCGACAAACCCTTCTCGGGGACTTCTCCAGTTTGAATTCTTAGAAACTGAAAATTACGAACGTCGCTCTCGAAGGCATCCAGCTCCGTTTTGAGGTCTTTTGCCCGATCTAACGCGAGACTCAATTGCCCCAGAGCCTTGGCAAGCTCACTGGCGGGACGAACTACCGGCCTCATTTCGAGGACACTAACGGACATGCACACTTGATTGGATCAAGAATTGGACGCTCATGCCCTTTAATTCCGGCTAGGAATACCCTGAACACGGTCAGTGAATTCTGACTCGTGGCCGCGCTTTTCATTCTTCAGAGCGCCGTGTCTGGCGGGAATTATTCGCGTCGCCCTTCAACGTTTTGCCTCGCGAAAGCCCGCTATAGAGTAAGGCCTAATTGGCCGCCGTCAGATTTTCCACAGAAAAGAACGCGGTGGGCTGTCCTGAACCCCTGTCGGCAAGACCTCTGTATATAGAGGGGCTGTCACGGACGGCTTCTGTCGCGGCTTACAGAGTAGAAGCGTTCATGCTTGATTCGGAAGATACACACGAGCAGAATGTACGAGAGCGCATCGAGAGAGACGGTCTAGAGGCCGAGATCGCGCGCCAAGCTGACGTCGAGCGACTGAAGCCACACATCGAGGCGTTCTACGAGCACGGCAGCCGAGCGGATGTCGTTGGTCTCTGCGAGGCCTTCGAGTCGCTTGAGCGCAAGGAATTCGGGCGGAACGATCTATACAGAGCATGTTTGCTCGAA
>Ga0193753_10003630_pt1 | contig 11323 bp, 9 predicted proteins | sample H1c2metaG_FD_144925 | JGI IMG/M metagenome (GOLD analysis project Ga0193753, IMG submission 144925) | Soil microbial communities from a riparian zone of the East river system, Colorado, United States - H1c2 | ecosystem: Environmental > Terrestrial > Soil > Riparian zone | place: USA: East River... | reverse complement strand
CAGCGCAGGCGGGCTCGGTGGTCGTTGCGTGTCCGATCCGGTTCGAGCCGCCGCGCGGCCTTCGGGCGTGCGCCGCAACGCAGTCGCCATTTCGGTAGCAGTACCGAAGCGATCGACGCGATCCTTCTCGAGCGCCTTCAGGATGACTTGTTCGAGCTCGGCCGAGAGCGCGTCTTCACCCAATGCTTGGCGCGGAGGTTTCGGCGGCGTCGAGATCTGCATCTTCACGACGGTCGCCATGTCGTCGCCTACGAACGGACGCGACCCAACGACCATTTCGTAGAGCAAGATGCCGGTCGCGTAGATGTCGATCCGCGGATCGGGCGGGAGCTGATAGATCTGCTCCGGCGCCATCGCACTCGGAGTGCCGGGCACGATGCCGATCATGCTGAGCTGTGAGTCCGCGCCAGGTCCCGTCAGGATCTTGGCCATGCCGAAGTCGAGTACCTTGACGAAGTCTTTCGATCCACTCGACTCCACGAGCATCACGTTTTCCGACTTGAGGTCGCGGTGAATGACGTGATGATTGTGAAAGTAGTCGAGCGTCTCGAGCAGCTGCAGCGCGATCTGCACGGCGCGTTTCGGCTCGAGCGGACCGTCCGATAAGAGCTGGCGAATCGTCTGGCCCGGCAGGTATTCGAGCACGAGGTAAGGCCGAGCCTCGTATACGCCGGAGTCGATCACGGCCACGCAGTGCGGGTGGTATAGGCGACTCATGGCCGACGCTTCGCGTTTGAAGCGGCCGACAAATCCGGCCTCTTCGACCAGCGATTCGTGCAGCACTTTCACCGCGACCATGCGTTCGAGGTTCACGCACCGGGCGCGATACACCATCCCCACGCCACCGTCGCCGATGACCTCGAGCAGCTCGTATCGACCATCGAGTTGTTTGCCGACGAGTGGCTCGGCGGGGTCGGGGAGGCCCACCCCAAGATTCTACAGCAGCAGAGTGCGTCTCTGTTGTGACGGTTATGTCCGTGCGCCCAAGTGAGCAGACTGTGAAATGCCGGCAGCAGTGTGCGCATGCACGTCAAGGTGAGGCATGAACACTCACCGGCTAGACATGCAGACGGCCCGCGCTGCGTTCGATCGCACCGCGAGCCGTACTAAACTCTACCGCTCAACGCGCCGACAGTTACTGCAAGTTGTGCGCGCCGAATTCGTAGTCGGCCTTCGAAGCGCACAGACCGCAGTCGGTACCGACAAACATCTTCTTGGCTTCAGCGTCGCCCTTCAACTGATAGTTCCACCACGCGATCGTGGGTTCGACCACGCGCTCGGGCTGCTCCATGAGTGTTAGGTGCCCGGTGACGCCACCGCCGGTCTCCAAGATCTTGTGATAGAAGAGCCACGCACCCGGTTGAGCTGCAGCATTGACGCCGGAAGCCATCGAAGCCGGCGTGAAGCCCGTAATGTCCCGCTCACCCGAGACCGTCAGGAACGGCTTCACCGCAGACAGGCCCGCATTCCAAATGATCACCGACTTGATGCGCGGATCGCTCGCTGCATCCGCAGTTGCACCACCGCCCTGCGAGTGACCCATCGCGCCGATGTGATCGAGGTCGAGCTTCTGGTAGTAGATGCTCATCGGATCGTCGTTGAGCGACTTCGCAAAATCCAACGCCTTCAGCATCTCTTTGTTGCCGGCGCCGGTGAAACGCGAGTTCGCGGAAATGACCACGTAGCCGTGCGAGGCCAACGTAATGTTCAGCGCTGCATAGCCACCCGACTGACCACACGTGCCGTTGCCCCAGGTGACCACAGGATACTTCTCGCCATCCTTCATGCAGGCAGGCCGGAAGACGGTGTACAGGCTCAAGTCTTGACCGCGAAGATCGAGAATGTCAGCCGTCGTGCTTGCGGGCTCGCCGAAGGCCGCAGCCAACACGTCGCACGAACTTTCGCTCGCGCTGACGGGATTCGCGAAGTCTTTGCCCTGGTTCCATTCCACGTAGCCGCCGTACGAGCCGAGCTTGATCTCCGTGTTGCCCCACATCATTCCGTTCGTGAGAGGAATCACGGCCGTGGTCACGCTGGAGCACGCGGTCTCCTTATCTGAGTAGGCACACTTCGGTTTGAGCGCTGCGACGCACGTCTCGAACGCTCCGCCCGGCGCACCTCCAGCGCCTGCCGTGGCGCCCATACCCGCGGTGGCGGGTACGCCGCCCGCGCCCGCCGTAGTCGCACCGGCGGCACCCGTGCTGCCCGCGGTGGACGAGCCAGCCACTCCGGCGCTGCCGCTGCCAGCAGCAGTCGAGCCAGCCGTACCACTCCGTCCTGCACCACCGCTCGTCATGGAGGGTGGTGCGCCAGCGGTCGTGCCGGTCGTACCGGCAACGGACGTACCCGCAGCTCCGGTGCCGGCAGCTAAACCAGACGCTCCTGCAAGTGCGGGGTTCTGTTGTGTGCCGCTGTTATCGCTGCACGCCGAAAGCGCGATGCAGGCGAGGATACAAAGGACAAACTGTTTTTGGGGCATGGCTCAACCGCTCTGTGCCATTTGTCTCGGCGGCGATCCAACCCTCATTTGAGGCCAAGCTGACGCAGCGGAGGCACTTGGAGAAGGCGAGTGTTGCGAATCTCCACAGTAGATTCGTCACCTGGTGACATCAGCGGGCGCAACGCGGTGCGCATTAGAGCGTCAGGCGACACAACACTTTGCGCTCAAAGCAGACGCGTCTTCACTTCGGTCGCGGCCGCCGCCACCAGCTGCACGTTCAAACCCGGAGCCAACTTCGGCCCCAACATCCGCACGAGTTTTGCCGCGCCATCGGCCACGTTGCCGGCGACGCGCATCGGGAACGGCAGGCTCGTAGTCGTGTTGATGAGAGTGATCACACTTCGCTTCGCCGAAGCTGCAAACCCTTCGCCTTCGACCACCAACACTCCAGCGTCGATCGCGTCTTTCATCGCGACGTAGCTGTGTCGAATCGCCCGGCGCGACGCTTCGCCCGGCGGCGGCTCGTCGGCCGCGATCAACACGAGCATGCCCAACCCTGCGGGGTATCGCTTTGCGTACGCGATCACGGAGCTCGCGTTGAGATCGCAGTAGTGACTATCCGGCTCCACAGTGGAGTAGAAGATCACGATGTTGCCGTAGGCGCACGACACGTGTGTTGCGTCGCGACACAGCTCTTCGAGCTGCGGGGCTGACTCGACTTCAACGACTGTTTGCATGTAGGTGTCCACGCGGGCGCCCCGGCTCAAACATCGTGCGAACGCACCGCTGAAGACAGCGTAACGCGCGACCGAGAGAGTCGACACGAGCGGATGCTAGCTAGCGGAAATCACTCGCACGTCGGGATTGGCCGCGATTGGCTGCGAGACTCGACACTCAGGGCCGACCGCCGCCTGCCATCCCCAACTGTGCCGCGCGCTCGAGCGAGTCGTCCTTCGGCATCGGCGCGTCCTGCTTCAGATACGCGACCAATCGCGCGCGCGTGGCCTTGTCGAGCTGGCGAGCATCGGGCGGTGGCATCGCTCCCGCGGCGTTGCGCGCAAGCTCTTGGTTGCGTTGCAAGCCTGCTCGAATTCGACCAAGTAGAAGTTGAACCCGGGCTTGTCGCGCGCACGGCTCGCGAGCTCCACGCGCTGCACCCCACGCGCGTACGCAAGGGACGTGTCCATTCCGACCAATAGCGCACGCGGATTGATCGGCGAGACGACGTGACCCGGCAGTGCAGTGGAGTGACCGATCACCACGACGAACGCGCGGTCGTCGGCGGATACGGCGAACGTACCCCCACCCGGCGACAAAGTGCCGCCTCGTGGCGTTGCGTCCAAACTCAAGAGGCTCACCAGATCCGCGACACCCTTGATGGTCACGTCGCCGTCGCCGCAAAAAGTATCGCGCAGGGAGTCCTCTCCACTGCGCATGCAGAAGTCGGGACGCATGAAGGCGTCAGCGACTTTCGCATCATTCGCATCCTGCCCTGCATCCACAGGGTCGTCGTCGTGGCTTGCTTTCGAAGCACGCGCGCATGCAGCGAGCGCGCAAGCCACCAGCGCTGCGCCCACGACAGTTCGCCACTGACAACGCCCAACGTTTTGCGGCTCGCGTTTCGAATCCGCCACGGCATGCCCTCGCCGTTGTCCTGACAAGCTAGAACGAAGCTTGCCTAACACGTCGAGGGCCTTCGGTCAGCCGAACAGCTTAAATGTCGCAATCACGCAGCACTGAGGCGGAACGGTGGTGGTCGTTTCGCATGTCCGAACTGCATCGCAAGACCTGCAGTCGGACACGCGAACGTGTTTTGAAGTGTCAACGCAATCCGAGCCACGAAGCGACCGCGACGACGACGACAACTAGACCAATCAGATAAATAATTCTGTTCACGACTGACTCCCTTTGAAAAGCAAACGCTCTGGAGCTTCACCTGAGCAAGTCGCATGCCTACATGGCCTCCGACCCGTGCAGGTAGAGATCGCGCCCTCGAACGGGGTCGCAGCGCGACCGCGAGTGATGCGAAGTTCGCCGCACTTGCGTGCACACCGTCGATCGGCGCCGACAGTTGGTGACTCGCGCTCCGACGTCGCGGGGCCTGCAGCTCTGAGCGGCGAGCGAGCCTGCGAATGTTTTCCCAGTCAGCGGCCATAGCGGCGATATCGCTCGCTTAGTACCGTTTCGAACCAGCTTCACCAGCGGGGTTCCGGTATGGCCAGCGATCTGTTCGGACTGCTCGATACAACGGGTTTTCCCGCACGCTGGCACTGCGGGCGCTGGTCAGCTCAGCTTGGCTGGCTACATATTCTGTCGGACATCGCGATCTTCGGGGCGTACATGGCGATCCCCGTCGCGCTCGTGTTCTTCATTCGCCAGCGGAAAGACCTACCGAAGCCGTTCCCGATCGTATTCTGGATGTTCGGTGCGTTCATCGTCGCATGCGGGATGACGCACATCATCGAAGCGGTGATCTTCTGGCATCCGGTGTATCGACTGGCCGGCGTGATGAAAGCAGCGACCGCGGGCGTCTCGTGGATGACGTTGGCGTTCCTCGTGCCGGCCGTTCCCAAGGCCCTCGCGCTCAAGGCGCCAGACGAGCTCAAGCGCCAAGTCGCCGAAGCGACCACTCAGCTCAGGCGTGAACGCGATGCGGCGGCACACCTCGCCGCGATCGTCGAGTCGTCGCAAGACGCGATTCTCAGTCAAGATCTGACGGGGCGGATTCAGAGTTGGAATCGCGGCGCGACGCGAATGTTCGGCTATTCGGTCGAAGAGATCGTAGGCCTCGGCAACGAAGTGCTCGTCCCCGAGTCAGCGCACGCGGAGCTCGCCGAAGCATTTTCTCGCGCGCGGGGCGGTGAAGCGATCGAACTGTTGGTCAGCGAATGGATCCGCAAGGATCGAACGCGCGTAGCCGTCGCAGTGACGATTTCGCCGTTCATGTACCAAGGCGAAGTGAGCGGCTTCTCGATGATCGCGCGCGACATCTCGAATCTACAGGCCAAGACGGCCGAGCTGGAGCGCTCGAACGAGGAGCTCGAACAGTTTGCGTACGTCGCCTCGCACGACTTGCAAGAGCCTCTGCGAATGGTCGTGAGCTTCATGGATCTGCTCAAACGCAGCCACGGCGGCGCGCTCGACGCGGCGAGCTTGAAGTACGTCGACTTCGCTGTCGACGGGGCGCTACGCATGAAACAACTGATCGATGCGCTGCTCGTGTACTCGCGCGTCGATGCCCGCGGCGGCGAGTTCGAGCGAGTGCCGCTCTCGGCTGCATACGACAATGTCGTTCGGTCCTTGCCGCTGCTGGTGAACGAGAGCGGCGCGCACATCACCTGCGACGAGTTGCCGGAGGTGTGGGGCGACTCGGCCCAACTCGAACAGGTCCTGCAAAACCTGCTCGCGAACGCGATCAAGTTCCGCGCCGATCGCCCGCCCGAGATTCGGGTCGAGTGTGCCGACCGTTCGACGTTCTGGGAAGTGAGCGTCCACGACAACGGGATCGGGTTCGAGGCGCGGCACGCCGAACGCATCTTCCAAATGTTTCAGCGCGTCCATGAGCGCGCGAACTATGCCGGCAACGGGATTGGGCTGGCGATCGCTCGCAGGATCATCGGCCGACACGGGGGGCGAATTTGGGCGAGTGCAGTCGTTGGAGAAGGAGCCGTGTTTCGGTTTACGCTACCCAAACACCCTGCGCTCGAACTGCCGGAACAAATGCATGCTCAAGCTCTCCAATGACGGGCCCGTCGTGATGGTGGATGACAACGCTGGAGATCTGTTTTTCGTCGAGCGCTGCTACCTCTCATCGAAGGCCACAAACCCTTGGCTCCCGATGTCGCGAGGTACCGACTTTCTCGCACACCTCGCGACTGTGAAGGACGGTCAAGCGCGGATGCCCGCGCTCGTGTTGCTCGACCTCAACATGCCCGGCATGACCGGCCTCGAGATCCTGCAAGCGGTGCGCGCCGATACGCACTTCGACGAGTTGCCGATCTTTTGTGTGCTCACGAGCTCGAGCGATCCGAGAGATCAGCGTCGGGCCGAGGAGCTCGGTGTGAACGGCTTCTATACGAAGACGAGCAACATCGATGAATACGTCGCGTTCTTCAACGCGTTGGTGCCGTGAGCCGATGAGCGAGCGCGAACCGGTCAAGACAATCCGACCTGCGTTCGAGATGGAGCGCTGGATGGCCGGACCTGCGGTGGGCGCTTCTCAACGTTTACGAAACCACACGCTGATCGCCTGCACCGGTAGCTCGAGGCTCGGTGCCTTTTCGAGGCGGCGCCCCGTAGCCCACGCTGCGCCCACAGCTCGCGAGACACCGAGCCGCGCGTCGGATTCGGAGACCGGCGAGTCGGAAAACAGCGCGTACAGCCGCTCCTCGCCGACCCGCGCATCGAGCGCGACCCTGGCTGGTAGCTTCGACCGCGTGCTCGCCGCCAATAGGGTATCGCTGCCGGCGGCCTCGGCCGGAGGGTAGTACCGCCGGATGCTACCGGTGTCGTCGACGCCGAGTAACAACAGGTGCCGCGGACGATCGAGCGAGTACTCGAAGGCGAGCTCGTCGCCCGTAGTCAGCTCGTCACCGTCCAGCAGCCGCCGCTCGCGGCCAGCGTGCACTGCGAACACTCGAAACGAGGTGCCGCCTTGCACGCGCACCCAGTTCGCCGCGGCCTCGTGGCCGTACCACAGAAATGCGGTCGCAAAGACGGCGACTAAACCCGCGTACATGAGGACGCGGAGCTCCCTGGACCAGTCACGCAGCTCGCGTGCCGGAGGTAGTGGCCCGGCAAACGCAAACGTGTCGCGCGCAAACTCACTCGAGGAATACGCAGCCAAGAACCGCGACTTGGCCGCGTGCAGCGCGCGCAGGCGTGTTTGGCACAAGTCGCAAGCGGCCACGTGAACGCGTAAGACGGGCCGGACGCGCGCATCTGGATCTTCTGCAGCCAGTCGCTCGAGCTGATGACGCGGTAAGTGATTCATCATGACGCGTTCCGCTGAGAAGTGAGCGCGCGCGTGTGCTCGAGCAATTCCGCCACGCGTTTCGCCACCGTCCGCCGCGACATTCCAAGCTCTTCGGCGAGCTCTTCCTCGTTGAGCTCGTCCACGTAGAACAGAACCGCCAAACGCAGCGCATCGGACTCGAGGTTCGCGAGCACGCGCCGAATCAGAAACAGGCTCTCTAGATCATCGTCGGCGATGACCGACGCGAGCACTGTGTCGGCCGACGCAGTTAGGTTGTGTCTTCGCTGCAAGCCGTCGATGCACAGCGTGTCCGCGACTCGACACAACCAGGTTCGAGAGTCGGCGAAGGCGCGGAAGCTCGTCGGGTTGCGAAGCGCGCGCACGAATACGTCGCGCGTCACTTCTCGAGCAGCGGTTACATCGCCCAGATATACGACGCAGCGCCGGAACACGAGATAGCCGTACTCGCGATAGAGTCTCGCGACGTCCTGCTCGTTCACGCGTCGGAGCATAATCGCGCCGCACGAACTTGGTAGGAGAGAAACGCAGCGCACGCGAAGTTCTCGCGACACGCGCAGTCGCCGTCGAGACAGTCGGATGAGCTTCCGACGCCCTCGCCTTTCGCGACTCTGTCGACTCTGTCGAACGGTGGCCGAGGCTGAAGCAACACGGTCGTTCGGATCGCCGCTCACCGCCGACGTTCGAGCGCCGGCTTCGTGTGGGCGTAGTCGCACAACTTACGTCGCGGCTCCGTCGAACCAGCAGCTGCAATGCCGCCAAGGTGGTTTCAGCTTGTCAGCTAGCGCAGCGCGGCCCGACTATCGCTGTGGATCGAATGTCGGAGGTCAGGCCGAACGAAGCCGTAACCCGACGCGAGCTCTTGCTGCCGATCCTGTGCGCGGTTTGGGTCTTACTCGCCGCGTTCCACGCCGCGCTGCTTCCGTTTCCACTCTTCCCGCTCGACGACGCGTATATCGCGGCCCACAACGCAGCCGCACTGCTCGCTGGCCACGACGCCAACTTCCCAGGCGTCTCCGCACTGCGCGGCTCGACCAGTCTCGTTCACCTGTTACTGGTCGCGGGCCTGGAGTGCCTGCTGAGTCCAGCTTGGGCTCTTTGGACCAGCGCTTGGTTGAGCAACCTGCTGCTGCTGATCGGAGTGTGGCGGCTCGGCCGGCTGTCCGAGTTGCCCTGGTACCTGACGGCCCTGCTGGTTTTGATCGCGCAGACCGCCGCGGACGCCTCGTACCAGATTCTGAATGGCATCGAGACGGGGCTGAGCATGGCGGTGATCGTCTGGGCGTTCGCGCTCCGCCTCGATCCCTCACCACGCCGCCTTTGGCTGCGGCCGGCGATCCTCGGACTCCTGCCGCTCGTGCGCCCGGAGCTCGCGCTACTGAGCGGGCTGCTCCTCGTCGAAGGCATCCTCGGAAGCCAACCGGGGCAGCGCGTTCGACGCGCGCTTCATGACCTTGGCGTCGCCGGCCTGGTGCTCGCCCCGGGAGTGCTCGCGTATCTCGTGGCGACTGGATCACCGGTGCCGCAGACGCTGAGCGTGAAGCGGGACTACTTCGCGCTGCCCTGTCCCGGTCCGAACTTCCATTGGAGATGGTTTGGGCAGGGGACCAAGACGTTCGCGGGTCGGCTCAATTTGACCGCGCTCGGCCTCCTCCTCCTGTGCTTGCCGCGGGTGAACTGGGTCGGCTTGGCGTTCGTGGCCGGACTACTCACGGCGTGCGCGGTGCTGTTCCCGGAAGGCGTTGGACACAACGAGTACCGGTACCTCTACCCAATTCTGCCGGTGTGCATCGCCGGCTTTGCCCACGCGTGGCCGCGGATCCGCGGCCGGGGGCGGTACGCGATGGTCGCGCTCACGGTGGGCGCTGCGTTGGGCGCTGTGTCGGGCTTACCGCGCTCGATCATGTTCTACCTGGGCGACCTGAACCAGACGGAGCAAGAGCTCGAGCCGGTCGCAGCGTTCATCCGCGAGAAGCTGGCTCCGTCCGAGCGGATCCTCGTCCATGACATTGGGTACATCTCGACGGCCGTACCGAACGTACTGATCGATGTCGTCGGACTAAAGGACCCGGGCGCGGCTGCGCTTCATCACACGGTGACCGCGGTGCTGTGCGATCCGAATGCGCGGGCTTCGGTCATCGCGCGCCTGGCTGTCGAGCGCAAAGCGCGGCATTTGGTCGTGTTCGCGGGTTGGGACCAAACCTTCAAGTTGACGACCGGGCTGCGAAACCTGGGCTGGTCGCTCACGGCGCTGCGAGCACCGAACGTGGTCTATCAAGTCTATCTCTTGGCCCCCCCGAGCTCTGGGCCATGAGCGAAGGCACGACCCAAAACACGACCCCAAGCACCACCCAAAACACGACCACTGACGGCTGGCCGACACGTCTCTTCGCGTGGAGCACCGCAGCTTGGAGCTGTCTTCACGTCGCGTCGATCTTCACGGAGAACATCAACTGGGACGAGTTCGCCCTGCTCTCTCGCGTCGAGCGCATGGTCGCAACGGGCGCGCTCCAAGGCGCGGGCCGACCGGGGGCGATCGAGATCGTCCTCGCGCCATTCGTACGCGGTTGCGAGGACTCGGTCACCGCGCTGAGAGAAGCGCGCCTGCTCACGGCAGTCGCGACGTTCCTCGCCATCTTCGGGTTGTTCGTGCTGGCGCGGCGCGCGCGATCGGACCGCGAACGTCCATCCCAGGGGGCATGGCTCGCCGTCGCGCTGCTGATCTTCGCGCTGCCGTTTCAGCGGTGGTCGCTCCAGGTCCGGACTGATCCGTTTGGCATCGCTTGGGGCATTTGGGGCGCGGTCGCGTGGCTGGGGGCGCCGCGCCGACACCGGAACGCCGGGATCGCCGGAGTGCTCTTCGGCCTCGGCTTTCTGTTCACGCAAAAGGTCTTGTACGTGGCGGTATTGGGCGGCTGCCTGCGCGTCGCACACGAGTACCGCAACCCGCAGCCGAAACTGCGACGCTTGCTCGCGGAGGCCGCGCTCTGCGGGGGTGCCCTCCTGGCAGTCATCGTCGCGTACCGCCTGCTCGTCCCACTCTTCTTCAAGCCACCCGCGCAACTGCGGTTCAGCAGAGCGCTCGAGATCTTCGCCAGCTATCGAGAGACGTTTGGCCTGGCGCTCTATCGAGGCATGCTTGCGGCGCTCGTACCCCACCTGTTGCTGATCGCGGCGCTCATCGCAGCGACCGTGCTCGCGCTGCGCGAACGCAAGCCTCGCGGCCATCTCGCCTCGAGCTGGAGCCTGCTGGGGCTCGCGGTCGTCGTCGCAGCCTTTCACACGGGGATGTTTCCGTACTTTTGGATGACGCTCGGACTCTTTCCGGCGCTGGCACTGGGCTGCTCCGCCGAGGAGATCGCGCGGGTCGCGCCGCCGCGAGTGCGCCGGGTTGCCATCGGCGCGTGGACGGCGTGTCTCGTCGTCCCGACTGCGGTCTACGCGGTTCAGTTACTCGATGACACACAACGTATACAGCGCGACGCGCTCGGGTTCATCGCGCACGAGATCGGTCCTGACCGGCATGGCATTCAACTCGAGGGGGCCCTCGCCTGTCGCCGCGACCCCGATCCGTTTCAGGTCTACTTTCGGCATCACATCGAGCAGGGATTTTATGGGCCGAATGCGAACAAGATTCCCGCGTTCGTGGAGCGGCTTCGGAACAAGCCGGTCTACTTCCTCATCCAGTCCCACATGATCGGCTTCTTCCCGGAGCCGATTCGCCGCTTCTGGGAAGAGAACTATCAACTCTACTTCGGTCCGGTCTACGTCGTCGGCCGCACGTTGCCGGACGCGGGAACGCTGACCTACGATGTGTTCGCTCCGGGAAAGTATCGCTGGCAGGCGCTCGACCAAGCGCGCCGCTCGCAGCTGCAGGTCGACAGTCTGAC
>Ga0193753_10003629_pt1 | contig 11326 bp, 7 predicted proteins | sample H1c2metaG_FD_144925 | JGI IMG/M metagenome (GOLD analysis project Ga0193753, IMG submission 144925) | Soil microbial communities from a riparian zone of the East river system, Colorado, United States - H1c2 | ecosystem: Environmental > Terrestrial > Soil > Riparian zone | place: USA: East River... | reverse complement strand
CTCGCATGCGCATCTCGTGCGTTTGCACCCTTACTTGAAGGTGGCGACGCGCATTCTGCACGAGACGGCGCCCGCACCGACCCTCCCGTTCGTCACCGCCCGCGAGAACGATACGGAACTCGTGCTCGCTGCCGTGCGGGAGGCCCTCGCGGACCCGAGCACCGAATCCGCGCGCCGCTCGCTTCGGCTCGCGCGCGTCGAGTCCATTGCCGCGCGCGCCTACGAAATCACACGTGAATTCTCCGAGCGGGCCGACCAAGTCTTCGGCGCCCGACCTTAACGATTTGTAAAAGCCGGGCTTGCGCGCGATGGGAGGTGACCCCATGCTCACGCGCCCCCCTCCCCAATTGGCGGCTTTGAAATTTTAAGAGGGCTCGGTTCGAAGAGAGCGACGGATGCGAAAAATAGTGGCGGTACTCGTTGTAGGGACGCTTTTCGGGTGCGGAAAGGCGTCGTCGGCCGGCGGGGGAGGCCCGCCCGGCGGCGGGATGCCCAAGCTCCCGGTTGAAGTTCAGACGTTGCAGGAAGAGGCGATTGCAGAGGGGGCGGAGTACTTGGCCCAGCTCGTTTCCCGTCATCACGTCGCGGTCTATCCGCAGGTGACCGGAGTGGTCGTGCAGATCCTGGTCAAGCCGGGGGAGGCTGTGAAGCAAGGGGCCGCGCTCCTTCAGATCGACCCGCGCCGGGAAGCCGCCAACTTGGCCAATCAGGTCGCGGCCAAAGGGCAGCGCGAAGCCAGCCTCGAGCTGGCCCAGCGCAACGAGGAGCGCGCGACGCGTTTGTTCCGTGAAGGGCTCGTCAGTCAAGCGCAGTTCGACCAAGCGCGCAGCGCGCGGCTCGTCGCCGAGCAGGACGTCAATGCACAGGTGGCGAGCATCACCGCGCAGAGCACGCAGCTCAATTACTTTCGCATTACGGCTCCGTTCAATGGAACCATCGGCGATATCCCGGTCAAAATCGGTGATCTCGTATCGGCCACGACCAAGCTGACGAGCGTCGACGACAACACGAACCTCGAGGCCTACGTCAATCTGCCGGTCGAAAAACTCGGCACGCTGGGCGACAAGAGCCGGATCGAGGTGCTCGATCCATCCAGCAAGGTCATCGGGCAGGCTCCGATCAATTTCATCGCACCGGAGGCCAACCCCGCGGTGCAGTCGGTGCTCGTCAAAGCGGTGATCCCGAACGAAACGGGCTTCCTCCGCGCGGCGCAAGTTGCGCGCGCCCGCGTCGTGTTTCAGACGCGCCCGGGTGTACGCGTGCTCGCCTCGACCATCACGCGCCAGGTCGGCCAATACTTCGTCTTCATCACGGAAGACGGGCCGGGCGGCACGGTCGTGCGCCAGCGTCCGGTCGAATTGGGCGATCTCGATGACAACCGCTACACGGTCCTCAAGGGGCTCAAAGTGGGCGACAAAGTCGTGACGAGCCAACTGCAAAAGCTCCGCGATGGCGCCCCCGTCGATCCCAAAGAAGCCGCATCGACGGCTTCGTCGACGCAGTAACGAGAGGCGGACGAGATGGTCGATTTCTTCATCAGACGGGTCGTCTTTGCCAGCGTCTGCGCGATGATCATCGTGCTCTCGGGCGCGGTCGTCATCCCCGGGTTAGCCATTGCGCAGTATCCGAACATCGCACTACCGCAGGTCCAGGTCTTCGCGAACTACGTTGGGGCCAGCGCCGTCGAGGTCGAGGCGTCGGTCACCATTCCGCTCGAACAGGAGATCAACGGGGTTCCTGGCGCGCAGTACATCACGTCGACGTCGGGCAACGACGGCAGCAGTCAGATCAACGTCACGTTCTCGTCGGAGCGTGACATCGATCTCGCCGCGGTCGACGTTCAAAACCGCGTGAACACCGCCCTGGGTCGCCTCCCGGTCGACGTGCGCACGCTCGGCGTCGTGATTCAGAAGGTGAGCGGTTCATTCGTCGAGGGCATCGCGCTCTTCAGCAAAGACGACCGCTACACCGAACAGTTCATGAGCAACTACACCGACGTCTACATGAAGAACGTGCTCAAGCGCGTTCCCGGTGTGGCCGACGTCATGATCTTCGGCGAGCGGCGCTTTTCGATGCGCGTGTGGCTCGACCCGGCAAAGCTCGCCTCGCGCGGCATCGGCCCGAGCCAAGTCGTGACGGCGCTGCGCGAACAGAACATCCAGGTTGCGGCCGGTGCCGTCGGCAGCCAGCCGGCGCCGGAGAAGCTCAATTATCAATTCTCCGTGCGCGCACTGGGGCGTCTGGTCGAGGAGAGCGAGTTCGAAAACGTCATCGTGAAGTCTCTGCCCGATGGCACCTTGGTGCGTTTGCGCGACATCGCGCGGGTCGAACTCGGAGCCGAATCGTACGGGGCGGTCTCGAGTTGGAAAGGGCACCGCACCGTGGGTCTCGGGATCACGCAGCTTCCCGGGTCGAACGCCCTCGATGTCAAAAAGCGAGTCGAGGCGGAAATCGAACGCCTCGCCGTCGACTTTCCCCCGGGACTCGAGCGCGAGATCATCTTCGATACGACGGCGGCCGTGAGCGCGTCGATTCACGAAGTTCTCATCACGCTCTTCGAGGCCATTCTGCTGGTCATCGCCACCATCTTCGTCTTCTTGCACGGGTGGCGAGCGACGTTGATTCCGGCGATCACCATTCCCGTCTCGCTCATTGGCACGTTCATCTTCATCAAACTCTTCGGCTTCTCGATCAACACGCTCACCCTGTTCGGCCTCACACTGGCCACCGGGCTCGTGGTCGACGACGCCATCGTCGTCATCGAGAACATCTCGCGCATCACCGACGAGCACGGGCTCAAAGGCGCGGAAGCGGCGTCACGCGGCATGAAAGAGGTGACCAGTGCGGTCATCGCGACCTCGCTCGTGCTCATTGCCGTCTTCATTCCCGTGTCGTTTTTTCCCGGAACGACGGGCAAGATCTACCAACAGTTTTCGCTGACCATCGCGTTCAGCATCGCGCTCTCCGCGTTCAATGCCATCACCCTCACGCCGGCCTTGGCCGCGCGTCTGCTCCGCGGGCACGCGGGGCAAAAATGGCGGTTCTTCCGCGCGTTCGATCGCGTGCTGGACGTCGTGCGCGGCGTGTACGTCGCCGTGCTCACCCGCGTGTTGCGGCATCGATTCATCACCCTCGCTGTGTTCCTCGGTCTCAGCGGGCTCACGGGCTGGGTGTATCAAAAGGTTCCCGGAGGGTTCGTCCCCGAAGAAGACCAAGGGTGGTTCATCATCGCGCTGGTCGCGCCCGAAGGGGCGAGCATGTCGACCACCCGCGAAGCGCTCGACCAGGTGGATGCGCTCACCGCAAAGACGCCCGAGATCCAGGGGTGCTTCTCGATTGCGGGCTTTTCGGTCATCGGCGGAAATGCGCCCAATCGCGGCATTTCGTTCTGCAACTTGACCGACTGGGAGAAGCGGAAAAAACCGGGAAGCGACCTGGCGTCCGTCATCCAGAAGCTCCGCGGACCGCTCATGGGCATCGGAGGCTCGCTCGCGTTTCCGTTCGCGCCGCCGGCGGTCGAAGGGGTGGGCGGCTTCGGTGGTTTCCAGTTCGAGGTCGAAGACCAATCGGGCGGTCCGAACATCGACGCGCTGGCGGCGGCCATGGGGCAGATCGTGGGCGCCGCGAATCAGGATCCGCGCCTCGCATCCGTGTTCTCTTCGTTCACCGCGAACGATCCGCAGCTCGTGGTGGAAGTCGATCGCGAGAAGGCCAAGTCGCTCGACGTCGAGCTCGATGAGCTCTTTTCGACCCTGCAGATCTACATGGGCTCGCAGTACGTGAACGACTTCGTATTCGGTACGCGCACCTATCGCGTCTACGTGCAGGCCGACGCCGAGGCGCGCGCGAAACCGCGCGACATCGAAGCGTTCTACGTTCGTTCGAACACCGGCCAGATGATCCCACTGGCCAACCTCGTTCACGTTCGCGAGACCACCAGCGCGCAAACCATCAGCCACTACAACCTGTTTCGCTCGGTCGAAATCTCGGGATCGCCGTCGCCGGGCCGCAGCTCCGGTGAAGCGCTCGCCGCGATGGAGCAAATCGCCAAACGCGACTTGCCCCGCGGAATGGCGTTCGAATGGTCCGGGCTCTCGCGCGAAGAGATCCAATCGGGCGGACAGACGTTCATCATCTTCGGTCTCGGCTTGGTGTTCGTGTTCCTCGTTCTCTCGGCGCAATACGAGAGCTTCGTGCTGCCGCTCATCATCATCCTCGGCGTCCCGGTCGGACTCCTTGGAGCGCTGCTCGCCCAGTGGTACCGGGGCTTTGCGAACGACGTCTTTTGCCAAGTCGGGCTCGTGATGATGATCGGACTCGCGAGCAAAAACGCGATTCTGATCGTCGAATTCGCCAAGGAGCTGCGTGACCAAGGCGTGCCCGTCGTGCGGGCTGCGATCCAGGCATCCGAGACGCGACTGCGTCCAATCTTGATGACGTCCATTGCGTTTCTCCTCGGCCTCGTTCCGCTGCTGATTGCGACAGGTGCGGCAAGCCGCCGTTCGCTCGGAACGGCCGTCTTCGGCGGCATGGCGCTCTCGACGCTGTTGAACATCTTCTTCATTCCGACGCTCTACGTTCTCGTCGAGCAGCTCCGCGAGTGGATCTCGGGTGAAAAACCCGCCGACGCGGCACCGGAAGCTGGACCCGAGTACTCGTCGGCCGAGTAGAGTGGCGTACCCATGAGCGATACCAACACCACGACTGCGGGCGAGCGGAAGGTTCTCACGGAGAAGCGCGGCCATCTCCTTCTCATTGGGCTGAATCGTCCGAAGAAGATGAACGCGTTCGACGTCGAGATGCTGCTCGCGTTGGGGGACGCTTTCGGTGAGCTCGAGCGCGATCCGGAGCTTCGGGTCGGCGTTATTTTCGCGCACGGCGATCACTTCACGGCGGGCCTCGATCTCGCGGACGTGGCGCCGCACATCGCGGAAGGGAAGATCGTGGTGGGCGGCGGCGCGGTCGATCCGCTCGGAATCCATGGCCCCAAAAGGACGAAGCCGACCGTCATCGCCGTTCACGGCCGGTGTCTCACGCTCGGCATCGAGCTGTGCCTTGCGCAGGACATCGTCGTCGCGGCGGCCGATACCCGTTTCGCGCAGATCGAAATCAAGCGCGGCATTTACCCATTTGGCGGCGCGACGTTCCGCCTCGTGCAGAGGGCAGGGTGGGGGAACGCGATGCGATGGCTTCTCACCGGTGACGAATTCGGTGCCGAAGAAGCGTTTCGAATTGGCCTCGTTCAAGAGGTCGTGGAGGCGGGGCGCCCCCTCGATCGCGCCATCGCATTGGCGGAGACCATCGCCGCGCAGGCCCCGCTCGGCGTGCGCGCGACCATCGAATCGGCCCGTCAGTCGCTGACCGAGGAAGCGGCCGTCCGCGAACTCATGCCCCAGATTCTCCGCCTGATGGCCACCGCGGATGCGCGCGAAGGGCTCATGTCGTTCATCGAAAGACGGTCCGCGAACTTCTCTGGGAAATGAGCGCTCCGAGCGTTCCGTAGCCCTCGCGCTTACCCGGGTTCCTTGAGTGTCGTCACCGCATCGCCCTTGATTTCGAGCACCTGCACGGGGCCGCCGTAGTAGTGCGACAGCCCGACGTCGATGCGCCACGCCTTCTGGTTGCACGCGTCGGTCACGCCGCCGTTTTGTACGGTGTGCCCCATGACCATGCGTTTTACGCCCATGGCTTGGAGCGCATCGTCCAGGAGCTTGCATCGCTCCTCTCCCGGCGCCGAATACGCGCGCGTCCACACCGGGCCGTCGTCGGCGACGACCACGGCCGGTGGTTTCTCTTTCTTTCCGGCGAACCAGGCGCCAACTTCGTCGTTCATCCGATCGAGCCCGTACGCCACGTGCTTTGGCAAAATGCCGCCGTGGACGAACACACTGTCTCCCACCTTTACGAACAGAGGGCGCTCCGAGAGCAGGCTTGCGTAACGGCCGCCGGGGGCGAACGCGGCCGCGCGTCCGCGCGTGTTCGGCTCGAGCTGTGCGAGAAAGGTCGCCGTATTGGGATCGCTGGCCGTCACGTCCGAAAAGGCTTTGAAGGCACCCGGCGTCACGTAGCGAAAGTCGAACGCTGCGTTCATGAGCTCGTGATTACCGACGAGCGCGAGCACCTCGCCGCCACTCTTTTTGGCATCCGCTTTCAGCTTCTCGATCAAATCGAGGATCTTGCGGTCGTCGTCGCCGCGGTCGATCTCATCGCCGGTCTGGACCACGACGAGCTTGCCGCCGACCCACGCATCGCTCGCGTCGATGGCGCCGGCAAGGCGGAGCGCGCGCCTCGCCTTGTCCAAGTCGCCGTGCAGATCCCCGATGGCCACGAGGCGCTCCGGGGCGGGCCGCGAAAGTCGGTCCGAGAGCTTTGGCGTCGCGCTCGTCGCCGCCGCGGCGGACGATTCGGCCGGCTGGGGTTCCGGACGATGTTCCGGCTCGTGAACCTTGCTTCGCTCACACGCTGCGAGCACGAACGCGGACGACAAGCTCGCGGCCGCGAGCCATTTCGGAGTCATCGCGCGAATATACTCGGTTCACGCCGCGGGTTCGTCTTTTGCCATGCCCGAGAGGCTCGCCCTGCCGTTCAGCGCTTTCTCGTGGGGCTTCTTGCGTTCGGGACGCCCCGGATGCGAATCGGCCGCGGCGAGCTCGTAGTCGCGCGGTTCGAAACGGCGCGTGCGGGCTCGGAACGCGAAGGTAAAGCTCGGCCAGAGCGTCGTGTTCTTTCCGTTCTTGTCGAGGTACCAGCTCGAGCAACCGGTGCTCCAAACGGAGCCCTCGAGTCGCTTCTGGAGTGCCTCGTTGTAGCGCTTCTGGAGGGTTTCGCGCACGTCGACGAAGGAGAGGGAGCGCTCTCGCATCAGTTTGATGGCCTCCATCACGTAGTGCACTTGTGCCTCGATCATGTAAACCATCGAGTTGTGACCGAGCCCCGTGTTGGGGCCCGTCAACACGAAGAGATTGGGGAAGCCGGAAATCGTCGTTCCCAAATAGGCTTGGGCGCCATCCTTCCAGGCCGTGTGGAGATCGACGCCGCCACGTCCCCGAATTTTCATGGGGCCCGTGTATTCGTGAACGGTGAAACCCGTGCCGTAGATGATCGCGTCGACCGGGATCTCGCGCCCGTCTCGCGTTACGACGGAGTGCTCTTTTATTTCGGCGATTCCGCCCGTGAGCACGTCCACGTTCGGCTGGTCGAGTGCCTGGTAATAGTCGTTCGACATCAAGATTCGCTTGCAGCCAGGGGTGAAGTGTGGGGTCACCGCCTTACGCAGCTCCGGGTTCCGAATGCTCCGGCGGATGTGCCTTCGTCCCATGCCGGCCGCCACTTTCAGAATGCCGGGGTGGGCGGTGAAGCCGAAGGCTCGCCATTCGTGCTGCCAGTAAATCGCCTGACGATAGAGCCAGCGCACGCCGGGCAATTTTTCGAACGCGAACAACTCGGCCCGACGAAACGCACGGTCCGGTCGCGGCAAGACCCACGGCGCCGTGCGCTGGAAAAGGAATAGGTTCTCGACCTTGGGTTGAATCTCGGGCACGAATTGAATCGCGCTCGCCCCCGTGCCGATGACCGCCACGCGCTTGCCGGCCAGATCGTAATCGTGATCCCACGTCGAAGAGTGAAACTGCGCACCGCGGAAACGGTCGCGCCCCGGCAGGTCCGGATAGGCCGGATTGCTGAGACCTCCCGCACCGGCCACTAAAATGTCGGCCGTGATTTCCTCGCCGTCGTTGATCGTGATGCGCCACCGCGCGCCATCGAACTCGGCCCCGGTGACCTTCGAATGAAAACGGACGCGCGAGCGCACGTCGTACTTGTCGAAGCATTTCTCGAGGTACGCCTGAATCTCGGGCTGCCGGGCGTAGACGCGCGACCACTTGGTACTCGGCTCGAACGAGAGCGAATAGAGATGCGATGGAACATCGCACGCGCAGCCTGGGTACGTGTTGTCGCGCCACGTTCCGCCGATGCCTCCCGCACGCTCGAGAAGCACGAAGTCGTGGATGCCCGCTTCTTTCAACTTGATCGCCATGCACAGTCCGGAAAAACCGGTACCGACGATCGCGACCGTGACGTGCGACTCGCCGCGCCCATTTTGCGACGCCGAGGCGTGCTTTCGCTGACCCATGCCCCAGAGTGTATGCGCTATTGACACCGAGTCAATAGCCGCTAGGTATCTTCGTATGACGACGGCCCTACGCCGCCCCCGTTCCAAGGCGAAGCGCGCAGCCGCCCCGCGCGTACGGGAGCGATTGACGGTCGGCGCCCGACGCGAGCAACTCCTCGCGCTCGGTCTCACCGCGTTCACCGCGCAACCCTACGACGAAGTGTCGCTCGACGAGATTGCGCGGGCCGCGGGCGTCTCGCGTGCGCTCATCTTCCACTACTTCCCGACGAAGCGCGACTTCTACATGGCGACGTTGCAGGCTGCGATCGCCGACTTTCTCGCGGCCACCGTCGAGTCGAAGGCCGACTCCCCGCTCGAGCGTCTCTTTCTCGGGCTCGACGCGTACTTCGACTACGTCGAACGGCACGCCGTCAGCTATGCCGCGATCATGCGCGGCGGGATCGGGAGCGATCCGGAGATTTCGAAGATGGTCGATTCGACCCGCACGCACATTCTCGAAAAAATTCGCGTGGAGCTCCCGGAGCAGGCGCGCGATGCTCCGCAGTTGCGCACCGCACTCCGAGGTTGGATCGGCTTCATGGAGGCGACCGCGCTCGACTGGATCGATCATCGCGATGTCTCGCACGAGGAACTCAAGGAACTCGCGCTCAGGACCTTGGCGGCGCTGCTCGGCGAGCACGCAGCGCTCTTCGTGACCTGACGGCCGCTTACTTCGCCGCGCGGCGCTTGCGCACCTTTGCGAGAACGCCCGTCGCCAGGCGCGCGTACTGTTCGGGCACGGTTCTCTTGAGACGCCAGAGCCATCGGCCGTCCCACATGGGGACCGCATAGAGCTGTCTCTTGTCGGCGGCGCCGAGCGCGATGCGTGCGACGTCGTTGGCGTCGAGTTTCGAGCGCTCCAGAAGGCTCTGGCCAAGGGCGCGATCGTCGTCGGTCAGGCCGCGCGCGTTTTCGACGATGCCGGTCTTGAAGAACATCGGGCAAAGGACCGTCACGCCGATACCGAAAGCAGCAAGCTCGCTGTACAGGGTTTCGGAGAGTGCGACGACACCGGCCTTCGTCACGTTGTACGGACCCATCTCGGGCGCGCAGAGAAGCCCTGCCGCCGACGCGACATTGAGCACGTGCCCGGAACCTTGCTTCTTCATGCGCGGGACGAAGTGATGGCACCCATAGACGACGCCCCACAAATTGATCCCGACGATCCATTCCCAGTCGGCGAGCGAGACTTCGCCCATCCGTCCGCTGGTGGCCACACCGGCGTTGTTCACGAGCAGGTCCGTTCCGCCGAATCGTGCGTCCGCGTCGGCTGCCAGCTCCGCGACGTCGTCCGACTTCGACACGTCGCTCGCGACGGCGAAGGCTTCCTTCGCGCCAAGGTCGCGTGCGAGGCTCGCGGTCTCTTCGGCGGATTCTTTGCGGATGTCGGCCACGAGAAGGCGGGCGCCGCGCTTCGCAAGTTCGAGGCAGATCGCGCGGCCCAGGCCGCCGCCGCCGCCCGTGACAACCGATCGTGGATTTTGGGGAAGGCTCATCGCTGCGGGCGATGCTACGCGCGCTTTTTCGTTTCGGTCACGAAGAAAAAATCAAGGGCCTCCGCCGCCGAGCACGCGAAGCCGGTTCTTCACGGCCTGGTTCTGCCCATCGAAACGCAGCGCCTCCTCGAGCCGCGCGCGCGTTTGATCGAGCTTATTTTGCTTCGCATAAAGATCGGCGAGGACGACGAGCGCGTCGACGAAATAAGGCTGGAGATCGACGGCGCGCTCGAGTTCCTTGGTCGCTTCTTCGAGCTGGCCTCGTTTCGAAAGCGCGAACCCCAAGACTGCGTGAGGCCGCGGCAAGGCGCTCGTGGGCGCCCCACGCGTGAGGGTGCGAAGGGATGATTCCGCGCGGCTGTCGCCGAATTGGGCCAGAACGAGCGCACTCGCTTCGCGAACGAATGGTGAGGGATCGCGCACCAACTTGGCGATGTCGTCGGCGGAACCTTTCGCCTCGGCGACGCCGAGTGCTTGCACGACGCGCGTGCGCATCAGCGGATCGGCGGAGCGCAAGAGGGGCACGAGCACGTGCGCCTCCTTCGGGAAACGTTCCGCGAGGAGCTGCGCGGCGCCCGAGCGCAAAAGGCTCGACTCGTCTTCGTCGGCCGCGACCGCTTTGAGCGCAACGAGGCTCTGCGCCTTGGTGTTTTCATCGAACGCGTCCGCCGCTCGAATGCGCCGCTGCATGCGGGGGGCTGCCGACGGCCACCACGATGCGATGGTGCGCGACACGTCTTCCGGCGTGTCCTTTTCGTGCTGATGGCAATTGGTGCACGCGTTCGGAATTCCATGCCGCGCTGTGTTCTCCGGAACGGGAACGTCGATCGTATGGTCGGCAAACGTGTCGAGCACGCCGGTGACCACCTTCGGCATGTGGCACGCGACGCAGCTCTGTCCGGCTTGCGTTGCGTGGTGCGAGTGCGCTTTGGCGTTCGCGAAGATCTCCTCGTGGCACCCTTTGCACGCCGCGGCGTCGGTCTTCGTGGGACCGCCGGCCGGAGCGGGCGCGGAGGGCTTCTTCATTTCATCGGCGTCGTGGCTTGCATGGGGGGCCGCGTGGCAGGTGAGGCACGTGGCCTTTCCCTTGCGATGGCAGCGCGACTGGACGAGCGCCTGGTACTCGAAGCTCGACGTCTTGGGGCGCCCATCGGCGAAGAAATCGCCGGAGTGCTGCTTGCCGTCGACGAGTCCGAGCGGCTGAAAATGCTCCTCGTAGTTCTCTCCCGGCACGAAATGGTGCTCGCTATCGAGCACGGGATAGAGCGGATTGCGCGGCCCGTGGCATTGCGCGCAGAGCGCGAGGCCGACGTCCGCCGACACTTTGGCCGGCCTCACGATGTCGTCCGGATCGAGCGACTCGGCGTGCCGCCCGCCGGGTCCGTGGCAGCTTTCGCACGTCACCCCGGCATCGGCCATCTCCGTGCGCCATTGGTGCGTTGCACGCTCGTAGCCCACGTCGATGCCGGTGACGTGGCAATCGAGGCATTCGCGATTCGCCATGCGCCGGAAGTTCGCCCAGAAAAACGGGTGATCCGGCGTGAGCGCCCCTTGTTTGTTCTCGGTGTAGTCGACCCACTCGCCCTTGCCGGTCACGTGATAATAGACGGGCAAAACCTGCCAGCGGCCGTCCGAAAAGACGGTGACGGGATCCTGCATC
>Ga0193753_10003628_pt1 | contig 11326 bp, 8 predicted proteins | sample H1c2metaG_FD_144925 | JGI IMG/M metagenome (GOLD analysis project Ga0193753, IMG submission 144925) | Soil microbial communities from a riparian zone of the East river system, Colorado, United States - H1c2 | ecosystem: Environmental > Terrestrial > Soil > Riparian zone | place: USA: East River... | reverse complement strand
TCAGATAGAGGCCTTCCTTCAGGACACCTGGCATGTGACTCCAAAGCTCACGTTAGACGCGGGAATTCGCGAAGAGTACTACGGGCCAGGCTACACAAAGAACAAAGGGGGCGCCTCCCGCTATGACTGGAACACAAATAGTCTGTCCATTGCGGGATATGGGACCAACAATCTCGCTGCAAACGTTTCGAGCCAGTCTCTTGTGGAACCGCGTGTGGGCATCTCCTATAGTCTCGATCGAGATTCAGTGATTCGCGGCGGCTATGCGATGAGCGGATGGTCAGGGGAGTTTGGCTTCACTGGGTCACAGTTAACCGGCAACTTCCCCACACTGACGATCGTTCAGCAGGGCGTGATCAGTGGCTATGGATATACCGGGGACTTGAACAGTATTCCCGCCGCACCGACAGTGCAGATTCCCGACAACGGCATAATTAGCCCAGCTCCCAATCTTGTGTTCATTACGATGGATCAGCATCCTAAGATGCCGTACGTGGAATCGTGGAATCTCTTTTATGAAAGGGCGCTTAGATCTGGTTTCACCTTTGACGTCGGATATGTCGGCAATGAAGGGAAGCATGGGCCTGCCAATATCTCGCTCAACGTCGCTGCTCCCGGCACTGGCTCTGCCGGGTTACGACTTACCACATTATTTGGCCGCACCGCCGCAACTACCCTTCGCTCCCAAGTGAACAGCACCAACTACAACGCACTGCAAATGAACCTATCGCGACACTTTACAGACGGACTCTTTCTCCGTGTCGCCTATACCTACTCGAAATCCATGGACCTTCAAAGCAACCAGGCTGGATTCATGGATAACGTCGACATCTCGCGCAATTACGGACCATCGTCTTTTGATACAACGCACAACTTGGTTCTTGGTCATGTCTACGAACTGCCGTTTGGAAAAGGGAAGCCATTTCTGAGCAGAAACAGACTTGTGTCGCTCCTGGTCTCTGGATGGCAGACGAATGGTGTACTGCGCATACAGTCCGGGATGCCCTTCACGCCTGTGGCAGTTGCAACGAGTTGCAACTGTCCGGGAAACAGCCAGTTTGCTCAGCAGGTAGCGCATATCCACTACTTACATGGCATCGGAGCAGGCCATCCCTGGTTCGATCCCGCATCCTACACGGCACCACCGGCAAATCAATTCGGAAACGCGGGAAGAGATTCGATACGTGGTCCCAGCTTCAAGCAATATGACTTCTCGCTGTTCCGGGAATTCACTATTGCGGAGCGGTTAAAACTTCAGGGGCGTGGAGAATTCTACAACGCGACGAATACTCCCTCCTTCAACAACCCGGCTGCAACCGTCGATACGGCGTCAACCTTTGGCATCATCACCAGCGCAAGAGCGAATCAGAGGGTTGGACAACTTGCGTTGAAGCTCCTCTTCTAACTCACTTCACTTGGCTGATGTATCTGCCCCAGCCGAACCTCGAGGCAGATACTTATCCAAGTACAGCAGGCGGACGCAGGACAAAAACGTAGATATCCAAAGGAATTTTGATGAGGCTTGCCCGAGTTGTTCGCACGATTGTGTTGTCGATAGCCATGGCCCCAGTGATTCAGGGTTTCTCTTTAGCGGTTTTTGCGCAAATCGCTCAGGCCCATCCGAGCCGGAACGTCGCGAGGTTGCCGAGGAATTATCCGGGCGGCGCCGATCTGCCCAATGGCTGGCGCATTACACCGGCGGGAAAGTCGATTGCCACTATGGGAGACATGGTGACAAACCTGGTGGTATCACCCGATGGCAGAGTGGTAGTTGGAGTGAACTCCGGCTTTCTGCCTCATGGCATCGACGTCTTCGACATCAAGACACTCAAGCGGATGCAGCATATCGAATTGTCATCAACCTGGCTGGGCATGACCTGGTCACAGAATGGCCACACGCTCTATGTCTCCGGCGGCAATGGAACCGGATTCAAGGGGAAGAAGGACGCAAAGGCGGAAATTTATGAATTTACTTACATGGATGGCCGACTGAGTGAATCGCCTGTAGGCGAGTTGGCGGAGTCCATCGATCCAAAGCTTGTGTGGTGGTCAGGTCTCGCCTATCTGCCTGCGAGGCATTGGCTCTATGCAGCGAATCGTGGCACGGGGACCGGCCCGAGCAACGTTGTCGTGTTCGATACCAAGACGCGCCAGATTCTCACACGGATTCCAGTGGAAGTGACACCATACCAGGTAGTTCTGTCGGCTCACGGAAAGCGCTTGTTTGTGTCGAACTGGTCGAGCGAATCGGTGAGCGTGATCGACACGGAGACCAATCGAGTAGTCCGTACCGTGGCCGTGGGGATGAACCCGAACGATATGAAGATCTCTTCGGATGGCCGGCTGTTTGTCGCATGCTCGAACGACAACACTGTGTACGTGATCGACACACGTACTCTGCAGGTGATCGAGCGATTGTCAACAACGCAGACTCCGCTTGCGCCGGAAGGCTCGACGCCGGACGCGCTGGCCATCGACGAAAAACGGAAGCTGCTCTACATCGCCAATGCCGACAATAACTCGGTTGCGGTGGTACATATCGCTAACCGAGTACACAGCGCGATTGCGGGGTTTATCCCGACGGGCTGGTATCCATCGGCGTTGGCAGCCCACAACGACACGCTATTTATCGGCAACGCGAAAGGTGAGGAAATTCGTCCGGACCCGAAGGGACCCAGCAGCCCACTAGCTCCAGAGATTTGGCGCCACGGCAATATCTTCTCGCCTGGAGCCGAGTCCATTAAGTCACTGCAAACGAGCACTCTTGAGGTGCTGCCGCTGGCAGGTCTCGAAACAAAGCTGCCAAGATGGACGCGCCAGGTAATGGAAAATACTCCGTATTATGACTCACTTCTGTCGGAGGCCCGGCCACCGCAGGGATTGAGTATCATTCCGCAGCAAGTGGGTGTATCGAGTCCGATTCAACATGTCATCTACATCATCAAAGAAAACCGTACATACGATCAGGTGTTCGGCGATCTGCCGCGTACCAACGGCGACCCTAGGCTGACTATCTTTGGTGAGAAGGTCACTCCCAATCAGCATGCACTCGCACGGGAATACGTGGCTCTCGACAACCTCTACTGCGACGGCGAGGTAAGTGTAGACGGCCACTCATGGTCAAATTCGGCTTACGCTACCGACTTTAATGAAAAACAGTGGCCAGCCTCTTATGGTGGACATAGCATTGCTTCATTTGATGTGCGCGCGATGGTCCCTTCCGGCGGTCACATGTGGGATCTTGCCAAGCGAAAGGGATTGACCTATAGGTCCTATGGCGAATACGCTGCCCGCGCCAGCACCGGCACCACGATGGAGGCCGCTCCTGCAACAGAAGCCCTGGTCGGCCATGTTTCCAAGGATTATATGAACGGCCTGGAGGTGCGTGACACGGAGAGGGTGGCTGTTTTTCTTCGCGAATTTAAGGAGTACGAGGCGAACTACAACAGCCCCGATCCAGGGAAGCGCCTGCCGAATTACGTCGTGATGACCATGCCGGAAGATCATACGACGGGAACAGCTCCCGGCCACTATATGCCGGAGGCCATGGTTGCCGACAATGACTACGCTATTGGCCAGCTTGTGGATGCGGTGAGCCATAGCCACTATTGGCCGAATACGGCCATCTTCATCATTGAAGACGATGCTCAGGATGGAGCCGATCATGTGGATGCACGCCGTACTATGGGGCTGGTCATCAGTCCGTATGTGAAGCGTGGCATTGTCGACAGTACGTTGTACTCGACGAGCTCCATGCTGCGCTCAATGGAATTGCTGCTGGGGTTGCCACCCATGAGCCAATACGATGCGGCTGCAATGCCGATGTATGCGTCCTTCGGCACTACCCCCGTGGTATCGCAATTCAACGTCATCAAACCGTTCATTGATGTCAACGCGAAGAATACCAAGGATACTTATGGCGCAAAGGCAAGCAGCAAGATGGATTTTTCGGATGTAGACCATGCGCCTATGCACGCTCTGAACGAGATCATCTGGAGGAGCATCAGGGGCAAGGATTCGGCTATGCCTCCACCAGTACACCGCTTCAGACCTCTAATCGATGCAAGTGAATCCAACGAAGACGATGGCGACAAGGACCGTAAAGTCGGTCGGGCAACGCCACAACGCCCGTAGTTCTCACGGGCGTGGGAGGGGCGGTGAGAGCGTGGCCGTCTCCACCACAAAATCGCACTAGATGCATTCTTCCATCCTCTCTAAAGGATTGCAGAGCTGCTGCTACTTAAAGACGGATCGCCGCACCCCAAACCGATTTTACCTGGAGTTTGTATGTATCGCGAGTTGATGGACAATGTCCAATTCATTGGACGGTCTATTGTGCATCGAAGTCGATTGCAATCACTCTTTCCGAATATTCCACTAATTCAGTGGTTAGCGAACAATTGCAGCTCCATCCGGAGGCGTCCACCCACCAATCTGTTGCATCAGAGACAAGAGATTGGCAACGCCCCAATGATCTGTGATTTTGCCGTTCCGTACGCGCATCACATCGACCGTCTCGAATTGGATCTTGCGGTGCGTGGGAGCGATGCCGAGGAATTCACCCTCATGTGTTCCGTAATAGGTCTTGAAGGTTGTCACGCGATCTCCGTCAGCCAACTGCCAATGGATCTCAGCATGAAAATCTGGAAAAGCTTCGCGGATGGAGCTGTAGAGTTTCTTGACGCCAGCCTTCTCCGGTGTGCTGCCTGGTTGGGTTGTGTGATCGATGAAGTCATCGGCAAAGAGTTCGTCAAAGACATCGAAACGTCCCTTCCCCTGGACTTCTTCCGTGTTGCGCCGGACCACAGCTTTCGCTTCCTCTGAGATTGAATGCATATCTCTCCCCTCCTTATTAGGGTCTTACTTGTTCATTCCTGCTTTGCACGCGAGCGTCGAAGATACCCGCGAATGACGGACGGACTGACAGGTAGGTCAGGAACCAAAGCACAGCCACAATCACGGCGAGCGGAAATCCGCTAGGTGCCATGAAGGCATGGAAGCAGAGGATATTTACAACCACAGGTCCCAACAAAACGAGGGCGAGCGGAACAAAGCGGTTTGCGAGAAGCAATACAGCGGGAACAATTTGGAGCAGGAAGATGAGGACAAGAAAGTGCGACATGAAAAGAGCTCCCATGTACTGGCCTGCCAGTCCAGTCGGGGGAGGCATGGGAATGAAGTTGAGGAAACCATTCAGTCCGAAGACAAGAAAGATGAATCCGAGCAGATAACGTGAGATCGATGACGTAATTTTCATGTGTGTATATGTCTCCTAATAGTTGGGGCGCTATATCGGAACCCGATATAACGCACACTGCGACTAGATCGCAGCTGACACCTGTTGCAACAGGGGAGCCAGAAACTCTTCCGACGACACCTGCCCCTGTGCCACACGCATTGTCCCGCCTGCCTGAACAAAGGTCACGTCAGTGATGCCAATGAAGCCCAGAATGTGCCGAAGGTAGGGAATTTCGTAGTTGTAGGCTTCCAGCCCCGATGCTGCGTCATAGCTGCCCCCACTCGCGGCAGCTACGACCACCCTGCGTCCCTTCGCAAGTCCTTCTGCACCCGTGGCGGTGTAATTAAAGGTCTTCCCCGCCCGTACAACATGGTCAATCCACGCCTTCAGAATCGCTGGGATAGCAAAGTTGTACATCGGAGTTCCGATAGCGACTACATCGGCGGCGAGAAGTTCGCCGACAAGTTCATCCGAGATAGCGAGTGCACGTTTATGACTATCCGTATGTTGAGCCGGCGCACTGAATGCACCCATGATCCAGTCGAGATCGACGAATGTCATCTCTGTCTTTGTGAGATCCCGTTCGATCACTTTGCCGCCGGGATTTTTGTCCTTCCAGGACTTCACGGCTGCGGTACTGAGTTGACGAGAGATGGAATAGTCTCCACGAGGGCTGGCGTCGAGATGCAGCAAGGTTGGCATAATGTGTTCCTTTCGCAGTGGTTAAGAATTGAATGAAGCATTGAAGAGGTCCGAACTCTGCCGAGCTCTGGGTTAGGAATGGGGCTGGTTATTGCAGACCGCCGGATACGCGGATGATTTGTCCGGTCACCCAGCGAGCATCCTCGGTAGCGAGAAAGGTGACTACTTCACCGACGTCCTGCGTCGTTCCGAGACGGCCAAGGGGTGTCTTGGCGACCAGGCCGGTCACGAATTCGCTCTCTTCCGATAGACCGCCGGCTTTTACACCTTCCGTCAGGATGATGCCCGGATTAACTGAGTTGACCCGGATCTTCTGTGGGCCAAGCTCGTTCGCCAGGACGAGCGTGATCGAATCCACTGCACCCTTCGTCGCCGTGTAGGTAACCGAGGCCGGTACGTTGAGCCGTGTTCCAACCGTACCGATATTGATGATGCTGCCCCCCTTTTCACCAAAGTGCTTCACGGCTTCCTGTGTGGTGAAGAGCAGGCCGAAGACATTCGTCTCGAACTGACGTCGGATCTCTGTTTCTTCCAGATCCGCGAGGGGTGTAAAAGCGTAGACGCCAGCGTTATTAACCAAAATATCGAGGCCCTGGAACGCCTTCTTTGTTTCTTCAAAGAGCCGCGTGACTTCGGCAGTCTTTCCTACACGGCCCTGAACAGCGATGGCCGTGCCGCCTGCCTTAGTAATCTCGGCGACTGTGTTATCCGCGCCGGATCGGTCCGACGCATAGTTCACGACAACGGATGCACCTTGGGCCGCAAGAGCTTTCGCAATGCCTGCACCAATACCCTTAGAAGCTCCAGTAACGACCGCGATTTTCCCGTTCAGCTTGCTCATACTCAGATTTACCTTTCACCGTTTGTTGGCAATGTTTGACATCTCTTACGCGCCTGTAGTGAGGACGATCTTGCCCTGGACGTGATCGGTACTACTGTCCCGCCACGCCTTTGCCGCTTCACTGAGCGGATAGGTCCTGCCAACGCAGGGCTTGATCTGACCGGCGTCAATCAGTGCGGTCAGAGGCACCAAGTTGGCACCGGAGATATTTGTGGGGAAAAAGCTTGCACGAACCTGGTGCTTGTCAGCCTCCTGCTGAGATGGTGGCTGGCTAATAGCAATGAGCACGCCTCCAGGCTTGAGGACGCTATAGGACCGCTGCTGTACTTCACCACCGACTGTATCGAGCACAACGTCCACATCTTTGGCAACGGTCTCGAACGGTGTCGTTCTGTAGTCAACGACTTCATCCGCGCCGTAACTCCGTAGGCGGTCCGCACTCGCAGCAGAGGCCGAGGCGATGATACGTGCTCCCCGAAGGTGCGCGAGCTGCACGGCCACGCTGCCTACTGCTCCACCCGCTCCCTGGATCAAGATTGTCTGTCCCTTCTCAAGCCCGGCGCGATCGAGGGCCTGTACAGCCGTCTGCGCGACTGCCGCCAACGAGGCGGCTTCGATATGGGTCAGATTGCGCGGCTTAAGGGCGACCTTGTCTGCTTCGACCGCGACGAACTCCGCGTAACTTCCCCCGCGAACAGCGCCACCGTAAACCTCGTCTCCCAGTTGGAAGCCGCTGACACCGTCGCCTATGGAGTCGATTACGCCGGAGAGGTCGGAGCCGGGTATAAAAGGAAATTCGAGCGGGAAGATCTGGCGCATACTGCCCGATGCCCGCTTAGGATCAATTGGGTTCAGCGAAGTGGCGACAACTCGAACGACAACCTGGCCGACATGAGCTTGTGGTTTAGGCGCGGCTACTTCTACTAATTGATCCGGCCCACCGTATTCCTTCAATTGAATAGCTTTCATTGCAACCTCAATCTGAAACTTGGAGTATGGCTACTTTGCACTTTCATCGTCATTAATAATATCTATATCAATACAATTGATGACGTATACTTATTGTGGATTCAGAATTTCTTTTCTTATGAAAAAAAGGTCTTCGGATGCGGTTCACGTCTGGCTCGTGATGAACAGAGCGCTCCAGGCGATTGACAGATACGCCGCAGCACGGATTCAGCACGCGGGTTTGGGCGATTCAGACTTCCGGGTCCTGGAGGTCCTTCTTCACAAGGGACCTCTTCCGGTGAACACGATTGGGCCGAAGGTAAACCTCACCCCTGGATCGATCAGTGTTGCGGTTGACCGCCTCTATTCGAAGGGGCTGGTAAGCCGCGTCGAAAGCACTGAAGACCGACGCATCAGGATTGTCGCTCTCACTCCCAGCGGCAAGGAACTGATTACTCCTGTCTTTCGGAGTCACGCGACAGATTTAGGAGCCGTCTTCGCTGAGCTTTCCCAGCAAGAACTACAGCAACTCGAAAATAGCCTGAAGAAAATAGGTAGACGAGCAGAAGGTCTGGGTTCCCATGAAAAGCCCAAAACGAATAACGATGATTCTGCGCTGAAACGGGAACACTAATCTAAGTCGGGTGACGTGAGTACCTGTATGAGATGAAGTTTCTCCGCATACTTGCATTCAGCCGCTAAATGGTCTTTATCATTTTGGCACTTCGTCATCTGTCGCGACATACCAGGCGACATCTTTCGACTGAAACAGATCAGGATGTCGAGAGGTTAAATGCGAGAGCACAATCTTCGCGATCCGGACGCTGTGCTCCACTTCTTTCTCCCATTCAACGTTGGCAAGTCCCTCGCTGCATGTGGGATCCCAGCGCGCCGTCCGGATGGCGAGCACAAGACTTGAGGCAATGAGCAACGTGGGACCCAGCTTTTGGTAGTCAACTTCGCGACGATAGCCACCGACACGCGAGCCGGGATTAGTAGAAGTCATGTGACGTCATCTCCAACCCTCTTGTCGGGAGAGTCCTGATTCTGGAAACTCTGATGTGGATGGTGTCGTCTTCGTTTTGAAGTGGCCCTTCGACCGAAATGAACTTTGCGTTTGAGATCGCGCTACGGTTCCGTTCAAAAAATTCCTTCGTGACGATGACATTGAAGATGTCCGTCTCATCTGAAACAGACATGAAGACGAAACCCTTCGCTGTGCCGGGTCGTTGCTTGACGATGGCCAACCCCGCCGTCTTCACGAATTCTCCATCCCGTCGCTTCCTCAACTCAAAGGCTGTGAGATATCCCTGCTTGTTAAGTTCCTGCCTGCGGAAGTACATGGGATGAGGGCCGGTGGTCACACTGGTCCCCGCATAGTCAGCCACCAAGCGTTCTTCTGGCGTCATCTCTCGTAGCGGAAGTAGTCTACCTTCTTCCTGAAGCCATTCGCTTTGCTGACGGAGTAGCGGGCCCTCTAGCTTTCCGGCACGCTCCACTTGCCAGAGTGCGTCGCGACGATGCTCCACGCCATCAATGCTATTCATTGCGCCCACACGCGCAAGCAACACAAGTTCCTTGCGATTGAGGACGACGACCCGCTGTGCGACATCCTCGACGGAAGTGAATCGTTTCGATTCACGCGCACCGACCACCGCGTCTGCGGCATGGCGGCGAAGTCCCTTTGTATAGCCCAAGCCGAGTCTGAGCGAAAGTGAATAATCCGGCTCGCGCTCCAGGGTGCAGGGCCACTGAGAAACTTGTATATCGATCGGTTTGACTCGAAGTCCATGCCTCCGTGCATCTTCGATCAACACAGCGGGACTGTAGAAACCCATTGGCTGGTTATTGAGAATCGCACAGGTAAACGCGGCAAGATATTTCACTTTGAGGTACGCCGAAGCGTAAGCAATCAGAGCAAAGCTGGCGGCATGAGATTCAGGAAACCCATAGAGCGCGAAGGAGCTGATGTTCTGGATGATGTTTTCCTGAGTTGCTACGTCGATGCCATTGGCAGTCATTCCAGTCCGAAGCTTGCCTTCGAGATTCTTCATTCGCTCCCAGGAGCGACGCATCCCCACAGCCCGACGCAGTTCCTCTGCCTCCGCGCCTGTAAAGTTCGCAACGATCATAGCCATGCGAAGAAGCTGTTCCTGAAAAAGTGGTACGCCCAAAGTTCGCTTCAAGGCATCTTCGAGGGAGGGATGCGGATAGGTGATCTCCTCTTTCTTCTGACGCCTCCGCATATAGGGATGCATCATCTTGCCGACGATGGGACCGGGGCGAATGATCGCGACCTGCACCACCACGTCGTAGAACTTCTCTGGTTTGTTCCGAGGCAACGAGGACATCTGGGCGCGGCTCTCGACCTGGAACATGCCGACCGTATCTGCGCGCTGCAACGTGCGATACACATCTGTGTCTTCGGGTAAATTGGCGAGGTCAACGGGATCGCCATAGTGTTCGGGAATTAGTTCGACACAGTCTTTGAGCACGGCCATCATGCCCAGGCCGAGCAGGTCGACTTTGATGATGCCGAGATCAGCGCAATCTTCTTTGTCCCATTGCACGACGGTACGGCCCGGCATCGAAGCTCGCTCCAAAGGAACCACGCGATCCAATTGCCCCTGGCAGATAATCATGCCACCAGAGTGTTGTCCCAGATGACGCGGTAGATCCTGGATACGCATACAGAGTTCGAGATACTTCGCGATGCGTGGATGCTTGATGTCGAAGCCCGCATCACGAAACGAGTGCGCCATCGTGTCTGTCGGTCCGCGCCACTCGAAGTGACTCACGAGGCTTGATAACCTCTCAAGGGATTCGCGATCAAAGCCAAGCGTCTTGCCAACCTCTCGCGCAGAGGACTTTCCACGATAAGTGATGACGTTGGCGCACATCGCTGCTCCCAGTTCGCCGTACCGTTGATAGACATGCTGAATTGCCTGTTCGCGCTTCTCTTCGGAAGGCAAATCCAAGTCGATATCGGGCCATTCGCCGCGGCTCTCACTTAGGAACCTCTCAAAGAGAAGCTCCATTCCAACCGGATCGACTGCTGTAATTTCCAGCGCATAACAAACCGCTGAGTTCGCCGCACTGCCGCGTCCCTGAATAAGAATGTTGTTTCGCTTGCAGAAGCAGACGATATCCCAGACGATCAAAAAATAGCCTGCGAAGCCGAGCTTTGCAATCAGGGCGAGTTCATGCTCGACTTGCTTCTTGGCGCGTTCGAGAAGACTCGCATTGCTCTTCGATCCGTAGCGCTTAGCGACTCCTTCCTCGACGCGTTTCTTGAGAAAGCTGTCCATTGTCTCGCCATCCGGGACGGGATAGCGTGGAAATTCATATCCCAGATCACCTAGCTGAAACTGAAGACGATCGGACAACTCGATGGTGCTCGAGAGTGCGTAGGGCACATCACTAAACAGCTTTGCCATCTCTGAGGCGGAGCGGAGGTGACGTTGGCTGTTTTCCGACAGCAATCGACCGGCTTTATCTAGTTGCGTGTGGTTCCGGATAGATGTGAAGAGATCCAAAATCTCACGATCGTAGGAGTGTGCATATCGAACCCCGTTTGTAGCTAGCAATGGCAACTT
>Ga0193753_10003627_pt1 | contig 11328 bp, 10 predicted proteins | sample H1c2metaG_FD_144925 | JGI IMG/M metagenome (GOLD analysis project Ga0193753, IMG submission 144925) | Soil microbial communities from a riparian zone of the East river system, Colorado, United States - H1c2 | ecosystem: Environmental > Terrestrial > Soil > Riparian zone | place: USA: East... | reverse complement strand
TGAGAACAGCCGGAGGTCGTATCGTCTGCAGGACCGTGCCCGGTTGCTGGTTCTGCATCAGCCGGACGTCGTGATGGCCGCCAGAGAAGGTGAGCCTTCGCTGTCGGACCCCAAGCCGACGATGGCACCCGACGTCTACCGCAAGGTTGTTGCGGACTTCAACAGCGCCATGAATCCTCATGCCGCTGCGGCAGCCGCATCCGCTACCACAAATACCCCAGCAGCAGCGACCCCCGCTCCGGCAGAGGCTGCTGCTGCTCCCACTGTGCCAGCTGCTCCGCTCCAATTGCAGGAGGTTCCGGCTGCGGACGCGGGCAGCAATACCGGATCGGCAGTGATGACCAATGTCCCGGCAACCAGTTCCCACTCGGCGGGAGGTGCGGGCAATTCGATGGGTGTTGAGATTGTCACGCCGTCGACAGCAACGCCTGTGCCTGATAATGGGGGCCTGAAGGCGGTTGGGCCACCGGATGCGAAGGCTGTACCCGCGATTGAGAAACCTGCTGAGTCGCCGGATCAGGTGAACGATGTACAGGGAACAAAACAACCTGCAGCGCAGGCTTCTCGAGAGGATGGCAAGAAGACGAAGCCCGAGTTTGACAAGGACGATGAGTCTTCGAGCAAGCACAAAAAGAAGAAGGGTCTTTCGAAGCTCAATCCTTTCTAAACTTTTCCGAGAAAAGGGGATGCAACCGGCCGGTTGCATCCCCTTTTCTATTGCCGGAAAGAAGAATCTACAAGAGCTGACTGACAACAGCACGGCGGCGGACACGCGGAAAGAAAAGCGCAGACAACAGTAAGACTGCAAGGAAAGCCAGCGACGAGAAGACGATGGGACTGACTGAAAGACGCCGACTGGATTTCACGTGACCTCCCATTCTGGAGATGTGACCGCCGATGACGTATGCGCTGCCGGAGATGGAGTCGTCGGTCTCGTAGACTGCGTTACCGCCCAGCACGATGGTATTTCCGCCAATCCGCGCCTGGGAGTCGACGACTGCGTTGCCGCCGATGACGGTGGCATTGCGGTCGACGCGACCGCTTACGTTGAGGTTTCCAAAGAGAACGAGAGCACGGCCGGTTAAATCACCTTCGACCTGCACTGAACAAAAGACACAGACGGCGTTATGAACCTGCTGGCCCGAGGCGACAAAGATGTCCTGCCCGAAGTAGACGCGGTTGCCTCGCGCCTGCGCGTGTGCGGCCGAGACGAGCAGAATAGTGAGTCCGAGAATCCGAGTTGCACGGGTCAGCAAGTTTCCCCCAATGGCAAAGACGCCTATCCGATGGTGGTACGCAGAATGGGATGCTCCGGTTCCACACCTGCATCTTGAAATACGCAGCTAAAAGCCGCGCCCGTTGGGGTAGACGGGAAACTGATACCTGCGGCGACGGGTGAAATGGACGATCAGCCAGATGATGCCGATCAGGATCAGCAATGGAGCGAACGGCACCAACAGCCATAGACGGCCCGGCATCACGGCTCGGGAACCGTGAATGGTTGCCCCGGGCGCGAGGTTCGCGTCTCCGGCTACGACTGAGACGTCGCCGCCGATCTCCGCGCCGTCTGCCAGGGTGAGGTCCCCTCCAATCACGGCGGCGTCGCCATTGATCCTGCGGCCGGAGTCTACGGTGAGACCGCCCAGTAGAACGACTGCGTCGCCAGAGACATCGCCATGGACGCGCACCGAGCAGAACACGCATACCAGGTCGCCTACGGTCTCGCCTTCGGGTACGGTGATGTCGGAACCTATACTGACGCGGTCGTTATCGCCCTTCGCAAAGGCGGGCAGCGGAGCAACCGTCATCAGGAGCAACGCAACGGAGAGAAGCTGTCTGCGCATGAAAAACCTCGTGGCCAGTTTACGGCGGTCATGCTGGAAGTGGAAGTTTCTTTAATTGGCCCAAAATGAGTATGGAAGCTCAATATGGCGAAAAATTTGTAAATACCCCAACCTCTGCGGGTCAAGGCGCGCTCCGGATGGATACCCGGATTTTAGTATGCACGGCGATGCTACCCTTAAGGTACCGATGAGCTACGAACTGCCAAAAGCATACGATCCGTCAATTATTGAAGAGCGCTGGGCCGAGTACTGGGTCCGGAAACACCTGTTTGATGTTGCCACACCCGAGGGTACGGAGGATGACGGCGAGAAGTTCACTATTCTGCTGCCTCCACCGAATGTGACCGGGCGGCTTCATATGGGGCACATGCTGAACCAGACGGAGATGGATATCCTTACGCGCTGGCACCGGATGCTGGGCGATCTGGCGGTGTGGGTTCCGGGGACGGACCATGCGGGTATTGCGACGCAGATGATGGTGGAGCGCCAGTTGAAGGGCGAGGGTGTGACGCGACAGGAACTGGGGCGCGAAGCGTTTATCGAGCGAGTTTGGAAGTGGAAGTGTGAGTATGGCCGAGCGATTCTGGACCAGATGAAACGGCTGGGCGCGAGCGTGGACTGGAGCCGCGAGTACTTCACGATGGACGACCGGCTGAGCGTTGCGGTGAAGGAGGCGTTCGTCCGGTTGCATGAGCAGGGGCTGATCTATCGCGGAGCTTACATCGTTAATTGGGACCCGAGCGCGCAGACTGCGGTGTCGGATCTTGAGGTTGAGCATGAAGAGCGGGTGGGCAAGATTTATCACATCCGCTATCCGCTGACAGATGGGTCGGGCTCGATTGTCATTGCAACGACACGGCCAGAGACGATGCTGGGCGACGTTGCGGTTGTGGTGAATCCGGATGATGAACGTTATACCGCCGTTCTTGGGAAGATGGTTCGGCTCCCGTTGAGCGGTGTGAATGGCGGCGAAGATCGTGAGATTCCGATTCTGGCGGATGACTGGGCTAAGCCGGAGTTTGGGACGGGCGCGGTGAAGGTGACGCCGGCACACGATCCGAATGACTTTTTGATTGGGCAGCGGCATAAGCTGCCGAACCTGACAATTCTGGATGAGACGGCGCATGTGCTGTTACCGGGTTCGCCGTATCACGGGCTGGATCGGTATGAGGCTCGGGAGAAGATTGTTGAGGACCTGAAGGAAAAGGGTCTGCTGGTTGATGTCAAGGATCACACACTTGCGATTGGGCTGAGCCAGAGGACGGGCGTTGTGATCGAGCCGCGGCTCTCGCAGCAGTGGTTTGTGAAGATTCAACCGCTTGCGAATAAGGCTATTGAGGCGGTAGACAAGGGCTACATCAAGTTCACGCCGGACCAGTATCGGAAGACGTATGACGAGTGGATGAAGAATATCCACGACTGGTGCATCTCGCGGCAGCTCTGGTGGGGACATCGGATTCCGGCCTGGCACTGCGCGGCGTGTGGGAAGATTACGGTTTCGCGGGATGTTCCTGAGGCCTGCGAACACTGCGAATCGACGAACATTACGCAGGAGACCGATGTTCTGGATACGTGGTTTTCGTCGGGACTGCTGCCGTTTACGGCGTTCGGATGGCCGCAGAAGACAGCTGACTTGGCAGCGTTTTATCCGACGCAGCTGCTGGTGACGGGCTTCGATATTTTGTTCTTCTGGGTGGCTCGCATGATTATGCTGAGCTGCCACTTTATGTTGGATGAGCCGATGCCGGATGGGTCGGCGCGGACGCTGGAGGATGCGGTTCCCTTCCGCGAGGTTTACATCCATGCGCTGGTGCGCGATGCGGACCGGCAAAAGATGTCGAAGACAAAGGGCAACGTGATTGACCCGATCGACATTATTCAGCGGTTCGGCACGGATGCGGTGCGGTTTACGCTGGCGAGCATGGCTTCGCCAGGTACAGATATTGCGTTCAGTGAGCAGCGGACGGAAGGCTATCGCGCGTTTGCTAACAAGATTTGGAACGCAGCGCGGTTCATCTTTATGAATGTAGATCGCGCGAAAGAGGCGGGCTACACGATGTCGATGGTTAGCGGTGGCCCTGTGGCGGAGCTTCCGGAAGAAACGCCGTTGGAGACGCGGTGGATCTTCGCTCGGCTGAGTGCGGTTTGCGCTGAGGTCGATCGTGCGCTAATTGAGTATCGATTCGATGAGGCTGCGGCGGCGGTGTATCAGTTCTTCTGGGGCGAGTTCTGCGACTGGTATCTGGAACTGATTAAGTTGCGGCTGGAGTTTGGTGAGGGCAAGGAGAAGAACGCGGCTACTGCGGTTTCGCTGGCTTCGCTGGTTGGTGTGTTCGAGGCGGCGCTGCGACTCTTGAGTCCGTTTATGCCGTTCCTGACGGAAGAGCTTTGGCATGCGTTGTATGACGATAAGGCTCCGGCAAAGTCGATTGCTTTGACGCGGTATCCGCTGGCGAAGGATTATCCGGCGGATGCGGCTTCAGTGGCGGCGATGAATACGCTCCAGGAACTGATTGTTTCTGTGCGTGGGCTGCGTAAGGACTTAGGCGTGCCTGAGAAGGAGGCTGCTCCGATTGCCCTGCATGCGGATAATCGCGTGATTGCGCTGGTGGATGCTAATGCAGATATGCTGGCGAGGATGGCTCGCGTGAAGGCTGTGGAGTTTGCGCAGGAGCCTCTGACGGGTGGAAGCGCGCGGTCTACGGCTAACTTCGATGTTGCGGTTATCTACGAGCGGCAGATTGATGTTCCTGCAGAACGCGAACGGTTGACCAAAGACCTACTGAAATATGAGAAGGGTTTGACGGCAGCAGAACGGCAACTGGGCAATGAAGCGTTTATGGCGAAAGCTCCGGCGCATATCGTGGATGGTCTGCGGAAACAGGCCGCGGAGACGAAGATGTTGCACGATAAAGCGAAGGCCGCGCTGGATGCTCTGCCTCCTTTGTGAATTTCGTGTAAAACTTCCTGATGCAGAAGAAGGTCGTTTCGATCAGCCCGAAGGAACGTGCGGATGTGCTGGAGGGGCGACGCCGATTGAAGATGGCGCGCTCTGCCCATGCTTATGTTCGGGGCAATACCGTCCAGTTTTATGAGTGGCTGAAGGAAAACTCGGCGAAGAAGGTGCCGCCGGGGCCTTCGATCTGGATTTGCGGCGACTGCCATGTGGGGAATTTGGGTCCGGTGGCGAACGCGGACGGCAAGGTCGAGATTCAGATTCGTGATCTGGACCAGACAGTGGTTGGGAATCCTGCACATGATCTGATCCGGCTGGGGTTGTCGCTAGCTACGGCGGGGCGTGGTTCGGACCTGCCGGGAGTGACCACGGCTCTGATGATGGAACAGATGATGGCTGGCTATCAGGACGCTGTGAGGCCGGGGCGTACGAAGAAGGTAAAAGGTGGCGAAGAATTGCGACCGATCAAGATTGTCCTGGCTCAGGCGTTGAAGCGTGAGTGGCGGCATCTGGCGGAGGAACGAATCGAGGATGTGAAACCGACGATTCCGCTGGGGGAGCGGTTCTGGGCTTTATCGAAGGACGAGCGTGAGGAGATCGATTCTCTGTTTGAGACAGAGGCTGCGCGGAAGTTGATTACATGCCTGAAGCATCGGGATGACAATGCGGAGATTCGTGTTGTGGATGCAGCTTACTGGATGAAGGGATGCAGTTCGCTGGGGCGATTGAGATATGCGGTCTTGCTGGGTGTGGGAAAGAAGAAGGATCGGCAATACTGCCTCGTGGATATCAAAGAAGCGGTGAAAGCAGCTGCACCGGCGGCCAAGAATGCTGAGATGCCGAAGGACTTTGCGAAACGGGTTGTAAGGGGGGCTTGTCCGTTATCGCCGTATCTGGGAGAGCGGATGCTGGCTGCCAAATTTTTAGGGCGGCCGGTGGTGTTGCGGGAGTTAATGCCGCAGGATCTGAAGCTGGAGATGGACCAACTGACTTGCGAGGAGGCTGTGGCTTCGGCACGGTATCTTGCGGGCGTGGTTGGCAAAGCTCATGCGCGGCAGATGGATGGGGCGACGCGGCGACGGTGGGTGGCGGAGTTGGGGAGGAACCGGTCGAAGAGTCTGGATGCTCCGAGTTGGTTATGGAGCAGCGTTGTGGAGCTAGTAGCGAATCATGAGACGGCGTATTTGGAGCATTGCCGGCGATACGCGATGGCCTAAGGATGCGGGGATGGCGATTCGGTTTCAACCTTGGTCTGGTCGACGGCGATGGCTACGTTTTCGTGTTTGATGTCGAGGCGGAGGCGGTTGAAGAAGCTCATGTAGACGTTGGCGACCCAGACGAGGGCGAACCATGAGATGAGATAACCGCGCCATCCTTCGTAGAGCATTTGAAAACGCGTGATGATGAGCAGGAACGCGGCGACGTAGTGGCTGAAGCAGTATTCGCAGGTAAAGAGATAGAAAAATTTGCGTGGGATGAAGCTGCGGCAGTTCTGGCTTTGGTCCTTGCACCAGTCGCGGGGCTCGCGGAAGACCTCTTCGTGGGTGATGGTCCAGGCGACGCAGGCCACGGGAAGCGCGAGGATGAAGAGGTAGGCGAATTGTTGTTTGAGAGTCATGGGCATCTTTCAGGCATCCAAAGTGCTAGCAGTGAGATGCACGGGAGAGGTTTAGGATTACAGGATGGACTGGAAGAGCAAACGGATTCGGACGCTTCTTGAAGCTGCACTGGCTGAAGACAAGGTCGCTAACGACGTAACGACAGCATTGACGATTGAACCGGGACTGCGAGCGTCGGGAACGATCATTGCGAAGGAAGCCTGCGTGGTGTCGGGGCTGGGATGCATTCCGGTGTTTCTGGATATCTTTGCGAAGATGTCGACGGGGCCAGTGGGGCGGTTTGAGGTGGTGAGCCATCCGGAGATCTTCGACGGCGTGAAGGTGAAGAAGGGCCAGTCGCTGGCTGTGATTCGGCATAATGCGGCGAGCATTCTTTCGTGCGAACGGGTGATTCTGAACCTGATGCAGCGGATGAGCGGAATCGCTACGCTGACGAATGAGTTTGTGAAGGCCGTGCATGGCACAAAGACGAAGGTGTTGGATACGAGGAAGACGATTCCGGGACTGCGGTCGCTGGATAAGTATGCGGTGTGCTGTGGGGGAGGCGTGAATCATCGGCTCGATTTGCAGGATGGGATTTTGATTAAGAACAATCACATCTCGCTGGGCGGTGGGCTGCCTGCGGTTTTGGAAAAGGCTTTGAAGGGAAAGAAGGCTGGGCAGGTGGTACAGGTTGAGGTTCGCAGCCAGATAGAACTGGACCAGGCGATTGCTGGGGGGGCAGAGTCGATTCTGCTGGATAACATGACTCCTGCACAGGTGAAGAAGGCTGTGAAGCAGATTCGGGCTGGATTGACTGGAGTGCCGATTGAAGCTTCGGGGAATATGAATCTGAAGACGGTAAGGAAGTATGCGCTGGCTGGGGTGGATTTTGTTTCGGTGGGTGCGCTGACGCACTCCGCTGCGGCTGCGGATTTGAGCATGCGGATTACCGCGGATCTCTACTAGGACTGGCTGTGAACACGTTTGATTTGCAAGCGGTCGAGGCTGGGATTGTGGGGACGGAGTTTGCCAGTCGGGTGATGCACTTCCCTTCTGTGGGGTCGACGAATGTGTTGGCTCTAGAGGCGGCGCAGTCTGGTTTGCGTGGGGGTGTTTGGGTTGCGGATGAGCAGACTGCTGGACGCGGACGTGGTGGGCATGGGTGGCACTCGGTTGTAGGCGACGGCTTATATGTGAGTGCGCTGGTGGCGCCTTCGTTGCCGATGACTACGGCGCTTACGATTTCGTTGGCTACGGGGCTGGCTGCACAGGCGGCGATTGCTGAGGTGACTGGGCTGCGGGTGGATATTCGCTGGCCGAATGATCTGCTGGTGGGAAGGCGTAAGTGTGGCGGGATTCTGGTGGAGACGGCTGTATCGCCCTCGCAGGATGGTCAGCCCGCGATGCTGCGGTATGCGGTGATTGGGATCGGGATCAATCTGAATCATGAGAGCTTTCCCGCGGAGATTGAGGCGGTGGCTACTTCGCTGCGACAGGAGCGTGGAGAACGGGTTTCACGGGAGGCGTTGTTGGCGGCTTTGCTGCGGCGATTGGATGCTGAGGTTGGGTTGCTGTCGGCGAACGGAGCGGAGTTGCTGGAGCGGTTCGCTGAGGCTTCGAGCTGGGTGCAGGGCAAGCGGGTGCGAGTGGATGAGGGTGGTGGCTATACTGGCGTGACGGCTGGGCTGGATGGCTGTGGTTTTTTGTTGGTGGACGGCGATGATGGGCTGCGGCGCACGGTGCTTTCGGGCGGTGTGCGCGAGTTGGATTAGCGGAGAACGATGATGTTGCTGGTACTGGACGTGGGAAATACCAACACTGTGCTTGGGCTGTTCAAGCTGGCGGGCGATGCTCCTGCTGAACTGGTCGCGAACTGGCGTATTACGACCTCGCGGAGTTACACGCTAGATGAGTTTGGTGTGCTGCTACGGAATCTGTTTGCGTTGCGCGGGTTGGAAATTGGAGTTGTATCGGGGGTTGCGATTTCGTCGGTGGTGCCTCCGCTGGACTCGATGTTGAGGCAGACGTTCGATCTCTATTTTCATGTGAAGCCGGTGTTTATTGAACCTGGCGTGAAGACGGGGCTGCCGATATTGACGGACAATCCAACGGAGGTTGGGGCTGACAGGATTGTGAACTGCGTTGCGGCGTTTGAGCGGTTTGGCGGGCCGACGATTGTGGTGGATATGGGGACGGCGACGACGTTCGATGCGATCTCGAAGAAGGGCGAGTTTCTGGGTGGGGCGATCGCACCGGGGCTAGGGATATCGGCGGAGGCGCTGTTTTCGCGGGCGGCTCGGCTGTCGCGTATCGATATCAAAAAGCCGGCGAAGGTAATTGGGACGAATACGGTGGATAACATTCAGATTGGCTTGTACTACGGCTATATCGGTCTGGTGGATGGGATTCTGGAACGGATGATCTGCGAGATGGGCGCCGAAACTAAGACGGTGGCTACGGGTGGGTTGGCGAAGCTGATTGCGGGGGGCTCGAAGTACATTGCAGAAGTGGATGACATGCTTACGCTGAACGGGCTGCGGATAATTTACGAACGTAATCTGGATCGGCACAAGAAGCGTGGGGCTTAGGCTTACTGTCTGCGGTGATGGCTTAAGCTGTAAGAACGGATGCAGAACTATTTCAACTACTTTACGGAGATCGAGGAGCGATTTCAGCAGCGGCGTGGGTCGTTGCTGATGCTTTCGACGCTGGACTGGGCACTGATTGAGACATGGCGGGAGGCTGGGGTTCCGTTGCAGGCTGTGCTGCGTGGAATCGATAGTGCCTTTGATAAGCATGACGCGAAGGTGATGCGTTCACCGGGTCGGGTCCGGAAGGTGAATGGGCTGGCGTGGTGTGCACAGGCTGTGATGGAAGCTGTCGAGCAGGCGATGGAGGCTTCGATTGGAGCGGCTTCTTCGGCTGGTTCGGAGGCGGTGGAGAGTGGATTTGAGAATGAGCGGGTGGGTGTTTATCTGGAGGAGAACGCTCGTCTGATTGAAGCTGCGAAGTTGGGTGCGCTGGCGGATAAGGTTGCGGTTGAGGTTGTGGGGCGGCTGCGGGCTTTGGCTGCGGGGGTTCGGGTGGAGCAGGCGGGGTCGTTGGAGGAGTTGGACCGGACGCTGACGGTGCTAGAGGAGCGGCTGTTTGCGGCTTTGATGACCGCGGCTTCGGAGGAGGAGCTGTTGAGGCTGCGGGAGCAGGCGGCTCGGGAGTTGGCCCCGTATCGGGGCAAGATGCAGGCAGTGCAGATTAAGCAGGTGCAACAGCAGTTTCTGCAGAAGAGATTGTTGGAGGGTCGAAGGCTGCCTCGTCTTAGCCTGTTTTATATGAGCCACGGATGAGATTGCGGATTGAAAAAATGGTGTATGGCGGGGCGGGGCTGGCTCATGAGGAGGCGGGAAGAGCTTTGTTTGTACCATTTACGCTGCCGGGTGAGGTGGTGGAGGCCCGGGTGGTGGAGGAGCGTGGTGGGTTCGCCGAGGCTGCGCTGGTGCGGGTGGTGGAGGGTTCGGCGGATAGGGTGGGGCCGGGGTGTGTGCACTTTGGGGATTGTGGTGGATGTCATTATCAGCATGGGAGTTATGCGGCTCAGCTCGAGATAAAACGTGGGATTTTGGTGGAGACCTTGGAGCGTGCGGGGCTGGTGGAGCTGCCGACCGTGAGGGTGCATGGGTCGGCTGAAGCCTGGAAGTATAGGAATCGAATACGGTTACGGGGTGCAGAGGTTGATGGGGAGCTGCGGGTGGGGTATCTGCGGCGGGGGTCGGCGGAGTTTTTGCCGGTAAGGATGTGTCCGATTGCGGCTCCGTTGCTTTGGCGGGCGGCGGAGGCGTTGCTGAAGGTTGGGGTGGATGTTAATGGATCTAAGTGGGTTAGGGCGGCGGTGGAGGTAGAGTTTTTTGCGGCGGCGGATGAGAGCCGGTTACAGATGGTTATGTTTGTGGAGCGGGAACCGGGTAAGGGGTTTGACGCTATGTGCTTGAAGATGCAGGAGTTGGTGCCAGAGTTGGTGGGGGCTGGGGTGATGGTTTTGGGGCCGAAGCGGCAGATGCGCGCGGGGGCGAGTTGGGGCGCGGAAGGGCTTAGTTATGAGGTAGTTGGGGAGAAGTATTGGGTAGGGCGAGGGAGCTTTTTTCAGGTGAACCGGTGGTTGGTTCCGGAGCTGGTGGGGTTGGTGACGGGTGGGCGTAAGGGATTGATTGCCTGGGACTTGTATGCTGGGGTGGGGTTGTTTTCGCGGGCTTTGGCGAAGAATTTTTCCGAGGTGGTGGCGGTGGAGGCGGCTGGCGGGGATCTGGCTAAGTCTTTCAAAGGTAATGGGAAACGGGCGGTTTCGGCTACTACGGTGGAGTTTCTGCGGGGGGCGGTTTTGCAGCGGGATAAGCCGGCGCTGGTGGTGATGGATCCTCCGCGGGCGGGTGTGGGGGCGGAGGTATGTGATTTGCTTGCAAGGGTTTCGGCGAAGGAGATGGTTTATGTTTCGTGCGATCCGGTGACCTTGGGGAGGGATTTGAAAGCTTTGGTAGACTCCGGCTACAGGGTGGTGGAGCTACATTTGGTGGATTTATTTCCGCAGACATTTCATCTGGAGACTGTGGTGGTTTTACGTAAATAAACGTGGTCAGGGTGTGAACAAATGGCTGGCAATTGCGGTTTTTGGGTGGTGAATTGACGGTTGGAATTGCGGGGCTTTGGGCTAAGGAGGAGGGGAGGGTGGGGGCGCTGGAGCTGAGGCGAGCTCCTTTGCTGGCTGCTGCTTGCTGGTTTGCGCTGGGAGTGGTGTTGGCACGGGAATGGCGGCCGGGGATGGTGCTTCTTGGGGCGCTGGTTTTGCTGGTGGGGTTGGTTTTGGCGGGATTGCGACGTGGGCTTTGGGTGGCCGTGGTGCCGCTAGCTGCGGTTTGGGTGGTGGTGGGGTGGTGGA